>OLOJ01001813.1_pt1 | contig 18909 bp, 16 predicted proteins | sample 1672251 | NCBI WGS metagenome assembly OLOJ01 (sample SAMEA3136664, study PRJEB25190) | human gut metagenome | biome: human gut; feature: human-associated habitat; material: faeces | place: Austria | collected 2013 | reverse complement strand
AAAAAGAATTTCAGATGGCATATCAGCGTGGGGATGAAATGTATCTTATCAAAGGATATGGGCGGCAGATGAGTGGAGGATACAGCATCCAGGTGACAGACCTTTCCGTATCATCCAATGCCACCTTTTTTGCAACAAAACTCATAGGACCTTCTGAAAGCGAAAAGGGAGGAGAACCTTCTTATCCATGGATCGCAGTGAAGATTCCCTACAGAGAAGGACCGGTAGAATTTGATTAAAGAATGGGAGGATGCAGCAGTGGAATTGATCAAAGAGGACATTCAGATTTTACGGACCAAAAGCAAAGCAACTAGCCAGGTAACTTTTGACCTGGATTATAATGTGCCCGATGCCAAACCGGACATTGGAAGGATGATCCAGAACAAAGGAGAAGTCACTGTAGAAGAACTTCGCCTCAGCGATGGTCATGCTTATGTCAGAGGAAGTCTGAAAGCAGATCTTCTTTATGTAGAAGATGCAGATGGCAGGATTTGTAGTCTTACAGCGGTTCTTCCCATGGAAGAAACCCTGAATCTTGATGGAATTGTTAATGGAGATAAAATACAGCTGAAATGGGAAATTGAAGATCTGAGCATTCATCTGATCCATTCCAGAAAAATGAATATTAAGGCAGTGGTTACTCTTTATGCAGTGGTAGATGAACTCAGCGGAATAAGACTTCCGGAAAATCTGAAAGATTCTTCTGTATCTGTGAAGAAAAAGAAAATGAACCTGATGAGTCTCTGTGTACATAAAAAAGACACTCTGCGTCTGAGGGAAGAAATCCCACTGGTGTCCAATAAGCCGAATGTGGCAGAACTGCTCTGGTATACGGCAGAAATCCGGGGACTGGATCTGAGACCGGAAGAAAATGTGGTTAAAGCAAGAGGGGAACTGTTTCTTTTTGTTATGTATACAGGCGATGATGAAAACAATTCTCTTCAGTGGACAGAACACTCTGTACCTTTCTCCGGCGAGGTGGAATGTAACGGCTGTACTGCAGATATGATCCCCGATATAGAGGCAGGAGTGATCAATCAGAATCTGGAAGTAAAACCCGATGCAGATGGGGAAGAACGGATTTTTCAGGCAGATGTAGTACTGGAACTGGAAATGAAACTTTACAGAGAAGAAGAGCATGAAATGATTCTGGATGTATACACACCTTTCCGGGAATGCATTCTGAAAAGGAAAAAGGAAAAGCTGGAAAGTCTTCTGATCCGCAATTTTTCAAAATGCCGTCTGTCAGACCGGATTGAAGTGAAAGAGACTCAGGGCAGGATTCTTCAGATCTGTCACAGCCAGGGAAGAGTCAAAGTTGACAAAACCCAGATTGTAAAAGATGGTATTCAGGTAACCGGTATTGTGATTCTGAAGATCCTTTATATTGTAGGAAACGATGATATGCCATTTTATTCCATGGAGGCTATGCTGCCTTTTAACTATGTAGTGGAAGTCCGGGGAATAAAAGAGGACAGTATGTATTATCTCCATGCAGATCTGGAACAGCTTTCTACCAGTATGCCTGATGGAAATGAGATCGAGGTACGGGCAACAGTAAGTCTGAATACCCTGGCATTCTCTGTGCAGGAGGAGATGATCATTGAGCAGGCGGAAGATCAGCCACTGGATCAGGAAAAAATAAGAAACATGCCGGGTATTATTGTCTATATGGTAAAACCAGATGACACACTCTGGGATATTGCGAAAAAATTTTATACCACAACAGAAGAAATATGTCAGATGAACCAGCTGGAAAATCAGGAGATCCAGTCTGGCCAGCCACTTTTACTGGTAAAAAAAGTAGAAGAATAATAACTATTCAGTAGGTAGTATTCCGCGAGGTATTTTTGCATGTTTTTTGCAAAAATCCGAGACATACAAGGCAAAATGCCATCACCGAAGGTGATTTGGAATGCATTTTGACTCGTAACTGTGAGGATACTGAACAGTTACGAAGAATAATACTTGAAAGTTTCGTTAGAATCAGCTAAAATATTTGTAAAGTTATATTGTATACAAAGTACAAATACATTATTTAACAGGTAGTATTGCGTAACTGTGAGGATACTGAACAGTTATGTACAAATTCAAAAGATAGAGGGGATGTTTATGCGTCTGCGTGCAATGGCAAAAATTAATCTGGGGCTGGATGTCCTTCGCAAAAGAGAGGACGGCTATCATGAGGTACGGATGATCATGCAGACTATTCAGATGTATGATCTTCTGGATATCCGCAGGAAAAAAGAACCGGGAATCTCACTTTCTACCAATCTTCCTTATATTCCTACAGACGAACGGAATCTGGTATATAAGGCTGCAAAGATCCTTATGGATGAATTTCAGATCACAGATGGGATTAGCATGAAGTTGTCCAAGTTTATTCCTGTGGCTGCCGGAATGGCAGGAGGAAGCTCTGATGCGGCAGCAGCTTTTGTTGGTGTGAACCGTATGTTCCGTCTGGGATTAAGCGAGCAGGATCTGATGGAACGTGCTGTACAGGTAGGTGCTGATGTGCCTTACTGTATTATGAGAGGAACTGCACTGGCAGAGGGAATCGGAGAGAAGCTTACCCGACTTCCCAGGATGCCTCTATGTTATATCCTGGTTGGCAAACCGGGGGTTAACGTATCTACGAAGCTGGCTTATGAGAATTTGGGACTGGATACGATTACCAGTCATCCGGACATTGATGGTCAGATCCGCTGTATTGAAGAGGGAGATCTTTATGGTCTGACATCCAGAATGGAGAATGTCTTTGAACCAGGGATCATCCGTAATTATCCGGTGATCCAGGAGATTAAGGATCTTATGGAAAGTGCAGGTGCACTGAAGGCCATGATGAGTGGCAGCGGACCTACTGTTTTTGGTATTTTTGACAACAGGCAGAAGACAGAGGCGGCAGCCGAACTGCTTCGCAAAAGCCACCTGGCAAGGACTGTATTTGCAACAACAGTGTATAATAAGAAGTAAATACTGGTTGCTTTATATAACATAGGGAACATATGTAAAGAGGAGGAAATAACCAATGATAAATGATTTTTCAGTTGATATGGATGAGTATCTGCCTTTACGTGATGTTGTTTTTAATACCCTCCGTAAAGCGATCCTGAAGGGAGAGCTGAAACCGGGAGAAAGACTGATGGAGATTGCTCTTGCAGAACGTCTGGGAGTCAGCCGGACACCGGTTCGTGAAGCTATGCGTAAACTGGAACTGGAAGGGCTTGTGGTGATGATTCCCAGAAGAGGAGCCCAGGTAGCCAATATTACAGAGAAAGATCTGAATGATGTACTGGAAGTGCGTATGGCACTGGAAAACCTTTCCATTGAAAATGCATGCAAAAAAATGACAGAAGAACAGTTGGCAGAGCTGAAAAAAGCAGCGAAAGTTTTTGAAGCTACCATGGAAGAAGGCAATCTTGTCAAGCTTGCCGAGGCAGACGTAGCTTTTCATGAAGTGATCTATCAGTCTTCTGATAACTGCAGACTGAATCAGGTACTGAATAATCTTCGTGAGCAGATTTACCGTTACAGAGTGGAATATCTGAAAGAAGAGGAGACTCGTAAACTTCTGGTCAAAGAACACGATGAGATCTATGAGGCTATCAGGAACCGGGATGTAAAGACTGCCCAGGAGATTTCCTATCAGCATATAGAGAACCAGAGAGAGGCTATCATCCGCAGCATCAGAGAAGAGAATGACAGCCGCCAGAAATAACACACATAAAATTTTATAATCCGGTTATGCTAAAAGAGATACATATTGTATGTGTCTCTTTTCTTTTACAAAAAATCCCAGGAGGTGGATCACATGACCGGAAAAACAGAAATATCCCGGAACGTCCACAAGAATGAAGCATATATCAGAAAAAGATGTGAAAACTGTGCAGATATCATGATACGTCCCATGCGGCTGGGGGATGAACGTAAGACAGACTGTCTCATGGTTTATATAGAGGTAGCAGTTTCCAATATGATGCTGGATGATTCTGCCATTGGAAAAATGATCAATCATTTCTGGGAAGTTCCACCGGAACAGATTTCGCAGTTTATGAAAAACAACAGTCTTGGTGTGGCAGATGTGAAAAAACTGGCAGATATGGAAGCGGTCTTTGATGCCCTTCTTGCTGGAAATGCGGTGTTTTTTGCAGACGGATACGAAAAAGCAATGAAGATTTCCAGCAAAGGCTATCCGAATATGGGAGTATCAGAAGCAGAGTCAGAAAAAGTCCTTCGGGGTTCCAGAGAAGGTTTTTGTGATTCTGTAAAGATTAATTCCGCACTGATCAGAAAGAGAATTCGTGATACACGGCTGAAAGTAGAAGAAAAGACAGCAGGCATCCGTTCTAATACCGTAGTGCAAATCCTCTATGTGGATGATCTGATCCATGAAGAACTGGCAGAGAAGGTCAGTGCCAGACTGGATGAATATACCATAGACGGAGTTCTGGACAGCGGAATGCTGGAACAGCTGATGGATGACAATTGGCTTTCGCCTTTTCCACAGTTTCAGACTACAGAGCGACCTGACCGGGCTGCATTGGAACTTCTCAATGGCAAAATGGTTATTCTCTGCGACAATTCACCGGATGCACTGATCCTGCCGGGATCTTTCAGTGGATTTATGGAAAGCAGTGAGGACTGGTATCATCATTTTGAAATGGCATCTTTTCTGCGGATTCTGCGGTATCTGGCTCTTTTGGCATCGGTACTTCTGCCGGGGCTTTATCTGGCTGTGATACGTTTTCATACACAGGTACTGCCAGCCAATCTGATCCTGTCTTTTGCAGAGGCAAGAGAAGGGGTTCCTTTTTCCAGTGTAGTAGAACTGATTTTTCTGGAACTGGCTTTTGAACTGATCCGGGAAGCAGGGGTGCGGGTACCGGGAACCATGGGAAATGCCATCGGGATCGTAGGTGGTCTGATCATTGGTCAGGCAGCAGTCAGTGCTAATCTGGTGAGCCCCATTGTGGTGATGATCGTGGCGATCACAGCTCTTGGCTCCATGGCACTGCCAAATGAAGAATTTGCTTCTGCATTCCGGCTTCTGAAGTACATGTTTTTGTTGCTGGGAGGATATCTGGGTATTTTTGGACTGGTGGCAGGAATTTATCTGACCCTGTCACACCTTTCCGGACTTCTCAGTTTTGGCATGCCTTATCTGATTCCCTTTGTAAAAAAAGAGCCTGTACGGGAATCCGGTGACGGAATCTTACGGATTCCTTTCCATAAGCGATGGCAGCGGCCTGTTTATACCAGAAAAGAACAGAAATGCAGACTGAGAAAAACAGGGGAGGAGAGACACTGATGAAATATGCGGAGAACAACAGAATTTCTCACAGACAGCTTTACAGACAGATGATCCTTGCGCTTATGTCACCGCTGCTTTTGACACTGACAGGCAGAATCAGCGGAAGGAACGGAGTTCTTGCAGCAGGGATTGCAGCAGCATTGCTGTGTGTTTATGTTTTTCTTCTTATGAGAGTTTCTCCATGTTATACAGATACTGTACGGATTATGGGACAGGTTCCGGGAAGAATTGTGGGAATCTTTTTTCTTGGCTATATTTTGCTGACAGGAGGATTTTTGCTGCATATTCTGGGAGAAATACTCCCTGTATGGCTGCTTTCCGGAATTTCAGTCCGGTGGCTGCTTTTGCTGGCAGTGCTGGTCTGCGGTCCGGGAACGTATAAGGGAATGCAGAGAAGAGGACGTATGGCAGAAGTTTCCGGAGGAATTCTTCTCTGGGGGATACTGTTTATGATGGGATTGTCTCTGGGGCAGAGTAAAATGGAATATTTCAGAGAAATGTTTCAGGAGGGAGAGGCTTCTGTTTCTGTCCGGGAGATCCTGAGACAGACGTATGTTATCTTATGCGGATTTTGCGGAATCAGCATGCTGCCTTTTGTGGGAAAACAGGTGGAAAAAAGAGGAAGCGCCGGCAGAACGGTAGTTTGGGGGATTTTGACGGTAACAGGTATTCTTATGGGGATGACACTGCTTCTTCCATCAGTTCTGGGATGGGAGAGAGTAAAGGAGGAATCCTGGCCCATTCTGCCTTTGATGGCAGGTGCGGATCTGCCGGGAAATGTACTGGCAAGATTCGATATTCTGTGGTTGGGATTTCTGCTGTATGGGATTCTATTTGCAGTAGGAAGTCTTTTGCATTATGGTCATGAGATCATAGCCAGGACCCATCTGGGAACAGGCAGATACTGGATGACTGTGGTTATTTATATACTTGCCCTCACAGATATCAGTGAGATTTATCTACAGTATCTGGAGTATGTTTTTGTGCCGGGAGTGCTTCTGATCCAGCTGGGAATGCTGGCAGGAAAAGGAAAAAAATTCCGCAGGAAGCAGGCGGCGGCAGGGATACTTTTTCTTTGCCTTTTGTTCAGCGGCTGCGCAGCTATTGAACCTGAAAAAAGAATGTATCCGTTGGCAATGGGAATACAGGAAAGTAACGGAGAATTTCGATTAAGTTATGGAATGCCGGATCTTCCACAGGCAACAGGGCAGGGGAAACCAGAAGAAGAAAAATCAGCTTCCGTACTGACTATAGCAGGAAAAGATTTTCATGAGATTGAGACAAACTATAACCGGTCTCAGGAAAAATATCTGGATATCGGACATCTGCAGGTGATTCTGCTCAGTGACGAGATTCTTCAGGGAGAAAAATGGAAAGAATTTCTTTCTTATATAAAAAAAGAGCCTCTGGCAGGAGAGAATAGTTATCTTTTCCGAACGGAAGATCCGGAAAAAATTCTGAATTGGAATAATGGAGGCACTACAGCAGGAGAATACCTGAAAGGACTTCTGGAAAATCGTTTGCCAGAGGACAAAAAAGAAGGCGTTACCCTTCGGCAGGCCTATTATCAGTGGTACAAAGACAGCACCCTGCCGGAATTTCCCCGGATTTTGCTGGAAGGAGAGGAGCTTCAGGTTTTATAGTTTAACGTGAATGATAATGTTTTTATAAAATGAATAAACAGAACACAGAAGGGCATACTCCAGATGGGACTGTGGTCCCTGACATTATATAAAGGAGTACAGCACTATATGTTAAATAAAATACAGAACAAAATAAGAAACACTGAAACCCGCCTGAAACTTTCGATATTTGCAGGGGTACTGGCAGTTTTTTTGTCAGGCAGCCCTGTAAATATGCAGAAAACCATGGTGTATGGATGGTGGGGAACCCTTTATCCTGAATTTTGTTTTGAGGGAAACAGATCCGAGGAAAAACAGCCGGAAAAATATGAAAGACCAAAGATTTCCTTCTGGCTTGCGAAAGTGCTGGATAGGTGATAAGATGTAGGAACAAAAGTTGCTGTGAAGATCGCAGACAGTAACTGAAAATGCTGTCTTATATATAAAGCAGACAGTAATCAGAAAGAACTGGAGAAATAATATGAAAATAGATAAAAATGCACCGATTGGTGTGTTCGATTCCGGTGTAGGTGGTCTGACTGTAGCCAGAGAGATCATGCGTAATCTTCCATCAGAGAAGATTGTGTATTTTGGGGATACAGCCAGAGTCCCTTACGGAAACAAATCAAAGGAAACCATTATCCGGTTTTCCAGACAGATCACTCGTTTTCTTCGGGAGCAGCAGGTGAAGGCGGTGGTGATCGCATGTAATACGGCCAGTGCATTTGCTCTTGATGCAGTTGCAGCAGAGCAGGATATTCCTGTACTTGGAGTGATCGAGGCAGGAGCCAGAGTGGCTGCACAGAAAACAGTGAACAAAAGGGTGGGAGTTATTGGTACCCGGGGAACTATAGGAAGTGGCATCCATGCCTCCTATTTGAAGCAGCTGGACCCGGAGATTACAGTGATCGGCAAGGCATGCCCCCTGTTTGTACCTCTGGTAGAAGAAGGCTGGCTTCATGATCCAGTCACTGTAGATGTGGCGACCAGATATCTGGAAGAACTGAAAGAGAAAAATATTGACACACTGATCCTTGGATGTACTCATTATCCATTGATCCGGTCTACCATCAGAGAAGTGATAGGTGAGGGTGTATGCCTGGTAAATCCGGCTTATGAGACAGCTCTGCAGCTTCGGGAAGTTCTGGGAGAAATGAATCTTCTCAGCGATGGAACCGGTCAGGAAGAGTTTCCCTATCGCTTTTATGTCAGCGATCTGGCAGAGGAGTTTAAAGATTTTGCCAATTCCATTTTGCCTTATGATGTGTCAATGACTCAGAAAATAGATATTGAGAAATATTAGGAGAGATAAAACCATGGATAAAAATGTTCTGATACATATAAGAGGTCTTCAGATGATGGAGCCCACAGATGAACAGGAACCGATAGAGCTGGTTGTTCCCGGACAGTATTATTTCAAAAACGGCAGTCACTATCTTCGCTATGAAGAACTGATGGATGAAACTTCCGCAGAGCCTACTGTGAATTACATCAAAATTTCTTCAAAAGCAGTAGAAGTACGAAAAAAAGGGCTTGTGAATGTACATATGGTTTTTGAAAGGGGAAAGAAAAACATGACTTATTATTCTACCCCTTATGGAACTGTAGAAATGGGAATCGCTGCAACTGGTGTAATGATCGAGGAAAGCGAAAACGGAATCGACATGAAGGTGGATTATGCACTGGAAATGAATGAAGAATATGTGGCAGACTGTTATCTTACAGTCAGTGCCCAGTCTAAAGCTTCCGGTGAATTCAGAATATAATAACAAGATCAGGAAGTCTGAATCTGCATGAACTTCTGATAAGAGCACAAAAAATCCGGGAAAGCATTGAGATATGCTTTCCCGGTGTTTTTATTTGTTGCGTAATCTTTTGAAAAATCCTTTTTTCTTTGGTGCAGGTGTTTCCAGAGAACCACGGATTCCCTTTACACCAACGATGTAAAGACCGCTGACTTCGGCTTTGACTTCTTTTTTTACAGGGATCAGATCAAAGATCTTTTCGTCTGCGATCAGGATAGAAATCTTAGGACCGATCTTGGCTTTAACGATAGGAAGTTTGGAACGACGCATAAGCTTGGGCGCCTGATCAATAACCATCTGCGGAAGACCGGATTCTTTCAGGGGAAGTCGTTTCTTATCGATAATCAGCATGGAAACCGTTTGTTTTGCAGCATCAATCTGGGCCTGCTGTTCTTCCTGTTTCTTCTGAGCCTTTTTTCCGAAGAAATAAAGAGCAATCAGAGCTGCGATCAAAATCACCAGAATAACAAGAAGGACGATGGTAAGTGTACTCATAGATACCCTCCTCAATATGTGTTTATTATGCGAAATATATTCTATCATTAATTTGAGGAAAAGGCAAATAAATTTATAAAACGCAGAGGCAAGAAAATTTAAGAATTTACCTGAGCAAAATAGTGGAATTAAATCAGGCAAACAGTTATAATAAGTGTGATGTGGGTATACTTAGGATTACAGAATAAAAGAAACAGGGAGTTAGTATGGAGAGGAACATCAGAGACAGTAAAAATAAAAAAAATACAGAAAATACCAACAAGAGATATACGTCACCACGTCCGGCAGCATCTGCTGCAGAAACAGATGAAGAGTGGGAACGTCGCAGAGAAGCAAGACGGAGACGACGTCTTCTTCAGAGAAAGCGTGAACGAAGAAAGAAGCTTATGATCCTGGCTGGAGCAGCAGTGGTTTCAGTGGCAGTGATTGCAGGTGGGATCAGAGGAATCACAGGTTTTATCAGCAGCAGAAACAACGATTCTGCCCAAAAGACTACAGCAGATAATAAGAATCCAGAGGGAACCAGTACCGGTGAGACCGAAGAAACAAAAGAGACCCAGTCCAAGGGGGCGGATGTACTGGCTGAGGCAGCACTTAAGGCAGCACAGTACGATTATGACGGTGCCATCGAGCTTCTGAAAGGGGACAGTTCTTATTCATCCAGCGATAAGATGCAGAAAGCAGTAAAGGATTACGAGGCTACCAAGGCTACATGTACTTCCTGGCCATTGGAAGAAGTGACGCATGTATTTTATCATATTCTCATTAAGGATACGTCCAAGGCTTTTGACGGTGATTACAAAGAAGCCGATTATAATCAGGTAATGACTACTATTGATGAGTTTAACAAGATCACACAGACAATGTATGACGAAGGTTATGTAATGGTCAGCATTAAAGATATGGCGAAAGCAGATGACCAGGGTAATATCACGCCGGGAGAGATCCTTCTTCCTCCGGGTAAGATCCCCTTTGTACTGTCTCAGGATGATGTTTGTTATTACCACTATATGGATGGGGACGGATTTGCGTCCAAATTGGTGGTAGATGATGAGGGTAAAGTTCGTAATGAATATATTGAGGATGACGGAACAGTATCTGTAGGAGATTATGATATGGTTCCGCTGATTGACCGGTTTGTAGAGGCACATCCGGATTTTTCCTACAGAGGAGCAAAGGGGATTGTGGCGCTGACCGGTTATAATGGCATCCTGGGGTACAGGACAGACAGCAGTTATGAGACAAGACCTGCAGATCTGGACGAGAATAAAGTAGAATGGCTGAACAACCACCCGGATTTCAATATTGAAACAGAACGTGCAGAAGCGAAGAAAGTAGCAGATGCCATGAAAGCAGAAGGATGGCTTTTTGCCAGTCATACCTGGGGACATCAGAATGTAGGACAAATCTCGCTGGAACAGCTTCAGACAGACACACAGAAGTTCCAGGAAAACGTAGATCCCCTGATCGGAGGTACAGATATTATTATCTTTGCTTTCGGAACGGATCTTACAGAACAGGAAGATTACTCAGGAGACAAGTTTGAATATCTCAAGAGCGTAGGATATGATTATTACTGTAATGTAGATTCAACAAAATATTTTGTACAGATACGTGACCGGTATTTCCGCCAGGGGAGAAGAAATCTGGACGGATACCGCATGTACTATAATCCGGAACTTCTGGAGGACCTTTTTGACGCCAAGAGCGTATTTGATCCGGCAAGACCAACGCCGGTACCTCCAATGGGCTGATCATATCAGAAAGAGGGGAACATAAATAATGAAAAAAAGAGCTGTAATACTTACCGGTATTCTTGCATGTGCTGCAGTTGCAGCTGTAGCAGGAATACCGCAGCAAGCCATAATTACAGAAATCAGACATGTAGTATCAGCTTCTCAGGATGAAGGGGAGACAGAGGATGCTGATACAGATAATGATGCAGATGGAACAGACAGCGAAGATGCAGACGATGTGCTGGCACAGGCACAGACTATGTATGCACAGTATGATTATGACAATGCGATTATTCTTCTGAAGGGACAGAAGGATTTTGATTCCAATCAGGATTATATGGATCTGGCAGCCAAATGTCAGGTTGCCAGGTCTGCTCTGGTAGAATATCCTCTGGAGCAGATCACACATGTATTTTTCCATACACTGATCTGGGATACGTCCAAGGCTTTTGACGGAGACGCCAAGTCCGGCAATTACAACCAGGTAATGACCACTGTAGAGGAATTCAACAAGATCATCCAGATTCTTTATGATAAGGGTTATGTACTGGTAAGTCCTCATGATATGGCCACTGTTAATGAGGACGGAACCATGAGCAGAGGCAAGATCATGGTTCCGAAAGGCAAGATTCCGTTCGTACTGTCTCAGGATGATGTAAGTTATTATCACTATATGGACGGAGATGGATGTGCATCCAGACTGGTGCTGGACGAGAACGGACAGGTAAAGAACGAGTATATTGAAGATGATGGAAGTGTGTCAGTAGGAGATTATGATCTGGTGCCGATCCTGGATGATTTTATCAGAGAGCATCCGGATTTTTCCTATCATGGACGGAAGGGTGTTCTGGCAATGACCGGTTATGACGGAGTTTTGGGTTATCGTACAGATATTGCCTATAAGACAGGAGAGAATCTTCAGGATGATCAGAAGAAGTTCCTGGATGACAATCCCGACTTTGATTATGACCAGGACGTAAAGGATGCCACAGCAGTGGCAGATGCCATGAAAGCAGAGGGCTGGGAATTTGCCAGCCATACCTGGGGACACAAGAATGCAACAGAGTCATCTGCCAAAGAACTGAAGACCGATGACAAGAAATGGAAGTCTTATGTGGCACCGATCCTTGGTGATACAGATATGATCATCTTCGCATTTGGTGCAGATATTGGTGACTGGGAAGGATATTCTTCTGACAATGCCAAGTTCAAATATTACAAGAAAGCGGGATATGATTATTTCTGCAACGTAGATTCCAGTCAGTATTTTGTACAGATCACAGATCAGTATTTCCGTCAGGGAAGACGTAATCTGGACGGGTACAGAATGTACTACAATCCGGATATGTTAAGTGATCTTTTTGACGTATCAGAGGTATGGGACTCTTCACGTCCTACCCCGGTACCGGAAATGTAAATAATCAACAGGATAATTGTTACTGAGAATGAAACAGACAGCAATGGATAATTCCTCATTGAAAGGAGCAAAAATGAAGAAAAAATCAGTAGTAGCAATGTTGGTAATGTGTATGGCATTTACAGCCGCAGCATGTGGAAGTGAAAAAGAAACCAAGGCAACTACACAGGAAACAACAGATAAAAAAGAAGAAACAAAAGCAGATAAAAAAGAAGCCAAAGAGGATACAGCAGAAGATACTTCCAAAGAGGATGCTTCAGAAAAAGATCCCTCCGATTCTGAAAAGAAAGAAGCAGAACCTGCAAAACTGGTTTCTGTAGATGATCTTTCAGATTATGTGACAGTAGGAGACTATAAAGGTCTGAAACTTGACAGGATCACTCAGTCAGTTACAGATGATGATGTACAGGCGGAGATTGATTATGATCTTCAGGCCAAAGGTGATGAGGTAAAAGACGGTGCTGCAGAGGGAGATGTAGCAACCATCAACTTTACCGGTACTATTGATGGAAAGGAATTTGAAGATGGTTCCGCAGATGATTATGAACTGACAATTGGTGAAGGTTCTATGATTGATGGTTTTGAAGATGGTATTGTTGGAATGAAACCCGGAGAAACCAAAGAACTGGATCTGACTTTCCCAGATGACTATTATGAAGAGGATCTGGCTGGCAAGGCAGTGGTATTTAAAGTAACTCTTCAGAAAGCAGTACGCAAGGCAGAACTTACAGAAGACTGGGTAACCGCCAATACGGATTACAAGAGTGTTGATGAATACAAAGCAAGCGTAAAGAAAAACCTGGAAGAACAGGCAGCGGAAGCAGCAGATTCCACACTTCGTGATAATGCATGGGGTGAAGTCCTTTCTGCATCTGAAGTAAAGAAATATCCGGAGGAAGATGTAAACACAGCTATTGATGAATATAAAGCATCCTATGAGACTTACATCGAAGAGATCGGAATTGAAATGTCTGATTTCCTGGATGCACAGGGAATGACACAGGATGATTTTGATGAGCAGTGCAAAGAGACAGCACAGGCCAGAGTAGAACAGAATATGATCGTTCAGGAGATTATGAATAAAGAAGGTCTTTCCATAGATGATGATGCAGATAAAATAAATTCTGTTCTCTACTCAGAATATGGCCTTAACAGTGAAGATGAGATCAAAGACGCATATTATCTCAGCGATAAGGAAATAGCAGAAGAAAAAGCACTTATCTGCGTAAAAGAATTTATCGTTGCCAATGCAACAGTAGAAGAAAAAACAGGCAGCGAAGGCGACCTGATTGCCAATGAAGATGCCTACGATCCGGATGGCGGAGACGAAGATCCTGAATATGAGATCCTGGATGAAGATGGCGAAGAATACACAGACGAAGATGGTGAAACCTATGTAGATGAAGACGGCGACACATCAGATACTGAGGAAGAACAATGATCATCAAAAATGGGCTGGTTTTTCAGGAAGATGGAAGTTTCTGTAAAAAAGATGTATATATCAGAGATCACCAGATCGTAGAAGCCGAAGATATGACAGAGGACAGGACAGTTCTGGATGCAGAAGGTCTGATGGTGCTGCCGGGGCTTGTAGACATTCACAGTCATGGTGCAGCCGGGGAGGATTTTTCTGACGGAGATCCTGACGGATTAAAAAAAATCCTGAGATATGAAAAGCAGTCAGGAATTACTTCATACTGTCCCACATCCATGACCCTTCCCAAAGAAAAGCTTCACAGGATCTTTGAAGCAGTGAGACAGGCAGAGCACAGGGAGGATGAAGCAGTTATCTGGGGAATTAACATGGAAGGCCCTTTTCTTGATCCTGCCAGAAAGGGTGCTCATGTAGAAGAGTGGATATGCAGACCGGATGCAGATCTGGTAAGGCAGCTGAATCAGGCTTCCGGCGGGCTGATCTGCCTGGTGACACTTGCACCCAATGTAGAAGGTGCCGGTGATTTTATCAGGGAAATGCATAAAGAAGTATGCATTTCCCTGGGACATACAGCTGCTGATTATGATTGTGCTGTGGAAGCGATGAAGATGGGAGCTCATCATGTAACACATCTTTATAATGCCATGAATCCTTTTGTGCACAGAGCACCAGGTCTGATAGGAGCAGCTATGGATGATCCGGAGTGTATGGTAGAACTGATCAGTGATGGATATCATATTCATCCTTCAGCCATAAGAGCAACTTTTCGCATGTTCGGGCCAGACAGAGTGATACTGATCAGTGATTCCATGAGAGCTGCAGGTATGCCGGATGGTACATATGAACTGGGTGGACAGGAGGTGACTGTAGGGGACCGCAAAGCTGTGCTGGGAGACGGTACACTTGCCGGTTCTGCCACAAACCTTTACGGATGTATGTGTAAGGCAGTGGAGTTCGGGATACCGCTGGGGCAGGCCGTAAAAGCAGCTACTGTTAACCCTGCCAGAAGCATTGGCATTTATGACAGGGTTGGTTCTGTCGCTCCCGGTAAAGAAGCAGATATCCTTCTTGTAACAGATCACCTGGAATTAAAAAAAGTAATATAATTGTTCAGTACCCTCACAGTAACAATAGTTACAAAGCAATATAATTATAAAGGGAATCAGCATTGTATTTATTGTCTAAATAGAGTATGATAGAAGCGATAACAAATTACCGAAAGAAAACAGTAATAATAAATACAGCAGGTGGAAGTAATGGATAAGAAGGTATTGCGCCAGAGGATGCGCAGGAAACAACAGCAGATAAGACGTCGTAAAATGATGCGTCTGGGTGCATGTGCACTGGCAGTTCTGCTGGTTCTGATTTTTGTCATAAGGGGAGTGATCATGCCCATTGCCAACCGGATTGGTGGCGGTTCTTCAGACAAACCGGTAGAAGTTCAGGCAGAGACAGATGAGACAGAGACAACAGATGAGGATGGAGCAGTAAGGAGACCCTTAAAGAGCAAGAGCGATCTTGCCAAGGCTTCACAGCTTACTGTTGGATGGCATGAAGATGATAACGGCAGGTGGTATCAGAACGCAGATGGTACATATTTTGCATCAGGCATGCAGGAAATAGACGGTAATACATACTCTTTTGATGACAACGGATATGTTCAGACAGGATGGGTTACCAGGGGATTTGACGATTATTATTTTAATGATGACGGAACTTATGATCCTACGCAGCACAAGCCAAGGATCGCCCTTACTTTTGATGACGGACCTGGAGAATACACAGATGAACTTCTGGATTGCCTGGAAGAGAATAATGCCCATGCAACATTCTTTATGCTGGGTCAGAATGTAGTAAGTTGGGAGTCTACGGTACAGAGGATGGTAGATCTGGGATGTGAGATCGGTAATCATACCTGGGATCATCCAAGCCAGACACTTCCCAATATGTCTATTGATGATGTCAAAGCTGAATTCCAGAAGACAGACGATGCACTGCAGCAGGCATGTGGTCAGATTGCCACAGTGGCCAGAGCACCTTATGGTGCTGCCAACCAGGATATTTATGATGCAGTACAGAAACCATTCTTTATGTGGTCGCTGGACACAGAAGACTGGAAACTTATGGATGCAACAGCGGATTATGACGCAGTTATGAATGGGGATCTGACAGACGGTTCTATCATTCTGATGCATGATATCCATGAGCCTTCTGTACAGGCAGCTCTGAAACTGATTCCGGATCTGACTGCACAGGGATATAAGCTGGTAACTGTCAGCGAATTGGCAGAAGCCAAAAATGTAACTTTACAGAATACTACCTATTCTCAGTTCTGGGACAGCCAGCTGGAAGCAGGTAATGTTCCTGGATATAACGGAAGTACATCTTCTGATGAGAGTACAGACGGAACTTCTGACAGTTCAGATGTATCTGACGGAAGTGAGGATGCACAGGATGTCAGTGACGGCAGCGATTCTTCTGACAGCTCAGATGAAAGTGGAGACAGTTCTGATGGAGGAGATTCTGGAGATGGAAGTTCAGATGATGGTTCTTCAGATGACGGAAGTTATGACGATGGATCTTCCGACGATGGAAGTTACGATGACAGCTCCTATGATGATGGCTCTTCAGATGATGGAAGCTATGATGACTCCGGATACAGTGACGAGGATTCCAGCGGAGATGATTCCTACGACACAGGGTATGAATAGGTAACTGTTCAGTACCCTCACAGTTACGAGTCAAAATGCATTCCTAATCACCTTCGGTGATGGCATTTTGCCTTGTATGTCTCGGGATTTTTGACAAAAAACATGCCAAAACACCTCGCGGGATACTACCTACTGAATAGTTACGATAAAATTCAGTATAGCATATTTGACTTATAAATAAAATCTATAAATACCTATATATTTTTGCTATATTTAATTAGTGGAAAACAGCGGAAAATGATATGATAAATACAAATAAAATATGCTGCAAACAAAATTATTCAGCATATAAGGGAAAGAGAGGTAAGTACCAATGAAAAAAGAAAAAACAACGATTGTGGCAGCGGGAGTCCTTATCGGATTGATCGCAGCCATGCTGGTATTTTTTGGAAATCCGGCAAATATGGGATTCTGTATTGCATGTTTCCTGAGAGATACCACAGGAGCACTTGGATTGCATTCAGCAGCAGCAGTACAGTATATCCGACCTGAGATTATCGGACTTGTGCTTGGTTCCTGTATTGTGGCACTGATTACAAAAGAATTTCGTCCAAGAGGAGGTTCTGCACCTGTAACAAGATTTACACTGGGGGCTTTTGTTATGATCGGATGTCTGATGTTTCTGGGATGTCCGTTCCGTATGATCCTTCGCCTGGCAGGAGGAGATGGAAATGCTCTTTTTGGTCTTTTGGGATTTGTAGCAGGAATTCTGACAGGAACATTTTTCCTGAAAAAAGGTTATACACTGAAACGTTCTTACAAAATGCCTGAACTGGAGGGCTCTGTTTTTCCGATATTCCAGATTGTTATGCTGATTTTACTGGTAGCAGCGCCGACATTTATTCATTTTACGGAACCGGAGGGAGGCCCGGGAGCCAAACATGCAGCAATTCTGATTTCTCTGGCGGCAGGTGTGATCGTTGGAATCATTGCACAGAGAACTCGTCTTTGCATGGTAGGAGGAATTCGTGATGCGGTGCTCTTCGGAGAATATAAACTGCTTTTTGGTTTTGCATCTATTCTGATAAGTGCGCTGGTTATGAATCTTATTCTTGGTGCTGTAACAGGAACTGCTTACTTTAATCCGGGATTTACAGGACAGCCTATTGCACATGCAGATGGATTATGGAATGCACTTGGTATGTATCTGGCAGGTTTTGCCTGCATTCTTCTTGGTGGATGCCCGATGCGCCAGCTGGTTTTGGCAGGAGAGGGAAATACAGATTCCGTTGTAACTATTCTGGGACTTGTGGCAGGAGCTGCATTTGCTCATAATTTTGGTCTTGCTTCCTCCGCAGAAGGACCTACAGGTAATGGTAAAATTGCAGTAATTGCAGGGATTGTTGTAGTAGCAGTAATTGCAGTTATAAATTCCAGAAGAAAAGCAGAAGCGTGAAAGGAGAGGGAATATGAAAAACGACCAATTATTCAGTGAAATTCAAAGTCATATGCGGCGTTTTGAGGATGTATGGTATAAGAGGACAGAAGAAGGCATGGAGGTATATATAGCAGACATAAAAGAGTTTTTTGTTGATAATGGCGGTTATGTAGAGCAGTATAACAATGTGAATGGCGATGAGCATTATTATGAGATTAACGACTGCTTGCTTTCTGCTGCTGCACTTGTAAAAGAGTATGGCAACGCAATGGAAAAAGCGTCTGATTTCAAAGTGCCGGGCTTATCACAATCATATAAGTTGCTGGCGGAGTATGATAATGTTGTATTGGCAGGCAGGGAATTAAACAGCGGGGGCTTTGAATTTGTAACATGGAGACAGAACTATAATGGGGTAGAGCATGGAAACTACTTCGGAAATAATTATTCAGGTGCAAAAGAAGATTTTGCGACAAGGTCTGGGTTGGTTAATGAAAAGAAGTTGTTTTCAGATGAAGAATATGTAGAAATGTACCGCTGTGTGGTGGATACGCTTGAAGATAGTTATGAATTAAGTGATGAACATAAGCAAATGCTTGATGAACATTCGGTGTATTACGGCAATTATTATCATAGAACAGTACCCGTTATTATTGATAATATTGTTAAAACTCTGCACCGTATTCAGGCATACACAGAACAAGACGAAGATGATGAGGAAATGGAATTATGAGCAGGACGGCATTTGACGCCCTGCTTAAGTTTTAGGAGGAGAAAACAGTGAACAGTAATTTATATAAAATCAATGAGGTAACACAGCACAAATATTATCAGGTGCCGAAAGAACTATATACAAATCCGAGATATAAGACCACAATCAATAATGACGCAAAAATGCTTTATGCCATGCTTCTTGACCGAATGGAGCTGTCGAGAACAAACGGCTGGATTGAAGATGACGGAACTATATTTTTGATTTTTAAGCGCGAGGACTTGGCTGAT
>OLOJ01001800.1_pt1 | contig 19004 bp, 17 predicted proteins | sample 1672251 | NCBI WGS metagenome assembly OLOJ01 (sample SAMEA3136664, study PRJEB25190) | human gut metagenome | biome: human gut; feature: human-associated habitat; material: faeces | place: Austria | collected 2013 | reverse complement strand
ACATGTGCGGCCCCTACAACGCGGCTGGATTATTTACGCCTGCCACGCCCTGACCTGCTCTTTTAGCCAATCGGCCCATTCGTCAATGCCCTCGCCCGTCCGGGCGCAGATCGGGATGACCCTTGCGTTCGGGTTGCGCAGGGCCACATACTCGCGGCATTTGTCCATGTCAAAGTCAAAATACGGCAGCACGTCGATCTTGTTGACAAGAACGACGTCGCAGACCTGGAACATCAGCGGATATTTCAGCGGCTTGTCGTGACCCTCGGGGACCGACAAAATCATCGCGTTCTTCACCGCGCCGGTGTCGAACTCGGCAGGGCAGACAAGGTTTCCGACGTTTTCCAGAATCACCAAATCGAGACCCCCGGTGCCCAGCCCGGCCAGTCCCTGCCGGGTCATCTCGGCGTCCAGATGGCACATGCCGCCGGTGTGCAGCTGAATGGCCTTGGCGCCGGTCTCGGCAATGGCGCGGGCGTCCACGTCAGAGTCGATGTCGGCCTCCATCACGCCGATGCGCAGCTCATTTTGCAGCGCAGCAATCGTGCGGCGCAGTGTCGTGGTTTTGCCGGACCCCGGTGCGCTCATTAAATTCAGCAGAAAAATTTTTCCCTGCTTCAGCTCGGCCCGCAGCGCGGCGGCCTGCTCGTCGTTGGAGGCAAAGATGCTCTGCTTGACCTCGAGAATTTTCACGTTGTCCATGGGGTGCTCCTTATAAATTGGTATACGGTCTCTGCTAACATTTTAACATCGTGTCAAAAAATCCGCAATCGACGAATATGACAAAGAATTGACGAAAGAACGGGCAGGTTGACGAAAAGAGCGCGTAAACTCATTAGCGGCAGATGCCGCGAACTGGCGGCGGGGTGTGGGCACCCCGCCCTACGTATAACGGGGAAAGTGGAACGTAGGGCGGCATGCCCACATGCCGCCGTGGCCGTGTGCGAAAGCAGGGACCTGCCGGTTTGCGGTTAGTCCGCTTTGACAAAGTGCTCCACCACCATCCGCTGCGCCTCCGGCGTAAACAGCAGCACTGAATATGGCGTGCCGCGGGCGCTGACCTTGTCCTCGCTGCGCAGACCGGCATCCACACCGGCAGGGGTCGGCACGTAGTAAAAGCCCTTCGTCGGCAGACGCTCCATGCCGATGAGCCGCTGCGCCAGCAGCCACTCGTCGATCTCCTTGATGGTCGGTGCCTTCACATCCGGGTCACCGGCGGCCTCGATCAGCGCGGCCTTCAGCTCCGCGCCGGTATAGCTGTCCTGATAGTTGAAGCTGCGCGCGTCCTCCGCCGTCAGGTAAAACGCGGGGCGCTCGGCCTTCGGCGGCTTTTTCTTCTTCTCGGACGGCAGCGGCTTTTCCGGCTCCGGTGCGGGCGGGTCCAGGCTCAAAACGGCGTCGGGGTGGTCGGCGCGGTAGGCGTCAATGACCGCAAAGAACGCGGCACCGTACTTTTCATACTTGCGCTCACCCATGCCGTAGATGCCCAGCATATCCTCCGCGCGGCGCGGCGCGCGCAGGCACATATCCACCAGCGACTTGTCGCCGAACACGACGTAGGGCGGCAGTCCCTCGCGCTGGGCGGTGTCGAACCGCAGCTGGCGCAGCTGGCTGAACAGCTCCAGTCCGGCGCTCGTCAGCGCGTCCATCGGGCTGCGGCGCTTCGGCTTCGGTGCGCGGGTCTGCTCCGGCTCACGCTGCGGCGGCAGCTTGACCAGCACCTGCCCGCCGGCCTTCAGCGTGGCAATATCCCCGATGTGCAGCACGGCGTACTGGTCGTCGCTCTGCACCAAATATCCATCCTCCAGCAGCTGGGCCAGCAGGCGTTCCAGCGTCTCGCGCGGGGTGTCCTTCATCCGGCCGTAGCTCTTGAAGCGCTCGGCTCCCAGCTCCCGCAGACGCGCACGGTTCGCGCCTTGTAAAGTGCCGAACAAAATCGCTTTGCCGTATCGCCCGCGCAGCTCGGCCACGCAGTTGATCATCCACTTGGCGGCGTCGGTCATATCGACCTCGTCAAAATCGTTGTTGCAGCTGCCGCAGTTGCCGCACGGCGCGGTAGGATGCTCGCCGAAATAGGCCAGAATGTAGTTGCGCAGGCACTCCGTCGTCTGGCAGTAGCGCTCCATCGTCTGCAAGCGCTGCAGGTCGCGCTGGCGCAAAAGGTCGGCCTCCTCGTCGTCCATCTCGGCAAAATCCTTTTTGTCCAGCAGGAATTTGTTGATGATGACGTCCTGCGCCGAAAAAAGCAGCACGCACTGCGACGGCAGCCCGTCACGCCCGGCACGGCCCGCCTCCTGGTAATAATTCTCCATGCTCTGGGGCATGTTGTAGTGCAGCACGAACCGCACGTTGGACTTGTCAATGCCCATGCCAAAGGCGTTCGTCGCCACAATGACCGGCGCGGTGTCGTAGATGAAGTCATTCTGATTTTTGCGGCGTGCTTCGGCGGACAGGCCCGCGTGGTACTTTGTGGCCGCAAAGCCGTATTCGGTCAGAAGCTCCTGCAGCTTGTCCACATTCTTGCGGGTGGCGCAGTAGATGATGCCGCTCTCGCCGGGGTGGTCGCGCAGATATTGGATGACAAAATCGTCCTTGCGGCGGGTGCGCTCGACCTGAAAGTAGAGGTTGGGCCGGTCAAAGCCGGTCACAAGCACCTTCGGGTCGTGGAGCCGCAGCGTGCAGACAATGTCGTCCTTGACCTCCCGCGTGGCCGTGGCCGTGAACGCCGACACGATGGGGCGGCGGGGCAGACTGTCGATGAAGTCGAGGATCTTTAAGTAGCTCGGGCGGAAATCCTGTCCCCACTGGCTGATGCAGTGCGCCTCATCCACCGTGACCATCGAGATGTCCGCCCCCGCGGCAAAGCTGCGGAACACCGGGCTTTCCAGGCGTTCGGGCGCGACGTAGACGAGCTTGTAGCTGCCCTCGGCGGCCAGGTCCAGCGCACGGGCGATCTGTGTCTCGGTCAGCGACGAATTGATAAATGCCGCATGGATGCCCGCTGCGTTCAGCCCCTTGACCTGGTCCTGCATCAGCGAGATCAGCGGCGAGATGACGAGCGTCAGCCCCGGCAGCAGCAGGGCAGGGACCTGATAGCAGAGCGACTTGCCCGCGCCGGTGGGCATGATGGCCAGCGCGTCCCGCCCGGCCAGAAGGGCGCTGACAATCTCCTCCTGCCCGGGGCGGAAGGAGTCGTAGCCGAAATATCGTTTTAACGTTTCAAGCGGAGTCATGAAGGGCCTCCTGAACTTTTTCTTCCATTATACCACATCCGCACCCCTGCGGCCAGCGAAACGCGCACTTTACACCGCGCACCGTCTGCGGTATACTGGTAGCAAACTATAGCAAACTATAAAAACAGGAGCTGTCGCTATGATTCTGGATATTGTTGTGGACGTACAAAAGGACTTTATCACGGGTGCGCTGGCGAACCCCCAGGCACAGGCCAACGTGACCCGCCTGGCCGAGACCGTTAAGGCCCATGCCCGGGCCGGGCACTGGCTGTTCCTGACGCGGGACACCCACCCCGACAACTACCTTGCCACGCGGGAGGGACGCCGCCTGCCTGTGGAGCACTGCATCGAGGGCGAGGACGGCTGGAACTTTGCGCCCGAGCTGGAGAACGCGCTGGACGGTACCGAGCCCGAGGTCTGCCACATCGTCAACAAGCCGACCTTCGGCAGCTATATGCTGCCGAGCGAGATCCTCGACGAGCTGATGGCCCACAACAAGGCCGTGGACGACATTGAAAAGATCGTCATCTACGGCTACTGCACCGACATCTGCGTCATCAGCAACGCCATGGTGCTGCGCGCGGCCTTCCCGGAGACGGAAATCGAGATCCTGTCCGACTGCTGCGCCGGGGTCACGCCCCAGTCCCATCAAACGGCGCTGGACGCCATGCGGGCGTGCCAGTTCACAATCGTATAAAGGCAAAATTGAAACCGACGCACTCTTGCGTTTCTCACCGCATTGTGTTATACTTTACACCGTAAAACTGAATACGACAGCAGGTGCCTTTTTATGCCGCCGTTCGGCGCATGGGAAAGGGTAAAAGGGAAGCGGGTGCAAATCCCGCACGATCTCGTCACTGTGATAAGGGAGCCTGCCGCCAGGGTGCATTTGCATCGGTCACTGGGTTTTGACCCGGGAAGGCGGCGGCAGGTGTTGAGCTTTCAGCCAGGAAACCTGCCTGCTGCCGGGTACGGGGGCGCACCGCCCCAGATCACGAGGAATTGGTTGTACCGCAAAGCACCTGCTTAAAATACGGGGTCTTTTGTGTTGCCATTCTGCACGCAAAAGACCTCGTTTTTTACGGGGTCAATTTCCGTGTGCCCTGCTGTTCTCTCCCGTACTGTCTCCCAGCTTTAAACAAGGAAAGGAAGCAAGAACACATGAGAAGGATCACCTACAAGAAAGCTGCCGCCGTCGCCATGGCCGCAGCACTGTCCGCCGCCCTGCTGGTCGGCTGCGGCAGCACCGCCGCGAGCACTGACAGCGCTGCCGCGAGCACCGTCGCCGACGAAAGCGCCGCAGAAAGCACTGCAGAGGATGCAGAAAAGACCGCAGACGAGGGAGATGCAGACGAAGTGGCCGCTAAGAACTGCGCCGATTTGATCGACGCCATCTACGTGCAGGAGCGCAGCGCCGACACCGATGCCCAGTGCGAGGCCGCCAAGGCTGCCTGGGATGCCCTGACCGACACCCAGAAGGAGCTGGTCGAGGGCGAGAACGCAGACCCCGACTACTTTGGCCGCGACACCGGCGACGCCGGCAAGGACGACCCGCGCAATGCCGACGACATCGGCGAAAATGAGCTGCTGGTCGTCAGCTTCGGCACCTCCTTCAACGGCAGCCGCGCCGCTGACATCAAGGGCATCGAGGACGCCCTGCAGGCCGCCTACCCGGATTGGAGCGTCCGCCGCGCCTTCACCGCGCAGATCATCATCAACCACGTTCAGGCCCGCGACGGCGAGAAGATCGACAACATGGACCAGGCGCTTGACCGTGCCGTTGCCAACGGCGTCAAGAATCTGGTTGTCCAGCCTACGCACCTGATGCACGGCGCCGAGTACGACGAGATGTGCGAGGCGGTTGAGCAGTACAGGGATAAGTTCGACAGCGTTGCCATTGCCGAACCCCTGCTGGGCGAGGTCGGCGAAGATGCCACCGTCATCAACGACGACAAGGAGGCCGTAGCCGCCGCCATCACCGCCGAGGCCGTCAAGACCGCCGGGTATGACGACGCCGCTGCCGCTGCTGCGGACGGCACCGCCTTTGTCTTTATGGGCCACGGCACGTCCCACACCGCCAAGGTCAGCTACAGCCAGATGCAGACCGCAATGCAGACGCTGGGCTATGACAACGTCTTTATCGGCACCGTTGAGGGTGAGCCCGAGGACACCGCCTGCGACGCCGTTATCGAGAAGGTCAAGGAGGCCGGTTACACCAAGGTTATCCTGCGCCCGCTGATGGTCGTCGCCGGTGACCACGCCAACAACGACATGGCCGGTGCCGATGACGATTCCTGGCTGAGCCAGTTCAACGCTGCCGACTGCTTTGAGAGCGTCGACACCCAGATCGCAGGTCTGGGCGAGATCGGCGACATCCAGCAGCTCTACGTTGACCATGCCGGGGCCGCCATCGATTCCCTGAACGGCTGAGAAAGACCCATTCTGCCCGGAGGGTAAGCTCCGGGCAGTTTTTTGGTTTTTGGGAAGGCACGGCAGGGGCCGGGCATGCCCGGCCTGCGTCCGATGTGATGCCCCGCCACGCCGTAGGGGCGGATTCCATATCCGCCCGCGCTGCCTCCCGCTAATGCCTGATAAATATGTATAGAATGAGGTAAGGAAAGCATGAAAAAGCTCCAACTCGCATCCCTGACTCTCGCTGCCCTGCTGCTGGCGGGCTGCGGTGCGTCCGCAGCGTCCACCGCCGAGAGCACGTCCGAGGCGGTCTCCACGGAAGAAACCGCCCCTGCCGCCACCGCGGCCCCGGCCCCTGCCGTTACGAAAGCCCAGGCCCCCGCTGCCGCGCTGCCGGACGGCGTATACACCGCTAAGTTCAACACCGACAGCAGTATGTTCCACGCCAACGAAGCCGTGGACGGCATGGGCACGCTGACGGTGGAAAACGGCACGATGACCTTCCACGTCAGTCTGCAGTCCCAGAAGATCGTCAACCTGTATCCGGGCATGGCCGCCGACGCCCCCGCCCACGAGAGCGACTGGCTGCAGCCTACTGTTGACACGGTGACCTACTCCGACGGCACCAGCGACGAAGTATACGGCTTTGACATCCCCGTTGCGGCTGTCGATGCCGATTTCCAGCTGGCCATTCTGGGCACCAAGGGCACCTGGTATGACCATACGGTCAGCGTCTCCGATGCCGAGCCTGCGGCAGAGGATGCGGCTGCGGCAGCCGTCGAGATCCCCGCCGACGGCAGCTACACCTGCGCTGTGACGCTGGAGGGCGGCAGCGGACGCGCCACCGTCGAAAGCCCCGCCGCGCTGACTGTGGCCGACGGCATTATGACCGCGACCATCGTCTGGAGCAGCCCGAACTATGACTATATGCTCGTAGACGGCGAAAAGTACCTGCCCGTCAACACCGACGGCAACTCGACGTTTGAGATCCCCGTTGCCGCGCTGGATACCGCGCTGGCCGTCACGGCGGACACCGTCGCCATGAGCACCCCGCACGAGATCGACTATACCCTGACCTTTGACAGCGCGACGCTGGCCGCTGCCGAATGAGGCGCGCGGCAGCTTTTGCCCTGCCCGCCCTGCTGCTGGCAGGCTGCGCGGCTGCATCCCAGGCTCCCGCGCAAACGGACGCATTGACGATAGAAAACCGCTATCCGCTGGAATATGCGAAGCAGTTCACGGTGGATGTGTGCGCGGGCGGCTATGACCTCATCACGATTGACGGCAGCCGCTATCTCGTCGTGCCGGAGGGGGCCGCTGCGCCCGCCAATCTGGACGCAGACATCACCGTTTTGCAGCAGCCTATCCGTAATATCTACCTTGTGTCGTCGTCCGCGATGGACCCCATCATCAGCATTGGCGGGCTGGGGGCTGTGGCGCTGTCCGGCACGCAGGCCGAAAACTGGTACCTCGACGCGGCCCGCACCGCCATGGAGCAGGGCGAGATCGCCTACGCGGGCAAGTACAGCGCGCCCGATTACGAGACGATCCTGTCTGCCGACTGCGGCCTTGCCATCGAGAACACAATGATCTACCACACGCCCGAGGTGAAGGAGCAGCTCGAAAAATTCGGCGTGCCGGTCCTCGTCGAGCGCTCGAGCTACGAGAGTGACCCGCTGGCCCGGATGGAATGGGTCAAGCTGTACGGCATCCTGCTGGGCAGAACCGAGGAGGCCGAGCGCATTTTTGACGACGCTGTGCAGCGCATTGCACCGCTGCTGGACGAGAAACCCACCGGCAAGACTGCGGCGTTCTTCTCCATCACCTCAAACAATCTCGCCACGGTGCGCAAGGGCGGCGATTACGTCGCCAAGATGATCGGGTTGGCGGGCGGCAGCTACGTCTTTGCCGACCTGACCGACAGCGGCAACAATCTGGCGACTGTCAATATCTCGCTCGAGGATTTCTACGCCGGGGCGCGTGACGCCGATGTGCTGTTCTACAACAGCACGATTGAGGGTGAGCTGCGCACAATGGATGAGCTGCTCGCCAAATGTCCGATGCTGGCGGACTTCAAGGCCGTGCAAAGCGGCAGCGTCTGGTGTACGTCGCAGAGCCTTTTCCAGCAGAGCATGGAGCTGCCGGAGCTGATCCTGGATATGAACAGGGTGTTCACCGAGGATGACCCGGACGACAGTGAATTGACATTTTTAACGAAGCTGCACTGAAAATTTAACGCGGCGGCAAAAACGGGCGCACAAAACCGTGGCGCATCCGTAGGGTCGGATTCCATATCCGCCCGCACCATTGCCGCCCGCCGCAAAGGGAACCACGCATGCACACCTCCAAACGCATGACAATTGCATACCTCGCCATGGCGGCGGCCCTGCTGGCGCTGTTTGCGCTCAACCTGTTCTGGGGCAGCGTTGCGCTCTCCCCGGCGGACATCGCGGCGGCCCTGCTGGGCCGCGGCACAAACGCGCTGGCGGCCAACATCCTGCTGCAGCTGCGCCTGCCGCGCGCCGTCATGGTCGTGCTGCTGGGGGCGGCGCTCTCGGTGGCCGGGTATCTGCTGCAAACGTTTTTTGCCAACCCGATTGCCGGGCCGTTCGTCATGGGCATTTCCAGCGGGGCCAAGCTGGCCGTGGCGCTGACGATGGTCGTCTTTTTGAACCGCGGTCTGCTCACCGGCTCACTGACGCTGATTCTGGCGGCGTTTGCCGGGGCCATGGCGGCCATGCTGTTTGTGCTGGCCGTGGCGCACCGCGTGCAGAAGATGAGCATTTTGGTTATCTGCGGCGTCATGATCGGCTACATCTGCTCGGCTGTCACCGATATTGTCGTCGCCTTCGCGCAGGATTCCAACATCGTCAACCTGCACAACTGGTCGATGGGCAGCTTCTCCGGCATGACCTGGGGCAATGTCGCCACGGCGGCGGCCATCGTTCTGCCCTGCCTGGCCGCCGCGTTTTTGCTCTCCAAGCCGATGGCTGCCTACCAGCTGGGCGAAAGCTACGCCGCCAGCGTCGGCGTGCCGGTGCGGGCGTTTTCCGTGGTGCTTGTGCTGCTGTCAAGCCTGCTGGCGGCCTGCGTCACGGCGTTTGCCGGACCGATCTCCTTCGTCGGCATTGCGGTGCCGCATCTGGTAAAACATACGCTGGGCAGTGCAAAACCGCTGCGGGTGCTGCCGGGCTGCGCACTGGGCGGCGCGGCATTCTGCCTACTGTGCGACTTGATCGCCCGCAGCCTGTTTGCACCCACCGAGCTGTCCATCAGCTCGGTCACAGCGGTGTTCGGTGCGCCGGTGGTCATCTGGCTGCTTGTGCGCCGCCACAGCGGGGAGGCCACGGTATGAGCTGTTGTGAAACGCAAAATCTCGCCGTCGGCTACGGTGCGCCGCTGCTGCGGGACATTGCCCTGCACGCCGAGCGCGGCAAAATTCTGGCGCTCATCGGTCCGAACGGCGCGGGCAAATCCACCCTTTTAAAAACGCTGGCCGGGCAGCTGGCGGCGCAGGGCGGCGCGGTGCTGCTGGACGGGCAAGACCTGACGGCCTACACCCCCAACGCCCGGGCGCGCAAGCTGGCGCTGATGCTGCCCCACACGGCCCGCACCGAGCTGACGTCCTGCTTTGAGGTCGCCGCCGCCGGGCGCTACCCCTACACCGGGCGGCTGGGCATTTTGTCCGATGCCGACAGGCAGCAGGTGCATGACGCCCTGTGCCTTGTCCGGGCGGAGGAGCTGGAGGACCGCGATTTTGCCAGGATCAGCGACGGCCAGCGCCAGCGCGTGCTGCTGGCCCGCGCGGTCTGCCAGCAGCCGGAGATTTTGCTTCTGGACGAGCCAACGTCGTTTTTGGACGTAAAGGGCAAGGCGGAGCTCATGGACATCCTGCAAGTGCTGGCGCATGAGAAGAATGTGGCCGTCATCGTGACGCTGCATGAGCTGGAGCTGGCCCAAAGGCTGGCCGACGCCGTTGTCTGCGTTGCGCCGTCAGGCGTGTCCGCTGTGCTGGCACCGCAGGACGCCTTTGCACAGGACAATATCTGTGCGCTGTTTGGATTGAGCACCGACCAATACGCGGTGCTGTTTGCCGGGAACGGCGCAAAGCCGAAGCCCCAATTTGAGCACTACATCCGCAGCGGGCAGCGTTTACTGCGCTGCGGCTACACCACCGGCACCTGCGCGGCGCTGGGGGCGGCGGGCGCGGCGCGGCTGCTGCTGACCGGCCACGCGCCGGAAAGCGTTGGTCTGCGCACGCCCAAGGGCATCGTCGTGGAGGTCGCACCGCAGTTCTGCCGCCTGACGGCAGACGGAGCCGCGTGCGCCATCGTCAAAGACGGCGGCGACGACATCGACGCCACGACGGGGCTGCCGGTCATTGCCGCGGTCACACTGCTGCCCGACGCGCCGAGCACCGTTACGATTGACGGCGGGGCGGGGGTGGGCCGTGTGACAAAGCCCGGCCTCGACCAGCCCGTCGGCGCGGCGGCCATCAACCGTGTGCCGCGGCAGATGATAACCGAGGCGCTTTTGCGGGAGGCGGACGCCGTCGGCTACGGCGGCGGGTTCGCGGTGGTCATCTCCATCGAAGGCGGCGAGGCTGCGGCCAAGCGCACCTTCAACCCGCATCTGGGGGTCGAGGGCGGCCTGTCGGTGCTGGGCACCAGCGGCATTGTGGAGCCGATGAGCCAGCAGGCGCTTTTGGATACGCTGCAAATCGAAATCCACCAGGCAGCGTTGAAAAGCCGCCGCCTGATTTTAGCCCCCGGCAACTACGGGCTGGACTACCTGGCCGCCAACTACCCCGCGCTGCACGAGATCCCTGTCGTAAAGATCTCAAATTTCATCGGCGAGGCGCTGGATATGGCAGCGGCGGAGCACTTCGCGGAGGTGCTGCTCGTCGGGCATGTGGGCAAGCTCGTCAAGCTGGCGGGCGGCATCATGAACACCCACTCCCGCTGTGCCGACTGCCGCACTGAGCTGTTCTGCGCCCATGCGGCACTCTGCGGCGCGGACGCGGCGACCTGCCGTGCCCTGATGGACGCCGCCACGACAGACGCCTGTCTGGACATTCTGGACGCCGCGCAGCTGCGGGAGCCGGTCATGGCCAGCCTGCTCACCGCGATCCAGACGCATCTGGACCGCCGCGCGGCGGGGGCGTTCAAGGTCGGCGCGGTGCTGTTCTCAAACAGGAACGGCCCGCTGGGTCAGACAAAAACTGCCGATACACTGTTAAAATTGTGGAAGGAAGCCTGACATGGTACATTTTGTGGGGGCCGGCCCCGGCGCACCGGACCTGATTACCCGGCGCGGCGCGGCCCTGCTGCAAACGGCGGACTGCATCATCTACGCGGGCAGCCTGGTCAACCCGGCGCTGCTGGGGCTGGCGGGGCCGGACTGCGCCATCTATAACAGCGCCGAGATGACGCTGGAGCAGGTGCTTGCCGTCATGAAAGAAAACGAAGCAGCGCACAAAACCGCCGTGCGCCTGCACACGGGCGACCCCTGCCTGTACGGCGCAATCCGGGAACAGATGGACGCGCTGGACGCCATGGGCATCGCCTACGACGATACGCCCGGCGTGTCGAGCTTCTGCGGTGCGGCGGCGGCGCTGAACGCCGAGTACACGCTGCCCGGCGTCAGCCAGACCGTCATCATCACCCGCATGGAGGGCCGTACCCCTGTGCCCGAAGGTGAGCGGCTGGCCGCGCTGGCCGCCCACGGGGCGACGATGGTCATTTTCCTCTCCATCGGCCTGATCGACAGGGTGCAGGACGCGCTTCTGCAGGGCGCGTACACCGCCGCGACCCCTGCCGCCGTTGTCTACAAGGCAACGTGGCCGGAACAGAAAATTGTACGTTGCACCGTCGGAACGCTGGCCGAGAGCACCCGCGCGGCGGGCATCACTAAGACGGCGCTCATCGTTGTCGGGGACTTTTTGGCCGCACAGTATGACCGCAGCAAGCTGTATGACCCGGCGTTCACAACGGAGTTCCGAAGGGGGACGGACCGATGACCTGCGCGTACATTGCGTTCACGGCGCGGGGACTGGCGCTGGCGCAGCAGCTGGCGGCAGCCTGCCCCGGCAGCGTGGCCCGCGGCGGTGCGGACGGTGTCCGCCTGACCGATTGGACCGCTGTGCAGTTTGCACAAAGCGACGCACTGATTTTTGTAGGTGCTGCCGGGATCGCGGTGCGGGCCATCGCGCCCCACTGCCGCAGCAAGGCTGCAGACCCCGCCGTCGTTGTGCTGGATGAGGGTGGGCAGTTCGCCATTCCGCTGCTGTCGGGGCATCTGGGCGGCGCAAACGAGCTGGCGCAGCGGCTGGCAGCGGTCTGCCATGCCGTGCCAGTCATCACGACGGCCACCGACGGACGCGGCGTTTTTGCCGTGGACGAGTGGGCCAAGCGCCAGAACTGCGCCGTGGCTGAGCCGGAGCGCATCCGCTACGTGAGCGGGGCACTGCTGGCCGGGCAGCGCGTTTGCTATGCCGCCGACTGGGCTGTTTCCGGCACGCCGCCCGCGGGTGTGGAGCCTGCCGCCGCCGCTGACCGCGCAGATTTTGCGCTGACGCTGACCCCGACGGGGGAGACGCTGCACCTGATTCCCCGCATTGCGGTGTTGGGGGTCGGCTGCAAGCGCGGCACGACGGCGGAAAAGTTGGAAACAGCCTTTGCGGCCTTCTGCGCGGAGCACCATTTTGCCCCGCAGGGCATTGTCCGCGCAGCCAGCATTGACTTGAAAAAGGATGAGCCGGGTCTGGCGGCGTTCTGCCGGGCGCACGGCTGGGAGATGGACTTTTATACCGCCGCTGCCCTGCGCACGGCTAAAGGACGCTTTACGTCCTCCGGCTTTGTGCAGAGCATCACGGGCGTGGACAATGTCTGTGAACGCGCGGCGGTGCTGGCTGCAAACGGAGTGCTGTTCATCCCGAAGTGGGCGCGGGACGGCGTGACCCTTGCCGTGGCGCTGGCCCCCTTTGCCCCGGATTGGAGATGGAAAAAAGATGAACCGTAGTCTTGTGTATGTGGTGGGCCTCGGCCCGGGCGGTGCGCAGTATTTGACCGCCCAGGCGCAGAACGCCCTGCAGGCCGCCGACGTGCTGTGCGGCTACACGGTCTACATCGACCTTGTGCGCCCGCTTTACCCGGATAAAGAGGTCTACGCTACCGGGATGACGCGGGAGCTTGACCGCTGCCGTTGGGCGCTGGAAACGGCAAAGGGCGGCAAGACGGTGGCGCTCGTCTGCTCCGGCGACGCCGGGGTCTACGGCATGGCCAGCCCGCTGTTGGAGCTGGCGGAGCACTGCCCGGAGGTAGAGGTCGAGATCGTGCCCGGCTTGACCGCCGCTTTGAGCGGGGCCGCGGTGCTGGGTGCGCCGTTGGCACACGATTTTTGCGTGATTTCGTTGTCGGACCGGCTGACGCCGTGGGCCGTCATTGAAAAGCGGCTGGCCTGCGCCGCGGCGGGGGATTTCTGTCTGGCGCTCTACAACCCGTCGTCCAAAGGCCGCGCCGACTACCTGCAAAAGGCCGTTCGCATTCTGCGGGACAACGGCAAGGGCCCGGACACGGTCTGCGGGCTGGTGCGCTGCATTGGCCGTGACGGCCAGACCGCGCGGCTGCTGACGCTGGCCGAGCTGGAGGATACCGCCGTGGATATGTTCACAACGGTCTTTGTCGGCAACGCTGCAACGCAGATTTTACATGGCAGAATGGTTACGCCAAGGGGGTATCGCGGCGTATGAATGTGGTGGTTTTCAGCGGTACAACGGAGGGGCGCAGCTTCTCCCGCGCGCTGGCGGCGCTCGGCGCGGCGGTCACGGTTTGTGTGGCGACAGAGCTGGGGGCCGAGGAACAGGGCTGCACCGATGGCATCACGGTGCGCACCGGGCGGCTGGACGCCGAAGGAATGACGGCGCTGCTGCGCGGTGCGGCACTCTGCGTTGACGCGACCCACCCGTATGCCGCCGAGGCAACGCGCAATATCCGTGCGGCGGCAGCGACGGCGGGAGTTGAATATCACCGTCTGCTGCGCCCCGCCAGCCCCCTGCCCGCAGGCAGTGTGGTGCTGGCTGATGCCGCCCGGGCCGCCGCGTATCTGGCAGACAGACCGGGGCGCGTCCTGCTGGCGACGGGTGCCAAGGAGCTGCCTGCCTTCGCAGCGCTCGACCCGGCGCGGCTCTACCCGCGCGTTCTGCCGACGCTGGCGGGCATCGTAGCATGCGAGGCAGCGGGCATTCCGCACCGCAATATCCTTGCGATGCAGGGGCCTTTTACGAAAGAATTAAATGCGGCGCTGCTGCACCAGTTCCATATCAGCTATATGGTCACGAAGGACGGCGGCGCGGCGGGCGGCTTTGCCGAAAAGGCCGAGGCCGCCGCCCGGTGCGGCGTGCGGCTCATTGTGCTGCGCCGCCCGGACGACGCGGGCGAGACCGCTGACACAATTTTACAGCGATGCAGGGAGCTTTTATGAAGATCACATTGGTGGGCATGGGCAGCGGGGCGCCCGGCAGCCTGACAGCGGTGGGGCTGGAGACGCTGCGCGGAGCGGAGCTGATCATCGGCGCGCGCCGCCTGCTGGAAAACCTGCCCGAGGGCTGCACGGCAAACCGCGCAGCCCTCTTTAAAACGGACGAAATTTGCGCTTTGCTGCGGCAGACAGATTGCGCGGAGGCCGCGGTGGTTTTCAGCGGCGACACGGGCTTCTACTCCGGCGCGGCGGCGCTCTGCCGCGCATTGGACGACGCGGGTCTGCCGTACACGGTGCTGCCCGGCGTTTCCAGCGTGCAATTATTGGCCGCGGCGCTGGGCCGCCCGTGGCAGGGCTGGCGGCTCGTCTCCGCTCACGGCTGTGCCTGTGACCCGGTGGCCGCCTGCCGCGCAGGCGGGACAACCTTTTTCCTGACCGGCGGCAGCGAGACCCCCGCGACGCTCTGCCAACAGCTGGCGGCTGCCGGGCTGGGCGACGCTGCGGCCACGGTGGGGGAGAACATCGGCACGCCGTCCCAGCGGCTTGTGACCGGCACGGCGCAGGAGCTGGCCACACAGCGCTTTGCACCGCTCAGTGTCCTGCTTGTGGAAAATGTGCCCGCGCCCCTGCGCCGCACGCCCGGCCTGCCCGACGCAGCGTTCATCCGCGGCAAAACGCCGATGACCAAGCAGGAGGTCCGCGCTGCCGCGCTGGCCAAGCTGGCTGTGCGCCCCACAGATACCCTCTGGGATGTGGGCGCGGGCACCGGCAGCGTCAGTGTGGAGCTGGCGCTGGCCGCCCCTGCGGGCCGGGTCTGCGCCGTGGAGTGCGACGCGGAAGCCTGTGACCTTATCCGTCAGAACCGCGCAAAATTTGCGGTGCAAAATCTGCACCTTACCGAGGGCCTTGCCCCCGCCGCACTGGCAGGCTGGCCCGCGCCGGACGCTGTTTTTATCGGCGGCAGCAAGGGCAGCCTGCGGGCTGTCGTCGATGCCGCGCTGGCCGCGAACCCCGATGCACGGCTCTGTATCAGCGCCATTGCGCTGGAAACCTTACAGGAGGCCGTTGCGGCCCTGACGGCCCACGGCCTGACCGCCCAGGTCACACAAATCGCAGTCAGCCGCAGCCGGGCGGCGGGCAGCCTGCACCTGCTCATGGCGAACAACCCGGTTTTCTTGATCGCGAGGGAGTAAAAATGCTGCAATTGGTTCTGGCTGCACCCCGCTCCGGCAGCGGAAAAACAACGGCAGCCTGTGCGCTGCTGGCGGCGCTGACTGCCCGCGGGCTGACCCCCTGCGCGTTCAAGTCGGGGCCGGACTACATCGACCCGATGTTCCACCGCGCGGTGCTGGGCGTCGAAAGCCACAATCTCGACCTGTTTTTCTCTGCACCGCAGACCGCCCGCGCACTCTACGCCCGGCACGCGGCGGGGCACGGCGCGGCAGTCGTCGAGGGGGCCATGGGCTACTACGACGGCCTTGGCGGCTTGACCGACACGGCCAGCGCGTGGCAGCTGGCCGATACGCTGGACCTGCCCGCACTGCTCGTTGTGCGGCCCAAGGGGGCAAGCCTGACGCTGGCGGCGGAGCTGCGCGGGCTGACGGCGTTCCGCACGCCGCACCATATCGCGGGGATTTTGCTCAATGATTGTACGCAAGGATTGTGCGCTCTGCTGAAGCCGATGCTCGAAAAAGAGACCGGTCTGCCCGTGGTCGGCTGCCTGCCGCCGCTGCCCGAGGCCGCGATAGAAAGCCGCCACCTCGGTCTGAAAACCGCCGCCGAGATCGACGATCTGCAGCGCAAGATACAGCTCTTATCTGATGCCGCGCAGCAAACCATCGACTGGCCGCTGCTGCACACCCTGTTTGACCGCCCCGCGCCCGCCGCTGTGCCGTGCACGGTGCCCCCGCCGCGGGTGCGCCTTGCCGTGGCAAGGGACGCCGCGTTCTGCTTTACCTACGCCGAAACGCTGGAGGCACTGCGGGAAAACGGCGCGGAGCTGTGCTTTTTCAGCCCGCTGGCCGACACGGCGCTGCCGGATAACATTGGCGGGCTTTACCTGCCGGGCGGCTACCCCGAGCTGTACGCCGCCCGGCTGGCCGCGAACGCCGCCCTGCGCGCCGCCGTAAAAAGCGCCGTGCAGGGCGGCCTGCCCACCGTGGCCGAGTGCGGCGGCTTTTTGTACCTGGGCCGGACATTACAGGACGCCGACGGCACGCCCCACCCGATGGCAGGCGTGCTGCCCGGGCAGGGCTTCAAGGTCGGGCGGCTTGTGCGGTTCGGCTACGCCCGCCTGACCGCCCGCGCCGACAGTATGCTGTTCCGCGCGGGGGAGACCCTGCCCGTCCACGAGTTCCACCACTGGGACTCCACCGATAACGGCGATGCGTTCACCGCTGCCAAGGCAAACGGGCGGCGGTGGGCGTGCGGCTTTGCCAATGCACGTCTCTACGCGGGTTTTCCGCATCTCTACTGGGCGGGTACGCCGCTGTCGAAGCGCTTTGCGGCTGCAGCCGAACATTATATAAAGGAAACATCATGACCGAAAACGAACTGAAAAACCTGCTTGCAGCCGTTACCCCGCCGGACGAGGCTGCCCGCGCCGCAGCCCACGCCCACTGGGCTGCGCTGGCAAAGCCTTTGGGCGGACTGGGTCGGCTGGAAGCCATGGTCGAGGACGCCGCCGCGCTGACCGGCGACCCCGTGCCGGATGTCAGCCGCCGCGCGGTGCTGGTGCTCTGCGCGGACAACGGCGTTGTGGCGCAGGGCGTCAGCCAGACCGATGCCTCCGTGACCCGCGCCGTGCTCGAAAACCTGACCGCCCACCGCACCAGCGTCTGCCGTATGGCTGCTGCGGCCCACTGCGACGTCGTGCCCGTCGATATGGGCATTGCGGGCGCACCCGTGCCCGGCGCGGCGGACTGCCGCATTGCTGCGGGCACGGCTGACTTTACCACCGGCCCGGCTATGACCCGCGCACAGGCCGTGCAGGCCATCGCCGCGGGCATTGCGCTGGTGCGCGCGCAGAAGCAGAACGGCGCACAGCTGCTGGCGACGGGGGAAATGGGCATCGGCAATACAACGACGTCCAGCGCCGTGGCCAGCGTGCTGCTGGGCCGCCCTGTGACCGAAATGACCGGACGCGGCGCGGGACTTTCCGACGCCGGACTGCAGCGCAAAATAGATGCGATAGAACGCGGCATTGCCCGCAACCACCCCGACGCCGCGGACCCGCTGGGGGTGCTGGCGGCGCTGGGCGGCTTTGATATTGCCGGGCTGTGCGGCGTGTTTCTGGGCGGTGCGCTCGAAAGGCTGCCCATCGTGATGGACGGATTCATCAGCGGCGTGGCGGCGCTGTGCGCGGTGCGGCTCTGCCCCGCGGCGGAAAAGGCCGTTTTCGCCAGCCATGCGTCCAGCGAGCCAGCCGCACATATTGTGCTGGACGCGCTGTGCAAAAAACCGCTTATCACCGCAGAACTGCATCTGGGCGAGGGCACGGGCGCGGTGGCCAGCCTGCCGCTGTGGGATATGGCGCTGGCCGTCTACAACGGCTGCTACTCGTTTGCGGAGGGCGGCATCACGCCGTACACCCCGCAGTGCTGACGCTGGTCATCGGCGGCGCGGCCAGCGGCAAAAGCGCCTATGCGGAGTCGCTCTGCCTGCGCGCACCGCTGCCGCGCATCTATCTGGCGACGATGCAGGTATGGGACGCCGAGTGCGCCGCCCGCGTGGCGAAGCACCGCGCCATGCGGGCCGAAAAGCAGTTCACCACGGTAGAGTGCCCGCTGCACCTGGACCGTGTGGCCCTGCCCCGGCGCGGCACCGTGCTGCTGGAGGACCTGGGCAACCTGGCCGCCAATGAGCTGTATGACCCCGACGGTGCAGGGACGGAAACCGCGGCGGCGATCCTGCGGGGCATTGACAAGATGCTGCTGCAATGTGATAATCTGATTGTGGTTTCCAACGAGGTGTTCAGCGGTGGGGCAGACTATGCGGGCGATACGGACCGCTATCTGCGCGCACTGGCCGCCGTCAACAACGCTGCGGCGGCGCGCGCAGACCGCGTGGTGCGCGTTGTCTGCGGCATCCCCGTCTATTACAAAGGAAGTGAAGGCCCGTGACAGCTTTACAGACGATTGCGGTGGCGTTCGCCATGTTCTCGGCCCTGCCGATGCCGCAGTTCGACTGGAACGAAAAAAATATGCGGTACGCGCTCTGCGCCTTCCCGCTGGTGGGGGTGGTGTGCGGCGCACTGTGGTGTGTCTGCGGCGTGCTGCCGCTGCCTGCGGCGGCCCGCGCGGCAGGGTTCTGCCTTGTGCCGGTCTGGGTCACGGGCGGCATCCATCTGGACGGCTACGCCGACACCTGCGACGCACTTTCAAGCTACGGCGATACCGCGAAGAAGCTGGAAATTTTAAAGGACCCCCACTGCGGCGCGTTCGCGGTCATCCGGCTGTGCAGCTACTTTGCGGCGTATTTTGCGCTGTGCGGCTGTGTGGCGTTCACCCCGCGGGTCGGTGTGCTCTGGACGCTGGCGCTGGTGGGGGAGCGGGCGCTGTCCGGGCTGGCCGTGGCGGCGTTCCCGCTGGCGAAAAACACCGGCCTTGCCCACACCTTTGCCACGGCGGCGGACCGCGTCCGCGTGCGGCAGGTGCTGGCCGCGCTCTGCGCCATGCTGGCCGTGGGGCTGACTGCACTGGGCGGCTGGGCGCTGGTGCTGGCCGCAGGCTACGTTTTTGCGCGGTACTACGTTGTTTCAAAAAAACAGTTTGGCGGTGTGACCGGTGATCTGGCCGGGTGGTTCCTGCAAAAATGCGAGATCTGGATGCTGGCGGCGCTGGCCGCCTGCCAATGGCTGGGGGTGCTGTAAATGGTGTTTGT
>OLOJ01001784.1_pt1 | contig 19156 bp, 10 predicted proteins | sample 1672251 | NCBI WGS metagenome assembly OLOJ01 (sample SAMEA3136664, study PRJEB25190) | human gut metagenome | biome: human gut; feature: human-associated habitat; material: faeces | place: Austria | collected 2013 | reverse complement strand
GGACACATCAGGAGCCCGTTGGAACGAGGAAAGTGAAGGACGGGTCCCATCGTGAAAAAGTTGGGACGAGACAGGTACGTAACCCAGAAAAGAGATGGTGGAAGTTTTTTACACCTAAATATATTACAGAGGATGTCTATGAAACTGTAGATGACTATAGAGAGGAAACCATCTATGAAACAGTTGTAGATTATAAAACTGTAACGCGTGATGTTTATGAAGAACGGCATGAGCAAATTGAAAAATATCAAGTAAAAACGGCATCGATTCAGGCCGGGCTTATCTCAAAAATGAGGCAAAACCTGGATGAGGGAGTTAATGCTGCTCTGACATATGCAGAGGAGATGGTCGAACAGATGAAGGAGGACTTTTCCAGAAGCTTTGATGAACTGGATAGGATCATCCAATCGAAATACGAGGAACTGGAAAAATGTGCGAAGGATCAAAAGGCACAGGAGAATCAACTGGAGGATACACGAGCGGTGTTGCAGTGGATTGAGACCTGCCAACATGAGATCGACGAGATCCTTGATATATAACTGCCTGATTGAGGAGCGAATGAATCATGGATAAATACATAAAGGAATGTATCGACAGACATGACGTAAAGGGACTGAAGTATATCTTCAGCGATGCACTGGAGGCTGATCCAACGTTTGAGAACTATGAGGAGGCGTTTGTTGATTGCAAATCTAAGGGATTGTTAGAGGAGCATGTGGAGTTGACGCCTCTTACGGAGGATCGAAGCCGGTGGTCGGAAGAGTACTGGGTACAGTTAAAACAAGATTTAGTGAAAAACTTTTCTGAACGCAGAATGAATCACATGCGAGAGGTGGCTCAAGTTGTACGGTCGGATAAGTTCAAGAGAATATGTAATGAGCGGGCGCAGCGTAGAGAAGCCTCGCCTGAAAGCTTACTGAGGGAGCCTGAGCGACACACAGAGCACTTAGAAAAACGACCGCCTGTGGAGAAACCCAAGCAGCCGAATCCAGCGCCAGGTAGTAAGCAGAGAGCGGAGAAGGAACGGTTGGAACGGCGGAGACGTGAACTGGCTGAAGAAAACCGGAAAGAAGAGGAAGAGAGACAACGTAAAAAACGGGTTTCTCAAGAAGCTACGACACGGAAAGAATATAGCGCCCAAGATGAAACAGACCCAAAAAAAGCGCTTGGGATTGTAGCGGCGGTGGCAGCAGTGGCAATTATTGTACTATTGCTGAAGTAAAACAATCCCAGAGAATATCGAATACATCGCAATCTAAACAAACGAAAGCAAAGTATATTGCCGGGAATGATAATATAGCGTTTTATATGAGCGAGGATAAAAACGTTTTATATGCTTTTCCGTTTATAGAAACACGGGCAGGCTCGAAAATCGATAAGACAAAAAAATGTGTGTATTATCGAGATAGTAAAATAGATGGAAAAAACTTTAGATACGGGCACTTTGCGCAAGGGGATGAGTACGGAGTATATCGTGTGCGTGCTATAGGAGGACATCACTGCGGACATCACCTAATATCTATAAAATCGGAAAAAACAGGAGAGATAGTATTCTTTAAAAAATCACATCTGATCTGTTTTGGAGAAAAGAAGGAACGATCACGTGGCAAAATGGAATGGTGCTAAAGAATGGCGACAAGGACAGCAACAAACGGATGTACCTAGGTACGTGCAAAAATCTCCTGAAAAGGGAGAGTTAGAAAGCACTCCGAAGCAGTATATAGAGAGAGTAAGTAAGGATGGATTTGAAGTTTTGCAGAGGAATCTTCAAAATTCTCTTTCTATTATTGACAATGAAGTAACAAAAAACTATGCTACACAGCTTCAAAACTACCCGGTGGTACCTCGTGACCGGGAACTCGAGAAATTCCAACCAATTCAGTTTTTTAAGATAACTGAATTGGTGTATCAGGAAAATGAGTTTTCGGTTCATAAGTTGGCAACGGTGTTCCATACGCTTTCCCATAAACCCTGTACGCTTGTATTAATGATTCAAAGTGATCGGACAAACAATAATTTTTACTTAGGTGTCCGTCCTAAATCAAGTGAACATGCAGCGGGAACGATGAGAAGACTCCTAGAACAGAGCCTGCTGGGATTATTTCCGGGAAGTAAGACGGAAGCGTACCCTACGGAAAAATTGAATTTCGATATGGAACGTCTTGCGTTTGAGACGGGATGCGTAGCTAGTGTTACGTGTGTTGCTGACTACAAGCAGGGGAAAGATGCTGTTCTGGAGGACAAAGAATTTTTTCAGGGTTTGGAAAAATTTATTTATAGTATGCAAGGAAAGGCATTTACTGCAATCTGTATTGCTAACAGCTTGGAACACGCAGATTTGCTTAACGTCAGAACAGAGTATGAAAAGATTTATACAATGATTTCTCCGTTTGCTTCGATGCAATATAACTATGCAGAAAACACAAATTCTAGTGTGTCTAATAGTAAGGCTACAAGCCAGGCGGAAGGTCGAACGGAAGCAACTACTTACGGAGAATCAAAAACGGAAGGGCAATCTACCACTCAAACAACGGGAGAAAGCCATTCTCAAAATCGGTCCAGCACAGAGGGAAACCATTCAACTCATGGTAGAGGTAACACCACCACAGCAGGAACGACACAAGGAACTCATGAGTCAGAGAGCGATACGAATACAGTAGGTTTCTCTAGCAACTCGGGATTCAGTGGAGGGATTGGGTTTAAGGGAACGCAAGTTGGAACATTTTCTAGCGTGGGAGTATCTTCCAGCGTTTCTAGAGCAAAATCTCATGGAACGTCACACTCAGACTCTCTATCGCGGTCGATTTCTGAAAACCTTTCTTATGGGATCAACCGTTCCAGGACTACTGGTAATAGCATGACAGAGAGTGAGAGCTATGCACGAACAGAAAACAGTGGAACGAGTGTACAGCATGGAAAAACAGAGGGAAGGTCTACCTCTGTAAGTGTAGCAGAAACAAAGAGCCTGATGGATGCAATAGGGAATTCACAGGCGGTGACACTTAACATTCAAAATAAATCTTTAATGAGTACCCTCCAGCGCCTGGAAAAACAACTCATCAGACTAGATGAATGTGAAAGCATAGGAATGTGGGACTTTGCGGCCTATTTTCTTGGAGAGACTGCTGCAGAAGCAGAATCTGCTGCTAGTATGTATTGTGCATTGGTTTCTGGTGATCAGAGTGGTGTACAGACAGCTGCAGTCAATACCTGGACAGAGGAGCATAAGGTAAAAGAAATCCTGAAGTATGTGCAAAGTTTTTGTCACCCTGTATTTCGATATCGATTTACGAATGATTGCATTTCACATGAAATAGAAGTTGATGCGAGTTCACTGTCGAGTACGAATGAACTTGCTATTCAGCTCGGCCTCCCACGTAAATCGATAAAGGGCCTGCCGGTCATTGAACATGCGGTGTTTGCACAAGAGATATTAAGCAAGGATTCTGCCAAGGAAAATGAGGGTATCTTGATAGGTAGGATCCATCATCTTGGTAAGGATCAGAATACAAAGGTGTCATTAGGTTTACAAAGCCTCGCAATGCACGCCTTTATTACCGGTTCCACTGGCTCTGGAAAGAGCAATACTGTCTATCAAATTTTAGAACAGCTTCCATCCCATTCTGTTTCATTTCTGGTCATTGAACCAGCAAAGGGTGAGTATAAGAACGTATTTGGAACTCGTCGCGATGTTCATGTTCTGGGCACGAATCCACAGATCACGGATATGTTACGAATTAACCCGTTCCGCTTCCCAATGGGGGTTCACATACTGGAACATATTGACCGGCTGATTGAAATTTTCAACGTATGCTGGCCAATGTATGCTGCGATGCCAGCTGTGCTGAAAGAGGCTGTCCTTCAGGCATATATGCATGCTGGATGGGATTTGGAAGCGTCAAAGAACCATATCGCTCAAGAGCTGTTTCCGACATTTCTGGATTTACAGAAAGAGCTGGAAGATGTTGTACGTAGCTCTGCGTATTCTGATGAAGTGAAGGGAAACTATATCGGCTCTTTGGTGACCCGTGTAAAGTCTTTGACAAACGGATTAAACGGGATGATATTCTCAGCGAACGAAGTGAATAATGATACTCTGTTCGATAGCAATGTGATTGTAGACTTGAGTAGAGTCGGCTCACTTGAGACCAAGGCACTGATTATGGGCGTTCTAGTGATGCGCTTAAATGAGCATCGTATGACACAGGCAACGGAGATGAATGCACCCCTTCGGCATGTTACAGTTTTGGAAGAGGCGCACAACATCCTAAAACGTACAGCTACAGAACAAAGCGCTGAAAGTCCGAATCTAACCGGGAAGTCGGTTGAAATGCTTTCTAACTCGATTGCTGAGATGCGGACGTATGGTGAGGGATTTATCATCGCGGACCAATCTCCCAGTGCTGTGGATGTTTCTGCCATTCGGAATACAAATACCAAGATCATTATGCGTTTGCCAGATGAGAACGATAGAAGAGTTGCCGGAAAGTCAGCAGCACTTCGGGATGACCAGTTGGATGAAATTGCAAAACTTTCTAAAGGCGTTGCAGTGGTTTATCAGAATGACTGGCTTGAACCGGTTTTATGCCATATTTCCAAGTTCTCTGGCCAGGAGCAACCCTTCCAATACGACAAAATGAGAGTGGTCAATCCGTCCTCCAATTGTAATGATGCATGGGTTAAACGAGAAACCTTGACGCTTTTGATAGGGGATAGATTGCCCAAACACCTTGAGCTTGATATTGACAGGCTCATGAGGGAGCTGCCCAACGCTTCACTGCCCACAAGAGATAAAATCCGTATCAGCCAATATGTTAGAGAGTATCAGGCAACGGGAAGTTTACGAATTTGGAAGGACGAAAAATTTGCCGATCTTTCCAAGATGGTTACCGAACTACTCGGCTGTAAGCTTCGAGTAGAAAACCTGATTAAGACAGCGTTTAATTTCGACGAACTGAACCGAGGATTTTCAGAGCTAATTCAAGAGCAGGTAGCTGAAGTGAATCGTGACTTAGAGTTGTCTCTCTGCCAATGCTTCATGAAAAGCTTCTCCGAAGATTATCCAGAGCAACTGGGAATCTACGCGGCCTGGGAGGATGATATCCGGAAAGAAAGGGGAACGGTCATATGATAGGCATGGGTTCTAATCCGTTTTTTACGGGTACGGAGGTTTCTTTCAGTGACTGTCCCTTATCGGACTTTTCTAAAGGGTATTCCCTTGAAAAAATTAACAAGGTAGATTTGGATAGGCCATTGGCTAAAGACATGGACGCCGTGCAGAACTTTTCAAATAAGGTAGAGCAAGGCAGAAGGGAACTTACGACAGAAGAGAAACAAGAGTTGAAGGATACTCTGGGTTGGGGAGAAAAGCAAATCACAAAATGCACAACAGGAGACGATGGTGTAATCTACTATAAGACAGATCGCTCTGATGCTGAAAAGACAGGTCTTACAGAGAATGAAAAGGCAGAAATTATCAAAGAAACTGGTTGGCCTGCTGAGATTGTAAACTGCATTGAGAGCATAGATCAATGCGAGGTTTATAAGAATGCTGACCTTCATGAGGCTGAAATTGATGGTCGTAAATGCCTTGTTAAAAACATTGATATGGACTATGTTGATCCTAAGACAGGACTAACGAATAGAGAGTTGATGGAAAAAGGTCGTGCGCCTATTGATGCAAAGACGGGAGAGTCTATTGAACTACATCATATGGGTCAGAATTTCAATAGCCCGTTTGCTGAACTGTGTGCCAATAGTGAGCATGGAGATGGTAAGGATGCCATTCTTCATGACAAGAAGGTTGAAAGTTGGAGACAAGACCCTGAGAAGAAAAATCAGTATAATAATGTCCAACGTCCTAACCATTGGAAGGCCCGAGCAGAGGAGATGTAAGCTGTGGGTATTAAAGAGTTTATTGTAAACAATGACGTAGACCAAAGCAATGGCACTATCAATGTCAGTATGATTGAGCAGGCTGAAAAGGCTGTGGGTGTTCATTTTGGTGAAGAACTCACTGAATATCTGTTGAAGTATGGGTATTTGGGTTTTGAGTATGTAGAGTTCTTTGGAATGAATCCTCGTCAGGGTTTGAAGTCTGATTTGATTGAACAGACTTTGTATATGCACAAGTATTTCCCTGCTACTTCTGACTTGATTGCTATTGAGAATCAAGGTGAGGGTGATTATTACTTGATAGACAGTGAGGACATTGTTTATGAGTATGATACCGGTTTAAAACAATTAAGAAAAACGGACATCAAACTCTTTGAGCATATTATGGAGCGTTTTGAATCCGTTGGTTGACAACTAAAGAACGGGGATATGCCTAACCAGTATAACCTCGTTTAGCGCAATATAGAGCATCGATATTCAAGGATAGTCTTTTATGATCATGAAACGGAGAGGGTACTTCCTGTCTGCGATACATTTACGCAGTTTTTAGGTATGCTCCATGGGTGACTGATTGTAGGACTTTCTCTTGACATCCTGCCCAGGATAAGGTATTCTAAAAAGGAGTTAAGCATCGCTAACTTTGGAGGCGATGCTTAACTTTTGGAGTATAGTTAGTTGAAGCTAACTATGGAGCGCATATCTTACCTTAGGAGGAACCCCAATGCAGAAGAAACGAACCATCAGCCTACTCTTGGCGATCATGATGCTCTTCTCGCTACTGCCGACGTCCGCGTTTGCAGCTGGCTCAGATGAGAGCAGTGGATCGACAGAGAAAACGCGAGAGGAGGTTATCAAGAATACTTCCGTGCAACTCATGAAAGATGGAGCCGTGCGAACAGAGACATTCCGGCAAACCGAAACTTCCGTGGACGTGAAGGTTCAGCTGGATGAAACGGTACAGCAGTGCTATATGACGGTGTACGCCTATATCGGCACGGCACGCTTTGATCCGGATAATAGCACTTCTAGCTTTGTTCTTTGGAAAGGACAGGTTTCCAGCGGTACGATTACTTGCCCCTTCAATACGGAGGTTGCGTTAAAAGTAGGCTATAAGATCATTGCCTGCGTAAACACACCGGCGGGGAAAGATGCGGAAGGCAACCAGAATTATGACTATGTGAACTCCAAGGCAGTAGAGGTCGTAGATGAAAACGGACAGGCTTTTCAGCCATATGTATATCCAGATATTACGATTGATGAGAAAACACTAGAACCTGGAGCAACGACGCTGCATATCTCTATGACTGGTGACGAGCGGATCTTTGCTGCGGCGCAAGCAGGGAAGATCGACATCAATTACACCATTGGTATGTATCCAGCCGAGGACAGCTTTGAGATTGAAGATGGCTCTACGATCGCACTGGTTCAGCTGGGGGAGACAACAGAGGCGTTGCACCATTATGAAGTCAACTTGTCACAGCCGCTGAAAGCGGGCTGGCGTGTGCGGGCCGTGGCTTATTGGGACAATTGCCCGGACCTGTTTATTGCCAGAGGAAATGATTATCAGTCTGGCCAGACAGATGATTCAGTCCTTGTTTCCGGAATGGCTGAAGAAGATGTTCCAACGGTAACGATTGGTGGTACTGTTGCGGCTGATACAAAGAGTATCAGCGTGACCTTAGGTGGAAAGATTCCGACTGGTTCTGTGCTGATTCTTCGGAGCTTTGAGAAGGACACGACAGAGTATACACTCTCTGGTGGCAGTTGGGTTGCGACGCAGGCCAATGCAGAGTCTAAGACTTATGCACTTGCACCAGCTGAAACTGCAATCGCCTCTGGCAGAAAGCTTGTTGCTTTTATTTTGAATAGTGGAGAAATCATTGCCCAGAGCCAGCCAGTGATCATTACAGAGGCAAAACCGACGGTTTCTGTAGGAACAGTGACACTGAATGAGAGCAGCTATTCTGCAGATGCTACGCAAGCTACAGTAACGGTGACTGGCTGCGAGGAATATCAAGGCGGTATTTTGTTTATTACTACAGGAAAGCCTGCTACAGATGGCGATGATAGCCGCGGCAGGTTGGGACAGATCGCTTTTACAGGAGCAGGAACCTATACGATCCCTTTTACGAATACACAAAATGGAAGTAGGGAATACGGTTCAGGCTTACCTTTTTAAGTATGACAGCCAGAAAGACAGAACCAATACGAAATTCAGCGATTCCGTTCCTATTATTACAGGAGAAACATCTGGTGAAAAGACCCAGGAGGAGATCTTGAAAAATACAACGGTTACGCTGGTGAAAAATGGAGAACCGCGCACGGAAAACTTCAAGCAGAGTGAGAAATCCGTTGATGTAAAGGTCCAACTGGATGATTCTCTGGAACAGTGCTACATGACAATTTTTGCATATTCCTCAAACACGACTTTTGATCCGGATGGTTCTTACAACAAACGGCTGTGGACAGGGTATGTAAAAAATGGCCAGACAGTTACTTGTACATTTAATCAAGAGTTACCTTTGTATCACAATGTGATTGCGTGTTTAAATGTGCCGATAGGTGAAGATTTTTATCGCCCCTCCAACTCGCAGGCGCTGGAGGTGGTGGATGACAGCGGTGAGGGCTTTAAGGACTACACCTATCCGGATGCCTCCATTGTGGAAACCGCGCTGGAGCCGGGAGCCAACAAGCTGCATATCCGTCTGACTGGCGATGAGCGGCTGTTCCAGGCGGCTAAAGAGGAAAAGACCTCTATTACCGTTGCGGTGGGTCAATATCCCAACGACGGCACCACCTTTGACTTTGAAGGGGAAAAGCAGATTTCCCTGGCCTCCAACCTGATCTTCACGGAGCCACAGAAGAACTATGAGGTGACGCTGTCTCAGCCTCTGAAGGCGGGCTGGCGTGTCCGCGCTGTGGTCTACTGGCGGCAGAACGAGAGCATCTTCCTGGCCAAGGGCAACGACTACGAAGCCATGTTCCAGCGTCCGGACGACTCGGTGCTGGTTTCCGGCACGCCGGAGGAGGATGTCCCCGCAGTGTCCATTCAGGGAACGCCCAAGGCGGGGGATACCAGCGTGACCGTGCAGCTGGGCGGCAAAATTCCGGACGGCACCTACATCGTGCTGAAAAAATATGATGCAGGTACGGCGGACGCGGACTGCGTGCTGAGCGGCGGCACCTTCCTGGCCAACAGGAGCGTTTCCGCCGCGGGAGAGCAGACTCTGACGGTTCCCGCGCTGAATGCTGGAGACAAATTGGTGGCGTTCCTGACCAATAATGGCCAGATCGCTAAGTCTCAGCCGGTAACGGCTGCCGCAGCCCAGACGACCCCGCTGTTTACCATCACGCCCAAAGGTGCTTTGACGGCGGACAGCACCCAGATCACCTTTACCGTGACCAGCAGCGATCCCAGCATCACCTCCGTGGGCGCCTTCTTGTGCCCGGTGAAAAACGGCAGCGTGGACAGTGACCACTGCATTGCCCGCCAGTTGGGGCAAGAGCTGGGCGACATTACGCTGGACATTCCGGCAGGAAAGCTGAAAGACGACGATGTGGTCCGGCTGATTCTGAACTATGAGAAAGGCGACGATTATCCCTACTATTTTGGTACGGAAGCCAATAACATCACTGTGGGTGCTCAGGTTCCTGTGGAAGATTCCGTGGTGCTGAACGAAAGCGCGTTTACCACGGACGCCACTCAGGCCACCGTGACCGTAACGGGCTGCGGCAGTTTCCAGGGCGGTTATCTGATCCTGACTACGGGCAGAGCCAGTAGCAATGATGATGCAGACAGCCGTAACCGTCTGGGAAGTGTGACCTTTACCGGCCCCGGAACCTATACGGTACCCTTCAGCAACAGCAGAACCAAGCTGACCTCCGGCAACACAATCCAGGCCCATCTTTATAAGCTTGATGATGCGGACATAACTTATTACAAGTACAGTAACGCGGTAGGGATTACCTCCGGTTCCCAACCGGCGGTGAAACCGGAAGTGTCCATCGCCACGGACAGCATCACAGCTGACCGCACCGACATTTGGGTGCAGACCAGCTTTGACGGTGCCCTGACCGGCACGCTGAAGCTGTATACCTACACCGGCGAAACCTTTGCGGCGGACAAGGCGAAGGAAATCTATTCCGGCACGATTTCCTCCAGTTCCAACAGCCAGAAGATCACCTTCGGCAGCGGAAAGCTGACGGCGGGACAGAAACTGATTGCTGTTCTCGCCCTGTCTGACGGCTCCAGTATCAGCTCTACGGCCAAGACCGTGCAGGCTGCCCCGGAGAAAATCAAGCCGGCGGTGCAGTTCGTCACGAAGAAGGTCACGGCAGGCATGACGAAACTCTATGCCGCCATGACCATTGACAGCAGCGTCAACAACGCCAGCTATACGATCTACCAGTTTACCGGGGACACTCTGGATATTTCCACCGCCACGGCCCTCAGCAGCGGGACGCTGTACCGCAGCCAGAGTAAGGAAACGGTACCTCTGGGCAGAGGTAAGCTGATTCCAAGCGCTAAGCTACAGATCGTACTGACCGCCGACGGCGTGGAAGCCCGGTCGGATGTCCTGACCGTGGAGCCGTCTCCCGATTGGGGCACGCCCTATGCCGCATTCAACGTATCTGCGGTGAAAACCGATGCCAAGAGTGTCAGCGTACACATTGACTATGCGGACGAATACATTGCTATGGGCAAGGACTTCTACTGCGATGTGACCATCTATCAGTTCCCCGGCAGCTACAGCGACGCGGAGTTTGAAAGCCGGGAACTGTGGGAAAATCTGACTCTGACCCAGCGGGTGGGGCAGATCAACTCCAACTACGGCGATACCACCCGGGGCGCGGAAGTGAGCATTCCCATTAAGAACAGTGCGAAACTGAACGCTGGGGACAGACTGATCATCAAGCTGCGTCTGCCCCATACAGAATGGGAAGGCGAGGAAGTGGACTATCTGTCTGCATCAATTCCTGTTGTGGGAGAAAATGAGACAGTACCTGACGCGAAAGTGGCGCTCTATAACCTGGGTGAAGATACCTCTCGCGGTTCCCGGGTGCGGGCAATTTTGTCCGGCCTGAATATCCCGGCGGAAACCGTTACCGTAGAGCAGATGAATGAGACAGTGGGCCATTTGGCTGGACTGGACGGCTATGAGGCTGCCGGAGAGAAATACACCGGCACGGTGCCGGACACGGAGTTCATGCTGCTCTGCAACCTGCCGGAGGCTCTGCTGGACAAATTCCTGGACGCCATGCAGGCGGACGGCCTGCGCATCGACCACAAGGCTGTGGTCACGGCGTACAATCAGAATATGGAACTCCACAAACTGATGGGCGACATTTCGGAGGAGCACGATGTGTTCCAGATGCTGCTGACTCTGAACAACATGGTTACGGACAGTGAAAAGCTGACCGAAGAGGCCAACGGCAGTTCTGAACATTGGAATGCGTTCCAGAAAGCACTGTCTGATTCTAACACACTGCTCCGCTCGGAAGAGCCGACCTATGAGGCCATGAAAGCGGCGTATGATGCGCTGAAAGCAGAGTACCTGGCCGTGACGAACCTGCGGGAGATTACAGGAGAAGCTGCGATCACCATTTCTGAGGAAGACGGCGGGACTTACACCATGACAGCTACCGTGGAAGAGGGCCTGGAAGACACCTCCTATCAATACACCTGGAGCAATGGCCAGACGACCCAGACCATTACGGGCATCCCGGCAGAGCGGCTGATCGCAACGACCGTGTCCGTCACCGGCGAGGGGCTGTATGGGAAGCTGACAGCCCAGCTGAATGTCCCCTCAGCTGTGCTGCCCACCGTGACAGCTGGTTCCAATGCCCTCTCTGCCCAGCTCAATGCAGCCGGGGCAGGGCGGAATATCCCAGCGGCGACCCAGTATGTTGTGGAGCTGTACCAGGGGAATACGCTGGTGGAGACAAAGACGGTCAGCACGGTGCAGACGGTGGCCTTCTCTGGCCTCTCCTCCGGCACGGCCTATACGCTGAAGAGCTATGCAGTCAGCCCCGTGGGGCGGAGCGATATTCTCTCCCAAACAGTGACAACGGCTTCCGGCAGCTCCGGCGGACACACCAGCAGCGGCGGCAATAGCTCCCATCCCTCGGATCCCAAGCCCCCTGTAAACGATCCATCCACGGGCTTTACGGACGTGAAAAACGACGCCTACTATGCCGATGCGGTGAAGTGGGCCGTTGATCGGGGCATCACCAATGGACAAACGACGACGCTTTTCGGAGCAGAAGCTTCTTGTACTCGCGCTCAGATCGTGACGTTCCTGTGGCGGGCTGCCGGGTCTCCTGTACTACAGACAACGAAAAATCCCTTTACCGATCTTAGCGAGGATGCCTATTACTATCAGGCTGTGCTGTGGGCTGTGGAGCAAGGGATCACGGTTGGTACCACAGAGACGACGTTCGACCCGGACCAAACCTGTACTCGTGGAGAAGCAGTGGCCTTCCTGCATCGGAATGCTGGGGAACCAGTGGCTGCTGGCAACCACGGATTTCAGGATGTGAACGGTAGCGACTACTATGATAACGCGGTTCAGTGGGCAAGAGAGAAGAGCATTACTTCCGGTACAACGGAAACCACGTTCAGCCCCAATGCGCGTTGCACTCGTGGGCAGATCGTGACCTTCCTGTATCGCAACTTGGGAAATTAAGGACTCCGTTTTTCTAAGAGAGGAAACGGCTGACCTAAACCAAAACCCTGAGGAGGCTGGGATTGATCCTAGCTTTCTCAGGGTTTTTCCTGTCTGAGGGCATGCGCAGCATAGAATACCATCGTAGGAAGAACGGCGGAAGCGGATTTACCTCCACTTGCTGTCCGCGCAAATGCGGACTTTTTTGCCGGAAAACGCGATGCCGTATTTTAGAAGAGTGGTGATGCCTTGCGCCAACATCTCAGTATCGTAAGAACGATCCTCGATTTGTTGCAGTGCTTTGCTGGCGAGCGCCTCAAGCTGACGTTCAGAGCAATCCTTTTCTGCTTTCAGCTCGATCAGGATGCCAGGAAGCTGCTTCTTCAAGGGGAGCAGCTGAATGTCGAAACGACCAGTCCCGGCCTCTCGATTGGACGAGAGGCGGTATTTGCCGTCCAACATGGCGCACAGCCCAAGGACCAATCCGTGATAGAATGCCTCGCTGGCGGCATCATGGAAGCTGATCGTTTGCAGGAGGAATTGCTCCAGACTTGTTTGCAGCGTTTTAACGTCCATTTTATGGATGGCGGTTCGTATGGCAACCACGGCAGATTCCGGAACGATAGAGCGGAACTGAGAAAGGATCTCTTTGCTGTAGACAAAAGAAACTTCTTTGTTGGGCAAGGCTACGTCACAGATCACATCGTCCCCATAGGAATCATCACAGCTGATCGCCTTCAAATAGCCTGCAACCAGGAGGAAGCTATATACCGAAGAGGGACTGTCCTTTACACGCGGGTAAATGATGCTGGTATCGATATGTGTGGCGAAAGATTCTCCGCGCAATAGGCGTTCCAGATTTTCCAAGATGTCTGGCGTGGCAGCAGACAAGACTTCGTGAATGACATCGTTACTGCTTGTGGATTGCCAGAAGGCACGGGGGACGCAGTCGTTGTCGAAGTAAGAGATGACAGACCAAGGATTGAAGATCTCTGTATGTCCAAAGCGGTAGCCGTCATACCAATCGCACAGCTCCTGATACTTCTCAGCGGCATCATAATAGGTTGCCATTTCCTGGACTTCATCAGGGGTGAAACCGAAATACTCGCTATAACGATCTTCCAGGACAGAGTAAACCTTCAGATTATTCAAACCGCTGAAGATGCTTTCTTTTGCGACGCGAAGAATCCCTGTCAGGAAGCCAAAACTCAAATGATCGTTGTCTTTTAGACCAGCGGAAAAGAAATTCCGCATGAAGAATGTCACGGTATCATAGAAGCCATGCAGATGTCCTTGCTGAATCGGGGTGTCATACTCATCGATTATGACAATGGGAGCCACGCCGTGGTGCTTATGGAGAAACAGCATGAGGAAGGAAAGGGACGATTCATAGTCTACCTTGTCTGCGGTTTCGGATGCAAGACACGCAAACTTTTGCCGCTCAAACGCATCCAGCTGGGAACTCGAAGACAGTTCGTGATGGCGGCGAAACTCAGCTGCGATCAACAGCCGGATCTTCCGGTAGGTTTCTTCCCAAGAGTCGGCTTTTACATCCTTAAAGGATAAATAAACCACAGGATATTTCCCCTGGTGCTTACGATATTCCTTCCCACAGCCCCAGATCTTTTTTTCTTTGAAATAGACAGAGGTATCCCCCGCCGTTTTCTCAAAGAACACGCGAAGCATACTCATATTGAGCGTTTTTCCGAAACGCCGAGGGCGTGTGTAGAGAGAAACAACGGGACGCTCATCCAGGATCTCCTTGAGCATCATGGTTTTGTCCACATAGTAGTAATTCGTGCAGGCTTTCCGATAATCCGATTCGCCGATAGGAAGCGGCTTTCGCAGGGGATGGGGGAGCGTAGGTGCTGCGTGTTTCCGGTATCGATTGTCCTTTGGCTTGAGTGCATGATCGGGAATGAACCAGCGGCGCCCCATTTTATAGGCTCCGGGGATACGCCCTGATTTACACAGCTCTGTGATGCGGCGCTCTGTAATGCCCCAGGCAGAAGCAGCTTCTCTGATGGTCATATCCACTCACATCCTTTCCGGTTATAGTATATCATTCATTCGGTATAATATCAATTCTATTATTCCGAATAATAGTTGCGTAGAACCTGCTGTCAGGCGCTCCTGCGGATCGATCAAATTGGTCTCCATTTTCAAAAAGACGAAAAACACGAAAATTTTGCGTAATTTGCTTGCGTTTTGCGTATCCTATAGTATCATACTATTGAGGAGGCGATACACATGACCTTAAAGGAACTGAGAAACACAAAGGGGCTGACGCAGGCCCAATGCGCGGCATATCTTGGGATGTCTACGCGCAGCTATCAGAACTATGAGAACAACGCCGAAAAGACAAAGAAAGCGAGATACCACGAGATCTATCAGAGGCTGGAGGCTTATGGGCAGCCCGCACCTGTCGCTGTGCCAGCGAAAACGTTGGAGTTTCACACGAATGTCGTGACAGGTTCGGCTTTACAGGCGATGACCAACAGCGTGGCCAAGTATGGCAAGCGTGACTGCTTCAAAACATTGGAGAAGTTTGTGCGAGGTTCCTATGATGGAAAAATCGGCGTTTTGTATGGCCTTCGCCGGACGGGGAAAACGACCCTTCTCTTTCAGATGCTCTCTGCGCTTCCTGTGGAGCAGTCTGCCTATATTAAAGTACAGGTCACCAATACCATGGCCCAGCTGACGAAGGACCTGAACCTTTTGTTCCAATTGGGGTACCGATATGTGTTCCTGGATGAGATCACGCTGCTCAGTGATTTTATTGACACGGCGGCGGTCCTTTCTGACATATTCAGTATGATGGGAATGAAGCTCGTTGTTTCCGGGACAGATTCTCTGGGCTTTGCCATGGCAAACCGGGAGGAGCTGTATGACAGAAGCGTGATGATCCATACCTCGTTCATCCCATTTCGGGAATATGCAAGGCTGTTGGACATTCACTCAATCGATCAGTACATCGAATACGGCGGGACGCTGAAAAAAGAAAACATGGGTTTGGATGATCCAGACGCCGCCTTTGATGAGGTCGCGTTTCGGGATGATGAAAGCACCCGGAAATACATTGATACCGCCATCAGCCGCAATATCCAGCACACCCTAAAAAATGACCACCATGGGGAATATTTTAACCAGCTGCGGGAGCTTTACGAAAAAGGGGAGTTGACCAATGTTATTAACCGGATCGTGGAGCACATGAACCATCGCTTTGTGCTGCGCGTGATTCAGGACGAGTTCAAGTCCCATGATCTCGGTTCGGCGAAGCAACTGCTTCTGCACGACCTCCCTGCAGAACGGGCGACCGTTTTGTATGATGTAGAGGAAGAAAAAATCCTGGAGCGCTTGAAGGCAATCATTGCAGTCAAAGAACAGCGGGAAACCACGGTGCAGATCACGCAGGAACACATCGACAAGGTAAAAAAGTACCTGTTCCTGCTGGATTTGATCGTCAACTGCCCAGAACGCTATGAGAGCGGTAAGCAGGCGGAACATATTATTTTTTCTCAGCCTGGGATGCGCTATGCAATCGCCAAGGCGCTGGTTTACTCCTTGATGCAGGATACCTATTTTGCGTCGGTTTCAGAAGCGGATAAAGCGTATATTATCCGTAAAATTCTGGATGACGTGAAGGGAAGAATGCTGGAAGATATTGTGCTTCTGGAGGTCTGCAAAGCAGCATCTGGTCAGATCGAGGCCTTTAAGTTCAAGTTTGACACGGGTGGAGAGTATGACATGGTGCTCTATGACCGAGAACAGCAGAACTGCCGGATCTATGAGATCAAGCACAGCGCCGAGATCAACGCCAAGCAGACGATCCACCTGCGAAACGAGGAGAAGTGCCGGATCATCGAGCATCGGTTTGGGCCGATCTGCGGGAAGTTTGTGCTCTACCGAGGAAAAAATGCTGTGGTTGACGGGATACAGTATCAGAATGTAGAAGCATTTTTATGTGGTTCAGTGTTTGAAAAATCCAGACAATGAAGTGTGAAAAACAAATTACCAAAATAGATTGAGTGAGATGGATTTCGACTTGTTCCTAATTATAGCACCTTGAACAACGAGAGGAAGCACTGAAACTGCATGCAAAGTTGGAGGCGACCGATCAGCGGTGGTGTTACACTAGGGTTCGGAAGCTCTCCAGTGCACCGCACTTGCTGTCCTTTACGAAGGTGGCTGGGTTGACGTTGATCTGGTCAAAGGCCACATAGACCGCTTCTAGGGGATGGTAGGATGGATCACGATACCGACTGTGGAAGGCTTCTTCCGCTGCTTCCCGGAAGGTGTTCCGACTGATCCGCTCGAGCAGGAAGAGCATCTGCTCCCGGAGAAGCGGATCGTGGATCTGCTTCATGATCGCCTTTTGCGCCTTTTGGTAGGGAAGGTGCTCCCCGCTGTTTGGGAAGATGCGTCGGAGGAACTTGCGGACCAGAGGAATGACGTTTTGATAAGCCAGGCAGATAACCTCGTCAAATGTTTCGTCGCCTGTGAGATGGAGCTTTTTTCGGTATGCTTTGCGCCCCAGAGTCAGTTCCAAACGGAGTACCTCACTGTCAACCGGAGTTTCTATCATTCCTTTCCGCTCCAGGTCGTATAGTTTATCATAGGCTGTGAATTGTATCTTCTTAGCCCTTACACGCAGGATATGCCGTTGGTCAACGGACTTATTCAGTGTGTCACGATGAAATGGATCAGGAGTCTTTCCCTGCCGAAAGAGACGGATCATCTCTGTCAAGTCTGTGCCCTTTGGAAAGTGAAGATTGACGGTGAAGTCGATTCGACTGAGCGAGAGCTTTTGAGGATCCAGGTGGAAGAGATCCTCCATATGGAGAGAAAACATCCTCCCACAAAGGAACCACTTGAGACAGTCCAAAACATGAGCACCGTTCTTTGGCTGGTACAGAGCGAGACCACAATGTGTTCCAGAGCACAGGGTAGATGGGTTGACGACAAAACGAATTCCGCAGAAGGACTCAAACTTCTGTTCAATGTAAAAGCGAATACCGCTGGAAGAAAAGATATCGCTTCGATAGGTGCGGTCTACTCCGTAGCGGTCCTCGTAAAGCTGCTCTGTTTCCCGCATCTTGTAGAAGGCGTTTCGAGCCAGGAGCGCCTCGATGATCTGTTGGCTTTGCTCATAAGGAACGGCACTGGCGTACAGCTCGATGGTGTGGATACCATACTCCACAGCTAACAGCTTCACTTTCTTTTCCTCCTCTGACAGACGGTGCAGTGACCGCAGGCTTTGCTGGCATCATAACCCAGGTAGGCTTGGATTTGCTGCATGATACACTCGTCGGAAGCCAGTACGTCCAAAAAGTCTTGAAAATACTGAAGAGAGGTGCTGACTTCTTGCTGAATAGTAGGGTCGTCCTCATGGCTTTTTAAGGGCTTTTGCAGGATCGCCTGATTGGTATCGATATCAGCGCTTGCGTACAATAGGACGGCATATGCGCGTTCTCCATCTCGTCCAGCACGACCGATCTGCTGGTAGTAGTCAATCAGAGAGAGCGGAAGGCTAAAGTGGATGACCAAGGTGATTCCGCGCTTGTCTACTCCCAGGGAGAAGGCACTGCTGGCAACCATGATGCGCTTCTTGTTCGTCAAAAAATCCATCTCATGCTTGTTCTTCTCTTTGGTGTTCATCTTGGCGTGATACTTGCAGACCTGTTTGGAATCGTAGTGTTTCGAGAGGAACAAGGATACGGCCTCCACGTTCTTTGGAGTATTGCAATAAACGATCACAGAGCCTCCGCTATCATGTTGCTTGAGTGCTTTTTGAAGCTGATGCAATCGGCCTTTTATCCCGGTGCCAGTACAGTCACGGATGAGGATAGAAATGTTCCGTTGCGTCTTTGTCGTTGTGACTTCTTGATAGTCTCCCATGCGCAGGGAGGCAGCAATATCCGCTCGGTAGGAGACAGGTGCAGTTGCAGTCAGGGCGATAATAGGAGGCGTGTTGGATATGTGATCGATGTAGTTTCCGATCTGCGTATAGGATGGGCGGAAGGAGCGATTGCCCCAAGTAGTAACACAATGTGCTTCATCGACGGCAATGAAAGACGGCGGATTGCTAAGTAGCATGTGATACAGCTTTGTGGCACGAGGAAGATCATCCTTGAAATAGATCAGCTGTTCAGGCGTTACGTACAAAAAGGACAACTTCCCCGTTGACAATTGACGGAGGATACCAGCGTGTTCCTCCTTGTTTTGGCTGGTGATGTACGCAGCAGAGACCTCCTTGCTCGTTAGCTTCTGGACCTGATCATGGATCAAAGCCAAAGTTGGTTCGACTACCAAGGTGTATCCGGTTTGCTTCACGAGTTGAGGGACTTGGTAGATGAGTGATTTCCCAAATGAAGTGGGAAGAACGACAAAGACGTTTTGGCCATCCAGGATGGATCGAATGGCCTGAACCTGATAAGCCTTCAGCTTTTCGATTCCTAACGTAGAGATTACCTGCTTCACTGTGATAGATAAGTTCATCACTAGAACCTCCAATGTTTTTTAATGACGGATAGAATGCAGAAAATGCCCGGGACATGCGGATATGTGCTGTTCCGAATGGCCCATCCCATATCCGC
>OLOJ01001767.1_pt1 | contig 19272 bp, 12 predicted proteins | sample 1672251 | NCBI WGS metagenome assembly OLOJ01 (sample SAMEA3136664, study PRJEB25190) | human gut metagenome | biome: human gut; feature: human-associated habitat; material: faeces | place: Austria | collected 2013 | reverse complement strand
CGCAGCCGCCGGAGCGGTGCTTAAGCCGTAAGGCGGGAATTGTGCGGTGTTGCCCTAAGGACGCGACCGCTTATTTCGACAGCGCCTTGCGGCAGGCGGGGCAGATATACTTGCCGTGCAGCAGCACCGCATCGGGCGAAATGTCGCCGCAGAATACGCAGCTGCCCTGGGCGTGGTACTTGCGCAGAACGATGGCCTCCCCATCGGTAAAAATCTCCAGCGGGGTGTCCGGCGTAATGCCGTAGGTATTGCGCAGTTCCTTCGGCAGGACCACACGGCCCAGACTGTCAATGCTGCGAACGATACCGGTAGAAATCATTTTGGTACCTCCTGTTTTGTATTCCGGCACAGTGTGTCGAAAAACGATGCTCGACTGATAGACTTGTCGAAGCTGTACCCCTATTATACGAGTTGTTGGCAGCGTTGTCAATATTTGGCAAAAATAAAATATTTAGATACATCGTTTTATTTTTGGAAGCTACAATGAAAAAACGACAAAACGGACGAGTTTTTCATATATTGCAACATTTTTACATTGCAACGGTTTTGACACGGGTTGAACATATGTACAAAAAAGCGATGCGCCCGCGCGGGGCGCATCGCCGTATACCTATTATATAAGGATGCCGTTGCAGTGGTCCACCTCATGCTGGATGATCTGGGCAGTCCAGCCGGTGAAATTCTTTACATGGGTCTGCATCGCACGGTCCTGCCACTGGACCTTGATAGTCCTGTGGCGCCGCGCCCTGCGCTGCCCCTGCAGAGAAAGACAGCCCTCCTCAGTGAGGTAAGGACCCTTGCGGTAGACGATGACCGGATTGAACATCTCGCAAGGCGTGCCCTCGTTGTCAAAAACAATGATGGCTTTGTTCACGCCGATCATATTGGCAGCCATGCCGACACAGCCGTCTTTGTGGGCGGTCAGCGTGTCGAGCACGGCATCGCCGCCGCGACCGGCCTCGGTGGGAACGCTGCGCAGCGCAACGACCTCCGGCGCGGTGCCGGCGGCGGGGTAGCGCACAAGCGCCCCCGCCATTTTCGTGCCGCCCACGTCGAGGGCGGCGATCGTGCACGGGTATTCGACGCTCATGCGGTGCCCCCGGCTACTTGCAGGCCGGGGTGCCGGGTACGACGGGGCACGCATCCCAGTGCGCCTGGCGAACCGGCGCGTCGGCGTCCATGAGGCCTGCGCCCTTCAGCACCTCGACGATGTGCTCCACGTCTTCGCCCTCGAGCGCGCATACGGGCTCGCGCATCTGGTTCGTGTTGAACACGCCCATCTGCCACAGCGCCGTCTTGAACGCGCCCACGCCGGCGCCGAAGCCCACGGTGGCCTTCACTTCGCGCGTGACGAACATGAGGCGGGCGAGGTGGTTCTGGATCTCGCGCACGCGCTCCCAGTCGCCGGCCTGCGCCGCACGCCATTGCTCCACGTAGCTGGCCGGGTCGATGTTCGCGAGGCCCGGCACCGAACCGTCGGCGCCGCTGAGGTACGCGCCGTCGACGACCACCTCGTGGCCGGTCAGCAGCTGCAGCGGGTGGCCGGCATCCTCGTTCTGCAGGCACAGCCAGCGGAACGACACGTCGTCGCCCGAGGAGTCCTTCACGCCTTGCAGCACGCCGTCCTCGCCGAGGCGCACGAGCATCGTGGGGTCGAGCTTCGTGTGCACGCACGCAGGCAGGTCGTAGGCGAACAGCGGCAGGTCGGTGTACTCGCGGATGGCGCGGAAGTGGCGCTCCACCTCTTTGGGGCCGCCGAGGGCGTAGAAGGGGGCGGTGGCCACGAGGGCGTCCACGCCGTAGCCCGTGGCGCGCTTGGCTTGGTCGACCACGCGCATGGTCTCCATGTCGATGATGCCCGTGAGCACCGGCACGCGGCCGTGAACCATGGCGATGGCCTCCTGCAGCACATGGTAGCGCTGCGCGTCGGTGAGGAAGGCCACCTCGCCGGAGGATCCCAGGAAGAACAGACCGTCGACGCCGGCCTCGATCATGCGGTTGATGGAGCGCTCGAGCGCTTCGAGGTCGAGCTGGCGCTTCTCGGTCAGCGGAATGACGACCGGGGGGATGACGCCACGGAACGGTGAATCAGTCATAGGAACAAGCCTCTCTTCGTTCGTCGGTAAACGGTAAAAGGGTAAACTCCCTCAGCGCAAGCGTCAACGAATGAGGGCAGGTCACCACAAAGAAAGCGCCCCCGGATCGCAAACCGGGGGCGCGGGCAAAACGGGGTGGGCGCTACTTGCCCAATTCAGGGTGGAGCAGCGATGGGGCTGCGCCCAGCAACAACTTCGTGTAGTCGTGCTGAGGGCGCTCGAACACGTCCTTCGACGCGCCGCGCTCCACGGCCTCGCCGGCGTTCATCACGATGATCTGGTCGGAGATGTAGCGCACCGTCTGGATGTCGTGGCTGATGAACACCATGGACAGGCCGAGATCGCGCTTGAGGTCCATGAGCAGGTTCAGGATCTGCGCGCGCACCGACACGTCCAGCGCGCTCGTGGGCTCGTCGGCGATGATGGCGTCGGGCTCGAGCGACAGGGCGCGCGCGATGGCGACGCGCTGGCGCTGGCCGCCGGACAGCTGGCCCGGCAGGGCGTCGAGCACGGAGTTCGGCAGGCCCACCATCTCGATGAGGTCGAGCACGCGACGCTCGCGCGAATTCTTGTCGCCCACCTTGTGCACCACGAGCGGGTCCATGAGCTGATCGTGCACGCTCATGCGGGCGTTGAGCGCCGTCGCGGGATCCTGGAACACCACCGAGATCACGCGGCCGATGAGGCGCCGCTCGGCGGCTGTGCGCTTCGTCACGTCCTGGCCCTTGAAGTAAACCTTGCCCGACGTGGGCTGCTGCAGGCCGCACATCACGTTGGCCGTGGTGGACTTGCCGCAGCCGGACTCGCCCACGATGCCGAGCGTCTGGCCCGGCATGAGCTTGAGGGTGAGGCCGCGCACGGCTTGCACCTTGTTCGGGTGCAGGATGGAGCCCGTGCGCGTCTTGAACGTCACGCGGATATCGTCGAGGAAGATGATGGGGGTGGGCTCGCCCGCCTCCGCTGCGGGCTGGACGCCCGCGTTCATGCGCTCCTGCTCGCTCATATGATGGCACCTCCTGGGACGTACGGTTTGATGCCGAGGCGCTTGAGCTCGCTGTCGGGCAGCTCGGCGAAGTAGTGATCGGTGTCGGCAACGCGCTTGAGCACCGGACGCAGCTGCGAGACCTTGTCGGGATGGCTCGAACGCGGCGTGAAGCGGTCGCCCTCGGGGAAGTCCTTGGGGCTGGGAACGCTGCCGGGCACCTGATGCAGACGCGTGCCGCCGGCTTCGATGGACAGCACCGAGCCCAAGAGGCCGCGCGTGTACTCGTGCACGGGGTGGCACAGGATGTCGGTGACGGGACCCTGCTCGACCACCTGGCCGGCGTACATGACGGTGATGGAGTTGGCCACTTCGGCGACGAGCGCGAGGTCGTGGCTCACGAACACCATCGCGAAGCCCAGCTCCTTCTGCAGCTTGTTCAAAAGGTCGATGACCTGCTTCTGCACGGTCACGTCGAGGGCCGTGGTGGGCTCGTCGGCGATGATGACCTTCGGGTCGCGCGTCAGCGCCATGGCGATGAGCACGCGCTGGCGCTGGCCGCCCGACAGCTCGTGGGGGTAGGAGTCCAGCGTGCGCTTCGGGTCGAGTCCCACCAGCTCCAGCAGCTCCTCGGCCGTGCGGGTTCCTCCGCGCTTCGTGAGCTGCTTCATCTGGGCTTTGATCAGCATGGACGGGTTCAACGAAGAGAGCGCGTCCTGATAGATCATGGCGATTTCGCGACCGCGCAAGGCGTTCATCTGCTTCTGATCCATGTTCAGCAGGTTCTGGCCGTCGTAGAGGATCTCGCCGGACACCTTAGCCTTCGGATCCAGCAGCCCCATGATGGTAAGGGAGGTGATGGACTTGCCGCAGCCGGACTCGCCCACAAGACCCATGGTCTGGCGCGGGCGCACCACGAAGCTCACGTGGTCGACCACGTTCACGTCGCCGTGGCGCGGGAACTTGATGCACAGATCCTTCACTTCCAGAATAGGCGGCACGTCGGTGCGCGCCTCGAAGCGGTCGGTGCGCGTCTTCTCAATCGCCTGAAGCTCGCTGAGGCGCTGTTCGAGCATCTCCGCCTGGGCGGCGTATGCCAGCGTGGGGTCGGCCACGAGCTTGTCGGCCTCGCGGTTCGCGCGGACGGCGGCGTCATCGGCCTTGACCGGGGCCTTGGGCGCGGCGGCCATGGCATCGGTGATGCCCTCGGACAGGATGTTCAGGCACAGCACGGTGATCATGATGGCCAGACCCGGGAACAGCGCCTGCCACCAACGACCGGCAAGCACGCCGCCGCGGGCGTCGGACAGGATGTTGCCCCACGTGGGCGTGGGCTCGGGAATGCCGGCCGAGATGAACGACAGCGACGCTTCGAACACGATGGCGTCGGCCACCAGCACGATGGTGAACACCATGACCGGGGCGATGCAGTTGCGGATGACGTGCTTCACGAGGATCCAGGGGGCGCGGGCACCGGAAACGACGACGGCGCGCACGTAATCCTGATTGTACTCGCTCACCACGTTGGCGCGCACGATGCGGGCGATCTGCGGGATGTACAAAAAGCCGATCGCGAAGATGAGCGAGGGCACCGAGTTGCCGAACACGAGTACGAACGTGGCGGCCAGCGCGATACCGGGGAAGGACATGATGACGTCCAGGATGCGCATGATGACCTCGGACACCCATTTGCGCGCCACGGCGGCGACGGCGCCGATGATGGAGCCGCACACGAGGGCGAAGGCGGTGGCGCCCAGGCCGATGATCAGCGAGTAGCGCGCGCCGTACATCATACGCGACAGCACGTCGCGGCCCTTGTCGTCGGTGCCGAACAGGAACTGGGCATCGGGGGCTTGGCGTGCCGTGAAGATCTCAAGCGGGTTGTGCGGCGCCAGGATGTTGGCGAACACGGCGATCATGACGATCAGGATGAGCACGACGAGCGAGATGCGCGATCCGATGCTCATGGCCTTCCACCGGCGGAAATGCACCTTGCCGGGATTGGCTTCCATCTTATCAGTGAGGTTTCCTCGAAGTTTGACCATGTTGCTACACCGTCCTGATTCGCGGATCGATCAGGATATAAAGCATATCCACGATGATGTTGATGATGATGAAGGTGATGGCCACGCACAGCACGACGCCCTGCACGAGCATCGTGTAGCTGGACTGGATGCCTGAGAGGATGGCCATGCCCATGCCCGGGAGGTTGAAGATGACCTCGATGACCACGGCGCCGCCGATGAGGTAGCCGATGCGCAGGCCGAGCACCGTCACGGGCGTGATCAGCGCGTTGCGCAGCACGTTGCGGGCCACCACGACGCGCTTCGGGATGCCGGCGCCCAGCGCGGTGCGCACGTAGTCCTTGTCCAACTCTTCCACCATGGACGTGCGGATGACGCGCGTCAGCTGGCCGGCCACGGGAACGCCCAGCGCGATGGCAGGCATGGCCATGCGGGCCAGCCAACCGCCCGGATCGGCCGTCAGCGAGGGCAGCGGGCCGGAGGCGGGCAGCACGTGCAGCATCGAGGAGAACAGCAAAATCATGAGCACCGCCAGCCAGAACGACGGCGTGGCGATGCAGGCGATGGAGAACACGCGGATGATCTGGTCGGGCCATCGATCCCGATACAAGGCCGAGATCACGCCGAGGATCACTGCGATGACCACGCCGATGATGAGGCCGAAGAACGTCAACTGCAACGTGACGGGCAGAGCTTCGCCGATGCGATCGGCCACCGAGGCGTTGTTCGCGCCGTAGGTGCCGAGGTCGCCTTGTACGAGGCCGACGATGAAGTTACCGTATTGCACGAGGATGGGATCGTTCAATCCGTGCTCCTCGCGATACTGCTCGGCTTGGGCTTCAGTGGCGTTCTCGCCAAGGACCGAATACGCTTGGTCGATAGGAGAGAGTGCCATGATGAAGAAGACGAGGATGGTGACACCGAAGATCATGATCGGCAACGCTATGAGGCGTCGTCCGATTAATCGTAGCAGGTTGCTCACCGTATCCCCCTTTCGCTTCGTGGGCTCGAAAGCCCGCTTGCACTGACAAACTGCTGCCTGCATCGCGCGCGCAGGCGCGGTAAGGCGTAGACAACCAATGGTATTTTATATGATTCGCACTGATTATGCGGAGAAATAAGAACGATCTTGCTTCGTGTCCGACGCCGTCGGTACGACCTCGCCGCTCGAGTTAGGACGGATTCCGTTCGCATACGAGAAACCAGCTGCTCCCGGTTCCGCGGGCATGCTCGCATCCGACGCATGCCTCGCCGGGACATAGCTCCCCGGAGCGAAACGTTTCGTCGAACAGGTCGGCGGGCAGCAGTCGTTCATCGGGTTCGGCACCTTCGATGCACGACGCGATCAAAGCGGACAGCTGGCGCATTCCCCGTGCGGTGGGGTGGGTGCCGTCGACGGCCTCGTAGTCTATGCCGAACGCCTCGAGGTCGGCCACGTTGCAGCCGTGCTCTCGCGCAGCAACGCGAATGGCGTCGTTGTAGCTCTTGAACGGTGCGCCGCGCAAGTTCCATGCGAACGTGGGGCTCGGGCATCCGGCCACGCGTCCGGGGCAGAGCGTGCAGCACCATACCTCGGCTTGCGGGTAGGCTGCGCGCATCCGTTCCAGCAGCAGCCCGTAGGCGGCGCGGAAGCGGTCGATCGCGCCGGGCGCGGCGGCTGCCGGGGCGTGCGGTTCGATGGCGTCAAGATCGAGCGCGACGGGCACGGCGTTGCCGCGGCCGGCGGCTTGCGCCGTCGCGCCGCCCCAGCCGTAATCGTTGATGCCCATGAACACGATGACGACATCGGGCTGCACGCCGTCTTCGGCCAGCGCGTCGATGCGTTCTTGGCTGTTTCCGGCAGGGAAGCCGGCGCCTTCCACGAGGCTTCCGGAGAACGAGCTGTTCGCCAGCAGCCGTCCGCCGAGGCGTTCGATAACTTGGGACCACCAGGTGTCGGCGCTCGACGTCACGCCGGTCTGCTCGCAGCGTTCGCCCTGGTAGTACACGGTGAATCCGTCGGGGTTGCATCCATCGAACGTGCTGATGGAATCGCCGAGAATGGAAAAGGATCTCATAGGGCCTCTTTCTCAAAAGCAAGGGCTCGCTCCTTGCGGAGCGAGCCCTGGGGTTGCCTTGCTCTACGGGTTCACAGCGCGCGCTTACGCCTTCACGCTCGCACCGAGGAACACGAGGCCCGTCGTGGCGATGGGCTCGAAGCCGGTGATCTGCGTCTCCTGGTAGCCCGTGGCCAGCTCGCGGTGGAACAGCGGGTACAGCGGAACTTCCTCGGCCAGAAGGTCGAAGCACTTGTTCCACAGCTCCTGCTGCTCGTTGCCGGTGGCCTCGCGAGCCTGCTGCATGAGGGTCTGCAGCTCGTCGAACTTGCCGTCGCCGGCCTTCTTCCAGCAGCTGCGGCCCTGGGTCCACACGTTGTCGCCGTACCACCAGGACATCAGCAGGTCGGGGTCGTTGCCGAAGCAGGTCGGGTCGCCCGGGGTCAGCATGACGTCGTAGGGCAGCACGTCGGCCGACTCGGCCAGAGACGCCCAGTCGATCTTCGTCTCGTTGATGGTGCAGTTCACGCCGATGGCATCGAGGTCGTTCTTGATGCCGGCGGCCAGGTTCTTCACCCAGTTGTTGTTCGTCATCAGCTCGAAGCTCAGGTCGGTGACGCCGGCCTCGGAAAGCAGGCTCTTGGCCTTCTCGGGGTCGTAGGTGTACACCGTGGAAGCCTTGTGGTAGTTCTCGTGGCTCTCGGGCAGGAAGCTCGTCACCTTCGCGGCATGGCCGGCCATGGCGTTGGAGATCAGCTTGTCCACGTCCACGGCATAGTAGAACGCCTGGCGGACGCGCTTATCGTCGAACGGCTTCTTGAGCGTGTTGAACATGAAGAACGGCTGGTTGAAGCCCTGGATGTAGTCGACGGACGCGCCGGCGGCCATGAGCTGTTCGGCGTTGGCGTCGGGCACGTTCTCCATAACCTGGACCGTGGCCTCCTGCAGCGCGGTGGTGCGGGAGGTGTCGTCGAGCAGGATGTCCCAGTGCATCTTGTCGGCCGTAGCGGCGTACTTGCCGTTGTAGTTCGTGTTCGGCACGAACTCGATGGAGCCGCCGTCGTCGCCGTTGATGGTGTCGTACACCCACGGGCCGGAACCGATCGGCTTCGTCTTCAGATCATCCTCGGTCAGCGAGGCGGGGAACACCTTGACCACGCTCAGACGGCCCTTCAGCAGGCTGTCGAAGGGGTACTTCAGCGTGAAGGAGACGGTCTTGTCGTCCTTCGCAGACACCGTGTCGATGAATTCGAGGAAGGCGCCGTAGGTGGCGTCGGCCATGTTCTTCTCGAACGCGTTCACCACGTCGGCGGTGGTGACGTCCGTGCCGTCGGAGAACTTGGCACCGTCGCGCAGGGCAACCTCGTACTCGGTGTCGGAGACCTTCGTGGGCTCGCCGGCGGCAAGCGCGTTATAGGTCTTGTAGGTGTGCAGATCGAGGTCGTACAGGCCCTCGAACACATGCCACGTGGCGGCCAGCATCAGCGCGGAGCTGTTGCCGATCGGGTTGACGTTCGTGCTCGTGTAGGCCATGGCGCCGGTCAGCGTGCCGCCCTGGGCCGCTGCGCCGGCGTCGGTGCCGGCATCGGTCGACGGGGTGTCCGTCGTTTCGCCGCCGCCACCGCAGCCGGCCAGAGTCAGGCCTGCTGCAGCCGCCGCGACGGCGCTGCCCGCCAAGAACGTGCGGCGAGACAAAGTTGCTTTCAAAGGCTGTTCCATTGGTTTCCCTCCATTTCGGTATCGGGGCAGGAGGCCCCGAACGTACGTGCGTGCTTGCGCACGCGCACAACAGCAGTGCCCATTATCCGGGAAAACCCCCAGAAAATAAAGAACTTGTAAGATCAATGTTCTTATATTTGTTCAAATACGAGAATAATTCACCAGGGGAAATACGTGGTATCATGCGCCGCATGATACGAAAGAGCGATAAAAGTAACAGTTGGCTAACGGCGTTCCTCAGCCGCGAAAATCGACCGTTTCCCGCACTGGTTGTCCGTCTCTCGCGTCCAGCGTTGCCCGCGCCCGCCAAGTTGCTGGCGCCGCCCGCTTCGAACGAGGCCGTGCGCAAGTCCATGAAGGGTAACAAGCGCAGCAACACGAAGCCCGAGCTTCTGGTGCGCGAGCGCCTGCGCGCGGCTGGCCTGACGGGGTATCGGCTGCAGTGGAAGGTGCCGGGGCACCCGGACGTAGCGTGGCCGGGCAAGAAGGTGGCGCTGTTCGTCAACGGGTGCTTCTGGCACAGGTGCCCGCACTGCAAGCCCAGCATGCCGAAGAGCAACGTGGAGTACTGGGTGGTGAAGTTCGAGCGTAACGTCGAGCGCGACGAGCGCAGCCGCGCCGCGTTGGAGGAGCTAGGCTGGACCGTCCACGTGATCTGGGAATGCCAGCTCAAGAAGAAGACGATCGACGACACGTTCGCCGCGCTGCTCCCCGCTCTCGCCGAGGAGCTAGGAAAAGAACTCAAGGGCATCTAGCGAGAAGGCTGGCGCACGGTGGTCTGGCGCTCGAACGGTCCTGCTCGCGCAAACAGCTCGCTGGGCCGTTCGGCTCGTGCGGAACCGCGCCCAGACCGCCGCGCGCAAACCTTCCGCCGCCTACCGACGGGGGCGACCGCGGCGTGCCGCCCATCGTATTCGTCGCACCGCAACGCGATTTCGGGCTGGTATCATGAATGCCGTGTATTCTGTCAGGCGAAGCAAGCTGAGCAAGAGCAGAAGGTCGGGGCCCCGATGCGCCTTTGTCGGGTGAGCATCCCCTTCGAAGGAGAGGAATATGACGAGAGAATTCAAATCTATGGACGGCAACAACGCCGCCGCGTACGTCTCCTATGCGTTTACCGAGGTGGCGGGCATTTACCCGATCACTCCGTCGAGCCCCATGGCCGACCTGGTGGACCAGTGGTCCGCTGCCGGCAAGAAGAACATCTTCGGCACCACAGTGAAGGGGTGCGAGATGCAGTCCGAGGGCGGCGCCGCCGGCGCGGTGCACGGCTCGCTGGCCGCAGGCGCGCTGACCACCACCTACACGGCTTCCCAGGGTCTGCTCCTCATGATCCCCAACATGTACAAGATGGCCGCCGAGCAGCTGCCGTGCGTGTTCCACGTCAGCGCGCGCACGCTGGCCACCCAGGCGCTTTCCATCTTCGGCGACCATTCCGACGTCATGGCGTGCCGCCAGACGGGCTTCGCCATGCTGGCCGAGACGAACGTGCAGGAGGTCATGGACCTGTCGGCCGTGGCGCACCTGTCCGCCATCAAGGGCCGCATTCCTTTCATCAACTTCTTCGACGGCTTCCGCACCTCCCACGAAGTGCAGAAGATCGCCGTGTGGGACTACGAGGATCTCGCCGACATGTGCGACATGGAGGCTGTGAGCGAATTCCGCGAGCATGCGCTGAACCCCGAGCGTCCGGCCATGCGCGGCAGCCATGAGAACGGCGACATCTTCTTCCAGCATCGCGAGGCGTGCAACGGCGTGTACGATGCGCTGCCCGCCATCGTCGAGGACTACATGCACCAGGTGAACGCCAAGCTGGGTACGAACTACGAGCTGTTCAACTACTATGGCGCGCCCGACGCCGACCGCGTGATCGTGGCCATGGGCTCGTTCTGCGACGTGGTCGAGGAGGTCGTGGACTATCTGAACGCCCAGGGCCAGAAGGTGGGCCTCGTGAAGGTGCGCCTGTATCGCCCGTTCGTGAGCGAGAAGTTCATGGCCGCGCTGCCCGCGACGGTGCAGAAGATCGCGGTCATGGACCGCACGAAGGAGCCGGGCGCGCTCGGCGAGCCCTTGTATATGGACGTCATCAACGCGCTCGCGCACGAGGGCCGCGCCGATCTCACGGTGGTAGGCGGCCGCTACGGCCTGGCGTCGAAGGACACCCCTCCGTCTTCGGTGTTCGCCATCTACCAGGAGCTGGAGAAGGACGCGCCGGCGCGCGAGTTCACCGTGGGCATCGTCGACGACGTGACGAACCTGTCGCTTCCCGAGGATCCGAACAGCCCGAACACCGCAGCCGAGGGCACCATCGAGTGCAAGTTCTGGGGCCTCGGCGGCGACGGCACGGTGGGCGCGAACAAGAACTCCATCAAGATCATCGGCGACCACACCGACAAGTACGTGCAGGCATACTTCCAGTACGACTCGAAGAAGACCGGCGGCGTGACCATCAGCCACCTGCGCTTCGGCGACTCGCCTATCCGCAGCACCTACTATGTGAACAAGGCCGACTTCGTGGCTTGCCACAACCCCTCCTACGTCACCAAGGGCTTCCGCATGGTGAACGACGTGAAGCCGGGCGGTGCGTTCATGATCAACTGCCAGTGGACGCCCGAGGAGCTTGAGCACCACCTGAACGCCGAGGCGAAGCGCTACATCGCCAACAACGACATCAAGCTGTACACCATCAACGCCATCGACCTCGCCGCTGAGATCGGCATGGGCAAGCGTACGAACACCATCCTGCAGTCGGCGTTCTTCACGCTGGCCAACGTGATCCCGCAGGACGAGGCGCTGCAGTACATGAAGGACGCCGCCACGAAGTCCTATATGAAGAAGGGTCAGGACGTCGTCGACATGAACCATCGCGCCATCGACGCGGGCGCCACGGCGTTCGTGCAGGTGGAGGTGCCTGCAAGCTGGGCGAACGCTGTGGACGAGAACGAGGCTCCGACGCTCGAGGGTCGTGCCGAAGTGGTGAAGATGGTGCGCGAGATCATGGAGCCGGTCGGCCGTATGGACGGCGACCGTCTGCCGGTGTCGGCGTTCGTCGACCACGCCGACGGCCAGTTCGAGCAGGGCGCGGCCGCCTACGAGAAGCGCGGCGTGGCTGTGAGCGTGCCCGCGTGGGATGCCGCCACGTGCATCCAGTGCAACCAGTGCGCTTTCGCGTGCCCGCATGCCACCATCCGCCCGTTCGCCCTCACCGAGGAAGAGGCTGCTGCGGCTCCCGCCGCTACCGTCATGGTGCCTGCGAAGGGCAAGGCCGCTGCCGGCCTGCAGTACACGCTGGCCATCTCGCCGCTCGACTGCATGGGCTGCGGCGTGTGCGTGAACGTGTGCCCGTCTGACTCGCTGGCAATGGTATCCACGGAAAGCCAGCTGGCGCAGCAGGACGTGTTCGACTACTGCGTGGACAACGTGTCCGACAAGCCCGCGCTCGAGGATGCCACGGTCAAGGGCAGCCAGTTCAAGCAGCCGCTGCTGGAGTTCTCCGGCGCCTGCGCCGGTTGCGCCGAGACGGCGTACGCCAAGCTGGTCACCCAGCTGTTCGGCGATCGCATGTACGTCGCGAACGCCACGGGTTGCTCGTCCATCTGGGGCGGTCCGGCCGCTACGTCGCCGTATACGGTGAACGCCGAGGGTCGCGGGCCTGCGTGGTCGAACTCCCTGTTCGAGGACAACGCCGAGCACGGCCTGGGCATGTTGCTGGGTCACGAGGCGGTGCGTGACCGCCTGGTCGGCAAGTTGGAAGCCATGGCAGCTAACGACAAGACGCCGGCTGAGACCAAGGATCTTATCGCGGCGTACCTCGACACCATGGCCGATGGCGAGGCGAACGCCAAGGCCGTCGAGGCGCTCGTTCCCGCGCTCGAGGCTGCTGCCGAGAACGGTTGCCCGGAGGCGCCCGAGATCCTGCAGAACAAAGAGTACCTGAACAAGAAGTCCGTCTGGATCTTCGGCGGCGACGGCTGGGCCTACGACATCGGTTACGGCGGCCTCGACCACGTGCTGGCATCCGGCGAGGACGTGAACGTGTTCGTGTTCGACACCGAGGTGTACTCCAACACCGGCGGTCAGGCTTCGAAGGCAACCAACATCGGCCAGGTCGCCCAGTTCGCGGCCGCGGGCAAGGATGTCAAGAAGAAGAGCCTCACCGAGATCGCGATGGCGTACGGCTACGTGTACGTGGCGCAGGTTGCCATGGGCGCCAAGCCGGCCCAGACCATCAAGGCCATCGCCGAGGCCGAGGCCTATCCCGGACCGTCGCTGATCATCGGCTACTCGCCGTGCGAGATGCACTCCATCAAGGGCGGCATGGCGAACTGCCAGGACGAGATGAAGAAGGCCGTCGACTGCGGCTACTGGAACCTGTTCCGCTTCAACCCGGCCGCCGAGCCCGGCAAGAAGTTCACGCTGGACTCCAAGGAGCCTGCGGGCGGCTACCAGGAGTTCCTCATGAACGAAGCGCGTTATAGCCGTCTGACCCGCGAGTTCCCTGAGCGCGCCAGCGAGCTGTTCGAGCGCAACGAGAAGGCGGCCATGGACCGCTACGAGCACCTGCTCAAGCTCAAGGACGTCTACGCCGAAGCGTAAGCCGTTTTCAAGGAACACGATGAACGAAAGCCCCCGACGCGAACGAGCGTCGGGGGCTTTTTGCGTCCGAGAGTTGTTCTTCGTTGATGTTGTACGAAAATGGTTGTACAATTGAGCACACGAAAGGAGTCGGCATGGACGATTCTATGGTTACGGCACGCATGCTGGATGAAAAGAAGCGCAAAGGCGCTCGCATCCTTGCGCGAGAGGGTCTCAGCGCTTCTCAAGCGATCAACCTCATGTACGACAAAATGATCGAGGAGGGGGAGGCGGGTTTCCTTCGAGCCGATTCGAGCCGTATCGGCGATGAGGCGAAGTGGGCCGCTGCTTCTCGCTTCGTCGATTCTCTATCCTCGAAGCGCGCTTCTCGTTTCGACGATATGACTAAGGCAGAGGTGAGGATGGAGCGCCTGCGTTCGAGGGGCATGATGTGATATGGCTCGCATGAAGCTCCTGTTGGACACCAATGTCGTTATCGATTATCTGCATGAGCGCGAGCCATATTACGAAAAGGCGCGCTTGCTCATGACGGCGGGCCGTGTGGGGGAATTCAGTCTCTGGATCACCTCGTCGCAGGTGACCGATCTTATCTACATCCTCTCGGAGGGCGGGAAGCGCTCGCTGTTGTCGCATGTGCTTGAGCAGCTGCGAGGGATGCGGACGTTCGTGAACGTGCATGCCGTCAGCGATCGGGAGGTCGATCGGATGCTGGCAGCCTCGTGGAAGGATCCGGAAGATTCGCTTATCTTTGAATCGGCATTGGAGATGCGCGCCGATGCAATCGTCACGCGCAATCAGAAAGATTTCGAGTCATCGGTGATCAAAGTGGTGGACTGCGACGAATTCTTCGTCTGGATGCGCAAGGACTTCGGATTGGACTACGAAGAGGTGGTCATCTAGCGAGATGCGTGATCGGACGCATATGAGTGAAACGTGGTCGGCTTCCCCTTCGGGGTGAAGCCAATTGCGATTCGTGCCCAGTGCGTCTATCCGCACCGCGATGCGCAGAGCTTCGGGCCGTCGTGCGAACGGGCGGGTATCAGCCGCCCGTTGCGCAAGACGGGCGGGCGCTCATGCGCTACCATGGGGGCACCCGATTTCAGAAGGAGCCGACGCACGCCATGGACGAAGCACGCGAGCCCACCCCTCATGCCCTGACGCGATTCTCCGACGAGGTGCGCGGCTGGTTCCTCGATGCCTTTCCCGAGCCCACGCCGTTGCAGGAGCGTGCCTGGGACGTTATCGAGGGCGGCGAGAACGCGCTGGTCATCGCACCCACCGGCTCGGGCAAGACGCTTGCTGCGTTCCTGTTCGCCATCGACGAGCTTATGCGCGAGAAGGCGGCGACGGCGGATTTGCCGAAGAAGGAGCGTCCCGGCAAGGGCGTGCGCGTGCTGTACATCTCGCCGCTGAAGGCGCTCGGGGCGGACGTGGAGCGCAACTTGCAGGCGCCGCTCGCCGGCATCGCGGCGCGCATGGCGGCCGCAGGCGGCGCGATGCCCGAAGTGCGCACGGGCATGCGCACGGGCGACACCACGCCCGATCAGCGCCGTAGCCTGCAGCGCAACCCGCCCGACATCCTCATCACCACGCCCGAGTCGCTGTACCTCATGCTCACGTCGCAGGCGCGCGAGACGCTGCGCACCGTGGAAACCGTCATCGTCGACGAAGTGCACGCGTTGGCGGGAAGCAAGCGCGGCGCGCACCTGGCTTTGAGCCTCGAGCGCCTCGACGACCTGCTGGACGAGCCGGCGCAGCGCATCGGGCTGTCGGCCACCGTGCGTCCGCGCGACGAGATCGCGCGCTTCCTGGGCGGGCCCCATCCCGTGCGCGTCGTCGCCTCCGAGGGGCGGCCCGACATGGACGTGCGCGTGCGCGTGCCCGTGCGCGACATGACCGCCGTGCCGACGTTCGGGGGAAGCGACCTGACGGGGGGCGGCGCGGGAAAGCGCGGGGGAGGGCCGCGCCGCGCGCCTGCGGAGGAAGCGTGGAAGTCCGACCGCGCCCTGCGCGCCGCCATGGCGAAGTCCTCGCTCCCGGCGAGCACGACGAGTCCCGACAGCCGTCTCGGCTCGTCTTCCATCTGGCCCTACATCGAAGCCTCCATCCTCGACGAGGTGCTGGCGCACCGCACCACCATCGTGTTCGTGAACTCGCGCGGGCTGTGCGAGAAGCTGACGGCGCGCCTGAACGACCTGTACGCGAAGCGCATGGGCATCGCGCGCGGCGTCGATGCGGACGCCCCGGCGGCGCCCATCCGCTCGGATCTGGGCTCTACGGCGGACATGTCCACGGGCGCGCCGGCCGTCATCGCGAAGGCGCACCACGGATCGGTGTCGAAGGAGAAGCGCCTGCAGGTGGAGCGCGAGCTGAAAGCGGGCGAGCTGCCGTGCGTGGTGGCCACCTCGTCGCTGGAACTGGGCATCGACATGGGATCCATCGATCTCGTGCTGCAGGTGGCGGCCCCGCCGTCGGTGGCCAGCGCCCTGCAGCGCATCGGGCGCGCGAACCACCAGGTGGGCGGCCGCTCGACGGGGTCCATCTTCCCGCGCACCCGCACCGAGATCATCGACGCGGCCGTGGCGGCCGAAGGCATGTACGAGGGTCGCATCGAGCAGACGGCGCTCGTGAAGAACGCGCTGGACGTGCTGGCCCAGCAGACGGTTGCGGCGGTGGCCATGGACGAGCTGGCGGCGGACGACTGGTTCGACACCGTGCGGCGCGCGGCCCCGTATTCCGAGCTTCCGCGACGGGCCTTCGATTCGGTGCTGGGCATGCTGGCCGGCCGCTACGCGACGGCCGATTTGGCCGAGTTCTCGCCGCGCATCGTGTGGGATCGCGAGCGCGGGCGGCTGCTGGCGCGTCCCGGCACGCAGCGCCAGGCCGTCATGTCGGCGGGCACCATCCCCGACCGCGGGATGTTCTCGGTGGTGTTGCCGGAAGGCGACGGCGCGCAAGGCCGGCGGCGCGTGGGCGAGCTGGACGAAGAGATGGTGTACGAGTCGCGAGTAGGCGACATCATCACGTTGGGCACCAGCTCGTGGCGTATCAGCGAGATCACGCGCGACCGCGTGATCGTGGAGTCCGCGCCCGGGCGCTCGGCCCGTCTGCCGTTCTGGCATGGCGAAGGCGTGGGGCGGCCCGCCGAGACGGGGCGCATGCGCGGCGCGTTCTTGCGCGCGGTGGCCGCGGGCATCGAAGGCGACGATGCGGAGGCGGAGGAGGGGGGCTTCGGCGTGTCCTGTGCGGTGAGCGAGCGCTTGGCCGCGGATGGCCTCGACGACGATGCGCAGCGCAACCTCGTCGAGCTGATCCGCTCGCAGCGCGCGGCGACGGGCATCATCCCCGACGACAAGACGCTCGTGGTGGAACGCTGCGAGGACGAGCAGGGCGACTGGCGCGTGCTGCTGCATTCGCCGTACGGCCGCCGCGTGCACGAGCCCTGGGCGATGGCGGTGTCCGACCGCATCATGGCGATCTACGGCTACGATGCGCAGGCCATGGCGGCCGACGACGGCATCGTCCTGCGCATCCCCATGACCGAGACCCGCCTTCCCGGCATCGAGCTGTTCGCGTTCGACTCCGACGAGCTCGACCGCATCGTGCGCGATCGCGTGGGCTCCACGTCGCTGTTCTCGGCGCGGTTCCGCGAATGCGCCGCGCGCGCCCTGCTGATGTCGCCCATCGCGCCGGGCAAGCGCGCCCCGCTGTGGCAGCAGCGCCTCAAGGCCGGCCAGCTGCTGGAGGCTGCCCGGCGCGAGCGCGAGTTCCCCATCCTGGTGGAAACGGCGCGCGAGTGCTTGCAGGACGTGTACGACATGAGGGCGCTGCACGAGCTGATGGAGCAGGTGCAGGCGGGATCGGTGCGCTTGGTGGAGGCGCAGACGTCGGTGCCGTCGCCGTTCGCGGCGCCGCTTCTGTTCGGGTACGTGGGCGAGCACCTCTACGCGGGCGACCTGCCGCACGCCGAGCAACGCGCGTCGCTGCTGTCGCTCGACCCCACGCTGCTGGGCGAGCTGCTGGGCTCGACCGACTTGGGCGACGTGCTGGACGCGGACGTGATAGCCGGCGTGGAGGCCGGCTTGCAGCGCCTTGCTCCCGATCGGCGCATGCGCGGCGTCGAGGGCGCGGCCGACTTGCTGCGCGTGCTGGGGCCTCTGTCCGTCGAGGAGGCGGCGTTGCGCATGCGTTCGGACGCCGAAGCGGACGACGACGGGGCAGCGGACGAAGGGGGCGGCGAAGTGGCCACCGAAGAGGAAGCGCATGCGCTGCTCGAAGAGCTGCAGCGCGCCCATCGGGCGTTTACGGTCGTGTTGGGCGGCAAGGAGCTCTGGGCGGCCGTCGACGATGCGGCGTTTCTGCGCGATGCGCTGGGCGCGACGATCCCCCCGTGGGCCGACGCGCTCAACCGCCCCGCCAGCCAATCCGGCCAAGCGCAAGCCCCCTTACGTGATCCCGAGCGAAGCGCGCAGCGCGAAATCGAAGGATCCCGTGCGGCGTCGGCCGAAAGCGATGGCGGCGAGGATGCGCTCCACCCCCTGGACGAACTGCTCGCACGCTACGCGCGCACGCACGGCCCCTTCTCCGCCGAGGCCGCGGCGGCGCGCTTCGGCATCGGGGTCGCCGTCGCCCGGGACGGCCTCGCCCGCCTCGCCTCGGCGGGGCGCCTCATGCAGGGCCGCTTCGGGGAAGACGGGGACGGGCGGGCGCGCGCCTGGGTCGAGACGGGTGTGTTCCGGCGTCTGCGCTCGCTGTCGTTGGCGGAAGCGCGCCGCGCCGTGCAGGCGGTGAGCCCGAGCGCGTTCGCGCGCTTCCTGATCGACCTGCAAGGAGCAGGGCCGCTGGGCGAGGAGCGATTCGAGGGCATCGACGGACTCGCCCAGGTGATCGCCCAGTTCGAAGGCGTGTTCCTGCCGGCTTCGGCCTGGGAGGCGCACGTGTTCCCCAGCCGCGTGCGCGACTATCGTCCCGGCATGCTCGACGAGCTGCTGGCTTCAGGCGACGTGGTGTGGGCGGGCGCTCGCCGCGAAGGCGACGAGGGCGATGGGCATGGGCGGGCGCCGCGGCCTCGCAGCTCCCGCGAGCGCGAAGCCGCAGGCCTCGTCGCGTTCTATCCCACCGATTCGCCGTTCGCGCCCGTACGGCCCGATCTGGCCGATGCGCCGTCCGACGGGCCGAAGCCGGAAGGCTCGGCGGCGCCGTCGGTCGAGGCGGCCGTGGTGGAAGCGCTCGGGTTCGGAGGCGGCTTGTTCTTCCGCCAGATCGTCGATGCGGTGCGCCGACGGCTTGCGCCCGAGTTCGTCGACGAGGCGGTCGTAGCCTCCACCATGCGCGAGCTCATGTGGGACGGGCGCGCGACGAACGACACGTACGCGCCGGTGCGCGCCTCGCTCGAAGGCGCGGGCGCTGCTGCGGGCAAGCCGCGCAGCGCGCCGCGTCGACGCGTGAGCAGCCGCCGGTCCGCCATGCGCACCGTCGATTCGCCGACGATGCGGGGCATAGCGTCCGCGCAGGCCGCGGTGGGCGCGGCTCTGACGGGGCGGTGGTCGCTCATCATGCCGTCGCCGGAGAACGACACGGTGCGCGCCATCGCGCTGGTGGAATCGATCCTCGATCGCTACGGCGTGCTGTCTCGCGACGTGGTGCAGCTGTCGGGCGTGCCCGGTGGGCTGGCCGCGTTGCTTCCCGTGCTGCGGCAGATGGAGGACGTGGGGGATGTGCTGCGCGGCGCGTTCGTGCAGGGCCTCGGCCCCGCGCAGTTCGCCGCGCGCGAGACCATCGACGTGCTGCGCACCTACGAGGCGGGCGACGGCGAGGCC
>OLOJ01001756.1_pt1 | contig 19321 bp, 20 predicted proteins | sample 1672251 | NCBI WGS metagenome assembly OLOJ01 (sample SAMEA3136664, study PRJEB25190) | human gut metagenome | biome: human gut; feature: human-associated habitat; material: faeces | place: Austria | collected 2013 | reverse complement strand
GTGCTGTAAACGGGAATTTTTAAGAGGTGCATTTTTGGGAGCGGGTACGGTCAGCGACCCGATGAAAAATTATAATTTTGAAATTGTGACCTCAAAGTTTTTGCTCTGTGACGAACTTATAAACCTGTTTATGGAAATGGATTTTAAGTTTCATAGGATAGAGAGAAAAAACAAGTATGTCGCATATGTTAAAAACAGCGAGATAATAGCTGATATACTCTCATTTTTGGGAGCGTATAAGTCTCAGATGGAGCTTATTAATATTAAGATAGAAAAAGAGATAAGAAACGATGTTAACAGAAGCGCCAACGGAGAGACGTCAAATTTATCAAGGACTATAAACGCGTCTGTGGAACAGATTTGCGCGATTCAGAAAATACAGAAAATGACAGGTCTTGACAGCCTGCCGGACGACCTGCGCGAGATTGCGATTCTGCGTTTGGAAAATCCGGATTTGAGCTTAACCGAGCTTGGCGGACTTTTAAACCCTGCGTTAATCACAGGATGAAAAAAATACTGGCGTTTGCCGGAAACTAGATATATAAAATAAATACTCAGCCTTCAAAAACTGTTTTGGTTTTTGAGGGCTTTTTATATTATAAAAAGAAAGGACCCCTTTCGCCGGACGCTTGAAAGACGAAAGGGGGTGGAGCTTAATATGTTTGTTTTGTTTAGAAAGTTATAGAAGAATTATGATTATGGTTTAATATTTACTCCTCTTCGCGGATGGTCTTTACTCCAAACATGAGTTTTAGGATTCCTCTGATAACCTTTGGGGGTTTTATAACAACGATTTGCATATGTATTGCTCCTTTATAATATATTTAGGTTTGATAACCTATAAAACGAATTCACTTCTTTTGTTTATTTGCATATGAATTTAACGGATACTGGAAGGATGTCGGTACCTTGGGTTCCTATTGGGAAGCTAATATGGAACTGATCGATCTGATTCCGGAATTCAACCTCTATGAAGAGTACTGGAAGATTTATACCAAGTGTGATACGATTGAGCCACAGTACATAGCACCGGGCGCACACGTCGAGCGTTGCATTATCGGTGAAGCATCGGAAATTCATGGTGAAGTTATCAATTCTGTTATTGGACCGAATGTATATATTGGTGAGGGAACTGTAGTACGGGATTCCATCATCATGAAAGATACCAGTATCGGAAAAAATGTAACAATAGATAAATCTATTATCGCAGAAAACTGTAGAATTGAAGATGGTGTAACACTTGGCATTGGAGAAGAAGCACCGAATAAACTTAACGAAAGTGTATATTCATTTGGACTTGTGACGATAGGCGATGATTCGGTAATACCTGAGAATGTTTCCGTGGGAAAGAATACTGCAATTTCGGGAGTAACTGAGCGTGAAGATTATCCGGATGGCATATTGGCAAGCGGCGAAGTAATCATTAAGGCAGGTGACAGAAAATGAAAGCAGTAGGTATTATTTTAGCCGGTGGCAATAACAACCGGATGGGCGAATTATCCAAAAAGCGTGCAATCCCGGCGATGCCGGTGGGCGGAAGCTTCCGCTGCATCGATTTTGCACTCAGCAACATGAGCAACTCCCATGTACAGACCGTTGCGGTTCTGACACAGTATAATGCGAGATCCTTAAATGAACATCTAAGTTCTTCTAAGTGGTGGGATTTCGGACGTAAGCAGGGAGGATTATATCTGTTTACACCAACGGTGACAGCAGAGAACAGTGACTGGTATCGCGGTACCGCAGATGCAATGTACCAGAACATTGATTTCCTGAAAAGACGCCATGAGCCATATGTAATTATTTCCAGTGGTGACTGCGTTTACAAAATGGATTATAATGAACTTCTTGACTATCACATTGCCAAGAAAGCCGATATCACAGTTGCATGCAAAGATATGCCTGCAGATGCGGATGTCAGCCGGTTTGGTGTTTTGCGCATGAATGAGGATGCCCGCATTGTTGAATTTGAGGAAAAGCCGATTATTGCGCAGTCCAATACTATTTCAACAGGCGTTTATGTGATCCGCAGAAGACAGCTGATTGAGATTCTGGAGAAATCCGCAGAAGAGAATCGGTTTGACTTTGTAGCAGATGTACTGATCCGTTACAAAAATATCAAGCGCATCTATGGATACAAAATGAACAATTACTGGAGCAATATTGCCAGTGTGGATGATTATTTCCGCACAAACATGGATTTCCTGAAGCCGGATGTAAGAGAATACTTCTTCCGTCAGGAACCAAAGGTATATTCGAAGGTGGATGATCTTCCGCCGGCAAAATATAACACAGGTTCCGAAATCCGTAACAGTCTGATTTCCAGTGGCTGTATTATCAATAGCCGTGTGGAGAATTCAGTTCTGTTTAAGAAGGTATTTATTGGAAAGAATTGTGTTATCAAGAATTCCATTATTTTAAATGATGCTTATATCGGGGACAACACACATGTAGAAAATTGTATTGTAGAGAGTAGGGGGACTCTGAAAGCAAATACATACTATTGCGGTGAAAAAGGCGTCCTGATCGTATCGGAAGATAACGAAAGATACATGTTGTAAGGATCACACATTTCTTTAGGAGATGGGATCTACGGATTTGGAAGGGGGCACATATGCAGATTACAGATGTAAGAATCCGTAAGGTGGATAAAGAAGGCAAGATGAAAGCTGTAGTATCGATCACGATTGACGATGAGTTCGTGGTACATGATATCAAGGTGATTGATGGAGAGAAGGGATTATTTATCGCAATGCCGAGCCGAAAGGCCAGTGATGGAGAATATCGCGATATTGCACATCCAATCAATTCCGGAACAAGAGAACAGATACAGAATCTGATCTTGAAAAAATACGAAGAAGTCTTGCAGGAGAAGGAAGAAGAATAAAAATAGGGGCTGTGGAGTAATCCATAGCCCTTTTTGAGCGAAGAGAGGATATACTATGTTTTTAATTGTTGGTCTGGGAAATCCAGAGAAAAAATACGATAAGACAAGACACAATATTGGCTTTGACACCATTGATGCATTGGCGGATAAATACAACATTTCCATGAATGAGAAAAAGCATAAAGCACTCTGCGGAACCGGTGTGATTGATGGCGTGAAGGTGTTGCTGGCAAAACCCCAGACATATATGAACCTGAGCGGAGACAGTGTTGCGGAGATCGTCAATTTCTACAAGATTGACCCGGAAGAGGAAATGATTGTCATATTCGATGATATTTCACTTGCACCGGGAAATATCCGTGTGCGCAAGAAAGGCAGCGCAGGTGGGCATAATGGTATCAAGAGTATCATTGCCCGCACAGGAACCCAGAACTTTATGCGGATCAAAGTCGGTGTGGGCGAGAAACCGGCCGGATGGGATCTGGCAGATCATGTGCTGGGACATTTTTCCAGGGAGGACCGTGCGCTCGTGGAAGATGCCATAAAGGATGCAGAGGCGGCAGCAGTGCTGATGATGCAGGGGCAGGTGGACAAAGCCATGAATGATTTTAATGCAAAAAAGCAGGAGTAGAACGAATTGAGAGCATTTGTAGAACCGTTAGAAGAATTAAGCGGATTTGAAGAAATGACGCACAACATGCAGCAGGATGGCCTGATTTCCATTACAGGCTGCATCGATGCGCAAAAACCACATATGATTTATGGAGTTGGCAATGGTCGTAAAAATAAGATCATTGTCACTTTTCATGAGCAGAAAGCAAAAGAATTATACGAGGATTACCGCTTTTTTGATCCGGCGGTTGTCTACTATCCGGCAAAGGATGTTCTGTTTTACCAGTCCGATATCCGGGGAAATCTGTTGACGGCGGAGCGTATTCAGGCATTGCGTGCCATTCATGAGCAGGATGAGGTAACGGTTATCACGACATTCGATGCGCTTATGAATACCATGGCACCGGCAAAGCAGCTTTGGGACAGCATCTGTCGGATTGTGCCGGAGGATACCATTGATTTAGAACAGATGAAGGATCTTCTGGTCTGTATGGGATATGAAAAAGAGTATCAGGTGGAGAGCATGGGACAATTTGCTATCCGTGGCGGTATTCTGGATATTTTTCCGCTGACAGAAGACAATCCGGTCCGTATCGAGATGTGGGGAGATGAAGTAGATACGATTCGTTCTTTCGATGTGGAAAGTCAAAAGTCGATTGAGAATCTGGACGAAGTAGTGATATATCCGGCTTGCGAGCTGGTGCTTACAGAAGCAGAGAAGAGAGCAGGTATCGAAAAACTGCTAAAGGAGGCAGAATCTTTTTCGAAAAAGCTGCGGAAAGAAATGAAGACGGAGGAAGCACACCGTGCGCTGTCACAGGCACAGGAACTGGCAGAAGAGTGGGGAGAACTGGCGGTCACTGCCGGAATGGATGCTTTTTTGTCCTATTTCTGCGAAGAACGGGTGGGACTTTTGGATTATTTTGATCCAAAAGAAACCTATCTGTTTATCGATGAACTCAGTAGGAGTACCGAGCGTGGCCGGCAGACCGAACTTGAATTTTCAGAGAGCATGAAGCAGCGTCTCGAGAAAGGCTATATTTTGCCCGGACAGATGAAAGAACTGTTTGGGTACAAAGAAATCATGGGACGGCTGGAGCATTTTTCCTGTATCGCGCTGGCGGCATTGGATACCAAAAGCTGTGGACTGAAATTAAACGGGTCTTATGGCATTCATGTAAAAAGCGTCAACTCTTACAATAACAGTTTTGAACTTCTTATTAAAGATCTGAACCATTATAAAAAAAATGGTTATAAAGTGATTCTGTTGTCCGGTTCGAAAACGAGGGCGGCAAGGCTCGCAGAGGATATTTTAAATGAAGGTTTAAATTGTTTCTACACAGAGGATTATGACCATGAATTGCTTCCGGGACAGATTATGGTCTGCTATGGAAAAGTACACAGAGGGTATGAGTATCCGGTACTGCAGTTCGCGGTGATCACAGAGAGTGATATTTTCGGTGCAGAGAAGAAAAAGAAAAAACGTCACCGTACTTATGAGGGTGAGAAAATCCAGAACTTTACGGACTTAAGCGTAGGCGATTATGTAGTACATGAGAATCATGGATTGGGCGTGTATAAAGGAATTGAAAAGATTGAGGTAGATCATAAAGTAAAAGATTATATTAAAATCGAGTATGCCGGAGGTTCGAATCTTTATATTCTTGCAACGCAGTTGGAACTGATTCAGAAATATGCGGGCAAGGATGCGCGGAAACCGAAGCTGAACAAGCTGGGTGGACAGGAATGGGGCAGGACAAAGAATCGTGTCCGTGGCGCGGTCAGACAGATTGCACAGGATCTTGTGAAACTGTATGCGGCACGAGAGGAACAGGACGGATTTGTCTATGGCCCGGATACTGTATGGCAGCGGGAGTTTGAGGAACTGTTTCCGTTTGAAGAGACCGAAGACCAGGAACTTGCAATCGAGGCAACGAAGAAGGACATGGAAAGCCACAAGATTATGGACCGTCTGATCTGTGGTGATGTGGGATATGGCAAAACAGAGATTGCCATCCGCGCGGCATTTAAGGCAGTGCAGGAGAATAAACAGGTCGCCTATCTGGCACCGACCACGATTCTTGCACAGCAGATCTATAATACCTTTTCACAGCGCATGAAAGACTTTCCGGTTCGCGTGGATCTGCTGTGCCGTTTCCGGAGTGCGGCGGAACAGAAACGTTCCATCGAAGATCTGCGAAAAGGCCAGGTGGATATTATCGTCGGTACGCACCGGTTGCTTTCTAAAGATGTACAGTTCAAAGATCTGGGGCTGCTTGTCGTAGATGAGGAACAGCGCTTTGGAGTGGCACATAAAGAAAAAATCAAACAGTTAAAAAACAACGTGGATGTACTGACGCTGACCGCCACACCGATTCCACGAACACTTCATATGAGCCTGATTGGTATCCGTGACATGAGCGTGTTAGAGGAGCCGCCGATGGACCGTGTGCCGATACAGACCTATGTCATGGAGTATAACGAGGAGCTGGTGAGGGAAGCAATCAACCGTGAGCTTGCCAGAGGCGGTCAGGCGTATTATGTATACAATCGTGTAAGAGATATCGATGAGATGGCAACAAAAATCCAGGCACTTGTGCCGGAGGCAAATGTGGCGTTTGCACATGGACAGATGCGGGAGACTCAGCTGGAAGATATCATGTATCGTTTTATCAATGGAGAGATTGATGTACTGGTGTCTACGACAATTATTGAAACAGGACTTGATATTTCAAATGTGAATACAATGATTATTCATGACGCGGATAACATGGGCCTTTCCCAGTTGTATCAGTTGCGTGGACGTGTGGGGAGATCCAATCGTACGGCGTACGCATTTCTTATGTATCGCAGAAATAAAATGCTCAAAGAGGTGGCAGAAAAGAGACTTGCCGCCATCAAAGAATATTCGGATCTCGGAAGTGGTTTTAAGATTGCGATGCGTGATCTGGAAATCCGTGGCGCGGGAAATCTTCTCGGCGCAGAGCAGAGGGGACATATGGAAGCTGTGGGATATGACCTGTACTGCAAGATGCTCCATGAAGCTGTACGGGAGGCAAAGGGCAATGTGATGGAGGAAAGCTATGATACATCTGTGGATATCCGGACAGATGCTTACATTCCGGCAACTTATATTGCAAATGAATCCCAGAAGCTGGATATCTACAAGAGGATTGCAGGTGTGGAGACAGATAATGAGGCAGAGGAAATGTTAGAAGAACTGATCGACCGTTTTGGGGAGCCACCGAAGTCGGTACAGAACCTTCTTACGATTGCCCGGCTGAAGAGTCTTGCACATAGCGCATACATTAAAGAAGTGATACAGAAAGAGGATTCCTTAAAACTTGTGATGTATGAGCATGCAAAGGTAGATGCTGCAAGGATTCCGGAGCTTGTGCAGGCAAATGCACCGGCACTGAAATTTGTGGCAGACGCCAAAGGCCCTTATTTTACCTATCTGCTGAAAGTAAATTCCAGACAGGCTGCAAATGATGTGCTGGATACACTGCGCCGGCTTTTGGAACAGATGAAAACTGTCTTATGCACAGAAAATGCAGAAAGTTCTTGCTAGTTAAGGGAAAAAGCACTATAATATATGAGCAAATGCTCAGAATAGAGCATATTTTTAGGAGGAACTATGAGAGCGAAAAAAATTACAGCTTTTATATTAGCAGCCGCACTGTGCGCTACATCCATGAGCGGATGCGGTATAAATAAAGACGCAAAAGCAGCCAGCATGAACGGACAGACCGTTACACTCGGGGTTGCAAATTTTTACTGCCGTTATGAGCAGGCAACAATGGAGGATGCATATAAGGCATACCTTCAGACCAGTGACATCTGGAGCAAAGACATTTCCGGAAACGGTACTACGTTAGAGGAAACCGTCAAGGATCAGGCAATGGAGACACTGCATGAGATGTACACATTGCAGGCACACATGAAAGATTACAATGTGGAGCTTACCGATGCAGACAAGAAGGCTGTCAAAGAAGCAGCACAGAAGTTTATGGATTCCAACTCCACAGAAGCAATCAAGGAGATGGGAGCAACGGAAGATATCGTAGAAGAGATTCTTACACTTTACACAGTAAGGGACAAGATGAAAGATGCAATCGAAGCAGATGTAGATACCAAGGTTTCCGATGATGAGGCCAATATGCGTGCCTATACGATGATTAAGATTGCAACCAACGGACATACCGATGAAAACTATCAGTTTGTTAATTATACCGATGATGAAGTCGCTGCGATCAAGAAGACAGCATCTGAGATGGCAGATGAGCTGAAAGAAGACGGCGCCACACTTGAGAGTGTTGCAAAAGCACATGATTATGAGACAACGACCGGAACTTATGATGCCGATAACGATACATTGGGAGACGATGTAAAGAAGGCACTTGATGATCTGAAAGAAGGAGAGACTTCCGGACTGATCGAGACAGATGATGCAGAGTACTTCGTTCGTATTGACAGTGATACGGACAAGGATGCAACCGAGAAGAACCGTCAGAGTATTATCGACCAGAGAAAGGACGATTTATACAAGAAAGTACTGAGCGGCTGGCAGAAAGATGACGGCTGGAAGGTAGTGAAGAAATCATTAGCAAAAATTGAATTTAGTAACTCCCTCACGCAGCAGGATCCAAATGCTTCCACAGAGAGCGAAGAGAGCACAGAATAATGTTGAAAGATAATATTGTGTTAATTGGAATGCCGGGGGTGGGTAAAAGCACCGTCGGCGTTATCCTTGCCAAGGTATTGGGATATCAGTTTGTAGATGCGGATCTGGTGATTCAGGAGCAGGAAGGCAGACTTTTACATGAGATTATTGCCCAGGATGGCACAGATGGATTTATTGAAGTTGAGAATCGTGTGAATGCGTCAATAGAAGCACATCATGCAATTATTGCGACGGGGGGCAGCGTTGTATATGGCAAAGAAGCCATGGAACACCTTGCAGAGATCGGTACGATCCTGTATCTGGAAGTACCATATGCTGCTTTGGAGAAACGCCTTGCTGATATAAAGGGGCGTGGAGTTGTTTTAAAAGAGGGTCAGGATCTTCATGACCTGTTTTTAGAGCGCACCCCGTTATATGAGCAGTATGCAGATATCCGGATATCCGAAGAAGGACTGAATGTGGAACAGACAGTGGAACAAATTATTGAGAAACTGGAATTAATGAATAACAATCGCAAAAGTAACGAATAGTATATTAGTAGGGGCATTTCATTTTTGAGGTGAGATATGGAACAGTACGTGATCAAAGGCGGAAACAGACTGAATGGTGAAATTGAGATTGGTGGAGCGAAGAATGCGGCTCTTGCGATTCTTGCAGCATCAATTATGACGGATGAGACCGTTACGATAGAAAATTTGCCAAATGTACGGGACATTAATGTTTTATTACAGGCAATCGAAGAAATTGGCGCAAAAGTAGAACGTGTCGATGCACACAAAGTAAAAATCAATGGTTCATTTATACGTGACGTGAGTGTGGACAATGAGTTTATCCGTCGCATTCGCGCATCGTATTATCTGATCGGTGCATTACTTGGAAAATATAAAAAGGCAGAAGTTGCACTTCCGGGTGGATGTGATATTGGAAGCCGTCCGATCGACTTGCATATCAAGGGATTCCGTGCCATGGGCGCAACGGTTGACATTGCCCACGGACTTGTAATTGCAGAGGCAGAACGCCTGAGCGGAACACATATTTATATGGATAAAGTATCCGTTGGTGCAACTATCAATATTATGATGGCGGCAGCGATGGCTGAGGGAAAGACTGTCATTGAGAATGCAGCGAAAGAACCGCATGTCGTTGATGTGGCAAACTTTCTGAACAGTATGGGCGCAAACATTCGTGGAGCAGGAACGGATGTGATTCGAATTGTGGGAGTGGAGAAACTTCACAAGACAGAATATTCTATTATTCCGGATCAGATCGAGGCAGGTACTTTCATGTTTGCAGTTGCAGCAACAGGCGGTGATGTACTTGTAAAAAATGTCATTCCGAAGCATTTGGAAGCAACCACAGCAAAGCTGGTCGAGGCTGGATGCAAGGTAGAAGAGTTCGACGATGCGGTTCGTATCATTTCCGATGGAAAGTTGCGTCATACACAGGTGACAACACTCGCCTATCCTGGATTTCCGACAGATATGCAGCCACAGATGGCAGTCATTCTTGGAATTGCCGAGGGAACCAGTACTGTGACAGAAAGCATCTTTGAGAATCGTTTCAAGTATGTGGATGAGCTGACTCGAATGGGAGCCGACATTCAGGTAGAAGGAAACATTGCCATCATCCGTGGCGTATCCCGTTATACCGGAGCGCGTGTGAATGCACCGGATCTGCGTGCCGGAGCAGCATTAGTGATTGCCGGACTTGTCGCAGAAGGTATTACAGTGATTGATGATATTTATTATATTGAACGAGGATACGAGGAACTGGAGCGCAAACTCAGAGGAGTAGGTGCACAGATTGAGAAAGTGTCCGACGAAAAAGAAATTCAAAAGTTTATATTGAAAGTTTCATAAAAGAAAAAGAAATTAAAACGTGATTGAATCCGTGGCATATGCCACGGATTTTTTTTTGAAATTATTTTAGAATATTTTTGTTCAAAATTAGGACTAAGGTACAATTGACGAAAGTTAACAAAATAACTATAGTTTAAAACAGGATTATTAATTTATGGAGGAGAAACGTTGAGTATTAAAATAGACTATGATGAAATTAAGGAAAATGTACAGGGGTTGACAGATGCGGCAGAAGCATGTGTAGCAGAAGAGATGGATCCGGAAGATACAAAGACAACCATTAAGGCAAATAGTGCATGCAGAATTTCTTTTAATAAATCTCAGAATTTAATGGAATTACTCGGAGAGACATTAGCAGGGGATGCAAAGAAGATTGAAAACATGGCGAATATGTTTCAGGTAATTGAACAATCGCTCAGTGATGCGTGTATTAATGAGTAAAGGTGATACATAAGACAGAAGACATACAGGAGGCGAAATGAACGAGAATTCATATTTGGACCCGGAAGCAATCAAGAAGAGTTGCACTGGGGCAAGCAAAAAATTAAAGAGCAATAATGATGAGATATTAGCTGCAGAGACAGCTGTTAAAGATTTCCTGAATAATTCAGAGTTACAGGGACAGGCATTTGAAAATGTCCGGATGCAAATGGAAGATTATTCGATGATCTTACGCACGATGCGGGCGGCCAACTGCTCTGATATTTCAGATTTTAATACATTATCCGGTTCGGTAGGGGATGAGGAACTTGACGGTGCAAAAATATTGGAACAGCAAAGAGAGGCATTGCGCCAAAAAGAAAACTATGAGAATGCAGCAGAAGAATACAGACAACTCGCCCGGAATGAGGATACCCTTTATTTAAAATATTATTATTCCCAATGTGAGCAGAAAAATTTGGATTTGGCATTGGTGCAGGGGCTACTATATGAGGCATGGAAGAAAAAAGAAGAAAAGTATGATGCAATCGATAATGCGACAGCAAAATTATTTACTACGGTAGGAAGTATGCGGAGTATTGCACGTGAGGGCCTGGAGTACATGAAAAACGCATACAGGAATGGAAATTATGATACAAGTGTGCGAGATTCCTGGCGTATGCGTATGCAAAACAGTTATTTCACCCGGTTCATGCCAACGGACAGTACTGGTAATACAACAGTGAATTGGGATGAGATTGAAAAGACCGTTGGAAAGGATGCGTTGGAGATTACAGCGGAGGAATATTATGCATTGTCTGTTGTATATTTGAATCTGGATGCGGAGGATTTGACACGTTTTCTCAGCTTGTTTATCGACAAGACCAAAGATGTAGATATGCCTTGGTATAATGAGCTCTTTGGTCCGGCAGCGGGACAGTGCAACGAAGACTACTCGGAATGGAATGTCAATAATGATAAGTTGAACCAGGTATTGGCTTATGCCGGTATTATATCCGAAGTGACATTAAAGGCAATGCAGGGTGTAGACAAGGATGCATATGAATTATTGGGAGATGAAAGGAATGTCATGCTCCAGCGTATTACTGTGTTACAGGCAGTCCGGGAGGTTGGAGTTTTTCGGGCAGATATATATGCAGATTCTCCTGATATAAAAATTGAGGAAGACGAGGAAAGCAAGGCTCTGACCATAAAATTCAAAGAATATCGAAATATAGGGTCAGAAAGTGCACCGACATTTTCAAATCTGGCAGATTCATCCATAAAAGTAAAATATACGATGGACAGTTCCTGCATAGACATGGAAAGTATTAAAAATGCGGAGACCATTCTGACAACATACTTTGGCGGGTATTCCGTAGCAGAAGAAAGCGGCAAGTTTGTATTGGATGAGGTGAATGGGGAAGCTATAGGCAAGGCAGCGGAAGGTTTGGCATCTTATGCGAAAAAGGCCGGAAAAACCGGAATGAGCAAAGCGATAGGATATATTCCGCTTGTAGGAGATGTTACATCTTTTGTGATAGATACTGCGACGGACTATGAAGAAACAAAAGAAAATGTGAAAATAGTAAAGGAACAACTGGATGATGTGAAATCGGCAAAATTGTATAGTGATTTTGGCTATAGTGTAAATTTTGTAGAATATGATACTGCCAGTTCAAAAGAAATAGAGATTGTGGCAAATCATGGAGAAAATACGATCAATATTATTAATCAGGTTAATAGTGATCTGGAACTTGACATATCGGAGAATGAGATATTTGCGGAACCGGATAAAACATATCAAAAAATAACAGATGAAATAAGTGATAATCCGGATAAGCAAAAGGCATATAATGATGCGGTAGAAGGTGGAAAATAAAGTATGAAGAAACGGATTTTAAAAAGGGCAGCATGTGTAGTTATTCTGACCGGCATAGTAATTGGTGCCATATATGGATGGAAATATTATGAAAATGAGCAGAGAAAGAAACAAAATGCATATTTTACTGAAGATAGATTAACAGCAAATGAAATGTGGATTATGGTAAATCTTTATCATGTGAAAAGTACTCCGGTATATCCGTGGGAGATGGATGAAGACAAATGGCCGGATTATAGTTATTATACGATAGAACCGACAGAAGATACCGAGAAAGTTGTAACTGTATTAAGTTATGATTTGGCAAATGAATTACATAGCACGGAGCAGGAGGCAATTGAGCTGTTCACAAAATATGGATTTTCCAAAGAAAAACCTATGACCGTCGAATGGGTTATGGACAATCCAAAGAAAGCCGCAAAAATCATGAGGTTAATAAGTGGAGGAGGTGATAGGTATTTTAGCTGTAAAAATAGTGTATATCCGGCATATGAAAAAATTACAGGAGAAACAGAGGACATGTCAGAAAGCACGGAGGATACTGTATCAAACGAGGATGAAAGTGAAAAATAGAGCATGAAGGAACGTATTTTAAAAAGGGCAGCATGTCAAAGACATACAATTTGCTGGAGAAAGAGAGAAATGATATGCTCCAGCGTATTACTGTGTTACAGGCAGTCCGGGAGGTTGGAGTCTTTCGGGCAGACATATATGCAGATTCTCCTGATATAAAAATTGAGGAAGATGCGGAAAGCAGGGCTCTGACCATAAAATTCAAAGAATATCGAAATATAGGGTCAGAAAGTGCGCCGACATTTTCAAATTTGGCTGATTCATCCATAAAAGTAAAATATACGATGGATGGCTCCTGTATTGATATGGAAAGTATTGAAAATGCAGAAAACATTCTGACAACACATTTTGGAGGGTATTCTGTAGCGGGAAAAACCGGAAAATTTGTTTTGGATAAAACAAATGGAGAAGCCATAAGCAAGGCGGCAGAACATGCAGCATCTTATATGAAAAAGGCGGGAAAAACGGGGGTAAGTAAGACCATTGGATATATTCCTATCATTGGTGATGTGGCATCTTTTGTAATAGATACAGCGACAGATTATAAAAAAAGCCAGGAAAATGTGAAAATAGTAAAAGAACAATTGAATAATGTTAAATCGGCACAATTATATAGTGATTTTGATTATAGTGTTAATTTTGTGGAATATGATACCGCAAATTCAGAAGAAATAGAGATTGTGGCAAATCATGGGAAAGATACGGTTAATATTATTAATCAGGTTAATAGTGATCTGGAACTTGACATATCGGAGAATGAGATATTTGCGGAACCGGATAAAACATATCAAAAAATAACAGATGAAATAAGTGATAATCCGGATAAGCAAAAGGCATATAATGATGCGGTAGAAGGTGGAAAATAAAGTATGAAGAAACGGATTTTAAAAAGGGCAGCATGTGTAGTTATTCTGACCGGCATAGTAATTGGTGCCATATATGGATGGAAATATTATGAAAATGAGCAGAGAAAGAAACAGTCAGCATATTTTACGGAAAAGAAGATAACGGCATACGAAATGAGAATTATGGTGGATTATTATCATGTGCAAAGTACTCCAAACTTTCCGTGGGAGATGGATGAAGACAAATGGCCGGACTATAGTTATTACACAATAGAGCCGACAGAGGATACCGAAAAGATTGTTGTTGTAATGAACTATGCGCTTGCAAATGAGCTGTTTACTTATGATGCAAAGGCAATCGAACAATATAAGAAATATGGATTTTCCGAAGAGAATCCAATAACCGTTGCGTGGATTATGGATAATCCAAAGAAAGCAGTAAATATCATGAAATTTATGGCAGGAGGAGCCTGGCGATATCACCGTTTAGGGGACTGGGTATATCCAACATATGAAAAATTAACAGGAGAAACAGAGGAAATGTCAGAAGGCACGGAGGATACTGCATCAAACGAGGTTGAAAGCACAGAATAGAGTATGAGGAAAAATATTTTAAAAAGGGTCGTATGCATAGTTATTCTTGCTGGTTTAGTGATCGGTGCAATATGGGGATGGAGATATTATGAGGACCAGCAAAGAAAGAAACAGGATGCATATTTTACAAAAAATAAATTAAGCGCATCGGAAATGAATGTTATGGTATTTTTTTACCATGTAAAGAGTAATCCGGAATGGATGTGGGACGACCCAGATAAAGACAAATGGCCAGACTATAGTAATTATACGATAGAACCAACAGAGGATACCGAGAAAGTTGCAGTCGTATTGAGTTATGAATTAGCAAATGAATTATATAGCACGGAGCAGGAGGCAATAGATCTATTCAAAGAGTATGGATTTTCAAAAGAAAATTTTATGACGGCAGACTGGATTATGGATAATCCCAAAAAAGCAGTAAAAATCATGAGATTAATAAGTGACAGCAGATGGTATATTAATGAAGAAAAAAATGTATATCCGGCATATGAAAAATTAACAGGAGAAACAGAGGACATGTCAGAAAGCACGGAGGATAGCCCACCAAACAATCTTTAGTGTATTTTGGGTAAATACCATAATAATGGTTTTACATATATTTTTTAATTTTGAAAGGAGAAATAGTATTATGGCAACAAGAGTGGAAAGAACTGGAATTGAAGGATGTGTGAAGAAAATCAAGTCCGCAGTTAAGGAATTGAACAGTGCTGCAAAAACAATTGATGACACTATGAATGAACTTCCAGATTACTGGGAGGGTGCAGCTTATGACAAAGCATCTTCAACTTATGAGGATGAGTATAAAACACTTCTGACAACTACAGTTCCGGAAGCAGTAGAGAGTTTCAATGATTATATCGACAAGTGCATGAAGAAGATCATTGAAATTGATGAGAAACTTGCAGGAAACTAGAAAGCGAACAGTAAGGGAATAAAAACAAGAGGTGCCTGCGAATAATGCAGGCACTTTCTTAAAGGAAAAGGTAAAATTAGAATGAACGCAGAAAAAATGGACAATTTGTGGGAAAAATATATTGCGATTGCAGATATAGCAGAGTATCAGAAAAAATATTTGAAAACACTTGGAAAGCTTCTTATGCAGGAGATTTCCTTTTTATATAAAATATATGCTTATGTTCTGGAAGAACATGAAGAAGAAATAAGTGAGCGTAGTGCAAATAATGTATATTTTGAAATAGAAGATAATACTTATATTTTGCGTACCGATAATGGCGGAATTGTTTTAAAGAAAGAAGCCATGCAAAAGCTCATTATAGATATGATAGGGCTGTTTGAGGATATTCTTCCGCTTGGAAGTGTGGTTGATTTAAAAAAAGAGGGAATTATCGAGGATAAAGAAATAGAGAATTTCCGGGTGGTTATTACCAAGCGGTTTCTTGGAACAGGAGAAGGCTGTTATTATCCATATGGGGGCGTGGTATATCCGCTGGGAATTGCAGGATCAGGAAACGTATTGTCATTTACTCCGGCAATGATTGAAAAGGTAATCTATCGCGGTTATGAAGATGAGCTGGAAGAAGTCTTTTTATACCAGATGAAAATGGAGTTAATTATAAACCAGAGAAGAAAGAGCATGGGATTTGCAAATGCAGATGAGAGAAAGAGATTCTTTGAACAAATGCAGAGGGAGAATATGACGAATGGGCAAAAAGGTTGAAGTAGATTATCAAGTATTGGAAGATGCGATTCAAGAGATGAATGATGCAAAAGATGAATTTCATAGCTGTGTTGAGAATGGTTTTAAAACAGAATTAGAAAATCTCGATAGTATGAATTCTGATTTTGTGGATAAATTGACCAGAGTGCTGGAGATATCAAAGAAGTGGAATATGGATACGCTGGAGACGAATATGCAACAATATATGGAAGATGCCGATAAAATCAAACAAAACATAAAGGAAATGGACGAAAAGCTTGCTGAGAAAGGGGAAACGAATGGGGGAACTAAGTAAGAGCGATGCAGAAAGCAAAAAAAGTAGTTACATAGAGAGTCTTAAGAATCTTAAAAAAGAGGTAAGAGAAGATTTTACAGAAATGGATTTCGAAAATGCAGATCAGAGAACAGAGGTGGAAAAACAAATAGAGATCATGGAGAGCGCATATGATGATGGCGTTAAATTACTTGAAAGTATGAGTTTTGAATAAAAGGGGATTTACATACAATGAAACGAGACTTAAAATTAAATATGAGCCATTTAGATGCAATTTCCCGAAAGGTTCAAAGTTACATAGACGCGATGGAAGCTGTGGGACTGGCGGCAAGAAAATTTGAACAGACCATCAAAGACCAGGACAGTGATGCCTATAACAAGCTGAGTGAACAGTGGGAGACAAATGTATGGGAAAATGAAAAGATACTGAAGTACCGGCTGGGCGTCATCAAAGAGATGATTGACAGTTATATTTCTGATATGACAGACTATATTGCGCCGGAAAATGAAACCGCGATGATGCGCGTGGACAGAAACGACATCTGGTGGAATTATAAGCAGATAGAGGGAGAGGCTACCAGTTTCGACTGGATGGTACAGGATACAGGAAGCACACTGGCAACCTACAAGCGGCTGTTTATTCCCAATCCATTTAGCAGCGACGAAGAAAATGAAGCGAAAAAATCTGCACAGCAACAGGAAGAAGATGCGATAGAAGGAGAATTGAGATTAGTCGGAGAATACGAAGCTGGTTTAACGTGAAGAATTGATAAAAATAAGATGTGGGAATCATATTTTGATAGAGAATCCGGGTGGTATTGTATTGGAAATCCAATATTAGAAGTTAGAGATTTTTAATAAGCTTGAAAACGGAGACTTGACATCCGCCAAAAACCTTACTATACTTAGTTGCAAAGGCAAAAAACGAAGACGAAGACAGTAACTGTAATGCGAACGTCACAGAGAGCCGGAGAAGTTATCAAGGATAATTTTAGACAGGTGGAAGCCGGTACAAGTAATCTTACAGTGAACATCACTTCCGAGTTGCGGACCGAAATCGTAAAGATGAGAGTAGAGTCCGACGTATTTTCCACGTTACGGAAACGAAGTATGCAAATCTTTTGTATGTATGGCAGACAGAGATTTAAGTACATGGTAATCAGGTGGTATAACGTGTCCCCCGCGTCCTAATTACAAGGATGTCGGGGGTTTTTTAGATTTTAGTATTTCAGGAGGCAAATATGTATAACAAAGTTGATACCAACATGAACTTTGTCGAGCGCGAGAAAGAAACTGAAAAATTCTGGCGTGAGAATGACATTTTTAAGAAATCTATGGAGAACCGCAAGGAAGGAGAGACTTACACCTTCTATGACGGACCACCAACTGCAAACGGAAAGCCACATATCGGACACGTTCTGACACGTGTTATTAAGGATATGATTCCTAGATATCAGACGATGAAGGGCAAATATGTTCCTCGTAAGGCAGGCTGGGATACCCACGGTCTTCCGGTAGAACTTGAAGTTGAGAAAATGCTCGGACTTAACGGTAAGGAGCAGATTGAAGAGTATGGTATGGAGCCTTTCATCAAGAAATGTAAGGAATCCGTATGGAAATACAAAGGAATGTGGGAGGATTTCTCAGGGACTGTTGGTTTCTGGGCTGATATGGATAACCCATATGTCACATATGATGACAACTTTATCGAGTCTGAGTGGTGGGCACTCAAGACAATCTGGGACAAGAAGCTTTTATACAAGGGATTTAAGATCGTACCTTACTGCCCTCGTTGTGGAACTCCGCTTTCTTCCCAGGAGGTTGCACAGGGATACAAGACAGTTAAGGAACGTTCTGCAATCGTTCGCTTCAAGGTTGTCGGGGAAGATGCTTACTTCCTCGCATGGACCACAACACCGTGGACACTTCCAAGTAATGTGGCTCTTTGTGTGAACCCGGATGATACTTATATTAAGGTAAAGGCAGCAGATGGTTACACATACTATCTGGCAGAGGCACTTGCTGATAAGGTACTTTCTCCACTTGCAAAGGAGGAAGGACAGAAAGCTTACGAAGTACTTGAGACATACAAAGGTAAAGATCTTGAGTATAAGGAATATGAGCCGCTTTATGATTGTGCAAAGACAGTTGCCGACAAGCAGCACAAGAAAGGCTTTTTCGTAACATGCGATACTTATGTTACTATGACAGACGGTACTGGTATCGTTCATATCGCACCTGCATTTGGTGAGGATGATGCCAATGTCGGACGCAATTATGATCTGCCATTCGTACAGTTTGTAAACGGAAAAGGTGAGTTGACCGAGGAAACTCCATTTGCCGGATTATTTGTAAAGAAAGCAGACCCGGAAGTTTTGAAAGATTTGGATGCAAGAGGACAGTTATTCGATGCTCCAAAGTTTGAACATGAGTATCCACACTGCTGGAGATGTGATACACCTCTGATCTACTACGCAAGAGAGTCATGGTTTATCAAGATGACTGCGGTACGTGATGATCTGGTTGCTAATAATAAGACGGTAAACTGGATTCCAAAGTCCATCGGTGAAGGACGTTTCGGAAACTGGCTGGAGAATATTCAGGACTGGGGTATCTCCCGTAACCGTTACTGGGGAACTCCACTCAATATCTGGGAGTGTGAAGGCTGCGGATGTCAGGAATCTATCGGAAGCCGCGCTGAGTTAGCAGAGCGTTCCGGCAACCCTGACGCAGCCAAGGTGGAACTTCACCGTCCATATATTGACCAGGTTACATTTAAGTGTAATAAATGTGGTGGCACAATGAAGCGTGTACCGGAAGTTATCGACTGCTGGTTCGATTCCGGAGCAATGCCATTTGCACAGCATCATTACCCGTTTGAGAACAAGAATCTGTTCGAGCAGCAGTTCCCGGCACAGTTTATTTCTGAGGCTGTTGACCAGACACGTGGATGGTTCTACTCTCTGATGGCGGAGTCAACCTTGTTATTCAACAAGGCGCCTTATCAGAA
>OLOJ01001740.1_pt1 | contig 19470 bp, 15 predicted proteins | sample 1672251 | NCBI WGS metagenome assembly OLOJ01 (sample SAMEA3136664, study PRJEB25190) | human gut metagenome | biome: human gut; feature: human-associated habitat; material: faeces | place: Austria | collected 2013 | reverse complement strand
GTCGGATTACAATTAACCTGTCATCTACTCGCTTTATATTCAACCTATTATAGAGTTCTATGTAGTCCTGTCTTACATACCGCAAGCACTTCAATTCTTCGAATGTGTATTCTTTTTCAGCCAAAAGGTATAAATAGCTATTCTGGTTTCTTTTTCCCTGACACGACTTCAAATTCTTAAGCGTCAAGCTATTAAGGTTGCAGCGTTTGTAGAATTCCTCATCAAAGATCATAGACAGACTATCCAGCTTCAAAAACGATTCCTGATTCTCTGAAACCAATTTCAAAAAGGCGTTTGCTTTGCGGCCTATTGCGTATACCAATACGTCTCTCTGGTAGTAAGCAAGCTCCTCAAATGGTATCCTTAATTTACCGGAATAGATGGCGTTGATATAACCAATTTGCGTATCCAGTAATTCGTTTTTCTCCTCTTCCGAGTAATTTTCGCACTGTTCCGCCACTTTCTCTAAATCATATTTTGGTGCTCTATTTTTAAGCCATCTTTCTATAAACTGCGCCATTTCAGAGCGGTCAAACACATTCATCATCTTCTGAATTCGTTCTATATCTTCTGGCTGTAAATACTGGAGGTTTGCCAAATCTATGGCTCCAAGCGAGTAATGAATATCACGGTCTGATAAATGTTTCAAGATTGTCTGTAATGCTCTATTTTCAGAAACCAGATGAAGAACTGTCCCAATATTTTCTCCTTCAAAGTGCAATGACCGGAAATACGGAGACAAAAGGACGTTTCGCTCAGCGTCGTTTAGTTGATGGATCTGCAGTCTGTTTTGATAGTAAAAATATCGGATGTTACCAGCAACGAGCAGCTTTTCCTCTTCACTTTTGATGATAGGATAGAAATACTTCAGGTATTCATATTCCGCAGTTGCATTCGGTAGTTCCAACGCTTCGGTATCAATGACTGCTTGAACAGGGTAATCGGTTAAAAGTTCGTTATGGCTATGCAGCACCTGAATCAATTCTCCAATTTGACGGTTTGATACTCCCTTCCTGCAAAGTTTGATATAATAATCCGCAAAAGCAGGATTTTGAATCAGTTCCTTTTGAACCTCTAAGTTAAATTGCTTTTTCAGATACTCCGTTACGTTTAACTTTTTGACCCTTTTACATGCCGCAGACAGTTCGGATATATTAAAATTTTTGGTGTTTTCTAACCCAATTCCACATTCGCCTAGTTCCTCTATTGTCCTGAGTTGTTCAATAATACTCATTGTACGCCTCCCTCAATCATTGTATAAATCAATGGATATAACTTTTCCCATAGTATTGCATTATTTTCCATAATCACACTGCAAAGCTCAAGAAAGGATGACATGGAATCTATATCAACAGGTTTCTCGGTTTTCTCTACCGCAGCATTTAACTTTTCATAAGTGAGCTCTAACGCCGTCTTTTTATCCTCTCTCCAAAAATAATTTTTGGAATATCTGAGCAATGAATCAAATGACCCGTCAAATATTTCTTCCAGGGCTTGTTTTTTCTTCTCAAGCCGTATAATCTCTTCTTGCTTCTCCTTCTCTGCCGCAGCAATCGCAGCAGCTTCTTTTTCTCTCTTCAGTTCTTCCTCCGTAAAAAAGCGTTCTTTTAAGGGCCTGGATTCATATTCTGAAATTTGATTCAATTCAATCAACGTCTTTAGAATTGACCTGAGCTCCTCAGTTTTAAAGACCTTTTGAATATCCTTGTTGCGCAGTGCTGCTGTTATAAATAGGAAGTATTTATCGGGTTCCATTCGAAATACTGATTCGTTTATCCAATGAAAAAGCTGTCTTTCCTCTTCCATTGATAAAAAGTCTCTTAGAAAGTCTACCTTTGTTTCAGAACTCCTGTAACCGTTATACAGGCAATCGCAAAATCCGTTGTGAAAGCTGGAGTACCCACTGAAAATGTCATTTAATTCCACAATACTATGTTTCCTCAGAAACTGATTCAAAAAATCAAAAGCCTCCCGCGTTTTCACTTCGCTTATATAGTTCTTTAAGTAGTAAATCTCCGGCGTATGTTCTGCATTTTTTTGCTTCGAGACCATCGCCCTTTGAAAAAATTCCTCCAAATCAATTATCTGGTGCTCTGCTAAAAAAGCAAAGCATTCCGAATTATAGTAATTCTCATGGCTCGAAAAAGTATCTACATATTCCTGTCCGGTGAGTTCCTTGAATTTTTCTAGCCATCGTTTGATTTGTTCAGGTGTTTCTCCTTTCAGGCTGAGCAATTGTCCGGAAAATATTGTCCGGTACTGCTCGATCTCCAGTTCATACGCCAACACATCCCACTTATTGTTTAAAACATTAAAACAGTATGGAAATCTTTCCCCAACCTCTTTTTTCAAATTCTGAACCATCCAGACAACAACTTTTGGCTGGACAGGCTTCAGGAAGTCTCGAATCGCAGGCCATATCCCTTCGTTTTCGTGATACTTGATAGAAAAATTTTTGTACTTCGTCAACAGCCATCCAATATATTCCAATACTCCCCGATTGGGCTCCTGTCCACTGTTCAACCAAGTAATACAACACTCAGCAGCAATTTTTTCCGCAGGAATACCATCGTAATTCAACCGTTCACGAATCCTGCTGTCCCAAAGGACTGCTGAGTTTGCGTATGTAATTTCTTCATTGCTATACCCTGCTGATGTAAGTGTCAAAAATGCAGGAGAATCTTTTTTGACAAACATATAGGGAAGTTTCATCAGAGTGCGTAAAATCGCATTGTCTTTTTTTCGGCACGCTTTTATGATAGGTTCACATTTGACGACCAACCACTCTAAAATCCCGATGTTATCTACCAAAGAAATGGAACGCTCTTTTCCCCACAGTCTTACTAGCTGCGGGCGCATGGCCTCAAACCCCTGCTTTAAATCCTCGTATAAGGACAAAACGAACATTGCCTCCTCGGTCTTTTGATAGATGGTCTGAGACAGCTTTGCAAGCATCCCATTATGTTTTTCCTCACTAGATTCCAGCAAGTAAAGGGCTGCCTGAAGATAGACGTCTTCTGCACTTTCTCTTTGTACCCTTTTTAGAAAATCATCTTTTTGGCTGCCTATAAACATGCCCGATGTCAAAAAAGGAGCTGCGTAACCCAAAGCCAGTGCGATTGCACGCATATTTTCTTTGCCGGAGCCAAAATGTTCTTCATACCGCTCTAAAACCTCTCCAATATACCTCAATCCTCTTTCTTCCAGCAGAGTTGCATCCAAGGTTATGTAATTCTCCCAAATAAGATTCTTTATACTAAGTACACATTTTTCTAAAGCCTCTTCTTTTTCAGATGTTACTGCTGCCAGATATAAAACCGCGCCAAACAAATCCAAATTGACATTGTTTTGATAGGCTGCAAACTCTGTTTTTATTTCACTGTAAGACATCTTGTTCCTCCCTTTGTTTTTCTATATTCTTAAAACTGTTCTCCTTTCTTCTCTTTGTCCTATAGTGAAATATGCAAGGAGTTCTACCTATTAAATGAATTCAAGAATTTGATTCACGGCCTTTGACCAGATGGATATTACTAACTAATATATAAAAAAATAAGGAACGGGACTGCAATCAATAAAGGAGCAGTCCCGTTTTCTTTTGATTATTTCAAACCATCTTCTACAATATCATTTTTAAGCTCATTTTGAATTTGAGAATTTTCTTCCGTGTCAAGTCTTGGGATAGCGATGCTCATGACAAAAAACGATAGGGTCGCCCCTGTGAAAATGGCACATAGTGATAACAGTATCATTGAGAATCCTGTATCACCGCATTCCCACAGTGCCAATTGGAGCAGTAAGGCCATCATTCCACTCATAAAGCCGCAAATTGAGCAACTGATACGAGCGACTCGAACAGACCTTTTCATCCATTATCACCCCATATTTGGTCTTTTTCATATTTTACCAAGTCTGACACTCTATGTCCATGTAAATATATAACATCTTTCCACAGGAATATATCAACAGTAATTTTTCATAAAATTTTATTTAAGCTTTCCATAGTACATGTCACTGAAAATGCCCTCTGTTTTGATTAACTCATCATACTTACCACTTTGGACGATTTGTCCTTGATTCATCACGATGATGTCATCGCAGTTCTTCAATGTGGTAAGCCGGTGAGCGATAGAAATAATTGTCATTGTTCTTTCTTTTTGGAGTTGTTCAATCTCGTTCTGGACGAACCGCTCTGAAGTGTTATCCAATGCCGACGTCGCTTCGTCCAAGATCAGGATGTCGGGTTTCCTCAGAAAAATTCTGGCAAGCGCGATCCTCTGCTTCTGGCCGCCCGACAAATTGCCTCCGCTCTCGGCAATGACCGTATGTATTTTTTCTGGTAGGCTGTTGATAAAATCCTTCAAAAAGGCTTTCCTAACCGCTTCGTTGACCTCTTCCTCAGAAACTTCCCGCTCCAGACCATAGCAGACATTTTCATAGATTGTTCCGGCAATCAAAAATGGGTTTTGCGGTACTAAGGCAATCGTTTGGGAAATATCCTTTCGTGACATCGTGCGGATATCCTTTCCATCTACCCAGATTTTCCCCTCGCACTTTTCCAATTTACAGATGGCTTTTATCAAAGAAGATTTCCCGCAGCCGCTGGGGCCTGCAACACCTATAAACATTCCTTTTTTGACAGTCAGATTTATCCCGTGCAGCACAGGTTCTCCATCTCCATAAGAGAACGACAGATTTAGCAGTTCAATCGCCTTAGAGGTTGGCTCAAGGGAGTCTGACGCCGCCAGTACGGGAGAATAGGAAAAATCGCTCGGCAATTCTGCCATCCGGAAATAATCCTCCGCCAAAACAACACTTTCAGACAGTTCATCCAAAATCCTGTGCAGCTCCTCCAAAGGCTTGATGAGCTGCGAAAAGCAGAGATAGGACGTCAGGACATCACCTATGGAAATCACGTTCTGAGTGGCCAGATAAGCGGATATCCCAATCATCAGCACTGTGAAGATCGCTTCATTGGCAAACTTCAAGCTGTCGTACTTGGCCATCTGAACATGATGCTTCATTTCTTTTTTTCGCAGGAACTCTGATTTATTATCAAACCGGGTTCGCTCCTTTGCGATGCTGTCGGTAATGCGGATAACCTCAATTCCATTGAGCAGTTCCACAATGGAACCGTCCATGGCTGCCTTGGTATCCAACAGTTCTACCCGAATCCCGCGCTGGGTGCTGATTTGCCGGAAAACAATGGCTGTGCCAATAGGAATTACAAGAAGCATCGGCAATCCTAAAAAGACCGGCAGAGTGGTCAGAATCACAATAATGGCCGCTAAACTGTTGAAGATGGCCGGCGCAAAATCCATAAAGAGGAGTTTTTCTAGTTTTACCGTTCCTTCCAGACATCGGTTCAGTCTGCCGTGGATGTTGCCGGTCATATTTTCTTTAAAATAGGAGAGGGGGGCTTTCAGCAGAGAGCTGATCACAATGCCCCGTGCTTTTTTCTCCGTTTTGGTTGCCGTGTCCTCTACCATGATTCTCCGCAGAATCTTGATCAGTTCGTTAGCCACCGTGACAACCAGAATGAGGACCAGCACAGGAATCACATTGATAAAGTTAAGCTGGCTCTGGGTGAGTATATCATCCGTCAGCCAGCCGATTGCTTTGGGTGTGAACTGCGCCAGAGCGGCAGATACTATCATGATAAGAATGATAAAGATAAAGTTCCTTTTCTGTTTCCCATCCAACAGCGCATATAGCTTACATGCAATTTCTTTCATGTTCGTTTTGCCTTTCATGCTATCCCCCAATCTGCTCTTCTGGTGTATTTTCGTCCGGTGATCCATCAACAATTCCGAGAAAATACCTTGTGATAAAAATGTGATGTAAGGTATAAGGGCGGTTTACATCGGCTGGCAGCTCATTTGTGGTATAATACCATAACGTAGTTATTATACATTATTTATAAAGCTGGGACGATTCGCTCATAATGCTCGCTTCCGACCTTTTGGTTCATTATACCACTCTTATGCTGCGCTCATGGTATTCAACCGAAAGTAGGGCAAACGGAAAAGAGAGAGGGACATGTTATGCCGATAGGCAGTCACGTCCCTCTTTTTCAATCATATAAAGCGGGAATTATATAAATCATTCAACCAGTATAAGCCCAAAGTGATTTTGAATTTCACCCTTTTCGCGCAGGGTGTGGATCTCAAGATTATTATTCCTTACCGTTGCAAAAACATCAATCCCACACGCTTCCATCGCCGGAACTGTTTGATTTGGAAAGTTACAATGCTCCGGGTTGCACTTTTGACATTTCTTGCACGGTCCACTGCCAAAGGCGATAACTTTGTAGTAGTCGTCCAAAAATAATTCCCGCGCCACTTTTACTGCAAGTGGGGTTACAATGCTCATTTCATGACATCGAAATAGAATACCATACCGAAAGCAGTTTATCATTTCCTGTGTTTCTTTCCATGTGGGACAGTTGGGCGGGCAACAATGGCTCTTTCCATAAGTATCACATCCATATTTGCAGCGATAGACCGTCCATGCCGCTGTTACAATGGTGTCGGTTTCTATCTTAATGGCTAAATCTGCCCCATTTTCTTTTAACATCCTAAAATACTTTTCCATACCAAAATGCCTCTCTACTTCCAGTTTACTGCTCCATTGAATCTGCTAAAATTATAACACACAATGGAAACCGCATCAAACTGTCTTAGCCTTTGTGCAATTGTACTAAAAGGCGCACTTATTCACCACCTGCAAGCAGGCAGTGGTATTGCCTAACAGCAGCCAAGCACTCAAAAGGTTACTTGAAGGCTGTAAATTACAGTTTCCAATCAAATTATCAGCGGATGCATTCCACCTTAATGGTATTCGTATTTCCGGGGTTGGCATCAATCGGCCCGCCTGTCAAAACAACATTATCCCCTTTTTGCAGATGCAGAACCTTTTTTGCCTGAATAAGCGCCTGATAAAACACGACATCCAATGAAGGATATTTTTCGCTCAGTATCGGTGTGACGCCCCAGCTAAGGTTCAGCTGCCTCCACACCCTTTCGTCGGTAGTGGTGCCAATGATATCCACCGGGCAGCGGAAACGGCTGACCATACGTGCAGTCCGACCGGAAATGGAGCTGACCACAATGCATTTGGCCTTTACGTCAATCGCCATCGCGCAGGTCGCATGGGAAACCGCATCCAGATTGTTTTGAATCTGATAATCCGTTGTTGCAAACCAATGTCTGTAATCAATATGCTGCTCTGTATACTCCGCAATTTCAGCCATGTTTTTTACCGCTTTGGCCGGATATTTTCCTGCGGCGGTTTCGCCGGACAGCATAATGGCGGAGGATCCATCATAAACCGCATTTGCTACATCCGATATTTCAGCCCGTGTCGGCCTCGGATTATGAATCATGGATTCCAGCATTTCCGTTGCCGTAATCACTCGCTTTCCAAGCAGACGGCATTTATGAATTAAGTATTTTTGGATGGACGGAACCTCCACATAAGGTATCTCAACCCCCAAGTCGCCGCGTGCAACCATGATTCCGTCTGCGACTTCACAAATTCCCTCGATATTCTCTACACCGGAACGGTTTTCAATTTTTGCTATGATGTTGATATTCTCCCCGTGGTTTTGATCCAATAATTTTCGGATAGCCAAAACATCTTCCTTGATTGAAACAAAGGACGCCGCAACAAAATCAATCCCCTGCTCAATGCCAAACAGGATATCCTCTTTATCCTGTTCGCTCAGAAAGTCGTGCTTCAGAACTTTATTGGGGAAGTTCATGCTCTTCCGGTCAGACAGCTCACCGCCAGCCAGCACCTTGCAGACAGCGTTATTCCCCTTAATTTCCTGTACTTCAAAGGACAGCAGGCCATTGTTCAGCAGAATGGTATCCCCAACACTCAGTTCGTCCATCAGGTGGTCATAATTGACGGAAACACGCTGTTCATTTCCTTCCACATCATCGGTTGTAAAGACAAAAATGTCCCCTTCCGATAGAGTAACCTTTTTGTCTTTGAAAGTCTTGATTCGGTACTCAGGCCCCTTCGTGTCCAGCATGATGGCAATCGGAAGGTTCAGTTTTTCCCTTACTTTTTTGATGAGCTTAATCTTTTTCAGATGCTCATCATGCGTTCCATGTGAAAAATTCAACCGTGCAACATTCATTCCGTTTTTACACATTTGTGTCAGGACCGCTTCATCTTCACAAGCAGGTCCGATGGTACAAATAATTTTTGTCTTTCGCATTCTCCAAAACGCCTTTCTTTAATATAATTCAAAAGCAGACACACTTTATGGGGGGCATACCGCATCTGACTGCCTGCGTGAAATCAGATAGATAGATACAAATCCCACTGAAAATGTAGCGATGCAGACCGCAAGTTCGCTGAAGCTGGGGAAACCGGGGAAAATACTAATAACAGAGCCCAGAATAAAACCTAAAATAATCAGATAGGTCGGCTGGGGAAAACGCGTCATTACCTTTTCCAATAGTTTTGTAGTCAAGATAATTCCAATCACTCCGCCCAACAGCAAAGGAATCAGGAATGAGAACTGCAGGCCGCTAATTGCCTGCATGGTTTTGTCATAAAGACCCAACAGCAAAAGAAGATAAGAAACACTGATACCGGGAAGAATCAGCGCGACTGCCGCAATTACCCCTGCGGCAAAAAGAAATAGGAAATCCTGTATTCCCTCTCCTTCCTGCACGCCGGCCGTATTGACCGGTAGCAAGGTTATTGCGGAAACAATAATTCCGCCAAGAAGAATATACACCGGAATTTTCCACGAAAAGGCGGTAGCTTTTGCTTCTCGAAAAACCAGCGGGATTCCTCCGGCAACCGCCCCGATGAAAAAGTACATTGTCGGTTTTGGAAATAAATCAATCAAATGAGAGATGGGCTCAGCAATCGCCAGCATACCAAACGCCGCGCTGATACAAAACACAGCAAGAAAGAGGAAGTTGGATTTCTTTTGTTTTCTGAAGGAACTGACTGCTGAAATAAGCTCCTGATAGATCCCTAGAATCATAGCCATGGAACCGCCGCTGACGCCCGGAACCAGCATAGTCCCTCCTATGACCGCGCCTTTCCACAAGGTTGAAATATATTTTCTAGGAAGTGCGTTTTGTTGCGGTTCTACAGTGCTCACTGGATATCACTCTCAAACTGTTCTATATTTTTGGTTTGCCCAATCACACAAATAACGTCTCCATTCTGGAAACGATAATCAGAAGAAAAATCCACGTCAGTATGCTGGCAATGCTCAATCGCAATAATATTCAAACCATATTTCTGCCGGGTATCCGCTTCTCGTATGCTGATACCAAGCAGTTTTTCTGTAACCTGAATCCTCCGAACCTCTACATTCCCTTCTAACGTAACAGAATCAAGAAAGCTGTTGTAGATCAACCCTTTTCCAAGACGAACCGCCATATCCCGTTCTGGGAAAACTACCGTAGCCCCCAGACGTTTCAAGGCCTCGCCATGCATAAAGCTGGTCGCTTTCGATATCACATGGGAAACCCCCATGTTCAGCACGGTCATAGTTGTTAAAATGCTGACGTCTATCTGCTCACCAATACAAACTACTACCGTATCACAGTTCTGGATTCCAGTTTCCTCTAACGCTTCCTGATCCAAAGATTCAATTACCAGCGCCATTTCAGTAAAACGCCGCGCTTCCCTTACACGGGCTTCATCCTTGTCAATCGCAATCACTTCTTTTTCTGCTCTGGAAAGGCACTCGGTCAGCGCCATTCCAAACCGGCCAAGGCCTATAATTCCAAAAGAAGCAGAATTATCTCTTTTTTTCATTTCCAAACCCCTTTCTATATTAACCAATCGTAATCGATTCTTCTGTGTAATGCACGCTGGGCGATGGACGGTCTATCCATATTGACAGCAGTGTAAAGGTTCCAACTCTTCCTGCAAACATAGTAAAAATAAGAACCAGCTTGCTGCCTTCACAAAGTTCCGGCGTAATCCCCGTAGAAAGTCCTACCGTGCCAAACGCGGACACCTCCTCAAAAAGCAGCTGCACAAAGCTGTACTCCGGTTCTATGATGCAGAGCAGAAAGGTGCCTGCACATACCAGCAGTACGGAGAGAAGCGAAATCGTGCAGGCTTTTGAAAGAGCCTCCGAAGGAATGCTGCGGTGAAAAGCGCCAATATGCTTTTTGGTAAACAGGCTTCTCACTTGCTGCATTAAAACAAAGAAAGTGCTGGTCTTGATACCGCCGCCCGTAGATCCCGGAGAAGCTCCGATAAACATCAGAATAATCAATGTAAATAACCCAGCGTTTGAAAACTCTCCAATCGCATAAGTTGAAAATCCTGCCGTCCGGGCGGATACGCTTTGGAAAAACGCTCCCAGCCACGAAATATTTTCCGTCGCTTTAAGAAGCAAGGTACCAATTACGAGCAAGGCAACCGTTGTGGTAATCACTACCTTGGAATGCAAGCTCAGCTTTCGGAAAGAACGTTTTTTCAAAACATCCAGTATGACGAGGAAACCTAAGCCGCCAAAGATGATTAAACCGCAGGTTGTAAGGTTCAGCAGGACATTTGACTGGTAGGGAATGAGGTTTCTCAAACCACCCAAGATATCGAATCCGGAGTTGTTGAAAGCGGCAATGGAATGGAACGCACTGATTCCAAGCGCCTTTAAGGGAGGATAGTCCTGGACGAACACAATGAAGCTTAGCCCCATTCCCACCAGTTCAAAGCACAGCGTCATGAGCAAAACCGCTTTTACCAGACGAACCATACCCTTGAAGCCGTCTACATTAAAGGCTTCTTTTACCAAGACGCGGCCCTTGATCCCAATTCTTTTTCGAGCCGCGATAATCAGGCCCGCCCCAATCGAGGTAACGCCTAAACCGCCGATCTGTATCAGGGCGGCTACGACTGTTTGCCCGAAAACCGTAAAATGATCTGCCACGTCAATCGCAATCAAACCGGTTACGCAGACGGCGCTTGTTGAGGTAAACAGGGCGTCGATAAAGCTGACATGCGCTCCATCCTTTACCGAAACAGGCAGAAGCAGCAGTCCTGTTCCGAATAGGATGACCAAAGCAAACCCTATCACAATCAGCCTGCCCGGCGGTTGTTTTTTTATCTGGAAGAAAAAATGTTTCATTTTACACGCCGGCATCTAAGCGACCAGCATTTTTCATCCCTTTCCTAACATTTTCTCGTCTATGCTTATGCACAGTTCTTCGCTTTCCCCGAACTGAGAAATAGCTTGGGTAAGCGGCCTGCAATGTATGTGCAGATGCAGCCTATGGGGAAATTCAGATAGTAGGATATGGTTCTCCAAACAACCGTGGCAGGGATAATCGTCCCTTCGGAAAAGAACGAACGGAAAAACAGGACGAAACTTCCTTCGGCTCCACCGGAGGCGCCCGGCAGCGGAACAAAGGCACTCACCATGGACACGTATGCCTGCGCTGCCATAATGACGTTAATCGGCTGCTCTGAAAAGCCAAAACTTCGATAGATAAAATACGGTATGGAACAAGTGCAGGCAATCTGTATAACGGTCAAAATACAGGTGACCAAATAGAGTCTCCATGACCTTCCAAACAGGTTGGAACTCTCGTGGAACACCGTTAATTCCTGTTTGATTTTTTCATAGCGCTCTTCCGGATGTTTGCATAGATGGAGCTTATGAAAAAGCCAAATCCCTTTTCTCAGTATTTTATCTGTTGCACGCTTGCTGACACAAAATAAAATGATCAGAATAATAAATGTGCTGTTGCACAACAGCCCTACCACTGTTAAGAAAGAGAAATTGCTTACATTCGTTTGAAAAAAGGGAAGCATCCATACAACCATGACCAACGAATACAGCACCAGAATTATCTGATACACCACTGTTTTCATTGCGATAATGGAACCGGCCGCTCCCGTATCCATACCCAGCCGACGCATGGAATAAATCTGCATTGGCTGCCCGCCTGTGGAAAAGGGAGTGAGAGCGCTGTATAATATTCCCTCCATCCCGATACAAAAGGAATATCGAAATTTCCATTCCCGATAAATCACCCTGCAAAAGATATTCAGAACAATTCCTTCTAAAAACCATGCCGCTACAGCTACTGCCAAAGCAGCCAGCAGCCATTCATATCTCATGTTTTGTGATATTCGGGCTAACGATGCGATTCCATCTGTGGAAAATAAAAATCCTAGTAAAACACCGGCTGAAAGCACGGCTGTGATAATTCCGAAAAGATTCTTTTTAATTGTACTGAGGAATGCCGGTTTCATGTTCTGCCTCCTGATGTCAACTGTTCTTCATGATTGCACTTTCTACAATATCAGCGATATGTTCACAGGTATCCGCACATTTTTCAAGATAAAGATAAATCTCCCGCCACGCAATCACAGCGAAGGGGTCCTTACAAACGCTGTGAAGCTTGCGCATACATTCTATAAACATTCTGTCTGCCTCTTCCTCCAGGCTGTTGATACAGACAATGTGCTCATGAAGACGCTTGGAATGCTTAAATTCAGGGAATTCCCGCATCAAATTGCAGACCTCTTCACAACATCGGATTAGAATATCAACCAATCCCAGCGCGTCCGGCCGGATTTCTGTAATATGGTTGTAGTAAATCCGAATTAGAACATCTTCAATTTTGTCCGTAAGATCGTCCAGATTCTGGCTGATTTGCATGATGTCTTCCGGTTCGATTGGCGTGATGAAAGCCTTTGCCAGAGTATTCAGGAGGTCGTGCTTTTTCAAATCCGCTTCATGCTCTATTTTGTGCATCTCATCGAGACGCGCCTGTAAGCTCTCCAAATCAAAGTGTGTCATAATCTCCTTCAGAAGCTTGATGGCCTGCCGGGAGTGATCCGCACATTCCATAAAATTCTGAAAATAAAATGCATCCTGTTTTTTTGACATATTTGCCACCTCATATTTTTTGATATACCCGTGTGTTTGCTTAAAATATCGCAATGAACAATTTCGCCATTGCAAAGCTGATCAGCCCGCAGCCTGGGAATGTAAAAATCCATGTCAGCACCATTTCTTTTACAACTCCCAAATTAATTGCAGAAAGCCGCTTTACAGCCCCCACTCCCATGATTGCGCTTGTCTTGGTATGGGTAGTGGAAACCGGGATACCAAACAGGCTTGAAAGCAAAAGGCAGGCCGCGGCCGCAAGATCTGCGGAAAAGCCCTGGTATTTTCCCAGTTTTACCATATCCATACCAACCGACTTTATAATTTTTTCTCCTCCGATGCTGGTGCCGGCAGCCATAATAATACTACAAAGCAACATCAGCCAAACCGGTATCGTAATTCCACTGGCGCTCTCCTGTCCATTGGAAAAAGCAAGTCCCAGAAATAAAACGCCGATAAACTTCTGCCCGTCCTGGGCACCATGCATGAAGCTCATAGCGGCTGCACCGAAAATTTGAGCGCCACTGAAAAAACGGTTTGTTTTCCTGCGGTTCATGGACCCGCAAATCACCGTTACAAGCTTGCATATTCCCCAGCCAATTGCAAAACCTAAAGCAAGACTAAGAACAAGACCGTAAATCACCTTTGCCCATTCTGTCATATTGATACCAGCTGTGCCATTCTGGATGGCAATCGCGGCGCCTGTAAGTCCCGCAATCAGGCTGTGGCTCTCACTGGTGGGAATCCCAAAGTACGACGCGCCCACGCTATACACCACGATAGAAAGCAGTGCCGCACACAAGGCAATCAGCGCTTCATGAGTATTGCCGCCGAAATCTACCATATTACTGATAGTCGAAGCCACAGAGCTGTTAATTTGAGTCATAACCAGCACTCCAAGAAAATTAAAGGCGGCGCTCATAAATATAGCACTCCGAACGCCCATGCAACGTGTCGTCACACAGGTGGCAATGGCATTGGGGGCATCTGTCCACCCATTCACAAAAATAACGCCCAGGGTAAGTAGCACCGTGATGCAAAGAACCGGGCTTGATGCGACCCCCTCTATGAAAGATGAAAACGATATATCCATGTATTCTCTCCTTAACATAATCTGGTAATAACAAAAAAGAGACAGAACCTCAAATTGGGGTTCTGTCCCTTTGACAATCAACATTTGCCAAACCGGCTCATGATATATAAAGGCACTTACTTGGAATAAATAGAGATGCTATTGCTCTCTATGACAGACTCCACCACTTATTCCAGCAGAAAACAGTATAATGAACACATAAAGATAAGTCAATACATTTTTCACTTGTTTTAACACATTGAATAAAAGATAGCGTTTTTATTCTGTTTTTTGATAAAATCCGCATATATATCTAATACCTTATTATGTGTTGCATTAGTAAGAGATAAACGTGTATTCTATCAATCCAGTTCCAGTGCGCCGGTATACAACTGGTAGTAGGTACCCTTCTGTTTGATAAGGTCTTCATGGGTACCACGCTCAATAATGCGTCCATGATCCAAGACCATAATAGCATTGGCGTTCTGGACGGTGGAAAGGCGGTGGGCGATGACAAACACGGTACGCCCGGTCATCAATGCATCCATGCCGCGCTGCACGATAGCCTCGGTACGGGTATCAATCGAGCTGGTTGCCTCATCCAGGATCATGACCGGCGGATCGGCTACAGCCGCACGCGCAATGGCAAGAAGCTGCCGCTGCCCCTGGCTGAGGTTTGCGCCGTTGCCTGTCAACATGGTGTTGTAGCCTTCCGGAAGACGGCGGATGAAGTCGTCCGCACCGGCAAGCTTCGCCGCGGCAATGCATTCTTCGTCGCTCGCATCAAGATTGCCGTAGCGGATATTCTCCATCACCGTACCGGTAAAGAGGTTGGTATCCTGAAGCACAATCCCTAAACTGCGGCGTAAATCGGCCTTTTTAATTTTATTGATATTGATGCCGTCATAGCGGATTTTCCCGTCTTCAATATCGTAGAAACGGTTAATCAAATTCGTAATGGTCGTTTTACCCGCGCCGGTGGAGCCGACAAAAGCCACCTTCTGGCCGGGCTTCGCATACAGTGTGATATTGTGCAGAACCATTTTTTCCGGCGTATAACCGAAATCCACATCAAAGAAGCGCACATCACCCTGCAGTCGGGTATATGTTACAGTTCCATCATGATGCGGATGCTTCCACGCCCAAACATTGGTGCGCTCCTTGCACTCGCTGAGACTGCCGTCGGCGTTTTCCTTTGCATTGACCAATGTGACATACCCCTCATCGGCTTCCGGTTCCTGGTCCAGCAGTGCGAAAATGCGGTGCGCGCCGGCAAGACCCATAATTACCATGTTGATCTGGTTGGAAACCTGCCCGATGGCGCCGGCAAACTGCTTAGTCATATTAAGGAAAGGCACAACAATGCTGATACTGAAGGCCAGACCGGAAATGCTGATGTTCGGCACATCGGTCAGCAGCAGTGCGCCGCCTACCAGCGCCACAACAACATACATTACGTTACCAATGTTGCCCAGCAAAGGCATTAAAATGTTGGCAAAACGGTTGCCGTTGCGGGCGTTGAAGAAGATTTCTCTGTTTACTTTGTCAAAATCCGCTTTAGCGCCTTTCTCATGGCAAAATACCTTGATGACCTTTTGGCCGGTCATCATTTCCTCCATGAATGCCTCTGCCTTGGCGATGGTCACCTGCTGACGCAAAAAGTATTTTGAAGAACGCTTGGTAATGGCTTTGGCGGCAAATACCATACATATGACCCCGATTACAACAATCAAGCCCAGGATCATGCTGTAGTACATCATAATCCCGAATACGGTCAACAATGTGACACCGGAAATCAGGATCTGCGGCAAGCTCTGGCTGATGAGCTGGCGCAGGGTGTCTACGTCATTGGTATAATAGCTCATAATGTCGCCATGTCCATTTGTATCGAAGTATTTAATCGGAAGGTCCTGCATACGCCTGAACATTTTCTCGCGCATTTTTTTCAGAGACCCCTGGGTAATAATAGCCATCATTTGGGTATAAAAGGCGCCAGCAATCAAGCTGATAACATACATCACAACCAAAATCGCTACATAAGTAAGGATTTGTCCAGCCACAGAGGTCCAGTCTCCACTCTTATACGCTCCGTCCACAACGGCAATGACATTCTGCATGAATATCGAAGGGACGGAACTGACGATGGCATTGATGAGGATGCATACCAGCGTGATGGGTAACAGCACCGGGTAAAACTCAAACAAGGTATGCAGCAACCGGCGCAGTACCCCTTTGGGCGCGCGCTGGCCCCGAGCGGTAGTAGAAGGGGCGGCTGAAACTACTTTACTCTTATTTTTCGCCATCTTGATCACCTGCCTTGTTCTGGGAAATATACACTTCACGGTAAATTTCGCTGGTCTTCATCAGCTCGTCGTGGCTGCCGACGGCACTGATGCGTCCTCCATCCATGACAATGATGCGGTCCGCATCTTGCACCGAAGCAACACGCTGCGCGATGATAATTTTGGTGGTCTCCGGAATAAATTCCCGGAAGCCCTGGCGGATCAGTGCGTCGGTTCGGGTATCCACGGCGCTGGTGGAATCGTCCAGAATCAGTACCTTTGGCTTTTTCAGCAACGCACGCGCAATACAAAGCCGCTGCTTTTGGCCGCCGGAGACATTGGAGCCTCCCTGCTCAATCCAAGTGTCATATTTGTCCGGAAATTGCTGAATAAACTCATCGGCCTGCGCCAGTTTGCAGGCCTCCAGCATCTCTTCATCGGTGGCGTCGGGATTTCCCCAACGCAGGTTGTCCTTAATGGTGCCGGAAAACAGCACGTTCTTTTGCAGCACAACAGCCACATCATTGCGCAGCGAATCCAAATCATACCGGCGTACATCTACGCCGCCTACCTTAACACAGCCTTCGGTGACGTCGTATAGGCGGGGAATCAGCTGCACCAGTGTGGATTTGGAGGAACCAGTGCCGCCCAGAACGCCAATCAGTTCTCCGGATTTAATATGTAAATCCACGCCAGACAGCGCCATACGTTCTGCTTTTTTAGAATACTTGAAGCTGACGTTGTCAAAATCAATAGAGCCATCTTTTATTTCGGTAATGGCATTTTCCGGGCTGGTCAAGGTGCTTCTCTCCTTCAGCACTTCAACAATACGCTCGGCCGATTCCAACGACATGGTGATCATCACAAAAACCATGGAAAGCATCATCAGGCTCATAAGAATCTGGAAACTGTATGTAAGGATAGCTGACATCTGTCCCACAGCAATTTCGGTGCCCCGGCTGGTAATGACGGCATAGGAACCAAATGAAAGCACAAATGCCATGCCGGCATATACGCAGAACTGCATCATGGGGTTGTTAAGCGCCATGATCCGCTCGGCACGGGTGAAATCCTTGCAGACATCCTCGGCAGCGGCGGTAAATTTCTTTTTCTCATAATCTTCACGCACATAGCTTTTGACAACCCGCATCGCCTGTACATTTTCCTGCACCGAGTCGTTGAGTGCGTCGTATTTGCGGAACACCCGGCGGAAAATCGGCGTTGCTTTACGAATGACCAATACCAGCCCAATGCTCAACAGCGGAATGGTAACCAGAAAGATCAGAGCCAAGCGTCCGCCCATGGCAAAACCCATGACAAATGAGAATATCATCATCAACGGACCACGGATAGCGATACGAATAATCATCATAAAGGACATCTGTACATTTACAACGTCAGTGGTCATTCGGGTTACCAGACTGGAAACCGAGAATTTGTCAATATTTTCAAAGGAGTAATCCTGAATGCGGTAAAACATATCTTGACGCAGATTTTGTGCGAAACCGGTAGAGGCGGTGGCGCAGGTGTTGCCGGCCGCGACGCCGAAGGCCAGCGACAACACTGCCATCACAACCAGCTGGATACCATAATTGACGATGACATCCATACCGCAGCCGGCCTGCATCTCGTTCACCAAATTGGCAATTACAAAAGGGATGATACATTCCAACACCACTTCCACGATTACCAAAAGTGGCGTCAGTATCGCTGATTTTCTATACTCGCGGATACTTTTAGCCAGGGTTTTAATCATAAAATTCCATCCTTTCCTTATATTCAATTTTTAAATCCAGTCTTTCGCCGGTTTCATTTTCCCCCTTTGTTTCTGTGCATTTTCCATCTCTGAACGGAAAAGAAAATCAAACAGGCAGCAAGGATATTGACATAATTCCAGGCAATACCTTGCTGTGCTGTCTGGCAACTGGATAGTTTTAATGATATAGCCACGCAAAAAGAAAGGCAGACCCCTCCCGGAGGGATCTGCCTGATTAGCACAAATCTTTATAGGACTACTTTTCACGCAACTAGCCTATGGAATAAATAGAGACGCTATTGCTCTCTATGACAGACTCCACCGCTTATTCCAATAGAAAATATTATAATAATCCCGGCGTTAAAAGTCAATACAAAGGAATTGTAGGTCATTAAAGTATTCTTCCGGGAGCTATCGTTTAACAACCCATTTCGTAGGCTTGGCGGCTTCTACTTGGACAACAGACAGCAGGGATAACCCAATCACGATCAACCATTGCGGCCCATTGAGCAGTGTCAACCGGAACACGCTTTACAGCACCATGATAAACAGAATGTAAGCCATGAGCAGCACCGATGCGGCAAAGGAGAGAATCAGCCAAGGGTTTGCCCCCTCCGCTCTCACCCAAATGGATTCGGTATTAGAGAACCGATTAAACGCATGCAGCATCTGGGATAAGGCCAGCACACAGAAAGCCATCGTCTGCCCGACGATATGATCCCCAATATTTGTACCTATCCAGTAAGCGCAGGTGGTCATAGCGGCCACAAAGACCCCCTCGTGTAATCACGCGGCGCACCAGATCCTTTTTTAATAAGGTACCAGATTTTACTGGCTGATGCTTCATGATATTTTTGCTGGCCGGGTCAACATCCAAAGCGAGCACAGGTAGGGTAGCTGTGTCCAGATTGACACAGAGAATGTGAATGGCCAGCAGCGGGGCGTCTAAATTAAACAGAGTAGCTATAAACAGGGTTAAAATCTCAGCAATGTTATCTACCAGCAAAAACTGGATCATCTTCTGGATATTCCGGTAAATTCGGCGGCCTTCCTTGATGGCGTAGGCTATCGTCAAGAAGCTGTCATCCAAAAGGACCATATCCGACGCGTCTTTCGCTACATCGGTACCGGTAACTCCCATCGCCACACCGATGTCGTCTGCTTTGAGGGCAGGCCCTACGAAATGATGGAGATGGCCAGTAAAAAAACATATTTAAAAGAATAAAATATAAAGCTGGCAGACTTTTTGATGCCAGCTTTATGTTTTTGAATTTATGTCTGCTCTCCATTTTTTTCGTTTTCAAGTGCATCAGCCTTTTGACCCAAAAGACAATGTATATGCCATCTTACAATCTCTTCTAAAATATCGTCCCGACCAATTCTCTGTATTTTGAACCGAGCCTGTTCCTTTGCCGTTATGTATGTTGGATCTTCTGAAATCAGATATGCCGTTATCTGACTAACAGGATTGTAA
>OLOJ01001737.1_pt1 | contig 19491 bp, 11 predicted proteins | sample 1672251 | NCBI WGS metagenome assembly OLOJ01 (sample SAMEA3136664, study PRJEB25190) | human gut metagenome | biome: human gut; feature: human-associated habitat; material: faeces | place: Austria | collected 2013 | reverse complement strand
TCTTTCCCCTTTTTCAGTTCCACACCGCGTGGTGTCGGAACACCGGAAGTCCGAAAGATTTTTTTTGTGATTCCTTTGTCCATCGCCATCGCACTGCTCAGATAACCGGTTCCGGTATACGGGATACCGCACAAATCGAAGTAGGCCTGTACTCTTCCATCTTCACCATTCGCTCCGTGAAGTGCCATAAAGACCACATCCGCTGCCTTACACAGCTCAATCACACCCGGACCGAAGAATTCTCTTCCGCTTGCCACCGCATCTTTTACCTGTACATTAAAACTGCTGATATATGCAGCTTCTGCATCTACATCATAATCTCCGTCAAAAGCAGTGGCAGGATCTGCACCTTCCTTGCCGAAAAATACATCCACAAGAATCGCCTGATGTCCCCTGGAACGAAGTGCCTTACACACTTCTGTTCCCGATACAATAGAAACCTCACGTTCCGTGCTGGTTCCAGCTGCCAATACTACAATTTTCATTTTTCTTCTCCTACTCTTTCTTTCCAAAATTATTTTCGCAGTTTCTGTTTCAGCCACTGCTTTCTTCTTTTTAATACACGATTACCGGGGTTCCAATCTCTACCGTATTAAAGATTTTCTCCGCGTTTGCTGTAGGTGTGTTCACACATCCGTGGGAACCGCTGGTTTTGTAGATCTCACCACCGTATTCGGAACGCCAGGTATCCGCATCGTGAATTCCCACATTACCATTAAACGGCATCCAGTATGTTACAGGCTGTGTATAACCTTCGCCTTTTAAGACTGCATCATGTTTTTTCGCATCAATTGCCCAGACACTTCCTGACGGTGTATCATATCCTTTTGACACATTACCCGTTACTACGGGCGTATCCACCACGACCACACCATCCTTGTAACACCACATTTCCTGATCCTGGATACTGATCTCTACGTAGGTACCACCGATATCGTTGGTTTCCCGGCTCTTTCCTTCATACAGATAAACCGGCTCTACCGTTCCGGTTTTTCCTTCTTTTATGTATTCCACAAGGGCTGCGGTGGTTTCTTTTTTCTTGATGACCCATCCATAATCGCCGCCCTTCAAAGTGATCTTCTTTCCTGCATGTGTGGTAAATTCATGGGTCAGACCAAATGTATCATATTTATAAGCAAGCTGCTGTACATAATCAGCCGCTTTGCTCTCATCCACCGTCCAGTTTCCATCACTGTCCCGGAGCAACCAGTCTTTTACTACGGAACCATCTACCGTCTCACTCCGATCTCCGAAGTCATACGTAATATCGACTTTCAAAAGCTGATTTTTCGCATCCCTCTCGGCAATCAGATCAGGATCATCCTTCCATACCGATGGTTTTTCATAGCAGCCAAGTTCTTCCAGATTAATTTCTGTCTTTCCGCTTTCGATTGCATCCTTTACTGCCTTTTCCACTTTTGTGCGATCCAGTGTATTTCCTTCTTCCTCCGGCACGATCACATACTCGCCATTTTGCTCCTTCAGACAGGCATCCTTGGGTGCGACCACATTTTCTTCCTGAAAACAGCTCATATCATCCAGAGCTTCCTTCAGTTTTTTCTCATCATAGGTGGTCGTTACTGCCAGTTCGTATGTCTTTTTTGATGAGAATGCTGTGATCCATTTCCACTGTTCCTGTTCTTTTAACAGTTCATCTACTTTATTATCATCCACGTAAGTAAGATCGATCTGGGTTGCCTGAATTGTCTCTGTCTTTCCATCCAGTTCCGCGATCCGCAGTTTATACTGCCCAAGCTGTTTCTGAATCTTCTTTTTCACCTGCGTGGCTGTCTTGCTGCTGCAGTCGATACCACTGATCGTAGTTCCTTTCAGAAAATGGCTGGAGAAATAATAGGACACCCCCATATATCCAAGAGCCATAATCGCTACATAGGCAACCAGTACGCCAAGAACCAGTTTCTTCGCATTCTTTTTTTTCTTTTTTGCCATAACTATAATCCCTTACTTTCTTCCGAACATGCAGACCTTCCGGCGCATTTTACTTTTCCTTCTCTTTTAAAAATCTGCCGGTATTCCTGCATCATCCCTTCATTTACTTCACAGACCTCCGCATATCCCCCTCGCGTCTGTCTGTTCCACATTATTCTAACACCGAACCTATGATGGGTAAAGCCATTTTCTTAAAAAAGAGCAAAAGAAAAAGACCATTTACCGGAAAATTTTTCTCCGGTAAACAGCCTTAGTTTTCCTGTGTTTTATGCTTCAAGAAGCTTATCGATACTTACTAATTTTACGCTTAGTACGAAGATTTCAACGGCAACCGCCAGTTCTTCTACTGTCGGGAAAGACGGAGCGATACGAATGTTACTGTCTTTCGGATCTTTTCCGTATGGATAGGTTGCACCTGCACCTGTCAGTACCAGACCTGCTTCTTTTGCTTTCGCAACGATAGCTTTTGCACATCCTTCCATAGAATCAAAGGAAATGAAATATCCACCCAGAGGTTTTGTCCAGGTACCGATCTCCAGACCACCCAGTTCTCTGTCCAGAACCTCCCATACTTTTTCAAACTTCGGACGCAAGATATCCGCATGTTTTCTCATATGTGCATACATTCCCTGCATATCTTTAAAGAATCTTACATGACGCAGCTGATTCAGTTTATCGTGACCGATAGTCTGCACACGCATGTATTTTTTCGCATCTTCCAGGTTTGCTTCGGATGCTGCCAGTGCTGCGATACCGGATCCCGGGAAAGATACTTTGGATGTAGAAATAAATTTCAGAACCATATTCGGATTTCCTGCTTTGACGCATTCATTTAACAGCTCCAGGATCACGTCTCTCTTGTCATCATACAGATGATGGATGGAATATGCATTATCCCAGAAAATACGGAAATCTTCTGCTGCCGGTTTCAGGTGTGCAAATCTTTTTACAGTCTCATCAGAGTACGAGATACCGGTTGGGTTTGCGTATTTCGGTACACACCAGATACCTTTGATCGCCGGATCCTCTGCTACCAGTTTCTCCACCATATCCATATCCGGACCGGTCGGCAGTAATGGCACATTGATCATCTCGATTCCAAAGAATTCGGTAATACCAAAGTGACGGTCATATCCGGGTACCGGACAGAGAAATTTTACTTTATCTAATTTACACCATGGAGTGCTTCCCAGAAAGCCGTGTGTCATGGCACGTGCTACGGTATCAAACATAACATTCAGGCTGGAATTGCCATAAATCAGGATGTTTCTCTCCGGCACTTCGCTCATATCAGCCAGCAGTTTTCTCGCATCACTGATACCATCCAGAATCCCATAGTTTCTGCAGTCTACTCCGTCAGAGCTTACCAGATCGGTTTCACTGTTCAGAATGTCCATCATGCCGTTACTCAGATCCAACTGAGCTTTTGCCGGTTTACCACGAGACATATCCAGTTTCAGACCCTTACCTTTTACATCCTCAAACTGCTTCTCCAGTTCTTTCTTCAGAGCGGTTAATTCTTCTTTGCTTAACTGACTATACGGTTTCATAGATCTCCTCCTGTGCTTTTGCTTCCATCATGGTTCATTATGCAGCATCCGTACTTTTACGCTACACAACGCTACTAGAAAATATTTTATCCAGAAAGTGACCATATGTCAAGAAACACTTGCATTTTCGGCAAATTATACGGATGTATTTTATTTTTCAATGCAGTTTATGCAACTTTTCTTCATAAAACTTGCATTTTCAAATAGCTGTTGTATTGTCTTTCCGGTTTATGGTATTCTATAGATAAGTATGTCCCTTGGACATTCTGACTTTACTCATAGAACATGTACAGGCTTTTTTCCAATTTCAGGAAAAATACTGTTAGCCAGACATACATTTATATAGAAAGAAAGGATATTATTATCATGTGGATTGCAGATCAATGGAAAGATTATCAGGTGCTTGACACCTCCAAAGGAGAAAAACTGGAACGTTGGGGCGACTATCTGCTGGTTCGTCCGGACCCGCAGGTTATCTGGGATACCCCGAAGAAGAATCCGGGCTGGAAAAAGATGAATGGCCACTACCACCGCAGCAAAAAGGGCGGCGGTGAATGGGAATTCTTCAACCTGCCGGAACAGTGGACCATTCAGTACAAAGACCTTACGTTCAACTTAAAACCGTTCAGCTTCAAGCACACCGGTCTTTTCCCTGAACAGGCAACCAACTGGGACTGGTTCGGTGACAAGATCCGCAAAGCCGGACACCCGGTCAAAGTGCTGAACCTCTTCGCCTACACCGGTGGTGCTACCCTTGCCGCTGCAGCTGCAGGTGCCAGTGTTACTCATGTGGATGCTTCTAAGGGAATGGTCACCTGGGCGAAGGAAAACGCCGTTTCCTCCGGTCTGAAAGATGCCCCTATCCGCTGGATCGTAGATGACTGTGTAAAATTTGTAGAACGTGAGATCCGCCGTGGCAATCACTACGATGCGATCATCATGGATCCGCCGTCTTACGGTCGTGGACCCAAAGGAGAAATCTGGAAAATCGAGGAGGCGATCCATCCGCTGATCAAGCTGTGTGCAAAACTGCTCAGCGATGATCCGTTATTCTTCCTGGTAAACTCCTACACAACAGGACTTGCTCCGGCAGTACTGACTTATATGATTGCTACCGAGTTGAAACCATTTAACGGTCATGTGGATTCTCAGGAGATCGGTTTACCGGTTCGTGATACCGGACTGGTGCTTCCATGCGGGGCTTCGGGACGCTGGGAACGGTAATCATTGTAAACGATTGGTACTATGCAACATTATTATGAGAAACAGGCAGAAGAAATCCATTTTTCCGGATCTCTCCTGCCTGTTTTTTCTCTGATCTATTTCATTTTCCCATTAGTTTGTACAAATCGCCACAAACTGTTTCATGCAACGATTTCCCGCATCATTGTTCATCTGTTCCGGATGGAACTGTACACCGTAGACACGTTTTGCACTGTTTGAAATAGCCTCAACTGTTCCATCTCCTGCCCGCATATCTACCTGGAAACCAGGTGCTAGATCACGGATGGACTGATGATGATAGCTGAGGACACGCACAGAACCGGAATATACTCCTGAGAGCCATCCACCGGCAACCACATGTGCCGAATGCCATACACCCATGTGACCTCCAATATTCTGATTCAGTGTTCCACCAAAAGCGACATTCACCAGCTGTATACCTTTACAGATGCCAAGAACCGGTTTTCCGGCTTCGGCACTTCTTTTCACTGCATCGATCTGTCTGTCATCCAGTGCATTGTCGATATTGCTGCTTCCTGTATTTGCCTGTCCATATCGTGATGGATCCAGATCTCCACCTCCCGGAATAATGATTCCATCATACTGTGAAGGATCATAGCCTCCTGTGACGATCACGGCATCAACACCCATTTCTCTGACTTTTGCCGCCGTAGTTGCCGCTCCTGCCTCATTGTTACCGATAACTCCGATAAGAATATTCTTCCATACACCATTTGGTTTCAGATAATAATTTCTCTTTCCATCATTGATCCAACCGGTTTTCATGGCTCCGTCACCGCCAAAATAGTACCAGGAACCGTCAACCTGACCCCAGCCTGTCTGCATCGCTCCACTTCCGTTAAAGAAGTACCAGGAGCCACCCACAACGTTCCATCCGGTGAGCATGGCTCCGCTTCCGGCGAAATAATACCAGGTGCCGTTAATCTTTTTCCAGCTATTAGTGATTCTGCTTCCATCTGTTCTCTGGTAATACCAGGTGTTTCCGTCCTGTACCCATCTTGCATTCTGATCCGGGTCATAATTCGGGATCCAGTTCCCGTCAGCTCCTACCCAATATGAGCCAACCCATGTATTTGTCAGCATCGCTCCGCTTCCACTGACATAATAATTTCCAATCCATCGGTTGCTGCACATGGCACCACTTCCGTTCATATAATACCAGGAATTATCGATCAGATGCCATCCGGCTCCGACCATGGCTCCATTCCCCGGCACCATATAATACCAGGAACTGCCGATATACGCCCAGCCTTCCACCATAGCTCCGCTTCCGGTCAGATAATACCAGGTTCCTCCACGGTTCAGCCAGCCTCGTTGCATCGCTCCGCTTCCATTCATGTAATACCAGATGTTTCCGTCTTTCACCCAGCCGACCTGCATCGCTCCGTTTCCCGGCTGAAAATAATACCAGGTACCACCGATATTTCCCCATCCTTCTGCCATCGCTCCGCTTCCCGTCAGGTAATACCAGGTTCCTCCACGGTTCAGCCAGCCCGTCTGCATCACGCCACTTCCATTGGCATAATACCAGGTCTGTCCATCCTGAAACCAGCCGCTTTGCATTGCCCCGGCGGAATTCATATAATACCATTTTCCACCGATCCATCGCCAGCCGGTAGCCATAACTCCCTGATCATCAAAATAATACCAGACATTTCCCAACAATCGCCAGCCTGTCAACCGATTCATGTTTTCATCCAGATAGTAGGTTTGTCCGCCACTCTGATTCCATCCCGGATGTGGTGCTTCCACCGTCTGCGTCTGAACCGCAATCTGAGTTTCCTGGGACTGTACAGCGGGCTGCTGTGCTTCCTCATTCAGTTCAGGAACTGCTGCACTTTCCGATGCCGGCTGTTTTTCCTCCTTTATCTGTACTTCGGATTCCGGCTGTTCTTCTGAAACATCCTGCGTTTTGCCTTCTTCCTGTGTTTCCACTTCGGCAGCTTCTTCTTTTTCTTCCTCCTGATCCGGCTTCAAATCCTCCTTGTCAGTGGATTCTGCAGATGTTTCCGCATTCACTGTACTTTCAGTACCTTCCGTCTCCTGTATATTTTCCTGCGCCATATACTCCCCGGTATCCTCCGCATAAACAGTCGCTCCCGAAGCCAGAAGAACCGCACTGGTCAGGATTGCAGCAGCCAGTTTCTTTCCGTATTTTTGTAATCTTTTGTAGTACATCTTTCTGTCCTCCTTCGTAAATCTTTCTTATATATAAAATATTGTTTTACCAGTTTTTTGACCAATCCGCTCCATCCACCGGTTGTACTGCGTCCATTCTTTGATTTTCTCCATTCCTATCGAAACCACTAAGGATACTCCAACAAGCATCACAAAACATGCAATCCAATTTCCGCAGCCATAAATCAGTCCGACGAAATAATAGGAATAAATCTGATTATGTATCAAGAACATATTTCCTGAATGTTTCCCGAGAAAACACATTCCCCGGGAAAGAAATGGAATCTTTATCAGTACATCCACAGTCAGAACCGCAAGTAAAAAGGCAATTATCCCATCCGGAATACCAAAGTAATTGTAATTTGTCCGGATAGAAATCATGAAAAGTAAAAGTACTGTTTCACTGATGATCTTTATCGCTTTCCCCCAGCGCTTCTTTTTGCAAAATTCATCCAGCCGTTCAAAAACACGTCCTTCCTGACAGCCAGCTCCTAACAGTACCGGAAACAAGTAGAATGTATTGGCATTTGATGCATTGAGAAGAAACAAAATTCCCATGCTCAGACAGATCGTCGTTAAAATCCCTGCCTTTCGAAAGAGCTTAAGGATCCACGGTACAGCCAAAATAATCAAAAGCGCCAGTGATATATACCACCAGGTGGGATTCAGTGTCGGAGTTCCAAAAAGATAGGAAAGTCCGAAAAAATCTAACAGAAAATATACTATTTTACTCTTTAATTCCCCTCCGTAGGCATCTGTTATCGTTCTTCCCAATGGCTGACACAGACAGGTCAGAAAGAACGCAAACCAGTATAATGTCAGCAGTTTCCAGATTCTCTTCCATATAAACTCTTTAATTTCTCCCACTGTCGGTTCCCAGTCAGCAAATTTTTTATAATAGGATGCCGTGATTCCATATCCACTGATAAACACAAAAATCGCTACACATACTTTGCATAGAAGTGCATAAAAGTTAATCCGTTCTTCCGAAAACGGAACAAAACTAATCACAAACTCCTGATAATTTTCCGCCTTATAAAACAAATGATGAAAAATCATCATAGCAATTCCGATTCCCTTACAAAACTCGGATTCTCTTTTTCTGAACATTTTTAGCTATCCTTTTCTTTCGATTTTTGAACCATTACATTTTGGCTCTTTCTGTTGTATTCCTACTTATATAGATACATAAGACAGCTTTTAGGTTCTAATTTTTCTGAAATTTCTCTATAAAATTATTTATTGAAAAAGCAAAAATTTATTTCCCGTACTACCCAAAAATACCCCTGACAGTCTGAAAATTTTCCAGACCACCAGGGGTATTATTATTCAACTATATATCACTAATTTTCTACGCAGTCGAGACGAATCCATGTTTCTTTTCCATTCAACGTTGCTTTTATTATGACAAATCCTGTTTTACATATCTTTATTTTGTTTCCTTTCAGAATTTCAACAATTCCGTCCTCTGCCTCAAACCCAGTATCGTAAGCCGGACCATCATGACCGCTTTTTTCGATAGTAAGTTCCAGATCATTCAGGTTAAATGGATAGGTCACAGGATATACCTGAATATTCGGAGTTATAGTATCACCAACTTTTACAAACTCTTCTTTTTCACTTGGATTTGTACGTTTCCATTCAATTTTATCCAGTTCTGTGTTATCACCGACTCCTTCTACCTTGATCGTGCAGCTGACTGTGATATATGGATTTTTGTTATCTGGGCTGAAACCTGCTTCTAAAGATCCTTCCTGTACACTACATGTAATGGTCGTTTCGCCTTCACTCATGGCTCTTACAACACCATCCCAGTCCACTTCTGCCACCTTCGGATTGCTGGATTTCCAACCATATGCGGAAATCCAGGCATTTTCCGGTAATGTACTTACTTCAAGCTGGCGTTTATCTCCCATTTTCATATTGTAAACACTCTGTTCAAAATAAGGATTCTGAAGTTTTTGCGCTGTTTTGACTACAACAGTTGCAGTTCCAATCCTTCCGTCACCTTCTACTACAATTGTTGCAATTCCATCCGAAATACCTTTCACATAATTCCCATTAAACTCCGCTATATCTTCATTCAGAGAATACATTTTTACTTCCTCGGCTCCGCCATACCAGGAACCATCTGGAGCATATACCTGAACAAACTCACTTCTCCCAACCGGTAAAAAATCAGTTACTGCAACATTTAATGTATAATATTCTTTTGCCGTAATCGTGCAACTTGCTTTCTTTCCATCAACCTCTGCCGTGATCGTTGCTTCACCCTTACCAACCGTTTTTACCTTTCCGTCCTCCACGGTTGCAACACTTTCATCTGAACTGCTCCAGATTATTTTCTTATCTACGGTAGTGTTGGATGGGTTATACGTAACTTCCAGTGTTTCGCTCTCACCTGCCCACATTTCCAGAGAAGTCTGATTCAGGCTGATGGATTGCAGAGCGATCTCCTGTTTTTCAGGTTCTTTTTGTTTATTCGGTATCCATTTTCCGCTACCATCTACATAATACTGTCCGATCCAGGTATTCGTTGCCATGGCTCCGTCAGCTCCCAGATAATAATCACCTGCCCAGGCATTTTTTACCATTGCCCCGGATGCATCCATGTAATACCAGCTTCCGTTCACCTGTTTCCAGCCGGTTACCATCCAGCCGGATCCGTCGAAGTAGTACCAGGTTCCGTTGATCATTTCCCAGCCGTTCATCGTATAACCGCCATCCGCATGTCTGTACCACCAGCGGTTTCCGCTCTTCACCCAGCCGGCCTGTGTTTTCACTTTTCCGGGAATCCAGGCTCCGCTTCCGCCTACATAATTGTCACCGATCCAGGTATCTGCCTGCATGACTCCACTTTCATTCATGTAATACCAGGTGCTTCCTACCTGCACCCAGCCGGTGGCCATTGCTCCGCTTCCCGTCAGATAATACCAGCCACTGGAAAGTTTTAACCATCCGGTTACCATATAACCGTTTCCGTCAAAATAGTACCAGGTTCCGCCGATATTTTTCCAGCTTTTGGTCGGATAACTTCCGTTATCCTCCTCCCACCACCAGCCGGTTTTGTTCTGTTTCCAACCGCCGGCTGCCTGTACGCTGACCGGCGTAAATGTTGACGCGAGCATCAGCACAGACATCCCGATCGCCAAGGCTTTTTTGATTGTTTTGTTCTTCATATTCTTCCTCCTTCGAAGTATTTATTATAAATCCTCTTGGTTTATAAACGTTTAATGCAGATATTTTTTCATATCATCAACGGAAATCCCCATCCAGTTTGCCCAATATTCTTCTCTTTCCTGCTGAGAATAGTTTGCTAGTTCACTTTCTGAGGGTCCGATGGTAAATATAAGTCCGCGTTTTTCTATTTTTCCATCCACCTTCAACACCAGAACCGCACAGCCTGCTGTCAGTGGCTGATCGGTCTTTTTCATCAGTTGTATCATACAGGATGAATTTTGTATCAGAGCATCCAAGGCTACTTCTTTCGTAAAGTCCTTATCATCTCCGTACACCAGTTGAACATCCTGTGTTTCCTTATTTTCATCTACACCTGTAATTCCGTAAATGTCAAAATCAGGTTGCACATGCATTCCCACTTTGACCTTAGAAGCATAGACCGCATCTTCTTCATTCCACACAAATGGTTCTACCCCATTTGCTGTTCTCATTTTGTTAACTTCATCAAAAAGATATTTGGCATATTCTGTGTCATAAGAGTATTCCACGACATCTTCCTCACCGGTTACGATCACTTCACATTCTGCCCGTTTACCAAGAATCTCTGCATATACGGTTGCTCTTCCCGGTTTTTGTGCGACAATGCCAAAACGATCCGCTGTCACCACACTTTCATCGCTGCTTCCCCATCTTATTCCATAACCGTTAGCATACTGATAATTTGCATACTCCACAGGTTTTGATGTTAACCGAAGGTGTGTTGTCTCGTTCTTTTCCATATATAACGTTGTCTGATCAAAATAAAGCTCTTCTAGGTCTTTATCTGCCGATACTACCTTTATCTGCCGACTCAACTCGATATCCCGTATCGTTATATGAAGCGTGGTCTCTCCTATATCCGTTGCCCACAGAGTACCTACCGGAGAATTGAGCATAAGGATATTTTCATCATCGACAGACATTCTGATAAGATTGGTAATATCATAATTTCCCGGCTGCATATGGACAGATACTTCTGCTGCTTCCCCATATTTGAGATAATCAGCATCCGATGTGGGATACTTGATTTCTACCGATATGGATGAAGCATCTTCCGGTAACACAAGCATTTCCACCGACCGTGAAACGTCGGAAACTTTCAATGCGATTTTTACTACTCCCGCTTTATGCGCCGTAACTTTCCCATCCTTGACTGTCGCAATCGATTCATCCGAAGATGTCCACTTTGCAGTCAGATCATCTGTCGTATTTTCCGGATAATACTGCCAGTCTATCTCCTCTTCTTCTCCCGGCTTCAATGGCTGACCTGTTGTCTGCAAACGAATCGTTTCCAGCGGAACCCGTACCGGTTTCGTTCTGTCCCAGTTTCCATCCGAATCCAGATAACGGTCACCAATCCAGGTGTTTTTCAGTTTCGTTCCGTTTTTTCCGACAAAGGAATCTCCGACCCACTGATTTCGAACAAGTACTCCATCCTCGTCGACATAGGACTCTCCGATCCACTGGCTGGTTACTTTTTTCCCATCCCCGCCGACATAAGAATCATCGATCCACTGATTTTTCAGTTTTTTTCCGTCCGCTCCTGCATAATAGTCCTGCACCCACTGATTTTTTATTATTTTTCCGGATATTCCTACATAATAATCATCCACCCAGCAGGCAGTCATCATCTTTCCATCGGAACCGAGATAACTGTCATCCACCCACTGATTTTTTCTCATTGCCCCGTCGCCTACCGGTCCCAGATAGTACCAGCTTCCGTTGATTTTCTGCCAGCCGGTCTGCATCCAGCCGTTTTTGTCAAAATGATATTTTTTCTGATTAATGGTCTCCCAACCATTTACCGTATAGCTTCCATCGCTGTGTCGATACCACCAACGGTCACCGGAACGGATCCACTGGCTCTGAACAGCATCCGGTATCCATGCACCGGATGGATTGACATAACATGAACCAATCCAGGTATCTTCTGCCATCTTTCCATTTCCATACAGATAGTACCAGGAACCGTTGATCAGCTGCCAGCCGGTCAATATCGCTCCACTGCTGTTCATATAATACCAGGTAGTTCCATCTTTTACCCAACCGGTCTGCATCGCTCCATTACCCGGCTGCAGATAATACCATGTTCCTCCGACGGATGCCCAGCCTTCTGCCATCGCTCCGCTTCCCGGCTGTAGATAGTACCAGGTTCCTCCGACGGATGCCCAGCCTTCCGCCATCGCTCCGCTTCCGGTCAGATAATACCAGAAACGTCCATCCCAGTACCATCCGGTGCGCATATAGCCATTCCCGTCAAATGCATACCAGGTTCCGTGAATGTATTTCCACTGATTCGCCGGCCAGCTTCCATTATCTTCCTGCCACCACCAGCCGGTACTGTTCTTTTTCCACGTTCCCGCCTGTGATGTGACAGGCAGCAGCACGATCATAAGTGCCAATACCGCCATGCATATTATTTTTTTCCATCTTTTCTTTTTCATATGTACTTCTTCCTCACTATTTGGCTGCACCACATACCGAGCAGACATACCCTCTCGTCACCACTTCATCGTATGCAGGTTCATCCACCCACACCTGCTGCGTCACCGCATCATGGTGAATACTTCCGGTCTGGATCTTTCTGCTGCTGAATCCGGCATTGTGTATCGCTTCGTGTTCCTGTGCATTTGTCGTTACATCTGCTCCGCAGGTATTACAAAAAACATGGTATTCGTATACAGGCTCCTCGTATGCCTCCTGCACCGTCTTGGTCTCATAATGCCCGGATGCCTCATGATGAATCTTTTCTGTCTGTGCTACCCACTGATGGGTATGCTGATCTGTTTCTGATATGGATGTCCCCTGCTGATTTCCCGTACTTTCTGTATTTCCTGTGCTGTCAGTATTTTCCGTGTTTCCTTCCGTTCCCTGTGAACCGGTCGCAGCTGTCGGCTGGCCATTGTTTTCTGCCGTTGACTCTGTCTCTGCTGCCGGTGAAACAGGCTGGTTTTTCGCCGGTTCCGGTGTCGTTGTAGGTTCCGAAGTTACGGTGGGTTTTGGCGTATTCTCAGGTGTCGGCGTCACCACATCCTCTGTATTTCCGGTATCTTTTGTATCTTCCTTCACACTGGCTTCCGTCTCTTCGTTTTTTTGATCATCTGTATCCACCAGCAGCTCCTGTATCTCCTGCACCTGCTGATGCCTGTCCGGAATTTTCGCAGCACCTATCCCGATTCCCATACAGATCGCTGCTGCTGCAATTCCTGTGACAATCGCTTTTTCTATCCCCGCTTTCACCAGGAACTTCGCCTTCGGTATCTGTTCCTGAACTCCCCGAAGTTTCTGAAACAGATACATGAGAATCGGAACCGGTGCAGCTGTCCGCAGGATAACTCCCTTTTTCTCCAGTTCGGCGATCTCTTTTCCGATCTTTTTTCTCGCATAATTCAGACGGCTCTTTACAGTATTTACGCTGCAGTTTAAAGCATCTGCGATCTCGTTGACCGACATCTGCTCATAGTAAAACATTCCCACAACCATTCTCTGCTTTTCATCCAGTTCTCCCAGAATCTGGTCTATCAGTTTTTTCGTCTCTGCCTGATCCACTACAATCTCCGGTATATGTTCCAGTCTTTCGTCCTGCAGTTCGGCGATGCTTTTTCCCCCTTCACCATCTGCCTCCGAGAATAAAACCCAGTCCACTTTCCGCAAATGTGCTTTTGCCGTATTAACCGCTATCTTTTTGATCCACACCGGAAACTTATCCGGTTCTTTCAGCTGTTTGATCTTTCGCAGGCTTTTATAGTAGGTTTCCTGTACAATATCCTGTGCGGTATCTTCATTATGTATAAATACTTTTACGATATGATATACTTCTGAATATGTAAGCATATATAAGTTTGTAAATGCTTCTTTATCGCCTTCCACAGCTCTCTGAACCAGTTCTATGCGGTCTTGTTTATCATCTTCTTTATCGTTATCTGTAATCTGATTGTCTTCCATATTATGTCTTTCCTTTTTTCGGAGTTTTTATATGAATAGAATCGCTTTATTTAGTAATCTGCTAATCTGTTTTGCTTTATACACATATCGATTCTGTATACTTTACATTTTATAGATGCATGAATCGTCTATTTGGTTTTATATTTTTCTGATTTTTCCAAAATATTTTTAATTCTTTTGTTTTGCTTTGCAGTTAACAATATAAATCCCGGCACACACCAGAAGCAGTGCCACTAAGCTACCGGTATTAAATGCCTGTTTCACCTCACCAAGGATCAATGCTGACAGGATCACACTGCATAATGGATTGACAAATCCGAAAATCGCCACTTTTGAGACATCGTTCCAGGCAAGTAATACTGACCACAGCGTGTAAGCAACTGCCGAAACCATTGCCAGATAGAAGATGATCACGACACCCACCGCGGTAATATTTCCAAAGTGTCCGCCCATTCCGATGCCGATCAGTATCAGAACGACCCCTCCCATGGTAAACTGTGTTCCGCTGAGCACCACCGGGGATACTTTTTTCGAATAGATATTAATCAGGATCGTGGAGATTCCATAAGCGACCTGCGAGATCAGGATAAACCCTTCACCGGTAAGCGTGAATCCCATATTCAGGGACTTTCCCATCAGGTTAATCACAACCACACCGGCAAATCCAAGCACGCAGCCCGCCATTTTTCTCCCGGTCATCCGTTCGTTTCGAACGATCAGGCAGGCCATCAGTATCGCAATAAAGTTGCCAAGTCCGGTGATAATGCCTCCTTTTACTCCGGAAGTGTGGGCAACACCGATGTAAAAGAAGAAATACTGTCCCACCGTCTGTGCCAGACACACCGGAACCGCGTATTTCAGGATCGTCCGATCCGGAATCAGCACTTTTTTCTCCCTGATGGATGCAAAAATCAGAACCAGCAGTCCTGCCAGTGTAAACCGAACCCCGGCAAATACAATCTGACTCGCCGTATCTGCCGCATCCACCTCCATCAGACGATACCCCGTCTTGATCACCGGAATCGCACTTCCCCACAGAATACAACATACACACGCAAGAAGCGCTACGATTCCTGTTCTTGTTAATGTGTTTTTCTTTTGTACCATTTTTCTTCTCCCTTTCCTGTTTCATCTGTAATTTCTGATACTTTTATCATATAGCAAAAACTGACAAATTCATAGAGATTTTTATGTTGTTTTATGTGTATTCGGACAAAAAGTCCTGAACATCAGGAGTCGGAGACTTCATGTTCAGGACTTTTTTATTCATATATCAATATTCTTTCTCTTCAAAAATCATAAGAACCTGCCATTTGATAAAACAAATGCTGAAAGGCCACATAAATACAGGCTTTCAGCATTTCTTGTCACTATATTCTTATTATACACAAGCTACCATAAGATTCAACGTAGATTTTTGCATTACAATTGTTATCTCTTATATGTGGTTTTTTCTTCCTCATCGGCGTTAGGAATTCCTGTGCCGAGCTGATCCCAGTTCAATATAACAGAATCAGTAAACGCATTGATAACCAGACCAGTTAATACATATCGTGATTCTTTTGCCATATTAATCGCATCAGAAATGTATACTTCTCTTTGATAAAATTTCTTCCCATACTCTTTCATTTCCGCTGCACTTGTAAACACAGGAAAATAATATCTTTCTCCATTTTTCAGAATATCCATCTGGTTCTTCTCGCTGATATAGGGAACCCATACTTTACTGGTCTTCAAAGACTCTATCATGTCATTTTCTGCAGACCAGCTTTTCTCTTTTTTATAAATATTCAGTGCTTCTTTCAAACTTTTCGATGCGCCGGTTGAAACAAAACCATGATTCTCTTCCGGCTTCTTCTGCCAGTAAGTTTCGTTATTGGTAGCCTGGGATGTATGATATTGCGCATATGCATTATTCTGCGTTCTTCCGTCTGTGCTGTTTCCAGCAGAATTTCCCTGATTGTTTCCAACTGAGATTTCCTGATAAAGTTTCCATTTTTTATCGATCCGGATCGCACCAACTAAAGAGAGTAAAAAGGATATAGCACCAATGCCTACTGATCCACCTGATGTAATTGCCAGAAGTACATATATCAATTCTATTATAGCCAGAATATAAGCCATTGTTGTTGTTTTCTTTTTAATTAAGAGAATTCCCAGAACAATACTGACAACCATAAACAACAAATTGAGCTTTACTGCTCCCATCTGGAACAAACCATCAAGGCTTCCTCCATTCTGAAGTATGCTTTGCGATATGTGTCCTATACTCGATAGAACGAATATACCTGATACGATAGATACCACACCTGCCCAGGTGAAAAAGGCACGTATCTTTTTAAAATTAGGTAATGCTGTAAATTCTTCCTTGGTAAGCCCCTTGGGAAGTGTACTGAGATCTACTTTTTGATTTTCTGCCATTTTTAATCACTCCTTATATATCTGCTCGTATTTCCAATTGTACTTTTTTATATTTGATTTTATCTCTACTCTGTCTTCAGGACATATCTGACTTCTACACGCCTGGATGCTGCAGCATCTTCTTTGCCTTCTCCGTCCAGAATAAGATTGTTTTCTCCATTACCGACAACCTCGATAACATTCGCAAGCTCCGGATAACCTGCTTTAATATAATCTGCAACAGTCTGTGCTCTTTCCTCAGAAAGTTTTAAATTGTAAGCCTCGTCGCCTGCAGAATCAGTATAGCCCTCCACTACGATTGTGGATACCTTTCCTTCTTCTATCGCACCGGATATTACCGGTACATAGGCTGCAAGGAATTGATCCAGATAAGCCTTTCCCTCATCTGTCAGCTTCGACTTGTCCAAAGCAAACAGCACATTACAGTTAAAAGCAACTGTAGAACCGGAGAATGCAACAGATAAGACAGTTACATGGAGTACGTCTGATGATAGCATTGCAACAGTAGATGATAAAGGATTGGTAACATTCTTAAGTAAGAACGGAACAGTTACTATCACAGCAACATCCGCTGCAGATGCTACAAAGACTGGAACAATTGAACTGAAAGTTGCAATCAAACAGGATGTGGCAGAGGTTGAGACAATCGTAGAAGATGGTAATCCACCGGCGTCAGGAACAAATACATACGGAACAAAAAGTAATGATATCAAATGGGAGGGTGAGTCATGGTATACCTGGGCTGAGAATGGACAACATGGTGGAACAAAAACAGAAACTGGAGATGGTGAGAATGGTAAGGGACACTCTTTTACATATACATTCACTGGAACTGGCGTAGATGTTTATTCTCAGAAGCATGCTAACTTTGCAAGCTTTGATGTTTATATTGATGATAACAAGATTGAAAATTGTTCATTAGCGGGTTCAGGCACTGGAGAAAAGCAGGAACTTATCTTCTCAAAGAAAGGTCTTGAGAATGGTAAGCACACAATCAAATGTGTGGCAGCTGAGCGTGACGGAAAATATCAGGTCAACCTGGATTACTTAAAGATCTTTTCACCAGGCGAAGGTGCAACAGTTGATAAAGCAGCGCTCCAGGAATCAGTTGAGGCAGGAGCAGCACTTGTTAAATCAGAATATGATGAGACAAACTGGAATGCATTTATGGACGCATATAATGCTGCGGTTGCGGTAATGAATGATGCAGCTGCAACAAAGGAAACTGTAGATGAAAAGAAAGAAGCATTAGATGCAGCAATCAGAGCACTTGGAGCACCGAAAGTTCCTACAGTAGAAGACCAGACAGGTTCAGCAGTTCTTGTGGAAAGCAAGAAAGTTGTACTGAAATGGACGAAGGTTCTGGGAGCAGCAAAATACAAAGTAGTTGATGAAAAGAATGGAATTGAAAAGATTGTAAGTGGTACAACCGTAACACTGGAGAATCTGACACCTGGAACAACTTATAACTTCAAAGTATATGCTCTGAATAGTGTAGATGTTGCATCAGAGAAGGCAATTGAGATCAGCAATGTGGCAACAATGGGTGACGGATCAACAAAAGGTGAGATCGAGTCTGTTACAAAGACTCCGGTCAGTGATGATTCTGTAAAACTCACATGGACATTAAAAGAAGGCTCCACTTTCGCAAGCTATGAAATTTATGTCAATGGTCAGCTGAAAGGTAATACGACAGAAAAAGAGTTCACACTTAAGGATTTGGAAGACGGCACATACGTTGTTAAGATTGTTGCAAAGACAGCAGCAGGACAGTCAGCACTTCCAAAGCAGTTTTCTTTTGAAATGAAAAATAGTGTAAAAGTACTTAGTGTAACAAACCCAGAAGGAATTTCAGTAGAAGAAGGAACTGCATTTAATAAGCTTGAATTACCAGAGAAAGTAACTGTCACAGTGACAGGAAACTTGGATCAAGAAGTAGAAGTAACATGGGCAGAAGGTGATTACCAGACAACACCGGGAACTTACACATTGGAAGGAACACTGACAATGGGTAAGAATATGAAAAACCCAGATGGCGTGAAAGCTTCTATCAAGGTAACAGTTACAAAGAAACCGTATGAGATTAAGTCCGTTGCAAAACTGGATAAGAAAGAAGTTGCATACGGAACAGCGGCAACAGATCTTGGACTTCCGACAGAAGTAGAAGTAAGCTACACAGACGGAACAAAAGGAATAGCAAGTGTTACATGGAATACAGACAACTACGATGGAAATAAAGCAGGAGACTATACTCTGACAGGAAAGCTTTCCTTTGCAGATGATGTTACCAATCCGAAGGAGTTGACTGCTTCTGTAACAGTAACAGTTAAGAAAAAGGCAGAAGAACCGAAACCAGAAAAAGACGCTGATTACACAGCTGTGAATGCAGCAATGGAAAAAGCAAATAAGATTGACAGAAGTAAATATACAGAAGAAAGTCTGAAAGCTTTGGACGATGCAGTAGCGGCAGTAGAAAAGGGCCTGAAAGAATCCGAGCAGAGCAAAGTTGATGCAATGGCAGCAGCGATTGAGAAAGCGTTAGGTGATCTGGTAGAAAAACCAGTAGTTAAACCAGAAAAAGACGCAGATTATACAGCAGTGAACGCAGCAATAGAAAAAGCAGAAAAGATTGACAGAAGTAAATATACAGAAGAAAGTCTGAAAGCTTTGGATGATGCAGTAGCAGCGGTAGAAAAGGGTCTGAAAGAATCCAAACAGGATAAAGTTGATGCAATGGCAGAAGCAATCAATAAGGCTTATGCAGCATTAGTTGAGAAACCAGCTGTAGAAGAGGAAGCAGACTACACAGCAGTAAGCGCAGCAATGGAAAAAGCAAAGAAGATTGACAGAAGTAAGTATACAGAAGAAAGTCTGAAAGCTTTGGATGATGCAATCGCAGCAGTAGAAAAAGGTCTGAAAGAATCCGAACAGAGCAAAGTTGATGCAATGGCAGCAGCGATTGAGAAAGCGTTAGGTGATCTGG
>OLOJ01001725.1_pt1 | contig 19565 bp, 19 predicted proteins | sample 1672251 | NCBI WGS metagenome assembly OLOJ01 (sample SAMEA3136664, study PRJEB25190) | human gut metagenome | biome: human gut; feature: human-associated habitat; material: faeces | place: Austria | collected 2013 | reverse complement strand
GCCACATCTGAAATCTGGTCGGCACTCATGCGTGAGCTTGCGTCAGCTCTGGTCTTGTAGCCGTTCTTAAAATCTGTATTGATGTCAATACAATAGGCAGTTTCGCCCTCGACTTTCATATAGCCCTCATTGAATGTCGAACCGATAGAACCGTCATTCATTACTTTTTCAATGATACCGACACGCTCTGCACTTTCCGTCCAGTATTGCTTGCTTTCTGCATGAACGGGTGTAGTCGGTAAAGCAGTAACGACAGTTGCAAGAGCTAAGAAGCCCGTACACAATCGTTTCCATGTCTTTTTCATAAATCTAATGCTCCTTTCATTTTGGGTAATAAAATAGCCGTCCAATAAGAACGGCTGGAAATAGAAAAGGAACGTCATTTTAGGCGTTCCATAATCTATAAAATATTCAATTTTTTATACTGATGTGTTGCTCATCAAAATCTCAAATTAAGGTTATTTGACACCAATTTTGACACCAATTTTTTGTATATTGACGATTTTTGATGAAATATGATAAATTCATAAAACCCGTGAAAAGCCTGTAAATAGGCACTTTACGGCACTCTATGAACTAAGACAAAAGCTACGCTGTAATAACAATAGTTGAGTGCTAATTATTTTGTGAAGATTTTGTGAAGCCTTGATTTTACGGACTTCACAGGGATTTTTCACTTACTTTCGCACTCAATTTTCTTGGTTTGACACCATTTTTACACCATTTCATTTGATTTTGGTGTAACACTCACTTTATTTACACCAAATTACACCATCGACTTACATTTACACCACAGCAGGTACAGTTTCCGGCAGATTCATTTTTGACATCTCATTTTCTACATGAGCCATTTCAGCGATATGATTGTAGATATTCATAGTGATCTTCGCATCAGAATGTTCTTCGCTCCGCTACGGTCGGTGCTAAACGAATGTCCACTGGACATCCAGCACCCCATCACATACTGCATAACTTTCGGATTAACATTATTCTCACCCAATCTGGTACATCCTGTGTGACGAAGAATGTGTGCAGATATATGAGGCATCAGTTCTGGCTCCCTGTTCTCATTTTCCGCCAATATTGTTTCTCTCTTATTATAGGCATTAACGATATTCTTCAGAAAACTATTCACACCTGCTGGCATAATCGGACGCCCATGTTTTGTGTTAAAAATAAAACCACTGCGTCTACCAATCTCTACATTACTCTGCAATCCCAACATCAAATTTAATTCCTTCTGCTTACGAAACGCATCATATACGGTCTGAGTCATAGGAATTGTTCTGATTCCAGCATCCGTTTTTGTCTCCGAATCATGGAAACAATAACCTTCTTCTCCCTCATAATAAACAAGCTGTCCATTCACATGAATTTCCCGGTTTTTCATATCCACATCTGACCAGGTCAATCCGATTGTTTCACTTATTCTCAGGCAGGCTCCAAACATAATCTGCATCATTGGCAAATGCGGCTTATACACCTTACTGTTCTCCACAAATTTCAGAAGCTTCTCTTGTTGTTCCAGCGTTAATGCCTCTTTCTCCTTTGCAGCAGCACCATAATCGCCAAGAGTTCCTGTTACCGGATTTTTACGGATAATCCCATCCTCCACAGCCATATTAAATGCTGGGTTTAATAAAGCATACATACTTTTAATCGTGCTGTGTGCCAAACCCTCATCCGAAAGTCCTGAAAAAAATGTCCGTACATGAGATGTCTTAAAATCAACTACACGGATGTTTCCAAGAGTATTCTTTATCCGATAATTCCATGTTCGCCAGTAGTCCTTTTTCGTTTTTTCCCGGATATTCTTTGTCGCCATATATCGCTCAAATAATCCATTTACCGTCAATTTCTTTACAGATGTGTCCGTAATAAGCTGATCGTCAATATCTTTATTGATTTTCTTTTCCTGCTCACGCAGACTTGCCAGATCCATGTCATAGATTGTAACACGCTTTCCGGTAAGCTCATCTTTGTAACGATACATATAACGTCCGTCTGGACGCTGACTTTCTCCAGTTTTTAAATTTCTGCCTTTATTGTCTTTTCTTGCCATACTAATCATTCCTTTCACATTCGTTGTTTGTTATTCGGAATGATTTTTGTCCTGTTCGTATCAGTCATAATCTGTCTGATATCTGTTCACAGATTAACATAATATTTTAGGATTTCCAAGGGTAAATTCTTGAAAAACACTAATTTTTCTTTGCACTCTCATTCCGAAGGAAATTCGTTGTTTTCTCCTGTTCTCATCCATTACACTGCCATTGCATCAAGATATTTTTTTATCTTATCTACGTTATAGAGAACACGTCTGCCAACAATGATCTTTGCTTCTGCACAATCTGCAATTTTTCTTGCTGTGACAGCACCACAGGATAACATTGCCATTAAGCCTTCAATGTCCACAGTCAGACGATTTTCAGTGTTATACTCTGTTGTCTTTCTCATGATGCACATACCTCCTTTCCTCCGTATTCTTTTGCATCACCTCCCAGACAGCGGTTTCATGCCCGTTGTCAGTACCTTCTCCTGTTGTTTCTGGTTTTACCTAATGATGAATCTTTTTCTGTTCGGCGTGTTGGCTTCCATTCGTACAGGCGGTGTCAACGTTACATTTGACCTCTATCAGAACTTTTCTGAATGCTGCCAGCTTCTTCTCAAGCCTACCAGCCGTTGCCGGAGTATCTTTGGCTCCCACATACTACTCTCTGGCACAGCGGTGGAAACCTGTGTTATCCTTTAAGCCTCGAAAGGCACCTATACAGCTCATTCAATTTTCAACGAATCATGAAAGCTTATCACAGCCTATAATGAAAATAGGGGATTGATCTCCACTACTTTTTTTACTTCCTGCCTTGTTTTACAATAGTTATTGACAGGATTAAGTTTGATTGTACCTTGGAGGATTTTCACCCCGTTTTTCAACGTAAATGTTTTGCCCTTGAGTACAGCATATTGTCGCATCTTTTACAGATAGCACGAGTAGCAAAGTCCATATTATCTCGGGCAAATCTCCTGTCAATTCTATTATAAAGGAGGCTGTCTGTATGAAAGATCTTTTAGAAATTTCCTGTGGTTTGGATATCCACAAAGAAAAAATTGTTGCATGTATCCTAACTGGTCCATTAGGTAAACCTACTCACTCTGAAATTCGTGAATTTACCACTTTAATTCCTGATATGCTTGCTTTACGAGACTGGATCATTTCAGAGAATTGCCATCATGTTGCAATGGAAAGCACTGGCATTTATTGGATTCCAATTTACGAAATATTAGAAGATGCTTTCTCTGGAGATATCACTTTATTAGTTGTTAATGCCCGCCATATGAAGAACGTTCCTGGCAAAAAAACTGATATGCGTGATTCTGAATGGATTTCTACATTACTACGTGCAGGACTCCTTAATGCAAGTTTTATTCCAGAAAAAAGGATTCGTGAATTTCGTGATTTAAACCGTTATCGCAAGAGTATTATCCGCGATATTACTTCCCAGAAAAACAGGGTTGAAAAATTCCTGCAGAGTTCCGGTTTTCGTCTGTCTTCTTTTATTTCTGATATTTTTGGTGCTTCCGGCAGAAACATTATTCTACATTTGATGGAACATGGACGGATTGATAAAATATCTTTGGATTCTTATCTCAAAACAAAAACCAGAAAACGCATTGATGAAATCCTCATGTCTGTAAATGGGACTCTTTCAGAACATCAAAAATCTTTCTTAAAAATCCTCATGTGTCATTATGATTCCATGAAAGAGCATCTTATTGAAATTGAAACTCATCTTCAGGAAGATATGCTTCCATTCGCTTTACAAATTGAACAGTTAAATACTATCTATGGAATAAGTACAACTGCTTCCTGTGCAATCATTGCCGAAATCGGTACAGATATGAAACCATTTAAAACTGCAGAACACATCTGTTCATGGGCCGGTCTGTGTCCCGGCAATAACGAGAGTGCTGGAAAAAGAAAAAGTACCTCTATCACAAAAGGCAATCCTTATATAAAAAGTATGCTTTGTGAGATTGCCTGGGTAATTGCCGGCAAACGAAACACATATCTTTCAGCCTGGTATTGGAGAATCAAGCAGAAAAAAGGAGCCCGAAAAGCCATTGTCGCTCTTGCTCGTAAATTACTTGTTATCATTTATACAATGCTAAAACAAGGCACTAATTTTGATGAAAACTGTTTTGAAGTCAGGCGCAAAAACTGTGAGCAAAAACAACTTTCCCGTTATATACGAGAATTAGAAAAACATGGCTATACGGTTGAAGCTCAAGTATAATCCATCTTTTGTACAAATCATATTTCACTGCTGGCAGCCATTATTATGACTGCTTTATAGTGATGCTTTCATAATTGTTGAAAACATTTGTTGTCAAGGTTCAAGTCTTGGCTGCGATTTTTATTTTCGTAGCAAGGTTCAATAATCAAAAGTTGCACATTTTGTAGGTATACATTTTTGTACCTATTTGATTTAATGCCATTATATTCTTCCTTACTGTCAATGTCAATACCACCGTACATATTTTAGGTGCTTTTTTGTACTCTTTTTCATTGATTTTCTGTTAATTTATGTTATAATATGGACAAATCATTATTCATTCCTTGTTTTCCCTATATTCAATAGAATTTATCAGGACTAATGCAGAGGTGGCTTTATGAATTTTAATATGAAATTAAAAAAAATCCGGACATTCCGGAAAATGACACAAAAAGAATTGTCAGAGAAGATCGGACTGACCGATCAGCATAGAATTGTACAATATGAAAAAGGCGTTCGTGTCCCGAAAAAAGATCTGGTCGATAAAATGGCAAAGGCACTTGATGTCAACCCGTATACACTCTACGATACTGCTGGACGGGATGCTCCTGAAATGATGGAACTGCTTTTCTGGCTGGATGAATTTAATCCGTCTGCATTACATCTGTTTCTTCCCAAGAAATTTCCCGGAGAAAAATGTAATGAAGTAGCTGACACTTCCGTCTACTACCATGATAATGATAACTGGCCTGCTCATGCTCCTGTCTGCATGTGGTTTGATTATGGAGTTTTGAATGGTTTTCTGAAAGAATGGGTGGTTCGGATGGATGAACTGAAATCCGGCAAAATCACCAGAGATGAATATTTTGAGTGGAAAATCAACTGGCCTTATACCTGCGATAATTGTGGTAAGTTTGAGCCTAAGAAGCAGTGGAAAAAAGAATAATATTTCTTCTCAAGACAGACGTGAACTTATCCCCCCCAATATGTTCACGTCTGTTTTCACATCCATACATTTATTCTAATTCAAATGTCCCAGTATAAAGCTGATAATCCATTGTATCAGCCTCTGCTTATCTCATTGACAATATGATGAAAAATAAAAAACTGGCAGTATCAACTATAATTTTCTTTAGAATTGGCACATAATATAACCAGAAAGTTATCTGTTCATTCCCGGATATGTATTTGAGTTATATGTTCCCACATATTATAATCCAAAACGAAAGGAATGAATGAAATGAAAAAAATAGCAATGATCAGAAGCAGTCCACACCAAAATGGAAATACAAATCTTTTGGCAGATGCTTTTATTGCAGGAGCAAAACAAACCAGGAATGAAATTATAGATGTAAATTTGTCAAAAGAGAATATTAAATACTGTCAGGGATGTTATGGAACTTCGAGTTCAAGATCATGTACTAAGACCGGTATATGCTGGCAGACAGATATTATGAATATATTGTTGGAAAGCATCCGACAGTGTGATGTCATTGTTTTTGCAACACCTGTTTATTTTTACAGTGTTTCGGGACAACTTAAAGTTTTTTTAGATAGGACAGTTCCTTTATATGGGCAACAATATAATTTTAAAGACATTTACATATTGTCAGCCAGTGAAAGCAGTTCAAAATCAGCAATGGACGGTGTGATAAAGGATATTGAAGGCTGGATGACATGTTTTCCGGGAACAAAGCTGGCAGGTGTCATATATGGGACGGGAATACTTTCTCCTGGTGCAGTCAAAAGCCAAAGAAAGCTCTTAGATGATGCAACACAGATGGGACAGAGTATATAAAAACAAATTTTTAGGAAACAGGATTATGAACACAGAAGGTTTAGAAATGTTGAAGCACAGAAGAAGTGTGAGAAAATTTCAGACAAAACAGATTGAAACAGAAATCCTAAACCAGATTTTGGAAGCAGGAACTTATGCACCAACGGCAAACGGAAAACAACAGCCAGTAATTGTAGCTGTCCAAAATGCAGATACGGTAATGAAAATTGACACCATTAATGCAAAATTCAGAAAGGGACAGGAACATCCTTATTATGGGGCACCAACAATTATCCTTGTATTGTCCAATCCTGAAACAATAGCACCTGTAGAAGACGGCTGTCTTGTGGCTGGTAATATTATGAATGCTGCTTATGCCGTAGGCGTAGGAAGCTGCTGGATTCATTTTTGCAGAGAAATGTTTGAAACTGAAGATGGAAAAAATTTATTAAAGCAATGGGGATTACCAAAACCATTACCAAGAAAAAAAGATTACATTATTCATGTAAAGTAAAGAAAGAGAGGAAAATATCATGATAAGACAGATTTTTATTGCACCATTAAAGGAAGGCGTATCAGAAGAAAAAGTACAGCAGAGAATCAAGGCTCAGCTCGCATTAAAAGAGCATGTACCGGGAATTGAAAGCATTACGGTTGGAAAATCATTGGGACTTTATGGAATGGACAATGCTGTGGTAATGATGATTGATTTAAAGGACATGGATGCATGGAATGCACTACTTGCAAATGAATACCATACACAGCTTGGAAACGAAGCCGGTGAGTATTTCGATGTCAATGGGTTTATTGCAGTTCAGGTAGAAGTATAATGGAAAATCAGTTATTTGAACTCGCAAGAAAACGACGTTCTATCAGACAGTATGGAAATAAACGGATTGACGATGATGTGATTGCGGAAATTATGAAAGTAGCATTAACTGCCCCGACTTCATTTGGACATCATGCAGTGGAATTTGTAGTTGTTCGTGAAGCTGAAATGATACGAAAAGTTGGTGCATGTAAGAACTTTGGCGGTTCTCAGGTAAATGGTGCAGATACTGTTATTGTAGCCATCGTAAAAACGTCAGATAAAAGAGCCAGTGAGTTTTGGATTGAAGATGGTGCTATCGCATCGGCATATCTGCTTCTTGCGATTGAGCAATATGATCTTGGAGCCTGCTGGGTACATATCCGTAACCGAAAAGGAAAATTGAAGTCTTCTGATGAGGAAATAAGGCAGTTGTTGAATATTCCAGATGGATATACAGTATTAAACTTAGTAGCACTTGGAGAAAAAGGAGAAAAAAAGGCTCCTTATACAGAAAAAGATCTAAAGTTTGGAAATATTCACATGGAAAAATTTTAAAAGACACAATAAAGGGATATATGATAATAGCCGGTTATGGTTATCATATATCCCGCTTTTTATCGCTATGTATTTATAAAAAATTGTGAGTAACAGGTTATACAGATGGAATGATTTCACTTACATAATTCGCAATCATACGTTTTAGTTCCAGAGCAACCGGAGTCAGATCGTGCAGATCATTCGCAGCAAGCCCGATAGGAATCTCTATTGTCGGTTCAATCGCACAACGGCTTAGTTTATTTGGGGTATTGTTTACTGTAAACTCTGAGATGATACCGATGCCATTTCCTTTTTCTGCGAGATGAATGACCGATTCCGCCTGTTAGACAATAAAGCTTTGTGATATTTTTACATTTTTTGCTTTGAGAAGTTCCATTGCAGTTTCGTGTCCTGCCTGACAGAAAATGAAACGTTCTGGTTCGATATTCAGATCCAAGACGGGATCTGTAAGCATCTCAGAAGTTCCAACAGCAATCATACGGTCTGTGAAAAGAAGCTGATAATCTAACGTATCAAATGGTGCCGAAAAGATACCGAGATCAACCTGATGTTCTTCGATTGCCTTACGGATATCCATAGAACTTCCCTCGATCAGTTCAATCGACACATAAGGATATAACTTATGAAAGCGATAAAAAACTTCAGACAATATTACAGAGGTGAGAATTGGCATAGATGCTATTCTTACCTTACCGCCAATAAAATTGTTAGAACGGAAAGCTGCCTGATACATCCGGTTTTCAGTTTTTTCCATTTGACGGGCTAAAATAAGAATCTCATGCCCTATATCAGTAAGGATAAGACCTTTTCTTTTATCCCGGTGAAATAATTTCAAATTTAGTTCATCTTCCAATATCTTGATCGCCTTGCTGACTGCAGGCTGGGAGATATAAAGTTCATTGGCAGTTTCAGTGATGCTTCCCTTTTCGGCAACCCGGATAAAGATACGAAGATTGTGATTTAACATAATCATATAGTTATCTCCACATTTCAATAACGGTATTTGAGTTATGAACAAGTATAACATACAATAAAAACGTGAACAAGAGATATAGAAAGGAATGAAGAATATGTCAATTATTTTAGGATTTCTGGCAGGTGTTGGTCTGCCTATACAAACAAGTGTAAATACAAGATTAAGAAAAAAAGTGGGTTCACCATATAACGCATCCTTAGTATCATTTGTGGTTGCGTTATTGTTTCTATCCGCATTATTATTGATTACCGGACAGGGGTTACACATACCTTTGGCACAGTTGTTGAATGAGCCTGCATGGATTTGGATTGGCGGTATCTGTGGTCTGGTCTTTCTGACAGGAAATATCTTATTATTTTCAAAATTAGGTGGAGTACAGACAGTTGTACTTCCGGTTCTCGGTCAGATTTTAATGGGCTTGATCATCGACAATTTTGGATTGTTTTATTCACAGAAAACACCGCTGTCTGTATTCCGCATTGCTGGTGCGGTAATGGTAATTTTGGGCGTAGTTTTGGTTTCAATGGCAAAAGAAAATAAAACTGCCAGTGAGAAGCTGCAAAAATCAGAAAGTACCACTTTGTGGATATGGAGAGCATTTGGCATTTTTGCAGGAATGTTAAGTGCCACTCAGATTGCGGTAAACGGTTATCTTGGCAAAGTAGTAGGTTCTCCGATAAAAGCATCTGCTATTTCGTTTACTGTTGGAATTATCTTTCTGGCAATTATATGTATTGTTCTGCATTTTAAAAATGGGAAATCAGAATCATTCAAAAATGAATCGGCTAAAAATCCCTGGTGGATGTGGATCGGTGGAATCCTTGGCGGATTATATATTCTTGCAAATGTCTATTTATCAAGAATTGTAGGAACTGGAATGACAGTCATCATTCTTTTGATTGGTTCTACAACAGGAGGTATTCTGGTCGATCATTTTGGGATGTTTGAATCTCCGAAAAAGCCAATTAACGCCCAGAAAATACTGGGTGTCCTGATTATGATCTTAGGAGCTGCTGCAATTAAACTGCTGTAAAGGAGTCCATTGAAATGCGAAAAAAGAATATTGTAATTGCAGGAGCAGGATCGGGAATGGGAAATCATATCGCAGAAGTGTTTGGCAAACATGGTTTTCAAGTATTTCTACTTGCAAGAAACAGAAAACACCTTACAGAATATGAAGAACAGTTTCGGGATAAGGGAATAGATTGCTTTGGCATTGTTGCTGATATTTCAGAGACAGAATCTGTAAGAAAGGCATTTGCTGATATATTCAGTGAAATAAACTATATTGATGTTCTGGTATGTAATGTAACAATAAGAGAACCAGGACTGCCAACATCATGGACTGATAAAGATTTGCTTGAACATTACAATACGGATGTTCTTGGGGCATTTCGATGTGTAAAAGAGGTACTACCCTCTCAAATCGCACAGGGTATCGGTACAATTCTTTTTACCGGCGGTGGCTTCTCCATACATCCAATGGCAGAATATTCCTGCGTATCCATAGATAAAGCTGCACTTAGAAGTCTTGCCTGCACATTGCATCAGGAATTAAAAGAAAAAGGAATTTTTGTTGGAATTGTAACTATCATGGGTAATGTCGTCCCGGAAACTCACTATGCACCGGAAAAAATAGCAGAAGTGTATTGGAAAATGTATCAGGAACGGAAGGTTTGGGAATATATTTATCAGTGAATCTGAGATTGTAGTTATTGAATAAGCGTTAAATAACGCCTGTATCTTAGCCTAACAAGATACAGGCGTTGTTCTTTCCGGGGTCAACAGTTTTGTCCATTTTTGACGATAATCATATTCTCTCATATTTTTTTACCCATCTTCTATGATTCTGGTTTTCATCTGTATTTCGTTATATCTTTTAATCGTATCATCGTCAATTTAATTATATCAGAATAAATAAAAAGAAGCGAAAACCTATCAACCATGATGGTCTTCGCTTCTTTCAATTCATATCATAAAAACATTACTGCTCAAATCTGCCTTTCATCTTCACTTCCTGCTCCCACACAGCCACCTGGCCACGGGCAAACAGGCTGTTGATGTCGAGATTTTCATCCAGTACCAGAAGATCTGCGTCTGCGCCCTCTGCTACACAGCCCTTGACTCCTTCCTGACCAAGGAGCACTGCCGGAGTGCTGGTCAGAAGCTGTAAGGCAGCCTCCAGCGGCATACCCTCTCTTACCAGGATCTGAATGGTGCGGTGCAGATACTTCGGAGATGCGTATGTCAGGCCGATGCACTCGCCCTCCTCGTTGAAGCGTGGCTGGCTTCCGAATGCGTCACTGGATATGGTGACATGATCCAGTTTCACGCCTTCGCGGTGTAAGAGCTCGTAAAGCTTCATGGCATCAGATTCTACTTCTACATCATCGGCACCGGCGGTGCAGTCAATGTAACCGCCGCGGCGTACCAGATCCGCACCGGCATCAATCAGGCCCGGATTACGTAAAATATGGGTCGGTAGCAGGTTCTTGGCCGGAACATCGGAATGATCCAGAACATAGAATACCGGATCCAGTCTTCCCTCTCCGTCACCCATATGCATAGTCACCAGCCCCGGTGTGTTGCTGAGCAGACCGGCTCTGCGGGCTGCGGTAGCCAGGGCGATCAGCTCTTCCCCGCCCGGATTGGAGCTTCTGTGGTCAGATACAGCTACCTTCACACCGATCATAGGCGGAACCAGGATGATATCGCGCTCTACGCTTCCGGTCAGGGTGGTCGGCGGGTAACCGTAGGAGCTGGTCAGTGTATACACGGTCATGCCTTCCTCGGTCAGGGCACGGGCCTTTGCTACTAGATTCTCTACACTGCGGGTTACGCCATCTGTACCCAGAAGGCCAACCACGGTGGTAATACCGTTTTTTAAAAATTCGCTGAGCTGAGACTCCGGTACACGGGATGCCGGTCCCTGCTCTCCACCGCCTCCGGTGATATGCACATGCATGTCAATGTAAGCCGGAACAACGATTTTTCCCTCCAGGTCATAAGTCTCCACTCCCGGGAGTCCCTCATAGCCTTCGATAGAATCCTGCATCAGAAGGATTTTCTCTCCCTCAATGAGGATATCTTTTTTTCCCAATTTCTCTGGTGCGTAAACATTCGCGTTTTTCAGTAACTTGATCATAATGTCTATTCTCCTGCCTTTTCTTTATTCTTCAAAAATTCCACCGGAATCAGGAATCCCGGTGGAACAAGACTTTCGTATTTAGTTCTCCTTTTTCTTCTCATCAGCAAGCTTTGCGATACCGAATCCGGTAAAGCCCCAGATGATTGCAAAAATCCAGCCAGTGTAGCACAGGATTGCCCACGGAAGGTAATCCAGGGTCTCTACACCAAGGGTAGATGCCATATAGGCAGCTGCTGCGGACCACGGAATCAGCGGCACCACTACAGTACCGGCATCCTCAAGGGTTCTGGACAGGTTCTTTGCCGCAAGTCCGCGCTCTTTATAAGCGTCACGGAACATCTCTCCAGGAATCAGAATGGAAAGATAAGAGTTACCGGTAGTCAGTGCCATGGTAATGCAGGCTGCCACCGTTGCGGTAATCAGTGCGCCGGTACTCTTTGCCACGCTTAAAATCTTCTGAAGTACAACATCCAGACAGCCGGCCCGGCTCATGATGCCTGCAAAACAGAATGCACAGAATACCAGAAGTGTGGTACTCATAATGCCGTTCATACCACCACGGTTTAACAGCTTGGTAACCGCCTCGGAACAAGTCTCGGTGTCGAAGCCTGCGCGATGGATCATAGATACACTAAAGCCGTTTACCGTTGCCTTTAACACATCACCCATTGCTACATGCTGAATGAAAACACCCTCTATGCCAGCTACAAAGGTGGAAAGAAGCATAACCGGAATGGTTGGCTTCTGAAACAGGGAACCTCCCAGCACGATTAGCACCGGAATGATGAGCAGTAGGTTCCAGCTGTACATGGAAGAAAGCTGGCTCAATAAGGTAGTAACAGTATCAGAGGTGATATCTGCACTTACATCTGCGTTCATACCAACAATGGCATATACCACCAGAGAAACGATGGTTGCCGGAACGGTGGTGTAAAACATATGTCCGATATGCTCATACAGTGTGCTGCCTGCCGCGATCGGAGCCAGGTTCGTGGTATCAGACAGCGGAGACATCTTATCACCGAAGTAGGAACCTGCGATACATGCACCTGCGGTAGCCGGAAGAGACACACCCAGAGCACTTGCAATTCCCATCAGGGCAACCCCCATGGTTGCGACAGAACCCCAGGAAGTACCGGTAACAACCGATACAACAGCCTCGATCAGAAATGCTGTAACCAGCATGAATTTCGGGTTTACAATCTGAACACCATAGTAAATCATCATCGGAATGGTACCAGCTGCCATCCAGGTACCAACCATAGCGCCAACGCATACCAGAATCAGAATTGCCGGCATACCTTTTGCAATCTTGGTACAGATCTCATCCATCATCTCATCCCAGGTAACACCCACACGGAACGCGATAAATGCCGCGATTGCTGCTACCATGATCAGGAGCGGCTCCGTGCTGTAGCCGAACACGCCCTTTCCAATGGTAAGGATCAGAAGCATTGCGATGATCGGTGTGATCGATTCCGCAAAGGTGGGCAGACGTTTGGCCCGTTTTTTCTTTTCTTTCATTTGTAATTCCTCCTTTTAGCCTCATTCGCGACAGTTTCACATTTTATCACGGCAGAAGTTTAAAATCCGGACTTATTATATCAGAAAAGGAGAAGGGCCACAACTAAAAGTTTGTACTTTTTTAATTTTCTTTCTCTCGTTCTTCCAGAAGCTGACCGATTTTTGACACAAACAGATCAAACTCCACATCATTCTTACCACTGTTGATGACCACATCTGCCTTGGAACGGGTCGGTTCTACATAGAGATAATGCATCGGCTTTACCGTGGTCAGATACTGTTCGATGATGCCATTCAGATCACGTCCGCGCTCCGATACATCTCTGGAGATACGGCGCAGGATTCGTTCATCCGAGTCTGCTTCCACATAAACCTTGATATCCAGCAGGCTGCGCAGGCGTTCATCGGCCAGAAACAGGATTCCCTCTACAATGATGATCGGCTTCGGGTCGATCCGGACTGTTTCGTGGGAACGATTGTGCTGGCTGTAGTCATAGACCGGACTGTCAATGGATCTTCCCGCTTTCAGTTCCTTCAAATGCTCGATCAGAAGGTCGGTCTCCAGAGAATCCGGATGATCGTAGTTTACCGTCACTCTTTGCTCGAACGGGACACCATCCTGACAGCGATAGTAATTGTCGTGGTATAAAACCGCCACGTCATCCCCAAAATAAGCTTTGATTCTGTTTGTAAAGGTAGACTTACCTGAGCCGGATCCGCTGGCGTGCGAACCGGCAGTCCACTTCATATTCGATCTGGTCAATGACGATGACACTGTCTGCCGAAACACGCCGTTCAATCTCCAGAAGGAAGTCTTAGTCGATATTATCCTGCGTAAGACAGCGGATATGATCTGGCTCAGAGAAGAAACGATCCTGTGGTGACATGCCGCGCAGGGAAGAATGAGGTGCCAGGTTATAGCTTTGCACATAAGCATACAGGCTTCCGCGCAGTTCATCCAGCGAGCGGAAATCACGCATATCAAGGCCAGCCATCCACTGGTCTTTTAATGTACGGAACCAGCGCTCGATTTTGGCTTTTGAAGTTGGGGTATATGGCTGGCAGTAGCTGAGTGTTGTACCGATCCTGGCAGCAAGGAGTTCCATCTGCTTGTTTTTATAAGATTTTCCATTGTCAAAGTTCAGTACCTTTGGCCGGCCATACTTTGATACGGCTGATTTCATGACGGACATCAGATTGATGAAGTTATCATTGTAGAAGACGTCAATCCCGGTAATAAAACGGCTGGCATCATCAATCAGGGCAATGATGTAAATACGGTGTTTTTTGCCATCTGCATCAGTAAGGTGTGGTCCGACACTGCTGTCGCCGCACCACACCTCATTGATATGCGGGCGTTCATAACGGCGCATATCCCGGTTTGGAGTCTGCCGCAGTTCGATCTGGAGCTGGTTGACGAAGCGGCAGACTGTGGATTCGGAAACCTGTCCGTTTATGATGAAACCATCATTTTTGAGCTGTCTGTAAATGGCTGCCGCCGACATGCGTGGATAATTCGTTTTAAAATACCGGATCCGTTCCTGCAATTCATCATCAAGTTTACGGCTCATACCTGCATCAGAGCGTCCTTTCGGGATAAGGGCATCAAACCCGTGGTTCTGATAATCCAGATACCATTTTTCGATGGTTGAGGGTGCATAGTGATGCACGCGGCCATCCGGTCCGACAAGTCCTTTGGTGGATAGTTCCATGTAAAAAGCGGTCTTGCTTGGATAGTCTTCATCCAGACCGGCAATAAGTGGTGCGATTGCGCCATAGCGCATCAGTGCAATCGCCTGCTGTTTTTCCTGTTTCATTTAATTTTTCCTCCTTTTTCTAAAGGATAACGGACCAGGAAGTATCTGTCGTGTAAGGTTATGTTGGTAAAAGAAAAAGTTTGTTGCAGGTGGTTTTAATCTGCATAAACTGCCTACGGAAACAGGAAAAGCAGCCTGTTACGAGCAAAGCAAGTTTGAAAAGTGTCAGACCGGCAGAACGGAGACGTTCCTGCCAATGGAGCCGGTAGGAACGGAAGATGGATCTGATGTTGTTTTCGTCAACACAGCATTGACCTGCAAGAACGGGACGAATAGAGGAGTTCTGTTCACAGGCAAGGATACTGGATATATGTACTGTCAGGGGAATCTGGGAATAAGGTACAAAGGAAGACAGAAGAAGGGCATGGGTATGTCCGCAGTGTTTGCAGTAAACACGAACAGCAACTTCCATTGTGGATGTAATGACTAGAAGCCAGCAGATGGAAAGAGTTTTATTCTTAGCAGATAGAAAAGAACTTGTTAAACAAGCAAAGAACGCATTTGCTCGATATATCCCAAAGACGACTATGTGTAACTTGTTATTAAATAAAGAAGATCGTAATGCGAAGTTTGTATTTTCTACTTATCCTACGATTTTGAATGCAATTGACACTATGAAAAATTCTGACGGATCACGTTTTTTTTCACCAGGTCATTTTGATTTAATTGTAATTGATGAGGCACATAGAAGCATTTTTAACAAATACAGAGCAATATTTGAATATTTTGATGCATGTTTGTTGGGGCTTACAGCAACACCAAAGAAAACAGTACATCAGTCAACATATGAGTTTTTTGATATGAAGAATAATATGCCGACAGATGTATATGAGTATGATGAAGCCATAAATAAAGATCATGTATTAGTGCCATTTTACTTGATTGAAACGGCAACACGAATTCCAGATGATGGTATTACATATGAAAAATTGGATGAGGAAGAGCGTGAAGAATATGAGGATGAGTTTTGTGAAGATGAAGGAATGCCAGAACATATTCCACCAGAAAATATCAATAAGTATATTTTTAATATTGATACTGTTGATAAGATGATTTCAGAGAAAATGAAAATATATTTTTTATCTGTATAAAAAAGAATGATGTTATACAGATAGAAGGCCCAAGTTTTAGCGAATCTAAACATGTAATAACTGCAAAGGATTGTATGTGTGAAGATAAATTCGAACAGTACATGAAAGAAGAAAGAAGATATTTATATGAACGAATTAATCTGCTCAGACTGTTTAAACCAGGTAATATCGGCTTTAGAGATGTTTTCTTTCGTTATTCATTTACTGTAATGGGTTTTGAAAATATGGTAGAGCATTGTAGTTATAATCAAACACGAAATTTTATAGACAGTAGAAAATTTACATTAAGTGAAGAAGAAATTGTCTCATGCAATCAGTGGTTGAATGATTATTGTAATGCACCATATACTCTGTTAAAAGAAAGTATTGATGAATTTTCTTGGGGATTGGAACAAGATGATACGCCAACTGGATTTGAACAGCATATAACGGCATTGGAAATGACTCTTTTGCCACAAAATCAAACTGGAAAAAAACAAATGTTGGCTAATAGAATTAGTGCGATGCTAGGAAATAGTCCAGCAGAAATTCAACAGCTTTATCAAAAGGTAATGAATTTTTATAGATTTCGTTCAGAATCGTTGCACGAAGGTAATGATTCTAATATTACAGATACCGAGTTACACGATCTTGAAAATATAACAAGAGAAGTTTTGAAAAAATGTCTTATTCGTTGTAAAATTGAGTATGATTTAGATTCCAGTATTACATGGAATGAAATAAAAAATCAGATTATGAATGACTTGATTAGACAAGTCATTTCATTAAAAAATGAAGGTATTCTTCCAGCATAAATTATGCCGACTTCCAATTTGATGTTTTAGTGTTTATAATAAATAGGTTGTTGATAATTTCTACACTTTTCGTTAAATAATGCTCCCTTATCAGTAGTCTGCACCCCCTAAACGGACTACGATTTGACTACTACAGATGGAAGTGATTTACTCCGTTTTGCGGTATTTTGCAAAAAGTGTAGTCTATATGATGAAAATAAATGCTCTCGTCGAGTAGGGCAAAACGCCCCAAAACTCGGCATTTCAAGGCAATTTGAGAGGAGAAAAAACAATGATTCGAGTACTTTTCGTATGCCACGGCAATATCTGCCGAAGCACAATGACCCAATTTGTTTTCCAACACATGGTAAACAATCAAGGACTAAAAGACAAATTTTACATCGACTCTGCTGCAACGAGCAGAGAAGAAATCGGTAATCCACCACATTATGGAACGGTAAATAAACTAAGACAGGAAGGAATCCCAGTCCTAAAACACCGTGCCATCCAGATGACAAAACAAGATTACAAAGAATACGATTATATTATCGGTATGGATGCATGGAATCTAAGAAATATGAATCGTATTACAGGTGGTGACCCAGATGGAAAGATTCATCTGTTATTAGACTATTCCAAACATCCAAGAGACATCGCAGATCCATGGTATACAGGGAATTTTGACGATACATACAGAGATGTAGTCGAAGGGTGTGAAGCGTTCATGAAATATTTAGGGGAAGAACAATTATAAAACTGAAAATTACTGAAATTCTGTCATATGTTTCCGATACCACAATGGCATCAGATTCCTCTGACACTGATGATTTTCTCGTTCTTTAATTCCGATCGTATTGAAAAAGTCTTTCCATAGATCAATAAACGGATCGTCTGTCTGAATGGACAGCCGATCCATTTCTTCTTTTGAAAGTATTGTTAAATAATAATCTTGATCTGCAGGATGAACGACAGCGATGAAGCGTTTATCATCAATGATCATCCAGTTTTCAGAAGGCAGACGATCAGAAAAATGTGGTGCAACCAGAGTTAATACATTACTCTTTGGCTCAATATGACTTACCAACACATCCCCAGGCATATTCGCAAATCGGATAAATTCCACATGAAAATGAGCTTCATTTCCAACTTTACGTTTCAATTCAAACATCCGCATAACCACAGGTTCCTGAAGAAAATCCACAACATGAGCACCATAATGGAATCCAGCAACCATAAAACGATAAATCGTATCTAATTTATCCTCGGCATCAGACATTGCAGCTTCATAGATCATAATATAAGCCTGATAAGAAATCTTACTCTTGATAGAACGAACGACACTGGCAGTTTTCTCCGGATCAGCATCCACATGCCGATAATCACAGAATAATTCCAAATTCCCAATTGGTTCTGTCTTCAATTTAATATTGGAATGACCAAGTCTTGATGCCCAGGCCTCATAAACACAAGTCATCATCGCATCAAAATTATCTTCACAGGTAAAAACAGTCATAATAGCCTCCAGAATACAAAAAATAACGAAAATTACATCTGTCCAAACAAAGTTTTCGAAGAATCTTCTACAGTGACTTCAGATTGAAAATTAAAATCATCAAATAAAGAAAGCTGTCGATAGGTCTGTGGATGATCGATCTCCCAATTTTGCTTTCCATCCTCACCAATCAGCTGCCTGGTAATAAAATCTTCTTCAATCGGTATCCGATACATCATCTTCCCGCTGCAGGTGATAAAATACTTCGCACGTTTTAATACAATCCCCATCTTCTTCAAATGCTCAAAATTAAGAGTTCCATGTTTGCGTGCCTTCACAATACGAAATGCAGACTTTGTTCCAATTCCAGGAACACGAAGCAACACATCATAAGAAGCACGATTGATCTCAACTGGATAAATATCAAGGTGACGTAACGCCCAGTCACACTTTGGATCAAGCATCGTATTAAAATTTGGCCGGTCTACAGAAAGTAATTCATCTGCCTTAAATCCGTAAAACCGTAGCAGCCAGTCTGCCTGATACAGACGGTGTTCTCGAAGAAGCGGCGGTGCGGTTCCAAGAGCTGGCAGATTAGAATCCTCATTCAAAGGAACATAAGCAGAATAAAACACACGTTTCAAGTCATACTGTTGATATAATTTCTGCGTTGTCGATAAAAGCTGCAGATCACTCTCCCCAGTTGCGCCAATGATCATCTGTGTACTTTGACCGGCAGGAACAAAAGAAGCTGGTTTCCCATTATTTTGCAAACGTAAAGTATTCTTAAGAGAAGGATCTGCAAGTGTCAATGGGGAAGAACCAGTCTGAATCCGCTGATAAGGATTCTCTTGAAAGATCGTATGCTTCAAATACTTATTACTTTGAGAACGTTCCATAGAGGCATCTTTTCCGATCATCAACCGATGATCCACGATTCCATTCTGAATCTGACGAATTGGAGCAACAAGTTTCTTCGGATTCTTATGAGGAGCCAGCTTCTTAAGCCCGTCAATCGTAGGAAGTTCCAGATTCACACTCATACGATCGACAAGATATCCCATATTCGTGATCAATTCATCCGAAGTGCCAGGAATCGCTTTCACATGGATATATCCATTAAAATGGTACTTTGTACGAAGCAGATAAATCGCCTGATACATCAATTCCATCGTATAAGTCGGACTCTTTACGATTCCAGAGCTTAAAAATAACCCTTCAATATAATTTCTTCGATAAAATTCCACAACAAGTGTACAGATCTCGTCCGGAGTAAATGTTGTACGAACCCTGTCATTACTTACTCGGTTTAGACAATACTTAC
>OLOJ01001706.1_pt1 | contig 19686 bp, 16 predicted proteins | sample 1672251 | NCBI WGS metagenome assembly OLOJ01 (sample SAMEA3136664, study PRJEB25190) | human gut metagenome | biome: human gut; feature: human-associated habitat; material: faeces | place: Austria | collected 2013 | reverse complement strand
AAGGATGGATTTGCGGGATATTTCGTCACGAAGCGCGTAACGAGCGCGTCGTTGCAAAGACGGCGCACGGTATCGGCATAGTTGCCGCCGATGCGGGCGTAGAATTCTTCAAGGTTCATTCAATCGCTTCCTTTCCTGAGCAGAGATGGGGGTTAAAGCAGCCTAGACGCGGATGTCAGCGGAGTATGCCCTTGCGGGCTTTGTCCTGATACATGAATTGATCGGCTTGCCGAATCGCTTCCATCAGCGGCGTGATGCGGAATACGCCGCCGATGCTGATGGAGAGCTTGATATCCGGATAATCGTCAACCACGGCGTGGCTGACGGCGTTTTGAATATAGCGCAGCTTCAAAAGTAGAGCCTGCTTCTCAATCCTGGGGAAGATGACGAGGAATTCATCGCCGCCATAGCGAATCAGCACGTCGGAACTGCGGATGCAGGAGAGAATTGCGCTTGCAATTTTCTTTAAGGCAATGTCGCCGATGGGGTGACCATAGGTATCGTTAATCGACTTAAATTTATCGCAGTCGATAATACACATCATGCCCTTTACCTTGTTATGCAATGACTGTTCTATAAGGCTTTCACCATGTCCACGATTATAAATTCCTGTCATAAGGTCTGTATGTGCCATGCTTAAGAGACTGTTTTCTCTTTCCTTCTGCTCGTCAATGCTCTCTATACAGTAGATGACATGAAGCAATCTGCCATCGTTGTCGTAATCAACCGGTATAAACCTGCCACGGCACCAGCCAAATGCTGTTCCATAAAATTCACTGACTATTGACGCCCTTCCGTCAAGCCTTTGCTCTATAGTATCTATATCCACGAATGCAAGTTCTTTCGACAGATATTCATTTGCGCAGCAATTTTTTAACAGCTTTTTTATATGTATTTCAAAGCTGGCATCTGTAGTATCCTGAAATCCATTATCCGTGTTTTTGATCACCTCATATAGATGTGTCTGAACATTGATGTAATGAATAAAAATGTAAATCTGCGCAAAAGCAGTATATCCCATAAATCTTGCCTTACGTTTTTTTGTGTTGTGTGTATCGCGTATTTTAATCATCGAAATTATCAGAGTGGACACCATATCCAGAAACAGTGCAAGACCAATACTGTCAGTATCAGGCGGATTATCCACGCCAAAAAAACCCTTGATTTCATCCTTATATCTGAATTGGACAACCACGAGACTATGTATATTCTGTCCACTGAGAAGCTCATATGTATCCGGATGTGTTTCCTTTATGTCCTCCATATCATCTATGATGACGTTTTTTTCTGTTCAAAGAGATCATACCACCAACCTATAAGCTCCATTGGTACATTCTGTAGATTATCAATCTCAGGCTTCACACCATCTGCACACCATTCGTAAGTGTTTTTCGTAATATTTTTCTTTGGACAATCCTCAAAAATATATATTCTGTCAGCTCCTATATGCCTTCCCAGATATCTGATAAACTCATCAATCTGTTCATCAGGAGTTCCATAGCTGAGTGCTGACCTCATAGCTTTACTGATGGTCAGTTCATATTTAATAACTGTTTTCATTCACTATATTCCTTATATATTTATATTCCTATAGTTGTTTAAAAACGCGCCTTTTTCGCATGGTCTGCCATACAGATATCCCTGCATATAATCTACATGGATTTCTTTCATTGCGCAAGCCCACTCTTCCTTCTCAATTCCCTCAATGCAGATTTTTATATTTATACTGTGAACCATCTCTATAATCTTTCTGAACAGCTCATAGTCCTTCTCACTGCTCATCGCCCTTGCCGTAAAATCCTTATCTATCTTTACATAGTCCGGGTTCATCTCACTGATATAGCGAAGATTTGAATAGCCTGTTCCAAAATCATCTATTATGAACTGGATATTATTCTCATCAAGCTTTTTCCTGAAGCTGCAAAAACATGGCGTCATATCCATGAATCCACTCTCTGTCATTTCGATACAGATTGATTCAGGTCTCAGATTGTTTGCCCGGATAGCAGTAAGGATTTTATTTGCCATACTTCCACGCATAATCTGTATATATGATACATTGATATTTACCCTGAAATCCGCAATATACTGCTGCATTTCACGGCACATTTTTGCTGCTTCGTTCAATACAAACTCTCCAACCGGAATGATGAGCCTGCTCTTCTCCAGTAAAGGAATAAACTCAACCGGGGAAATCATTTCATCGCCCTCATCCGAATGCATGAAAAACCGTAAAAGTGCCTCTGCACCGATTATTCGATCAGCACTATCTAAGATAGGCTGATAATATACCTCAAAGCCTTCAAAATCATTTACAGTTGCGCTACGAAGCGCACTCAGGATGGTATTTTTGCGCAATGACACTTTATAATCCTCTTCCTCGAAGAAATAAAGGCTTCCTCCGCCTCTTTTTTTTGCGCATTTTAAAGAAAAATCCGACTTTTTCCTGCACTCTATTGCGTCCTCTGCCAGTGTTGATATATCTGTCACTCCGGCAGAAATCGAAAAGATTGATTTATAGTTTTCATCAACTATAAACTCATCAATTTTTTCACCTATCCTTTTGAACAACTGCACCACATCATCCTGCGATTTGCTAAGCATATCCACAAGCATATACTTATCTGTAACAAGATGATATATTCTCTGACCGCTTGAGAGACATTCTGCTATGCATTCGGCCACTCTTTTAAGTATGTAGTTGCCATATATCTGACCCTGAACATTATTGATTATCCCAAAATCGTCAATTCCAATCTGTATGAAATAACCTGACAGCTTCTCTTTAGGCTGTGAATAGAGATATGATGCCATCTCCTTTTCACCTAACAGCCCACTGATATTGTCAGCTCGCTGCCTTGTTCCTGTCTCGTTCATGCAGCCTATAATATATCGTGGTTTCCCCGCCTCGTCATTGATGACCTCCCCACGGCAGTTAATCCATACCGGGAGATTTTTGCTGTTCATCAAACGACATAGCACGTTGTACCTTTTTTCTTTTCCATCATATATTTTACGCTTGTGATTTTCGAGCAGCTTACGGTCTTTCTCATAAACCAATGTACGAAGATGCTTTGTTGCATCATTCATAAATTTATCAGGAAGCATAAAACGCTCTACCGCTGACTGTGATATCCTCAGTGTATCATTCTTTAAATCTATAATATACAGATAATCATCCATACAAGGTGCAATTAAGTCTATCAGACTTCCTGCCTCCTGCTCGTCAAGTATTTTATATGCATCAAAAGCCCTCATTAAATTTCACCTTCTATTATATTACTCTTCAATGTCTGAGATTTTGAATTTTGCTATCATTTCACTCAGATTTTCTGATTCACTGCTCATCTGCTGGCTCGCAGCCGCACACTCCTGTGATGTTGCTGAATTGGTCTGTACAACATCATTGATCTGCTCAATTCCTTCGTTAATCTGCTTGATCTCACTGGTCTGGGTCTCCAGTGTATCAGCTATATTAATCACCTCTTTTGTAATCACCTTAGAGTTCTCTGCTACTTCTTCAAGCTGTGAGGCTGTCTGCTCTGCAATATTCATGCCTTTTTCAACAGCCTGCACAGATGTCTCTATAAGCGCAGCTGATTCCTTTGCAGCCTGTGCACTTTGATCGGCAAGCATATTTACCTGATTTGCCACAACCGCAAAGCCTTTTCCTGCCTCCCCTGCTCTTGCTGCCTCAATAGAAGCGTTTAATGCAAGCAGGTTGGTCTGTGATGCAATCTCATTAATGGTTGATATAATCTGATCTATCTGTTTAGAGGCTTCGTTTATTTCATGCATAGATGTAACCATCTCCTGCATCTTTCCATTGCTTTCCCAAATTGCACCTCCAAGCTCATCCACTCTTCCACTGATTTCCTTTGCACTCTTTGAATTCTGCTCCACCTGCTCTGAAACTCCCTCAACCGTCGCTGTCAGTTCCTCTACAACCGCAGCCTGATTGGTTGCACCGTCTGCAAGGTCATTTGAGCTTGCAGCTACCTGCTCTGCCGCACTTGAAACCTCGCTTGATACATTCTGGATTCCCTTTATGGTGACTGCCATACTTTTTTCAAATTCCATAAATGAATGTAAAATACCTACAAAATCGCCTCTCCACTCTACTTCCGGCTGTGCATCAAAATGTCCGTCCGCAAAGAGCTTCATCGACCTGTCTATATCATCCACATATGAGCCGAGAATACGGATAGACTTTCTCATGCTGTGTGCCAATCTACCGATTTCATCCTCTGAACGGTAATCAAGTGTGCTGTGAAGATTTCCTTCTGTCAGCTCCTTTGCCACTTCCTCGATTGCATGTAATGGCTCAAGGATTGTATCAAGCACGATCTTTCCTGTTCTCTTTGTCAACTGCCATGCACATATCAGACAGATAATGATGACTATGAGTCCGACTGCAGCACATACATATGTCCTTACAACTGCCTGATGGCTTCTTTCGTCAGTCAGCTTGTTGATTTCCTTTGCAAGCTCAACTGTTTTATTTAACTTTGGTGTACACTCATTGATAATCTGATCAACAGCCTCATCCTTCTGTCCGGCTTTAATCTTATCCATGATTGAGTATCCGATATTCGTCCAGTCAGAAAGAGCCTTTGAATATTCATTATACTGATTCTCAGGAACGATACCTGATTTTTTTATTGTTTTTAACTGCACATCAACATCTTCAAGCTTTTCTTTTGCGCCCTGCTCATAGTCGTCATATGTTGATTTGTCAGGATTAAGTGCCATCTCTCTTACATTTCTAGCCGCTGCATTTACATTTATTCTACATGTCTTAACCGCCTGATCGGCAGCATTTACCTTGTTTACATAGTTTAACATATTGAAAAACAACACACCAATGACCGCAATCGAAAGCAGTCCCGAAATAAGCATCATGGTAATAACCATTCTATAGCCATAGTTAATCCTTTCACCCAAATGCATGTTTTCCAATTTCTTTTTCATCGCATCTTTTTTTGAAGACATAGTTTGTTATTTCCTCCTATCTTATGATACCTTTTGACCCTTTAATCATATTATTATTTATACTCAAGTCTGAATTCGTCAGATGAATTTAGTATAGTACTATTTTTCTAAGGGCACAATACTGTATTCTCAATAATCTTTATGTGAATCTTTCTATTAAATATGTGGTTTTGCACAAAATGGTATGATTTTTTCGCAATTCCCTCAAAATACGTATGATGATTTTTATCTTGTTTTATGTAATGATGCAAGTCCCGGCTGCCCGACCGGCACACACAGCTTCCCCACGTGCGAATAGCGAAGCTGCTTAGATACTGCAGAAATTATGCCATGAAGCACAGAAACGCTCCTGCACGGACGCAGGGGCGAGGAGAACCGCGCCACGGACGGCGCGTTTCGACGGTTTCGTCAGGCATAGAAACCCTTCAAGCATAATTCCGTACAGTATCTTAGCAGTGCAGCGTAGCACGCGGGGAAGCTGTGTGTGCCGTTCGGGCAGCCGGGGCTTACAGTTATATATTCAAGAAAAATCAGCTCAGAAGTGAAAATGCAAATACCACGATGCCAAGTATTACAAGCACAATACCTGTGGCACGATTTAAGGTTTTTGCGGATGCCTTGTTTGCAAAGACCGCTGCAATTCTCGCCCAAAGGAGTGTAAATGCAATACATAAAAGCAGCACAAACCAGTCCGGTTTTCCACCGATGGCAAAGTGCGAGGCAGCTCCTGTAAAGGCTGTAAATGCCATGATAAATACGCTCGTTCCGACTGCAGTCTTAAGCTCATAGCCAAGCACTGATGTGAGGATGAGGAGCATCATCATACCGCCTCCCGCACCTATGAAGCCACAGATAAATCCGATAAGCACACCGCAGATGATTGACTGGACAGCTCTCTTTTTAGCAGAAACTCCCTGCATGGCCTCCTTTGTTGTCATGACAGGACGGACTATAAACTTGATTCCGAGTAAAAATGTCATAAATACCGAAAAGTTGCCCATTGTTGCTGACGGCACAAGGCTTGATACATAGCTTCCAACAACCGTGAAGCATAAAACCGTGACCATCATTATGAGCCCGTTTTTTACATCAAGGTTCTTGTTCTTTCCATATGTATAGGCTGACACTGCGCTGGCAAGTACATCAGACGACAGGGCTATTCCCACTGCCATATAAGGGTCCATTCCCAAAAATGTAATGAGCATAGGGCTTATTACTGCTGCTGCGCTTAGTCCCGCAAAGCCGGTTCCAAGGCCTGCGCCCATACCGGCAAAAAATGTTACTATTATAGTTATTAATGTGCTCATTTGTGTGATTTCCTCCTGATTATTTCATCCATATTATTCTCAAGCTGTTCCATAACAATCGTCAGCTGCTTTTTCTGCTCCTCATCTATCCCTGCAAACAGATTTGCTGTAAACTGCTGCTGTATACGCCTTCCTCTTTCAATGACAGTCCCGGCCTTTTTTGTACAGACAAGCTCCGTCTTCCTCCTATCATTTTCCACAGGTTTTCTCTCCAGATAGCCTTCATTCACAAGCTTATCAACATTTACAGACACAAGATTTGCCTTGATTTTTCTTATTTCAACTATATCCCTTGCCGTCTTATATTCCGGATTGTTCGCCAGAAACATGAGTATATCAAAGGCTGTCTGCGGAAGCTTCAGCTCATGGCACAGTGGTCTGCACTCATCGCTGTAGGTTCGCGAAATCTTCTCTGCAAACTCAAAGTTAAATTTCATATGTGATATTCCTTCTTTTCTTTTCCTATTTTGCTGCTTCGTTATACATTTTTGAATTATTCATTTTTGAACTAATTATATATCTCTCTGTCATTTTGTCAAGCGGTTATCGTAATTTATACCCTGCAATGCTATACTTTTTGAGGCATTTTTTCATTAACTATTATGATATGATTTAACAGTTATATAATACCTTGAAAGTATCCTGCAGTCATGGTATTATATGTAATTGGCGCTTTGTTGCACATTTTAAACACCGGCTAATCTACCGGTGATTTTAATTTTAATAACTAAAGCTTCGTACATATATAATGTAGGAGTTTTAAATTAACAATCATTTACAATAGGAGGAATTATGAGTCAGGAAACAAATTCAGCCCCTGTAACAGAGAACAAGATGGGAACCATGCCTATCGGCAGACTTGTATTTAACATGTCTTTGCCTATGATGATTTCCATGCTCGTACAGGCTCTATACAACATCGTGGACAGTATTTTCGTTGCAAAGCTGTCCGAAAACGCACTCACAGCAGTTTCACTTGCCTTCCCTTTGCAGACACTCATCATCGCTGTCGCAACCGGTACCGGTGTAGGTGTAAACGCGCTGCTGTCAAAGTCACTCGGCGCCCATAAATACGACGAGGCCAACAAAATTGGCATCAACGGTGCCGTACTATATGCATTCAGCTACGTAATATTTCTGATTCTCGGACTTACAATCGTAAAGCCTTTTTACATGAGTCAGATTGGAAATGCTGATGTCGAAATCATGGATATGGGTGTGAGCTACCTGAGTACTGTTATGATTTTTTCATTTGGTATTTTTGCGGAAATCTTTTTTGAGAGGGTGCTTACATCGACAGGAAGAACTATTTTCAGCATGACCTCACAGCTTTGCGGTGCCATCACAAATATCATTCTGGATCCTATCATGATCTTTGGACTGCTTGGCTTCCCTAAGCTCGGTGCTACCGGTGCAGCCGTGGCAACCGTTGTGGGACAGTGCGTAGCCGCCGTTGTTGCCTTTGCCTGCAACCACAAATTCAATCATGAAATCAGCCTGAGCTTCAAGGGCTACAGCCCGGATTTCAAAATCATGGGAACCATTTATGCTATCGGTATTCCGTCAATCATCATGCAGTCTATAGGCTCTATAATGACATATGCCATGAACAGAATACTTATCGGCTTTTCATCGACTGCCGCTGCTGTTTTCGGTGTTTATTTCAAGCTGCAGAGCTTCTTCTTTATGCCTGTATTCGGACTGAACAACGGAATCACACCTATCATCGCATTCAACTACGGTGCTCAGAACAGAAAGCGTATGGTTAAAACAATAAAGGTCAGCCTGATAACAGCATTCTGTCTGCTCTTCGTTGGCTTTGCCTGCTTTGAGTTCATACCACATGTGCTTCTTGGAATGTTCAGCGCCTCTGACGATATGCTTAAAATCGGTGTTCCGGCGCTCAGAATAATCGGTGTGCATTTCCTCATCGCATGGTTTTGTATTATCGTCGGCACCGTATTCCAGGCTTTGGGAAAGGCGGTCTTTTCCATGATCGTATCAATCATGCGTCAGCTTGTGGTTTTAATTCCGGCAGCATACATCCTTTCAAAGCTTGGTGGACTTCACGCTGTATGGTGGGCTTTCCCTATAGCAGAGGTGATATCCTTTACTGTTTCGACATTATTCTTAATCAGGATCAACAGAACTATCATCTCAAAGATTCCTGATGGAAGCGATGTGCTGTAAAAAATTTTACTTGAGCTTTAAAATAATCAACAATAAAATCCGCTGCATTATATCATGTGCGTAATCATATGATATAGTGTAGCGGATTTATTATATTTATGTCATATTTTCACATATTTCTGATTTCTGCACCAGCTTGGTGCAGCTTATGAACCGACTTTATCTTGCGTATTTTCTTACGTATTTTCTTCCTCTATTATACGTATTTTATGTTGCTGGTCACACTGTTCGGTGTGAACAGTAACGATTTTATATAAAAAGTGTAATCTGCAGATTCAAACCTCTTTTAAAAAATGCGATTTTGTGGTAAAATAGCAAAAAAGAAAATGCGATTTTGTGGTAAATCGTTGAAATAAAAAATGCGATTTTGTAGTAAAACATCAAAATAAAAAATGCGATTTTGTAATTTTATTAGGAGAATGTCATGTTTAAGCGAAAAATATATGATAAATTATTGCAATGGAAAAAGGATTCCGATGGTAAAACAGCACTCTTAATCGAAGGAGCCCGTCGTATAGGCAAGTCAACCATCGTAGAGTCATTTGGACGAAATGAATACAAAAGTTATATAATCATTGATTTCTCAATCGTCTCAAAAAATATACGTGAACTGTTTGAGGATATTTCAGATCTGAATTATCTGTTTTTGCAGTTGCAGCTCCAATACAAAGTCGATCTCTATGAGAGAGAGTCTTTGATTATTTTCGACGAAGTACAATTATGCCCCCGCGCAAGACAGGCTATCAAATCACTTGTAAAAGATCACCGATATGATTATATAGAAACCGGTTCTCTGATTTCTATCAAAAAAAACGTACAGGATATACTTATTCCAAGCGAAGAAAGAAAGCTAAACATGTATCCTATGGATTATGAAGAATTTTTATGGGCTTTGAATGATGAAACAACTATCCCCCTAATCCATAAGCTATTCGATTCTCAAAAACCCTTCGGAGAAGAGATTAATCGTAAATTGATGCGTGATTTCCGTCTTTATATGCTTGTCGGGGGAATGCCGCAGGCAGTTGATGAATATATCAAAACCAATAACTTCCGTAAGGTTGATGACGTAAAGCGTGATATTCTGAATCTTTATGAAGATGATTTCAAAAAAATAGATGCCACGGGAAAAATATCTATGCTTTTTGATGCAATTCCTGCGCAGCTAAACAAAAATGCTTCGCGATATCAGGTATCAAGCGTACTGACAAACAATCGCGCCGATAATACACTGGAACTGATTGCAGAGTTAAAAGACTCAAAAACTGTTTTGGTATCATACCATGCAAATGACCCAAGTGCCGGTATGTCAACCAACAAAGACTTAACCCGGTTTAAACTATTTTTATGCGATACCGGGCTGTTTACTACATTGATGTTTAAAGACAAAGATTTCACAGAAAACATAATTTATGAAAAATTGTTAAATGACAAGCTAGGAACTAATCTAGGCTATCTTTACGAAAATGTAGTTGCACAGCTTTTAACGTGTAATGGCAACGAATTATTTTACTATACTTTTTTTAATGAAAGTTCACGCCATAATTACGAAATAGATTTTCTTATTGCCAAAAAAAATAAGGTTTGCCCTATTGAAGTAAAATCCAGTGGCTATAAAACCCATAAGTCACTGGATGAATTTTCAATAAAATTTTCAAACCGTATTCTTCAAAAATATCTCGTATATACAAAGGATTTCTCAAAAGACAAAGACATACTCTGTCTGCCTGCTTATATGATTTCGTTTTTGTAAGAAGAATACTTTTTAAATATGATTTTAATACACACACTTATATGGAGGATTAAGACATGAAATTTATATCGTGGAATGTAAATGGACTGCGCGCATGCGTCCAGAAAGGTTTCCTTGATTTTTTTACCAGTATAGATGCGGATTTCTTTTGTATTCAGGAGTCCAAGCTACAGGCGGGACAGATTGACCTTGACCTGCCAGGCTATCACCAGTACTGGAATTATGCCGAGAAAAAAGGCTATTCCGGCACAGCCATTTTCGCCAAAAATGAGCCATTATCAGTGTCTTACGGCATAGGCATTGAGGAGCATGATAAGGAAGGACGTGTCATCACACTCGAATATGACAATTTCTATCTCGTAACCTGCTATACACCAAACTCACAGAATGAGCTGAAAAGGCTGCCGTACCGTATGCAGTGGGAGGATGATTTCCGTGAATACCTTAAGACACTCGATGCCCAAAAGCCTGTCGTACTGTGCGGTGATCTGAATGTCGCACACAATGAGATCGACCTGAAAAATCCAAAAACAAACCGCAAGAATGCAGGTTTTTCAGATGAGGAGCGTGCTAAAATGACGGAGCTTTTAGGTTCAGGTTTTACCGATACCTTCAGATATTTTTATCCGGATGCCGAGGGTATATATTCCTGGTGGTCATACCGTTTTAAGGCTCGCGAGAAGAACGCAGGCTGGCGTATCGACTACTTTATCACATCAAAGCGCATCAATGATAAGCTGCAAAAGGCAGCGATCCATACCGATGTGCTCGGTTCAGACCACTGCCCTGTTGAGGTTGATATTGAATTTTAAATATAAGGTTATGTATTTTTACAATCCCTTATGCAACACTTTCTTCTCGAGCTTATCCCCATCCAGTGTATACTCAACAGCATTGTACGCACCGTTTCTGTATGCAAACGTCTCATTGTCATCCTGATAATGCACGAAGCTGCCCTTGCCCGGATATGTCAGTATGCTGATCTTATCCTCTGTAATGTCCTCTGTAGAGCGGATTTCTCCGTCTGCAACAGGAATAATGGCCCCTGCTTTTATGAAGACAGGTACTTTATCAAGTGGTGCATCTGCTAAAATATATCTGCCGCCACTGTATTTTTCGCCTGTGTAGTAATCATACCAGTCGCCGTCAGGCAGATAAACCTCTCTTGCCTCCTTGCCCGGTGCGATCACAGGTGCAACCAGTACAAAGCTTCCGAGCATATATTCATCGGAAATATTTCTCACATGCTTATCTGCAGGATACTCGTATACGAGCGGGCGCACGATAGGTGCTCCTGTCTTTTCACACTCATGTGCCAGATCATAGATATATGGGATAAATCTGTATCTAAGCTTTACTGTCTTTCTGACTGCATCTATCGTAGTCTCGTCAAACTGCCAAGGCTCCTGTCTGCGTGTTCCCATCGCTGAATGATTTCTGAAAAACGGCACAAATACTGCTGCCTCATAAAATCTGACAAGAAGCTCCGGTGTAGTATCACTTCCGAAACCGCCTATATCGCTGCCGCACATGGCAAGTCCGCTGACTGACAGATTGCACACCTGCTCGAGCGAAAGTGCTATATGCGCCCAGATGCTGTGATTATCTCCGGTCCAGCCACCGCAGTATTTCTGGCTTCCGGCGTATGCAGCCCTGGTAAGTACAAACGGACGTTTTCCACCATCATTTTTCGCAAGTCCCTCATATGTGGCTTTTGCCATAAAATGTCCGTAAATATTGTGAACCTTTTCATGTGCTCCATACTCAAACTGCACATCATCCGGCAGTGGTCCGTTGAAGCTTGCAGGCTCATTCATATCATTCCATATGCCACTGATACCGTGCTCGAGAAGTATCTTTGTCTTGTCTCCCCACCAGCTTCTGACGCTTTGCTTTGTGAAGTCCGGAAATACCGATGTTCCCGGCCAGACAGCATTTTCATATACACTGCCATCTGTATCATGTGCAAATGCATCCATCTCCATGCCCTCTTTGTACATGAAATAGTCCTCATCCTTTTTCACACCCGGGTCAATGATGGATATGAGCTTTACACCCCTGTCAGCAAGCTTCTCTGAAAGGCCCTTTACATCCGGGAATTTCTTGTCATCAAAGGTGAATACCCTATAGCCGTTCATGTAATCGATATCCATATGTATCACATCGCATGGGATATCAAGCTCGCGGAATTTGTCAGCTATATCAAGCACCTCATCCTGTGTGTAATAGCCCCAGCGGCTCTGATGGCTGCCGTATATCCATCTCTGATAAAGCGGTGTGGTGCCTGTCAGTGATGTATAAAGTCCTACCACCTCTGCCATATCATTTCCCGGCATAAAATAGTAGTCCAGCTCACCCTTCTCATGCTCGACGAAATAGTAATCTGTGTTTTCATAACCGAAATCAAAGGTTGTCTTGTAGGTATTATCCGCAAAAATTCCATAGCAATATTCATCGCCCAACACGATAAAAAATGGTATGGATTTATACAGTGATTTGAAGCTGTCCACATGTGGCGCAGGATCATCCGTGTTCCAGTTTACATATGAATATCCACGCTTGTTGAGGCATCCCGGCTTATCTCCCAGACCGTAAATAGCATCATCCTTTCCAAGCTTTTTGATGATGGTAACAGAGTCAGTTTTTTCTTCATCTTTTCCGACAGTATGTCCCTCAAGCTCTGCGATGGCAAGATCCTCGTACGGATTCTTCTCACTCTTTTTGCGTGCTTTTTCATAATCTGAAAGCACAAGCTTCCCTTTGTAATAAATATCAAGCTTCTCGTTATCCTTTACATTTACAGTAATATCCCTTGCGCTGATGACTGCTTTAACTGCTGCATCGCTTACACCGGCTTCTGCTGCGGTCCCCTTGGCATCAGACGTATCCTTGCAGGTCACGTCCGGTGTGGCAGCCTTCGGAATAAAGCCCTCCTCGATTGCAACACTTTCGATGCCGGGTTTTTGTGCAACATGCACTATGTTGTTTTCAAATATGGTAACAAACAGACTGCCGTTCTCGTAGATCAGCTCTGCTGTGTTGTCCTGTATTTTACAGTTCTTATATAAATTTCCCATTGCATAATCCTCCCTTGAATTATATAGTTTCTCCTGATGTTTCTTATAAAAATACTTCCGTTTACTATAATAGTATCATCCATTTTTAATTTTTACAACAAAGAAAGTCACCGGTCACACCTAGTATGACCGGTGACTGCCTCAGGCTGTAAGTATCTCTGTCAATACACCATACAGCTCTGTATCAAGCTCCTTTGCCTTGAGCTCTGATAAAATCACTGTTGTTTTCTTTCCCGATGTAATAAGACCGTAGATTTCATCCTTTAGCACAAAGCCTATCTCTGCCTGATTCAGGAAATCAAAGCATCTTTTTTCGATTTGATTATCAAGCGCTACTGTGTCTTTCGATATTGCAACGCTTATTTTGCTTGCTGTCGATGCAGTTACAGTAACGATGAGCTTTCTGTTTTCTTTATCATATTCATTCTTTGCCAATACCTCTTTACCGTCCACAGATACCTTTACCTTACCGGCTGCTGCCTCGGTTCTTCTTTCAAAGACAAGCTTATAGGTTCTGTTGTCAGGTATTAATGATGTATCTCCATCTGCCGGAGAAATGACAAACATATCTTTATCCGCAGAATATTTCATAACTGTGGTCACACATCTGCCATCCACATATCCGCAGGATTCATTGTCATCCTCGTATAGCTCAAACTCACCATCAGCCTCCGGGAATACCCTGACACATAATACATCAGGATTTTTGATAACAGATCTTGCATCAAGCTCATCAGCATCTGCACACACAAGTATGCCTCCCGCCTTCGCAAACACAGGTATGCTGCTCAAATCCCTGTAAACCTCCAGCATTCTTCCACCATCATAGCGCATGCCTGTATAGATATCATACCAGATGCCCTCCGGGAACCATACTTTGGTTTTTGCCACATTAAGTCCCTTAATACGTGGAGTTGTAACAGGTGCTACCATAAGCTGGCTGCCAAAGAAATACTGATTCTTTACCTCATAAGCCTCTGCATTTTCAGGATACTCATAATACATAGGCTCAATCAGCGGCATATTCTCGGCATAGCTGCGATAATTCATGGTATACAGATACGGAATCATACAATGCCTCTGTCTGAGCGCCGCCTCCATCGCTTCCTCAGTCTCTTTTTTAAATCGCCACGGCTCCTTGCCGTTAAATTCGCTGCATGAGCTGTGCAGACGCATTATCGGAGAGAATATACCATATTGTGTCCATCTGGCTGTCAGCTCATCATCCTTGTAGCCAAGCATATGTCCGCCAATATCATGGCTCCACCATCCATATCCGATGTTTGTCGCTGTCGTTGTAAAATACGGTTGAAAATCAAGCGACTCCCATGTAATATGTGTATCTCCCGAAAATCCAATCGGATATCTATGGCTTCCCGGACCTGCATAGCGCGAAAATGTCATTGGACGCTTGCCGTCTCTTTTATTATCGAGATAATGAAAATGATTAAAAATCCATAGCGGATCCAATCCTTCAACCTTGCAGTTGCTGCCCTGCTGCCAGTCAATCCACCAGAAATCCACACCTTCAGCCTCTCTCGGATGATGAAGATACTTAAAATATGCATCCATAAACTTTGGGCTTGCCGGGTCACATACAACCGGGTCCTCATTTTCATAGTCCACGCCCATTTCCTTTGCCATATCAACATACATTTCTTCACAGCCCTGCACACCATCCGCAGGGTGTACGTTCAGGGTAGTATGCATTCCTCTGTCATGGAGCTTTCCAAGAAAGCGCTTCGGATCCGGGAAAAGCTTTTTGTTCCAAGTATATCCTGTCCATCCGCTTCCGTATTTAGGGTCCACATCAACCTGATGCCAGTCCATATCTATTACAGCTACTGTGAATGGGATATTCTTTTCATCGAATTTGTCCATCAGCTCCATATAGCTTTCTTCTGAGTATTTATAATATCTGCTCCACCAGTTTCCCAGTGCATATCGCGGAAGCATCGGAGTCTTGCCGCAAAGCCTATAAAAATCATTGAGCGCCTGTTTATAATCATGTCCATATCCAAATACAAATCAGACACACCTTTTTTTCTTGGCTCAATCCATCCATCGTCAAGTAAAATCTGTGATTTACTGTCATCAAGAATTGAATATCCAAAGCGTGAAACAACACCGTGTCCAAGCTCAACCTCTCCGTTTACGTCATCAAGTGTACGCGCTGTACCCTGCAAATCATGCACCTTCTCGCCATAATGCCAGATGCTGTGATATGCGCTCAGGTTTCCCTTAATCTGTATACTCAGTCCGTGTGATGAGAACTCCTTCTCATTATATATCAGGTGCAGCATTGATGTATGAACCTCAATTCCATCAGCGTTACGCACCACATGATAGCCGGTCTTTGGAAAATCCCTGAACAATACTGTCTGTGTTGCCCTATCCTCGAATACGCCATCTTCACTGTATTCCAGACGGACAAGGGCTTCTGTCAGAACTGTAATCCTGTATTTTTCACCTATTATCATATTGTCCGATAATGCCACCGGACTTGTCTTTACTCTGTATATTTCCTGCATGAAATACTCCCTCTCATATAAATTACGCTATCCCTTGACAGCCGATGCCGCAATTCAATATCCTCTTTTTGTTCAAATCAGTTTAGCGCTAAATCCGATCTACTCCCTGTGCACACGCTTGTTTTCATACATTTTCCATTATCTTGTCAAATCCTTTACCCACTTGTATTTTTTAAAATGGATGAGTGTCCACGGTATCTTTCCAACCTCATCCACGCAGGTGCACGCATATACCACAACCACCGGCCAGTTCAAAAAATATGTGCCTGCAACTGCAAGCGGTATTGCTATGCCCCACATCGTCACAGCAAGAGAGTACATATCAAACATCGTATCTCCTCCCGAACCAAAGACACCGTTTATGATGATTTCATTTACCGATCGTCCAATCATGTAGAAGGCAAGTACACCGAATAACTGCTTCAGATACTCTGCAGCCTGCGGTGTGAGCTTTACAAAATGTAAAATCACCGGTGCTGAAACCGCCATAAGCACTGTCATAACAGCTCCACACAAAAATGACAGCTTTGCCATTCTGATGCCATATGCTTTTCCACGCTTTAAATTCCCTGCACCAAGCTCATTTCCTATCATAATGCCTGCTGCACTTGATATACCTGCACTGAGACAGCAAATGATATCACGCACAACCGCTGCGACGGAGTTGGCCGCTGCTGCGTCTGTTCCCATGTGTCCCATAAATGTAGAGTACGATGTAAAGCCTATTCCCCATACAAGGCTTGCTCCGAGAATCGGTCCGGAGCACTTCATAAAATCTGCTGACAGTTCCTTGTTTCTCACCAAAAGCTCCCTGATTTTAAGCCTGATATATCCCGGTCTGTAAGAAAATGTGATTGAAAGCATAAGCTCCAGCACTCTTGATATGAGCGTGGCAATTGCCGCTCCCCTCACATTCATGCTCTCGATGCCAAATGCACCATAGATAAACACAGCATTCAGCACGATATTTATTAGCACTGTAATCGAGCTGACTGCCGCCGCAGTCCCTGCATGCTCTGATATCTTCATCATGACTATATAACACTGCGAGAAGCCCGTCAACAGATACGAAAAAGAGGCTATTTTCAGATAACTTACACCATAATCTATAAGCACAGGCTCGTTTGTGAAAATGAGCATCAGATATCGAGGAAAGAATGCACATGCCACGAAAAACAGTACTGATACTACACAGCATATTCTGATTGCAAGAGCGAATATGTCATCGAGCGCCTTTATATCCTGCTTGCCCCAATACTGCGCTCCGAGTATTGCAAGGCCCGCTGTCGCCGCTGATAGAAACATGTTCTGGATGAACTGTATCTGTGTGGCAAGCGAAACCGCTGACATATAGTTCTGGTCCAGTCCTCCAAGCATGAAAGCATCCGCCACAGCCACCAGCGCCAGCATCAGATTCTGCACCATTATCGGGACCATGAGTGTCCACAGCTTTTTGTAGAAATGTGTATCAAATTCTATTGTTTTCATGTATCTTTTATACCCCTTGATTACTGATTATTATCCCAAATACAAACAATTATATATGGTTGCATTGGCATATGTCAAATATATACATAATATCTGCAGATATTTCATCCAAAAAAGTGTGCCGCTATCCCCATCATCGGTATAGTGTGCAAGGTTCGTAAACCCCTGTTCTTTTCTATAAATGACCATAAAAATGACAGGGAATGTAACCCTGTCATAAAGTCAGAAATTGTTCCTTCACTTATAGGAGAAATTCGAGGGGATAAACGGAACTGTTTTTTTCTAAACAATAGTATGTAAATGTTTACGACAAACTGGGAGTTATCTATTAACTTTCTTAACTTTCCCTTATTTTCAAGGCTTTCTGCTATTGAAAATTCTATATATGTATCCTTTTCCCTTGTTTTTGCCCTTATGGGATAATCACAAGGGAAAATTCATTATTCAGTTGTTTAATCATTGCCTGCCACTTTATCAAGAAGTCTTGCGGAAGTCCGCTTTGCTTCCCTTGTAGCATGGGCATAGACATTCATGATGGTACTCACGTCTGAGTGTCCTAACAGTTCCTGCACATCCTTAGGCTGAGCCCCGTTGGATAAGAGGTTTGTCGTGTAGGTATGCCTTAATGTGTGGAAATGGAAACCTTCAAGCTCCGGCACATTTTCTGTCATTCCCAAATGGTAATACTCGTAATGCACCCGATTCTTTTCCATTACCTCTCTGTAAAAATTCCGCTGATAAAGTTCTCCATACTGAAAACGATTTACTTACTAAGAAAAAAGAGCTTGAAAGCAAGATTGCCACCAAAGAGGAAGAGATCCGAACTCTCAAAGCCAGATTATCCAATATCGTCAGACAGCATGAATTTGCAACAGTACAAGACTTCTACACAGCATTCTATACTGCACAGCGTGCCTTTGACGCATATCAGAAAGAACGTTCTAAGTGGGAAGAAGCATACGGAGAGAAAGTTACTCCAAAGTTCGAAACCATACACGACAAAATAAAAAGGTATCAGGAAAAGTCTGACAACCAGAACGCCAATCGACCTTATCAAAGCAAAGATAAAGGGGCGAGATAATCGCCCCTCAATTTCATTGCTTAATTTTTTCAAAAATGAAGTTCAGAACACTCATCATCAAGAAATCACACTAAACTTCCATTATTGAAATCAATTTGATTAATTGCTATAGTAATCAGCTCTTCAATATTTGATAGCTATATAATTTTTTCATATTTTCACTTTTTCTTCTCTCAGCCTCTTCCAGCGCCTCATTATATAAACTCTTGTCAGAATATACTTTATCCCGAGGATATACAATACTTTCGATAATACCATGAAACAAATCATCATAAGCCATTTCTTTCGTATAGCCATCACCAACATTTCCTGCATCAATTTGTGCGTATAATTCATCCAGATGCTGCTGGAAATACGTTTGAAAATCATCATGGTTATCTGTTTTAATCAAGACAAGAGATTCCCCTTCAAAAGTATCACATGCGCGCAATTTATTAATCGAATATTCCTTTAAAAAATCAATAAAAGAATCTAAATCATAAACTCGATTGAATATAGGCATCAAACGTTCCTTCACATATAAAGCCGTCGCTGAAATAATCTCTTCCATTGTATCTTCGGTATATTCAAAACTTACTCTTGCTTCATTTCGTGGAAGGAATGAATTTAAATCCTGTCCAGCATACAATATTGATTTTTTATCGATAGAAGAATGATAGGTAGAAATAATTCCTGCAGTAAGGAAAAATCCTTTTGCCCCTTTATTCCATGCCGGAGCTGTTTTTACTCCAAAAAAAGCCATCAAATCTTCGTTGAGCATTTTAACAAAAACATTCAATTTTGAGCAATATCGAAAACCCTCTGTTTGAAATGTTTCACCAAAAATAAGTTTAAACTGTGAATTAAACGACATAAAAAATCTCCTTTGTTATAGTCCAAACATCAACCTGTATGCAAGATAGAATGATGCGGCATCATCTGCAATTCCGCCACCACCTGTAATCACATCTTCTGCAATTGTTCCTCCAACGATAAGAACAGCTGCTACAGTTCCCCAGAATTGAATCTCTTGCGCTGGTTGATATTGAGGAACATATACATAGTTATCATCTTTTTCTGTTTCAGGCGCTGGCACCGGAACTGGAACTTCATCCGGTTGTTTTTTCTTGAAACTATATACTATAAGTCCATTATTCATATTAGAATATTGAACTTTATAATCCCCTATTTCAAAAGAAGAACCTTTAATATATAGACCTCCTATTTTTCCACGGTAGTGTCAAAAACTACCCATTTTATTGTTCTAAAATTCTTTTAAAACCTTGAT
>OLOJ01001693.1_pt1 | contig 19776 bp, 32 predicted proteins | sample 1672251 | NCBI WGS metagenome assembly OLOJ01 (sample SAMEA3136664, study PRJEB25190) | human gut metagenome | biome: human gut; feature: human-associated habitat; material: faeces | place: Austria | collected 2013 | reverse complement strand
TTTAAATATAATAGCCAATGCTCTTATAAACGGAAAAAATGTTGCCGTAGTTTCAAACAACAATTCCGCTACGGATAACGTATTTGAGAAACTTCAGAAATATGGTTTTGATTACATTGCAGCTCAGCTTGGAAACAGCAGCAACAAAGCTGATTTCATAGAAAACAAACAGTCTGATTATCCTGATTTTTCAAAGGATATACTTTCAAAAGATGAGATGAAAGCTCTAAGCAATGAAATATTTTCTTTGGAGGCTGATCTAAAAAAGCTGTTGGAATATAAAAATCTCATTGCACAGCACAAACGTGAGCTTTCTGAATTACAGACTGAAAAGACTTACTTTGATAACTATTATTCCTCCACATACGACAGCGATGTTGTTAAGGTTTATAAGAAACATTTTAATTCGTCAACGGCTATTGAGATGTGGGCAGAGCTGGAGGATATGCAGAAAAAGGACAGGCATATTGGATTTTTCTTTAAGCTGAGGCTAGTGCTGCATTATTTAATATTAAATTTTTCGCTCTTCAAGCGGGATATAAATGATATTATCCCTGTGCTGCAAAAGCTGTATTATGAATACAAAGAGGAAGAGCTTACAAAAGAGATACACAAGCTGGAAAAGAGTCTTGTTGGCTGTCATTTTGATGATAAACAAAAGGAGCTTTCGGGAAAGTCTGTTGCTCTGCTGAAGGCTGCTTTGGCGAAGAGGTATTCGGAAAACGGTAAGAGAAGAAAATTTACGACGGACGATCTGTGGCGGTCACCGAAAGCTGTGCTTAATGAATACCCTATTATACTCAGTACCACTCACTCTGTTCGCAGCAGTCTAAAAGATATTGTATATGATTATGTGATAGTTGACGAATCATCTCAGGTGGATCTGGCAACGGGAGTACTTGCAATGTCAAGTTCAAAAAACATTGTTATTGTGGGAGATCTAAAACAGCTGCCAAATGTCATAACTGAGGAAACAAGAAAAAAGATAACTGCAATATCGGACAGTTCTGCAATCGAAGAAAAATACAGATATGAGGATAACAGCTTGCTTTCTTCTGTAATAAAGGTAATTCCCGACGCTCCGAGAACGCTGCTGCGAGAGCATTACCGCTGTCACCCAAAGATAATAGATTTTTGCAACAAGAAATTCTACAATGATCAGCTTATCATAATGACGGAGGACAATGGCGAAAAGGACGTTCTAAGGGCTTATGTAACCGTTAAGGGAAATCATGCAAGAGGACGTTACAATCAGCGACAGATAGACGAGATAAAATACACTATTATTCCTGAGCTGAACTCAGACGATCTGGGTATAATCGCTCCGTATAATGCACAGACCTCTGCACTGACAAAGGATCTTGCCAATGACATGGACATATCAACGGTACATAAATTTCAAGGCAGAGAAAAGAATGATATAATAATTTCGACGGTAGATAATGAGATAACGACATTTACAGATGACCCTAATATGCTGAACGTTGCAGTATCGAGAGCGAAGAACAGGTTAAGACTTGTTGTTTCGGAAAACGAGAGCAATGAAAAGACCAACATAGGCGACCTGCTGAAATATATCCGCTATAACAATTTTGAGGTCATAAACAGCGAGGTGTACTCTGTGTTTGATATGCTATACAAGGGGTATGAGCATAAGAAAAAGGAGTATTTATCATCTAAGAATAAGAAGAAAATATCCGAATATGATTCTGAAAATCTTATGTACTCTGTAATAGAAGATGTTTTGTCACAGGACAGATTTTCAAAGCTTGATGTAGTTGCACATCAGCCTTTATGTGCTCTTATATATGACCCGCACAGATTGACAGATGATGAATGCAGATACGCTATGAATTTTGCGACACATATTGATTTTCTGATTTTCGGCAGACTGGACAAAATGCCGGTTCTGGCTATTGAAGTAGATGGATATGCTTTTCATGGTAAAAATTCTGATCAGCACAAACGTGATATGATGAAGAACGCTATACTTCAAAAATACGCAATACCGATAATGAGATTCAGCACGACAGGCAGCGGTGAAAAAGAGCGACTTGAAACTGAACTGGATAGAATATTATTCGATGTAAAATCTTAAAATAACGAATATATGAGTTTTCACACGAAAATATCCGCCGCAGGACCCACAAGTCCCCTGCGGCGGTTTATCTTCATATACAAACCCAACCCCCGCACAAACTTTCTCGCTCTCCCCTACTTCGATAACCTCCGAAACTCCAGCGGAGAAACACCATAAGTGTCTGCAAAGACTTTTGCGAATTTTCCTTGATTTTCATACCCCACCGCACTTGCTATCTCAATGACCTTGAGATTGGTGGTTTCCAAAAGTTCAGCTGCTTTTTCCATTTTCTTCTTGTGGAAGTAGTTCAGATAACTGTCGCCAAGGATACCTTTCACATAGAACTTGAACCTGCTCTCGCTAACGCTGAATCTTTCCGCCAATTCTTTTGCCGTTATGCGAGTTGTCAAGTCGCTGAGTATCAGCGTTTCAGCCTGCTTGACCATAGCTATCTGTGAGCGTGTGAAATAGGTGCCCATTTTCATCACACAAAATATCAAGGCCTAGATATAGCTGAATCCCCTCGTACAAACTTCTTGGATAGTAAAAATCCTTTGTAGGCACTACTGTACTTATGCAGACTTGATTTTCCTTAACAATGGCATACCGTTTTTTGGCGAGAGAAACATCACATCGGCCGTGAATACAAAAATTGACTATCAGCATTTGTTCTCCAAAGATCGAGCTGTCTCCTTTTTCCCAGCTGCTTGTGTAAATCTCATTGAACGAAAGTCGAATACCAGGTGCCAATGTGTAAAGAGCCAACTGCCCCTCGGCTCCTAATCCTGTATAATAAAACTTGACACATAAAAAACAATCAAAGTATAATAAAAACAAAGGAGTGTGTCATCAATGGGAACGGGAAAACAATATGATGAAGAGTTTAAAAAGCAGGCAATAAAGCTCGCAAAGGAGATTGCCACCAAGGCAGCAGCTCCAGGCAGCAAACAAACGGATAAAAGAACTTGAAAAGAAAAACCGAGAGCTTGAAGAACTGAATGAATTTCTGGAGGAAGCATCTGCTTTTTTCGCCGCGAACCGTCGGAAGTCAGGAAAGAAGAACGGTTAAAGTTCATTTCCAAAACGTTAATTTTCATTTACTGCGTCACACATACGCTACTGTTTGTATTGAGAATGGCTTTGATGCTAAAACTGTCAGCGAGTTGCTAGGTCATTCTAATGTTAATATTACACTTAACCGCTATGTTCACTCATCGCTTGATACAAAAAAGAAATATGTTGAAAAACTCAATTTTGTAGCTTAAAAGTTTTTAGCCGTCAGAAACATCTGATTGGTAGTAAATAATGCATGATTTTACGTTGCTTTTTTGCCTTTTTGCCTGTAGGTGCAGATTTTGCGAAAAAATTATATATTGTTTTGTAAACTATTATACCAGAAAATTGATAAAATATGTATTGATTTTCTGAAAAATGTTTGGTATAATGGCGAATAAAGGCGGTGATCGTATGATCAGAGTTGCAATTTGTGATGATGATAAACATATGCAGGAAAGTTTGTCAAAGTATTTGTTAGACTATTCAATACAATGTGACAGAGAAATTGATTATTCAGAATTTGATACTTGTGAGGAATTAATGGACGAGTATCTCAAGGGGAACTCGTTTGATGTAATATTGCTCGATATTGAATTTAAAAATAATGATGAAAAACAAATGAATGGTATTGAGCTTGGAAAAAGATTGCGTGGACTGTATGCCAATGACAACACTGCTATCGTTTATGTGACATCTTATGGCGAGTATGCTATTGACTCCATTAAAATAAGGCCCTATGATTATATAAAAAAGCCAATTACTTATGAAAGAATAGTTGAATTTTTTGAAACTTATTATTTGGATCAAGCTAAGAGAAAAAAGGTGTTTGAATATACTGCACATAAAGTCAAAAACAGTATCATAGTATCTAATATTTGTTATTTTGAGAGTCAGGGCAGAACAATAGTGATCCATACTATTACGAATCAATATACCTTTTACGGAAAATTATCTAACCTGCTTGACAATGAAAGTTTAAGTGATTTTATCAGTATTCATAAATCGTATTTAGTAAATAAGAATTATATTGAAAGATTCACGTCACATTCAGTCGTCCTTATTGGCATAGACCGAGTGGAATTGCCGATAAGCCCTAATAAGAAAATGGAGGTCAGTGAACAGCTGTTGAAAGAATGATATGACTACTTTATTTTATTTGTTTTCAAATGTGTTTCACATATATGCCACTTATCAGTTTTCCAATGTGTTTTTACAAAAGAAAAAAGAATCGGCAAAATCAGACGTTGTTCTGTTTACACTTTATTACATTATAAATAGCTGTGCGTATTTAGTTTTTGACAATCGATTGATTACGATTCTGTCAAACATTATACCTTTTATTCTTATATTTTTGTACTATAAAGTATCGTTATTTAAGTCTTTGTTGTCAGCATTTGTGTTATGTGTTTTTTCCGTTGTAGTAGATACAGCGGTTGTTGCTATACAGTCTTTGCTCAATATAAACTCTGTTTTTTTTGACGAGGGTTTTGTATCAAATATTGTGTTTCTAACACTTGTAAATATCATAGCTAAGAGCTTTTTTAAAGACAGGAATCAAATTGTAAAATTACCAATAATGTATTATATTACTGTGATATTTGTTCCGCTTGGCAGTATAATGGTTGGTTACTTTGTCGCAAAAGATCTCAATGTCGTATCGTTGATTTTAAGCGTTATCATATTATTGATGAACATAGTTATTCTTTACCTTTACGATAATTTGGTAAATATGTTTTCCCAGCAATATGAAACTGACGTTATTGAGCAGCAAAACAAGGCGTATCTTAATCAGTTGCATTTAATGCAGGAATCTCAGATGAAGATAAGATTTTTAAAGCATGATATGAAAAATCATATTATCAACATGCAAAGTTTGCTTAGTGCTGAGAAATACGATCAGCTTAAAGATTACCTTGCTGAAACCAATGATTATATTTATAGTAATAATGTTATTATTGACTCAGGAAATGAAACGATCGACAGTGTTCTGAATTACAAATTGGCACCGTTAGAGAACAACAGCGTTGAAAAAAGTTATCATGTTGTTCTTCCTGAGCAAATTCTTATCAGTTGCTTTGATCTAAATATCGTTATTTGTAATCTGATAGATAATGCACTTGAAGCGTTAAGCCTCCTAGGAGAGAACGATGAAAAGAAGATAACTATCGATATTGTTTATAAGCAGGGTTACATTAAAATATTAGTAGGAAATTCATTTGACGGAATCATACACAAGGATAAAAGGACAAGAAAAAATGATGAGATAAATCATGGAATAGGGTTAAAGAGTGTTCAAAATATTGCGGAAAAATATGGAGGACTTTTAAAAACTGATGTATCTGATAACTGGTTTGAAACATCAGTGATAATGTATGAAAAATAGAGGTAGCAATAAGTTACCTCTATTTTTTTTTACAAAAAAGACGTTCTTTTTGACATTTACGTTTTTTTTATTCTTATATTATGTATAATCAAGTCATAACTTGTTATGAAATGAAGAAGATCATATGAAAAAAATTTAATGAAACTCAGCACAAGAATGGGTAAGGTGTTTGCTTCATTGGCACTTTTGGTTACTGTATCAAACGTAAATTCTATATGCCTTTTCATCACTCACCAGCCTGAACTGCCTGCTGATTATAAGAAACTGCGTAAGTTCTAATGTTTAAGAAAACTGCCTGCAAAATAACGCAACGTCTATGTGAAAAAGGTATTATATCCGAAAGCGATTTCGATTTGTTTGAATACGGATTTAATATGGGGATAACGGTTTTACTTAACCTTATCAGCACTATAGTTATCGGCGTTATTGCGGGCAATGTGTTTGAAAGATAGCTTTCTTAGTTTTTTATATACCACTGAGAAGCTATGCCGGAGGATACCACGCTAGCACCCCGAGGAGGTGCTATTTTATTTCCATTTGAGGATTTTCATACTTACTATGTTGGTATGAATAGAATTTGGGTTCATAATGAATGTAATTTGCCGACTAAAAGATCTAAAAATTTTGTAAAAAGAGTCAATCACAGGGACGGTAGTGTTTCAATAACAAAAAAATAGATAATAAAAATGTAACCGTAAAGTATACAAAGAATAAAGACGGAAATTTATATCCTAGGTTCGAGAAATTTGCTCATCCAGAGCACCCTAATCCGATAAAAATGAAAGCAAAATTAACTGGTGTTTTTAGAAAAGATGTTAAAATCATTCGTAATGAAACTGGTATAAAATTACCAAAGGATTATACTTGGCACCATTTGTAAGATGGAAAAAGTGTGTTAATGGTTCCTTCCAAAATCCATTCACCAAGGTGTGGCGGATTTAATCATATGGGTGGAGCAACTAAAATAATACACGGAATAATTTAAAGGAGGATAATTATGAAACTGGTCGAAGCTGGCGAAAAGCTAAGCAGCAAGGATATCAAGGAAATGGAGGGTGAACTGAATTTAAGCTTTCCAAAGGACTATAAGGACTTTTTGCTGAAAACAAACGGCGGAATGCCTGAGGATGAAGTGGAGTTCGATTTTATTGAGAACGGAACTTCCGACGAGGATGAGTTTGAGCAGGGCAGTGATATACACTATTTCTATGATGACAACGAGATAATGGAGTCATACGAGAATTTGGTGGACGAGGAACTTATCCCCGACGAATATCTGCCAATAGCCTGTGATTCTTTTGATAATCAGATATTGCTGTGTTTGGGCAAAGGCGATAATTATGGTACGATATATTTTGCAGACGCTGAAAGCGAAGAGAGCGAGGACTCAGGTTGGGTGCTGTCAAAGGTGGCAGACTCATTTACTGCGTTCTTGGGTATGTTAAGACCTGCGGAGGACTGATAATAAATGCAGAACTGATTTTATTCGGTTCTGCTCGGAGAAGATAATATGTTAAAAGATTACGTTAAGTTCAGAGATATTGATGTGTCACGAATCGAACAGTATAAGGGCAGATTGCCTGAAGAATTGTTTGATTTTTGGAGAGAGTTTGGTTTGGGAACATTCTACAATGGTTACTTAAAAGCGATAGACCCGAACGAGTATATCGAACTTGTGCAGCAGTCATATTTTGACGGTGAAGTTACTATCCCGATATTTGCGACAGCATTTGGTGATATCATTACATGGGAAGATAACAAGTATATCGGGATACTCAAGTATAGATATCAAGATAGTGATATAATATCAACTGGATTTGAGGACTTTTTTGAGGAAGTTGAAGAGGGCGTCCTTGATGACGATTATTTCACTATCAAAAAGTATAACGCAGCAGTTAAGAAATATGGTGAACTGGAGTATGATGAGTGCTTTGGATATGTTCCGCTGCTTGCACTTGGCGGAAAAGAGTCTGTAAAAAACCTTAAAAAAGTCAAAATGCGTGAGCATATTGCACTTATAGCTGAACTGACAGACGGCATTTAAAACTATTTTACTTTAACAATATGGAGGTGCAAAAATGCCAAGCAACCAAGAAAAAGTTTCACAGCTTTTAGCGGCAAGGAGATATATAATAATCCTAAAACGGGAAAACAAGTAGTATATGATACAGATGGTAATTACTTTAGGATTGAAGACACAACTTTAACAGGAAAAAGAGTATACACTGATATTAATGGAAATCAAATCCCAAATAATAAATTTGTTAATGGAAAACAGATAGGTATTTAAAAATCTGAATATAATCAGTTGACACATTTTAATAATATTGATTAAGGTGATTGTTGAAATGAAACAAATGGCAGAAAGTAATAATTATCTTATACTAAATGAATATGAAAAAGTATTTCTCAAATTAAAAGCAACATCTCAATTAATTTTAATTGGTGAATTCTATGGCGATCCAGATGTTGCTTTGATTTCAGACGATGAGACATACTGTGCTGTTGGTGGAGAAGGTGTGATTATTTATTATTTAAGAGATCCATTTGAAGAATTTTCTACCAATCACAAATCATCAAATCAATGGAAAATTTGGGGAAGAGGCACCAATGAAGAAATAATGTGGGTGAGTGAAATAGATCAAATTGATAGTAAACATATTCGAGTTGAATTAGAAGATTCTGAAACCATACTATTATCTATTTTCTAACTTGCGTTTTGCATCTATATATGAGAAGATTCTAAGCTTATTCATTTGGTGATCAACGGTGAAGAAATTGTTACAACTGTTGACCACCCGTTTTATGTAAAAAAATCAAGGCTTTATCAAAGCAGGAGAACTAATAGTTGGTGATGAACTCCTTGATGTAAACGGAAATGTTCTTTTAGTTGAAAATTTTGATGTCGAGTTGACAGATGAACCCGTAAAGGTCTATAATTTTTAGGTAGAAGATTTTCATACATTCTTTGTTGGCAATTGCAAGATTTGGGTTCATAACAATGACTGTGTAAAGAAAGTCGAATCTGGTGAGATAGAACTGGAAACAAAAAAACAAAAAGGCAACTATGATGAAATGAAGATGGATGAACACTATGACAGCAGAGAATTATTTAGAGTTAAAACCAGTCCTGGAACTAACGGTGGGGTTAAAGCTACCACATCTGTTAAAACTATCGATAGTAAAGGCTATGTTGTAAAATAATCAAAAAGGCGGTATTATATGAGAGATTCTATACGAACAAAAGCGTATTTTGATGAATTTATTGCTCAGATAAAGAACGAATTTGCAAATTTCAAGATAAGTTGAATTCAGGTTCGATTGATGATGAAAGAGTCCCCTTGATAAATAACAAAATAATATACTTAAAGACAGATCTCATAATAGCAAAATATTCAAGAGGAGATTCAATTAATGATATAAAAAACGAATTTGAAGAGTTGATAGATATGGTTTGCGAAAAAGGCGATGTGTCTATATATGAAGACAATCTATGTTTAGCTTCTTTGGCGTATCTCTTAGGTGTTAATAGCGATAAAATGATGCGTCTTAGAAGCAAACTGATGGAATCAGAAACCTATGATTATCTTATAGATTTTGTTTTTTTAGGCTTTGAAAGTGATATTGATATTAATAAGATATCTTTTCAGCGTGAGTATAAAAAGCTGACAAAATATATAGATGATAGGACAAAAGAAACATTTTTGAAGTATCTTCGTGGTTGGTATCGAAGTCACCTTCACAGTTCATGGTACGATTCACATAAAAATGAAAAATTCAAGCTGTATTTTGGATACTGGTGCTTTGAAGCTGGTGCTATTGCTAAAAGGCTCCAACTAGATGATAACGATTTACAAAATGAGCAGTATTATCCTTATGATATGGTTCATTTCAATTGAGTAATGACGAGGTGATAAAATGACACTTTCGATAGATGGTCGCTTATCTGAACTTATAGCGAACTCCTGTTCTTGAAACCTATATGAGAGAGGTAACAACGCTTGTTCATCTAACTGTGAACGGTGAAGAAATCGTTACAACTGTTGACCACCCGTTCTATGTAAAAATCAAGGCTTTATCAAAGCAGGAGAACTAATAGTTGGCGATAAACTTCTTGATGTAAACGGAAATGTTCTTTTAGTTGAAAATTTTGATGTTGAGTTGACAGATGAGCCCACCACAGTGTATAATTTTCAAGTAGAGGATTACCATACATATCACGTTAGCGGATTAGGTGTATTGGTACATAATGCTGGTGATTATTCTAATCTAAAAGATCCAAAATATGTAGGCGAAGGGAAAAGTTTACAAAGGCTCAAAAAAGACAGATAATACAAGAAAATATGAGACGAAATGGCGGAAAAATAAAATCTGATATGTCAGGAAAAGAACTTGTTCCCGCAACTCAAAGTAAGCTAAACGTAACGCCAGATCCATTGGAAGTTCAAATTGACCACATAAAGCCAAGAAGCAGTGGAGAAAGTAATAGTTATTCTAATGCACAGGTTTTATCAAGAGAAGAAAATATTTTTAAATCAAATAAGTGAGGAAAAATTATGTTAGATATTGATGAAAATACAATGGTAATAACAACTGTAGATATTATTAACAAAAAAAAGAAAGTAGTTTTAGTTTTCCATGATAAAGAAGATGGAATGTGGGAATTTCTGGACGGAGAGGACGTTAGTGAAGAAAGTGCTGCTATAATATCGATTTCGGAAATGGAGCAGATTGATTCTTCTATTGGTGAATTATGTGATCTTCCTCTAGGATGCGGCGCTTTTCGTGATGATGAAACGCAGCCATGGAAATGGTTTGAAATAGAATGACCTCTTTTATTAGTGCCAAACAATAATAAAGGTGAAATTTACTAATAATTATGGATTCGATTTATAAGAAATGGGTTGTCAGCATCTTATTTTTATTTCATTGAAATCTTTAATGAAACACACACTGTGAACGATAGAATAGGTTATGACCTTGATCATTATCCGACAACATGTTGAAGGGCATGCAGCTGCTATTATGCGTCAAGAAGGTATTACATCAGCCAATTTATATATTAACAATCCGCCTTGTTCAACTGGTTCTATGTGTAGATTCAACTTAAATAAAATACTTCCGGAGAATTCAACTCTTAATGTTCATTTTCCTAATGAATTTGGCGTTGAGACTATTTGGCAATTCAAATCTGGAACAGCTAGATGGAAACTTATAGAGTTTTGAAAGGAGTAAAAATGTATAAAGCGTATATAGAGTATTGTATAGATGGATATAATGATATAAAAAAAGAAATAACTGACTTGGAACAACAGCTTAATAATATTAAAGAAGAAACAAAAGATATATTCACATCACCATTTGGGGTAGATATAGTTATTGATTCTATAGGAAGAATGAGTATTGGTATTACTCAGAAAACGATAGTTTGCTATAAAACCGATGATTTTGAAATTCAACTTACTGCAATAGGCGATGAAAATTCAAGTGGTGAAACGTTATTTTATTTTGGCGACTACTCTTTAATGTCGAATAAGTATCTTATTCCGTATGAGATAGGTTTAAAAATTATACATAATTGGATTGACACAGGGCAATTACTTGATGAAGTAAAATGGACCGATGAGATATTCTGAGCTTATTTTTATATTATTGGTCGGCGAAAATTATTATGAATTCATAACAATTTTATTTTCTAAACTTTTAGTTATAAACGGCGAAAAAATCATAACTACAAAAAATCAATGAAAAAACTATAGAATAACGGAGGTGTAAAAATGCCAAGCAACCAAGAAAAAGTTTCACAGCTTTTAGCGGCAAGGAGATATATAATAATCCTAAAACGGGAAAACAAGTAGTATATGATACAGATGGTAATTACTTTAGGATTGAAGACACAACTTTAACAGGAAAAAGAGTATACACTTATCTATTTTCTAACTTACGTTTTGAACCTATATATGAGAAGATTCTAAGCTTATTCATTTGGTGATCAACGGCGAAGAGATCATAACGACTGAAACCCACCCGTTCTTTGTAAAAAATCAAGGCTTTATCAAAGCAGGAGAACTTGCAATCGGATATGAACTTCTTAATTCTAATTGCAATGTTCTTTTAGTTGAAAATCATTCTGTCGAATTGACAGATGAATCCACTACGGTGTATAATTTTCAGGTGGAGGATTTCCATACTTATCATGTTGGTTGTTTTTATGTGTTGGTGCATAATGCTAGCAAGGATTATTCAGGGAAAAAGGCTGAAACCGTTACCAAAAATCAAGAAAATGGGAAGAAGTTTGAGAAAGAACAATTTTCTAATTTGAAAGAAGCTCACCCTGAAGCAGAAACACAAGTTTCAGTAAAGCCAATGGATTCGAATGGAAATGCCATGAGAAATGGTGGAAATTACCTCGATGGTATTGCTTTAGATTCAGATGGAAATCCTTTTATTGAAGAGTATAAAGCGAGTCAAACTGCAACATACACATCTAATCAAAAGGCTAATGGATTTGATACAGGAGCTTTAAATAAAGATCTTGTAGTTACTGGAGAAGGTGGTGGTGTTTTTAAACCTGGAGATGTAATTCCTGAAGGTACACCAATCAATACGATTAGAGGTAAATAAAATTTCATTTAACCAAATTTAAAACAGGAAGTGAAATATATGGCTGTTACAGATGTAAATGTTATTGATGGAATAGCATTTGATGATAATAAAACCTTAATTATGGAAATATATGATCATTTGCATTTTGAGGGTAAGTTTGAATTTGATCATATTGTTATATTACAAGATAAGCTCAATACATATTTGTGGTATATTGAGAGTAAGCAATATGCAAATATTTATCCAGATAAGCAATTTGATAATTTTGTAATAAATATTCACTTTCGTTATGAAATAACGGAAAATTGTAAGAAATATATTAATGTGTCAAATCAAAAATTATCTGTTTTGAATATTAAAATAGTATCATATTTGAATACGATTGACACTGAGTGACTTTAATGCGGCTTTGCATGAGAGTTCTATATACAATATAGCTCAGACGACTATAGCAAGTGTAGCTGTTTTTACCGGCGGAATGAACAGCGGATTTAACAAGGCAGCTAACAGTGCAGGAGTTAAACCGTCATGTTTTGTGGCGGGAACGCTTGTCATGGCGGTTGCTGGAATGGTTGCCATAGAAAAGATAAAGTCATTTCAACGGACCCTGAAACAATGGAAACTTCTCCGAAAATTGTTCTTGAAACCTACATAAGAGAGGTAACAATGCTTGTTCATCTCACTGTGAACGGCGAAGAAATCGTTACAACTGTTGACCACCCGTTCTATGTAAAAAATCAAGGCTTTATTAAAGCAGGAGAACTAATAGTTGGTGATGAATTTCTTGATGTAAACGGAAATGTTCTTTTAGTTGAAAAATTTAATGTTGAGTTGACAGATGAACCCACTACAGTGTATAATTTTCAGGTAGAGGATTTCCATACTTATCATGTTGGTGAAATTGGTGTTTGGGTTCATAATGCAAGTTGCAAGGTTAATAAAAAAGTAGGAGAAAATTATGATCAAAGGTTTTGAAGACGCATTCACTGATTTACAGTCAGAATTTGTTTCGCTATGTATGGAATATACCAACGGAAGTGTTGATAAAATATATATCTATATTTATCAAGATACATCGCAGAAAATGTTCAATGCTATTTTTGTTAAAGGAAATAGTGTTATACCTGCTGGTAATTTTGCCGATGATGAGGCCTCTGACGAGTTTTTATCGATCGGAATAAAAGATATTGACAAACTGGTTGAATTGTGCGATATGTATCAATGCAAAGGTCCTAATGAATATAAGTTGGAGTTTGATGTTGCTACTCATAAATTCGATGCATCCTACCGTTATGATAACTATACCAAGAGTGGGATATCACCTGTGTCGGAATTGATGAGTTGGTATGAAGAAATTAAAGAAAAATATGGTAAATAATCAATTCTAACTCGCAAATAGTCTTTTTATACGGCAAGTTACAGGAAACGTTTAGTCTTGCAGGAGAGTGCATAATGGATAATAAAATGCGTATTATGGCAGAAGAATTTGAAAACACAGATACTGGCGAAAAGGTAACTGGCATCACTGTTATGATCGATGGCAAATTAAAACAAGTGTTTGATGCCATGATCAAAAAAAGTGACGGAGAAAAAAGTTATTTAGAAATGTTGCAAGAGGTGCTTGTTATGGGGATAGATGAGTATATAAAAAGGTTAAAGTAGAGTAATTGTTGCGGTCGATAAAGTCATTTCAACAGACCCTGAAACAATGGAAACTTCTCCGAAAACTGTTCTTGAAACCTACATAAGAGAGGTAACAACGCTTGTTCATCTCACTGTGAACGGTGAAGAAATCGTTACAACTGTTGACCATCCGACCATCAGTTTTATGTAAAAAATCAAGGCTTTATCAAAGCAGGAGAACTAATAGTTGGTGATGAACTTCTTGATGTAAACGAAAATGTTCTTTTAGTTGAAAATTTTGATGTTGAATTGATAGACGAACCCACTACGGTGTATAATTTTCAGGTAGAGGATTACCATACATATCACGTTAGTGGTTTTGGTGTATTGGTGCATAATGCAAGTGATTTATATGCAAGGGGATCATTTAGACGCAGTGCAAGACAAAAAGCAGAAAGTGAGGCACCAAGAAACTCTAACGGAAAAATGAAATGCCCAACTTGTGGAAAAGAAATACCTAATAAAATAACAATAAATACCAAGAATGGTCCGGTTGATAGAATAGGTTATGACCTTGATCATTATCCAGAGACTTGGGCTGAGAGAAAGGTAAAATTACAATCATTAGAAACAACTCCTACAAGAACAGAAGTTTTAGACTGTTATAATTCAGATTTGAGAGTTCAGTGTCATGAATGCAATATAAAACATATATTTGAAGGAGTGAAAGGAGATTTTGCTGAATGAGTTTAGGTGAAAGTATACTTGACCATTATGAATTGTTTTTAGGAAAATATATAGGTGTAGATAAATATACAAGCGGCGAATACGTTATACAACTTTTGGGATTTGACAGAACGTTTAAAGATTGTTTAACATTCGCATCTTTGGGACTGTCAAATTATTCGAATTTAATTAATAATTCATGTGAAGTAATTATGCCAGTAGATGATGATTATGATAATTGTGCTGTTGTATTTGCGAATGCTTTATTTTATGTTCTTCAACAACAAATGGATTTTGGCAGAGGTACAATAATTGAAGGTCTAGATAACATAATTGCAGATTTTTCAAAAAGGCATAATAAAACAGCGATTTATTTTACGGAATCATATGTTTTACCAGAAGAATTTTCAAAAATTGAAGATCACTTAAAAATGTATATAGCGTTTTTTATTTCAGAAAAAGAACTTGAATTTATTCATAACTATGGTTGCGAAGAATTTGAAAATTTACTAGAAAGTTCAAAAGCTGATATAATAAATCTTAACAGGGAATCTATAGTGTGAAAAAACCGCTGAGAAAACAGTTGTTGAAACTTACATAAGAGAAGATAATAAGCTTATTCATTTAGTTATAAACGGCGAAGAAATCATAACTACAGAAAATCAATGTAAAAAATATAGAATAACGGAGGTGTAAAAATGCCAACCAACCAAGAAAAAGTCTCACAGCTTTTAGATACTATTAGGAGTTGTAGTAAAATACAACTGTATAAACTCTGACTATTATTGAGAGCATAGACGATTTTTACGACGATTACTACTACATGAAGCCCGAATGTGAAAAAAGCCGTTGGGAGAAATTCAAAGACGGCTGCAAAAAAAGTCGGCGAGTGGTGTAAGGAACATTGGAAAGAGATTCTCACCACAGTAACAATTGTAATAGGAGCAGTATTAGCTATAGTTGCTGTTGTTGCCACTGGCGGAATGGCTCTTGTGCCATTATTAACCATTGTGCTTACAACGTTTGGAGTTTCTGCAGGTCTTGCTACGACAATTGCAACGATAACTAGTCTTTCTGTTGCCTCAATAGCGATACTTTCAGCTTTTGGTTCAGGTACATTAAATATAATTGATACATGGTGAAATATTGATAATTCAGTTTTTAATACATTTCAAAATGTATTAAATTGGACAAGTACAATATCAAATTGTTTTTATTCCATTGGTTCTATTTATAGTAGTGTAAAAGGAATTTCAAATGCTGATTTAAGAAATTATGGAAAGCAATGGACAACTGATCCTCAATTTCGTTCAGCCATAAGCGGTGCAAGTGAATATAATTTCACACTTAAATCTGATTCGTCAACTTTCTGGTCTGGAATTGGAGATGAGGGTATATGTAACGGAGATCAAATAGCGGCAAATTGTGCGGATAAAATGGGAAGATCTACTTTGGAAACAACTCTTTCATCGAAGGGTATTGAACTTCCAAATTGGGATGTTTCCAATCCTTCTACAATAAGCGCATGGAATAGTGCTTATTCCTCCTACGCAATGCATTCTTCAGGGAATGTGGAAGCGTTACTCGGAAATACTGTTCGACCAACCAGTGTATGGAACGTCTTTGAACGTACTATTTTAAGAATAAATCCTAATGCAGGAAATATCACAATATATACGCCTACTGCGGTTAATGTGATTACGCATACTACTCAGGTTGGTTCACTAATAAGGAGCTTGTTTATAGGAACTTCTCAAACGGGAATATTATTAAATGATTGGAATAAAAAATGAAAGAAATTAAAATTACAGGTACGAAATGGTATGTCGATATTGAGTACAAAGAGAATATCGCAAGATTTTGTGGGGAAATGTGCGTAGATGGTTTTTATGCAACAGTAAATAGTATATCTTGGATAAAACATCAAGAATATATCGAGAAGAATGAATTGACTGAACTTATCAAAGCGGTGCGAAAGCAAAATAAGAATAGTTCATTCAAAATTGAGTTTGTAAATGATGATGGAAGCGAATATAAATAATATTTGCTGGATTTTTTACCGGGTAAAGGAGTGGTTTATGAGATGCAATAATGAAGTATTTGTAAAATATAGAATAGATAAAAATTCTTTTTTTTTGGGGCTTCGGACATTAATGAAAATATTTTTGATGTTGTGACTATTGACTAAAATGTGGCTGATGCTATTGATTTTGCAATTGCTCTAAATGTGCAACATGGTTCTAATTATGAGAATATTGAATTACATTTTGGATTCTCACGAGAAGAGGGAAATCTTTTTAATGGGGAAAATTCTCCAACTGTTGAAGAGTTTAAAAGGAGAGCAAATGAATTGGGTTCGGAGGTTATGAAAGATTTTGTTCATGAGGCATTACGGTATGTTGAATTTAACGATAATTTAGACATTGTGGATTTTGCTAATGGAAGTACTGATAGAATGATATCCTATAGTGGAGATATTATTTCGACAAGGTATGACGATCAGGATTTTTTATCTGATATTGATCCGAATAATAACAGTATAAATTTGAGAACAGTAATTTTCTCAAAGTTCAACAGGAATATAATAAGGCTGTAATGGATGGCAGAATCGATCCTAAATCGGAGTTCATATCAAATAATGGTGGTATTGATCAAATTCGCAATACTATAAATTACGATGTTAAATCTACTTTGGGTGCTTATATTGATGGTGAACTTGTAGGAGAAAAAAAGAAGAGAGCAGATAAATATAAACAGCATATTGATGCCTTTATAACATTTTTGTAAGATTAACTTAATGAGGGATTTGTTTATAATGAAACATAAAACCATATTTTCTACGATGATAATTATTACTTGTATTTTTATAATATTTTTGGCTATTGTAATAGGTTTCGGAATATGGTTCTTAAACAGTGATAATGAAACAGAAGCTGATTTACAGTGGAAACGAAAAACCATTAACGACTGTATTAATCAAACAAGTCAGAATTATGATGAGATACGTGAGTTGGTTTGTGATCCGGGTTCTGATGTTGCACTTTTGGGACACGATTATGATTTGCTCAGCAAATTAACGAATCTTGAAACAATTACTATTGTCGGAATCAGTGACGCTTCAGATGCACAGAACTTTTTTGAAGAGTTAACTAAACTAAAAAAATTAACTTCTGTTAATATTGTAAATTCACCTATTGGTTCAATAAGAAAGCTGGCAGATATCAGAAGTCTATCAAGCTTATGCATTAGATCAAATCCTTATGGGGGTGCTCGTTTTAAAATTGACGATATTGACTTGCTCGGAACAGAGGGAAGCTTCAAGAATTTAAAATCGTTGGAATTATACGATGTTCAAATTGAAACCTTACCGGATTTATCTGAATTAACGGAATTGAAATCACTTTCAATTTCAGGAGCTGATTTTACCAAGCTGGATGATGAAAGTGTTAATTGGGAGAATATTGTATCTCTCAATATAAATTCTACGAATATACACTCAATTGATAAAGAAATTATAAATAAACTTTATAATCTAAAAGCTTTAGATGTTTCTTATTGTAATATTACAGACATAAGCTTTGTGTTAAACTTACCAAAATTAGAAGAGTTCTCATATTTAGGGCATGATACTTATGGAATTGATTTGAAATGCTTAAATGAACATCCAAATTATGATGAAGCTTGGATGAAAGATTAAAAAGTTTAATAGAAGATAATGTTATGAAAGTAATATCAATTGAATATCCAACTACGTTGAAGAATTGTAACATAAAAAATGATAATATTGATATTTTTGTCAAACTGGAAAACGGAAATAAATATTGCATTACTGTTGCAACAATCGATTGGATAAGCAATCATGTGGGAGAAAGGCATTTACCAAGCGGATCACCTGATTAATAGTTAAAGAATTACAAAATCAGTTGATTGAAGATGCTGTTAAAGAATACTCAGGGGATGACGCATACTGGCTGCGGGTATTCAGTATGTCTTATGGGGATGAAGTTCCTGATTGATATAAACTTAAAACTTTATGATAATCAATATCAATCTTAGAAATAATCAATCGTGATAAAATATTTAATTATGCTTTAACTTTTATTCAAATGTTTTGAAGATAATGATGCTCAAGAAGGATCAGAAGTAAATGCTTTTCGACACACTTTTTGGATTTCAATTATAACAAATAAGTGGGGAGAGAATATAGGCTTACAAGCTGGTAATGCTCATGAAAAAAATCAAAACGTTATTCATGAAATCAAAGATATATACTCGCGTAAGTTTAAAACTTTAAGTGATGCTGATCAAGCAGTTGATTTGTTAAACAATGTTATTGGACGGGAAATTGGAAAAACAACATCAATTGATAGTACATCCAAAGATATAGTAAAAAAAGTATTAGATTACTATTATACAAATGGATTAAATATTGTGAAGGAAACCGATGATGGATATTATGTGACTGTAAAAGAACGACATTCATACAAACGATACAAAGATGATTTAATTATATTGGAAACACTTGAAGAAAACGGATTTCCACCAGATAATAAATACTATAATAAAAAAGGTGATTGAATTGGTCAAGAAATATATTAGAGTAATTTTGATTGGAGTATTGTGTATGGGAGTTATACTGAGCATTTTTTCAATAATAAATTATCGTCATTCAAAATCGTTAAAGGATAAAATTATAAAAAAATGTAATGATGATACCGAGATTATTATACATATGTCTGATTTTACTGGCTTTGAATGGGATAAGTGTATTGTATATGGACCGTCAACGCAAACGAAAGATATATGTGATGCATTTGATATAAATTATAATACATATCTCGATTTAAATTATGGGATTATTTTCCTTAATAATAACAATGTTACTTATGAAGAATTTTTCAAAGTCTCAGATCATGATTTTACAAATAAAATTCCAGAATTTATTATTTATCCATATAGACAAAACGAAAGTACGCAAGTAAAATATGCAAGTTTTGAAAAGAATGAAGCGGAATTTAAATGTATAAAGAAAGATTCTGATAATGGCTATTATTATAGGCTTTACCCTATCAATTAAGGCGACATCGAACAAAGATTTTGGGTTACACTTGATTTTAAATAAGAGCATAAAGTGGTAACAAATGATCCAACGGCAACAACAGATGTATGTTGGTGAGCAGAATGGTATGCATTTTTGAAAAACAATTAATGTGAGATGGAATATTTATTATTTGAAATACTGTATCGAGGTTTAAACTATGAGAAGATGCGAACCACTAAACACATAAAAAGCAAACAGATA
>OLOJ01001685.1_pt1 | contig 19841 bp, 17 predicted proteins | sample 1672251 | NCBI WGS metagenome assembly OLOJ01 (sample SAMEA3136664, study PRJEB25190) | human gut metagenome | biome: human gut; feature: human-associated habitat; material: faeces | place: Austria | collected 2013 | reverse complement strand
TGGGATTTCAATTGGCAATAATGTAGCGCTGGCAACTAATGCGCCCAATAAGTCAGTCATAAGAATAATGGCAAGAGGAAACGCCGCATACAAAATTGAACCTAATACTGGTCCCAGCATCATTGCCCCTGCTTGAAAAAACTGATGCCAGGAATTTGCTTTCGTCAACTGATTTTGGGGAACTACGTCTGGAATAATAGCCTGTAATGCAGGGGAATGAAAAACACTTCCTATCGCCCGCAAACAGAGTAATACACATGTCAAATAATTTGATGGGCTTTTTTCCGCAAAAAACACTGCAAAAATCGCAGATATACTTCCTGTGAACAGATCAGCTATAATAACAACCTTTTTACGATTCCATCGATCCAGCCATACACCTACGAAGGGACCAAGCAAAATTTGAGGGATGTACGCAGCAAGTGCTGCTAAAGCTAAAGCACAGGAAGATCCTGAACGTATTGTGAGCCACCATATTACTGAAAATTGAACCGCAGTGCTTCCAATTACAGAAATACTTTGTCCCGCGATCATAATAAAAAAATAGTGTTTCCATCTCTGATTGGAATCCATACGAAAATGGCTCATGGATGCCTCCTAATCAATGATGCCTCTAATTTCTTCTATTGAGGAAATATTGTTTGTAATCATATATTTTTGAATGCCTTCTATAATTTCGACAGTAGCATAGGGATTATTAAAATTTGCTGTACCTACCGCGATTGCATTAGCCCCAGCCATGATAAATTCAAGGGCATCTTCAAATGATGATATGCCTCCCATTCCAATCACTGGAACATTGACCGCTTTGCACACTTCATATACCATACGTACAGCAATAGGCATAATGCCTGGTCCGGAGTAGCCGCCAATTTTATTGGCGAGAATTGCTTTCCGATTGAAGATGTCTATTTTCATTCCTCTTAATGTATTAATGAGGGAGATGGCATCAGCTCCACCAGAAACCGCTGCTTTTGCAATTTCTGTTATATCGGTTACCTCTGGTGATAATTTTACAATCAATGGTTGAGACGAGAATCGCCGGACAGCAGTAACAACACGTTCTACAATGCGCGGATCAGTTCCAAAACTCAATCCTCCTTCTTCTACATTGGGACATGAAATATTCATTTCCAGCAGATCCACATCACTGTCCGAAAGCTGTTCCGCAACCGAACAATATTGCGCCAAGGTATGTCCGCAGATATTAACGATGATTTTTGTATCATACTGTCGGAGGAACGGAATATCACTTTCAACGAAGTGTTTCACCCCAGGATTTTGAAGTCCGATAGAATTTATCATTCCACTTCGGGTTTCTACAATTCTTGGGGTAGGATTTCCTTTCCACGCCTCATCTGAAATACCCTTTACCGTAATAGCTCCCAAAAGGTTCAAATCAACAAATTTACTGTATTCTCGTCCGAAGCCAAACGTCCCAGAAGCCGTAGTAACAGGATTTTTTAATGTTACTCCTGCAATCGTAACTTCCATGCTGTTACTCATCCCAGATTACCTCCTTTCCCCAAAAGACAGGACCATCTTTGCAAACCTTTAGATACTCCCAATCGGATGTATACGATTTTCGTATTTTAATCGCACATCCCAAACAAGCGCCCAGTCCGCAAGCCATTCTTTCTTCTATTGAAAGCTGCGCTGGAATATCATATTGTTCAGCCCAGTTTGCAACAGAATGAAGCATAGGGCGCGGGCCACAGGCAAAGACGTTACTGCCAGTAGGTGCAATATGTTCCAGCAGCCCAATAATATTTCCATGATAACCTTGGCATCCATCTTGTGTTGCGACATGGAGTGTTACATCTGAACGTTTAAATTCTTCAACGAGGAAAGGTTGCTGGCGAAAACCAAGAAATACTTCCACACTTCCTTTCAGTCTGCGGGTAAGTTCTATCAATGGCGGGATACCCAATCCGCCTCCAATAACGATACTTCGTTCTACACTGCTGGGGAGTACGAATCCATTTCCTAATGGTCCCATAATTTTTATTTGACTTCCATTTTGCAAAGTTGAAAATTGCTTTGTTCCATTTCCAACAATACGATAAATAATGCGAAGACTCTCAGGCAAAATTTCCGACAGACTAATAGGGCGTGGAAGTAGCAGAGTGCTGTCATTTGGATAAAGATTGATGAACTGTCCAGGTCCGGCTTTGGCTGCTATCTGCGGAGCATATAATTCCATTTGCCATATTCCAGGTAATATTTCAAAATTATTAGATATAGTTGCATTTCCATATATACTCATTTCCCATCCCCCTTCTTATTGGTTCGTAGCGCCTCAATCAATTCATATGTTATGCTGGTATTTGCAAGTTCCCGTGGCAATTCAGAACGAGGGTGCCATAATGCTTCTGCAAGTTCACTGCAATCCAAATGAATCTTGTCGGAGCCGTCGAGTTTGGCAATGTAACCCATAATAACGGAACCTGATAATCCCCAGGGTTGACTACCAAAATACTGTAAGTCCTTAATCTTTATCCCTGTCTCCTCGTAAACCTCTCTGCGGGCAGCATCTTCAATGGTTTCTCCGATTTCTACAAAGCCAGATATAAGAACCCATTGAGGAAGTGTACGATCTGAGTATTTAGTGAGCAGGAGTTTATCATCATTGACAACAGCAACTATAACAACGGGAGCAATTTGTGGATAAACAATATTTCCGCAATTATTACAAATCAAAGCTCGCTGAACGGGGGAATGTTCCATAACATTCCCGCATTTGCCACAATAGGTGTTCTGCCCATACCACCTGCTCAAATGCAGTGCAGTAACAGCAGCGAAATATGCCCATGCCGGTTGAAGTCCGGCAAGTATATGAATGGGGTAATAATTCAAACACCCATTGTTCAATGTTACGAGATCCTGGCTTTTTATCAAATAAAGCGGGGTGTTATCAACAGAAAACAGATATACAACCAAATCCTCTATATCAGATAGAGTCTGCTGCAAATCCCGGAAGGTCGGAAGGCAAAGTTGTCCGTCCTTCCGGGAAAGCAGTAACACATTCTGTTCACTGAATGAGAAGAAATAATTTTCAGCGGCAGGATTGATTCTTTGAAAAGTATTCTCTAAACGATAAGGCGAAATATCCTGTATCATTTGGGGCCCCTTTACAGATGACGCAGATTTACACGGTATCTTCTCAGTTCCTTCTCATCTACAGAGCCGATAACCTCATCCAGCCACTTAATCATTTTTGCCTTATCCTTTGGCAGATGCCCCTGCACATTGATACAGTTTGAAGCACCCATTGTGGCAAAGTAGGTAGGAATCTCCAAACTCTGGATCAATGTTTTTAGTTCGAGTAACTTTTCAATCTCTGTTTCTTCTGTCCAGTTTCCAGCTTGTATTTCTTGATACAATTCCGACGTAGAATAAACAGTCAGCATGGAGTTGACGATAATCTTCGGATGAAGCTGGTTAAAGACATTTGCGGTATTCTTTGCTCCAATTTCCCAACGTTCAGAACCATAGATACCCGCAAGATAGAAAAAGTTGTATTCCATGCCGACTTCATCTAATCGTTTACACTCTTTGATGATCTCCTCAGTTCCGAACCCTTTATGCATAAAAGCCAAAGATTCATCGTCACCAGCTTCAACACCGATGGTAAGGCTGTTATATCCAAGGCTGCGAAGTTCACGTAACTGTTCCGTTGTCTTGGGAGTAATATCGGTAATTCGGGCAAAGCATCCAATGGATTCTACCTTTGGATAATACTTTTTCACCAGTTCGGCCAATGTCTTCAGTTTATCAAAACTTAAAACAAAGGGATTTGCTCCGGTAAAGAAAACTCGCTTTGCATTATGGTAATAATGGCTGCTCTCTCGCAAATCTTCCTCGACTTCAGAAATCGGGGACATACGGAATTTAAACGGTACATCTTCATAGAGGGTACAGAATTTACATTTATGGTGAGTGCAGCCGGCTGTCACCTGAATCAGCGCACTGTATGCCTCATAAGGCGGTCTCCAGATTGTTCCAGTGTAATGCATAATTTTTTTCTCCTTTCATCAGTTCGTTTCCTTTATTGCGTTACGAAGAACTGCGGCTTTATCCGTCCACTCCCACGGAAGCTGTAAATCTTTGCGACCAAAATGGCCATATGCAGCAGTCGGTTTGTAAATGGGTTTTCTAAGTCCCAACCCGTTAATTATGGAAGATGGGCGAAGATCAAAATACTTAGTAATGAGATGCAAAATCTGTTCTTCCGGAATTGTCCCAGTACCAAAAGTATCTACTGAAATAGAAACTGGCTGTGCAACGCCAATAGCGTATGCAATTTGGATTTCACATCGGTGGGCGATTCCTGCCGCAACAATGTTCTTTGCCACATACCTGGCAGCATAGGCAGCACTGCGGTCAACCTTTGTCGGGTCTTTCCCAGAAAATGCTCCGCCGCCATGTCGGGCAAATCCACCATATGTATCTACAACGATTTTCCGTCCCGTCAGACCGGTATCTCCCTGCGGGCCGCCGATCACAAACCGCCCGGTAGGATTGACCAGATATTTTGTATGCTCATCAATAAGTGTTTCTGGAATGACTACCCGGATAACCTGCTCAATCATGTCTTTTTCGATGGTGTCATGAGCAACCTCCGGTAAGTGTTGCGTGGAAATAACAACCGTATCCACACGCACAGGCTTGTCGTCCTCGTACTCCACCGAAACCTGCGCCTTTCCATCCGGGCCAAGGTATGAAATTATTCCGTTTTTTCTCACGAAGGCCATTCTTCTTGTTAAGGCATGAGCCAGATAAATCGGCATCGGCATTAGTTCATCAGTTTCATCTGAAGCATATCCAAATACCATACCCTGGTCGCCTGCTCCAAGTTCTTGCTTCTTACTGTCCCGGACTTCCAATGCTCTGGTGACACCCTGTGCAATATCTGGGGACTGTCCATGAATTGATGTAATAATTGCAACGGTATCTGCGTCAAATCCAAAGCGATGGTCATTATATCCGATCTCACGAATGGTATCTCGCGCAATTTCCTCAATATCAATTCCATTCAAACTCCCGGCAGACACTTCTCCCATAATGAAAACAACTCCCGTTGTTGCGAATACCTCGCAAGCAACTCTTGAATCTGATTGTTTGCGGAGGATTGCATCCAAAATAGCATCAGCAATCTGATCACAAAGTTTATCCGGATGTCCCTCCGTTACAGATTCAGAAGTGAACAATTTTCTCATAAGCGGTTCCTCCTTGTTTTTTGGTGAATAAAAATGTTGCTATCTGTCCTCACAGATTTGAACGGTCAGGGTATTTTCTGAAAACAGCTCATTGCCTGCATATAGCCGATATATCAGTTGCACATTCAGAAGAGATTCTTTCCGGCATAAGTTGTAGGATAATGTTTCAACCACAAAGACAATTTCCCCAAAGGGGGTCAGATAATTAGCTGTTGTTTTACTATTGGGAGCAAACATAAAATGTCCCGCAACAGAACCGCTTTTACTTAGCTGCATCTTGTTTTCTTCAAGGAAAAGAAGATTATCTGTAGCAGTACCATTTTCATCCAGCTCGCAATAGCTGATTTTATGAATTCCATTTTCAAAATCGTATGCTCCGAATGCCTTTGTCAAAATTGCCTCTGGGCCACTTCCCGCATCTTGGATGCCAAGAACAGAAATCTGAATGTCATGCTTCATCCCGCTCACCTCCGTTCAAATACAGTCTAAATAAAGGGGGAAAATACATCAAGTACTGTCTTTTTGTTGTCTAAAACGTATTTTTGACACCTGATACCTTTTCAGAAACCAGTATTAAAAAAGACACCAACTTGATATTCTTTGGAAAATACACTATAATTTTTCCTGAGCAAAGGAGGTCTTTACTATGGCTGATAACAAATTCTCCCGAAGCCAAAGTTTGATGGCCAGTTGTGTTCCAATGACGACGCTTCAATCTATTATTGGTGGAAAGTGGAAGATTTTGATCGTATGGTATATCGCGGTATATAAAGTTCAAAGATTTGGCGAGCTGCAAAGAAGAATTGGCGACGAAATTACAAAATCAACTTTGACAAAGCAATTAAGAGAACTGGAGAACGATGGATGGATCAATCGCCAGATTTATCAGGAAATACCGCCCAAAGTGGAATATACTCTTACTGAATTAGGTGAGAGCTTCGTCCCGATTCTGGAACAAATGAAGGAGTGGAGTGAAACTCATCTGTGTGGTTCGGTTATAGCGGATGAGAAGAAATAAGTATTGTGAATAGAAACAAAACTGGCAAGCAATGCAGAGTGGTACACACTCTGCATTTTGCTCTGCAAAATTGCTTGTTGGGGAGGTCCCCAATCCCCCAGACAACTCCTTGGCGGAGCTGGCTGCGCGTTCCTTTGGAACGCTTTTCCGGGCAGAAGCCCGATAGGCTGCCGGTGAAAAGGCCCAGATGCTTTTCTCCGGGCAATCATAGGAAAAGCTCAGCGTTGTTCTTTGCGCTGAGCCTCTTTTTCTTTCTCCGGCTCCTTTTCATCATACCCAAGCAGACGGGAAACATTGGCCTTTGCCATCTGCAAATCCCGCATTTCCTGCCGGGTGCCGGAGTATTCAGGATAGAGCTTTTTCTTTTCCGACAGAAGTGAAGCATACTCAGCCTGGAGACTTTTGACGGTGGGCAGCTTTTTGATTCCCATTTCGTCAAAAGTCTTTTTTGCGGCCTTGTGAAGCAGAATCTCCGCCTCATGTTCGGCCAGAAACTTTTTGGAGTATCCAGCTTTCCGATAGGCCACATATACCTCACGGGTCTTGGCATAGTTGATGATGTGTTTACGAAGTTCGGTGATCTCTGCCATGCGCGTCTCCACAGCCTTGATCTGATCGGACAGCTCATGGTATCGGGCAGTGACTTCATCCGTTTTCTTACATAGCGTTCCATAGTCCAGCAGCCTTCGCTCGGTCAAAAAATTCAGCGTTTGCGCCATCTGCTTCAGGTTGAAGCTCTGCGCCCACCGCGCATATCCGGCACCTTTGCCCTCGGCCAGTTTGGTCTGGATGTCCACCAGCAGATTGACGCGCTGGGACTGGATTTTCTTTACGTTCTTCCGGGCCGGGGAAAGCTCCTTTTCTCCAACAATGATCGAGAGAATATCCCCCTCGGAGTACCCGTCTTTCAGAGAGCTGAGCCGGGTAAATTTCTTCTGGCACGGGCCTCGAAAAGCAGGCTGCTTTCCGGGCTTATACTCATAACCGGCCTCCCGCATAAGCTTCAGGAACGCATCATAGTCCTTCGGCTTTTCAGCAAGAGCCGCGTCAATCGCCAGCCGGAGCTTATCTTGGAAAGACAGTTTCTTTTGGTCGCCCAGCCACTTGCCGTAATGCGTATTGCCGGACTTTGGATTTTCAATGACAGAGAGGCCGTTTTCCAGACATAGCCGGTCACTGGCCCGGCGCAGGGCGAAGCTGGAGCCGAGGAAGTTCCGATACTTGTGCCGCCCATCCATCCGGGTGGAATTGAAGATGATATGTGTGTGGATATGGGCGTGGTCGATGTGCGTTGCCACAACGAATTGATGCTTACCTTTTGTCCAGCTCATCGCCAGCTCGTAGCCGATCTGCTGGGCCTGCTCCGGCGTCACTTCGCCGGGCTTGAAGGACTGCCGAATCTGATACAGTAGCACATCCGACTGTGAAATTTCCTTTCCGGTAAAGTCCGCATAGGCCCGCTTGGTCAGCAGCATTTCATTGGCGACGGTGGCCGGATCGCAGCCAAAGGCTGTTACCAGCTCTCCGCACAGGGTCTTGTTCGGATTGATGGCATAGTCAATCCGCTCATGGACCGTGTAAGCAATGGATTGATTTTTGATTTTGTGCATGGGTATCAGGCGTGTGGTTGACACAGTAAAAACCTCCTTCCCTGATGGCATGAGAAAGGCCAGCCCTTTCGAGCTGGCCCCATGTTGTTATGCTTTTATAAAATCCCGTAGTGTGTAATTGGCGTCCTGCAAGAACCCCAGCAGCCGGACGGCCAGCATGGGAAGTCCGAATGGACTGACCAGAAACGCAATCACCAGCAGAATGATACCGTTCTGAACCGAGTAAGTAACCAGCACCGCCAGTCCTAAAAGTCCCACTACCGTTCCGGCAAGGCCGAACGCAAACGCAGAGAGATTTAAGAGCAGGGCGCACAGCCAAACAAATACCGTCAGCAGCACAACGATTGGCACTGCCAGCGCCTTCAGAAGTAATCTCATTTTGTTTCTGCCTCCTTTCGTTTCTCCAGATATGGCAGGCACATTTTCTGCATATGCGCCCGTTCCGCTTCGCTGATTTCACCCTCGCTGTCGCTTTTATCCCGGATCATCAGAAACTTCTGATATAAAGCGTAGGAATCCAGCAGTTTATTAAACAGAGCCTCCGGGGTTTGGCAGCACACCACATCCGACCAGTCCCGATGGGCAAAGTCCCAAAGCATCACCGCATATCCCCGCCTTGTGGAGAGAATATCCAGGGCTTCATCTGCATCTATATAGTCCTTAAAAATTTCCAATACCTTTTCGTTTGTCAGCATGATTGTTCAGCTCCTTGCCATGTAACTTTTGCTGTTCTTATTGTACCCAGACATCCCATAGAAACGCAAGGATGCGGACATAAAAGAAAAGCGGAGGGAGCGCAGCCTGTTTCTGGCCGTTCTCCCTCTGCAATCAGGGGAACAGTCCCCATTCACGAAACCTCATTCAGCCGGGCCAATATCTCATTCACCCCGGCCCAAAGCTCCTCCTGTTTTTGGAGAATATCCTCCAAATCCGTATCGTAAACATTCCCGGTCTGATGCACACGGCGGGCCACCTGGTTGATGTTGTTGCTGGTACGCCGCAGAAGGGAAAGCAATTCCCCCAGCTCCGGCAAATCCAGTTTGACAATATAGCCGTCTACCGCCATCTTACGGAGATAGACACCCAGGTTATTTGTGCCAAGCTGTTCCATCTTCTGACGAATCAGGTCCCGCTCATGTTCCGTCACCATGAAATGAAGCTGAACCGTCCGTTTCCGGTGCGCCATCACCGGGTCTCCCGTTCCTGCTTATGCTTTTTGGAAGCCGCAGGGGCTGACTTAGCGGAGGTTTTCTGAAGGTCCTTCCGCACAGAATGGCGGAGCTTTCTGAGCGGCTGGCACCGGTCCTCGTCTTTGGAGATCAGCACAAAGTGTCCCTTGCGGTCATTGAGGCCAGAGAAGGCGGTGGAGCGAAACGGCAGCGTTGCCATGAGCCGGTCCGTATCCTTGGTGGAAGCACGTGCCAGAAAGTCCGGCGAGATCTGCGCCATGAAGTGTGTGCCGTTGGGACTGTTGGGTTCCTTTGGCGCTCGAAGCACCGTAAGCAGCCGTTGGGCTTCCTTCTGGATTTCTTCATCGGTCAGCGGCGTCCGCAGAAGCTGTTCCCGGCGCGCCTGGTCTACAAAGAGGTCCGTCAGACCGGGATGGGATTTGTCAACCACAAATTCCGTGTTGCGGTCATCACCCCATTGATTCCTGTCCGCATGAACAGAAATTGTCATGGCCCACATCTTATTGTTGTGAGAGATTCGCCCATCCCAAGCCTTGTGACGAATAGTATTGGCCAGAACATACATGGTGCGCTCCATGCCAAAGGCTTCGATCACCTCCAGTGCAGCCTGCTTGCCCAAACGGTTATCGCTGTAGTGGGCGGAAATTGCTGCTTCAATGGCTTCCTTGCAAGCCACATTTGCTTTGTGAGAAGCCCGGTATTGTTCCAGCTCATCATGCTCACGGGCATAGCTCGCGGGATAACGATAAACCGGTGTCTCCCGCAGGACGCGGCGCTGTTTTTCCTCCGCCTCCAGCACATCGTCTGCCCGATCCTGCATGGCATAGAAAATCTGATCCATGTGGTCGGTTTCCCTGTGGTCAAATTCCTTGAACACATCTGCCAGCGGAGAGGGCGATTTCAAAAGTGCAGCAGCCTGGGCATCAGTTAGGTCATGGCATTCCAGTGACAGCAGAATATCCTCACGGACGGTGTACTCATAGGTGTGATTCAAAATTTCCTCCGGGGGCTGCGTGAGCAGCCACTTCCGGTAGGTGTCCTGTTCGGCAAACATCTTCTCATAGAGCGCCGTATTCAGTTCCTGATTGTTCATGTTATCTTACCTCCATTTCTTTCTTGCGCGGCCGGTCCGGTGTTCCGTGAACCGGCGGCGTTTTCAGCCTGTCCAGCACCGAGGGTCGTTCACTTTTGGCAATGGCAGACTGTTCCGGCTGCGAACGTCCTCTGCCGTCTATGTTCAGCGCCATATCCAATGCTGCCAGCCTTGCGGATTTTTCCCGAAGCTCCTGTTCGTGGGGAAACGGCTTGCCAACCTCGGCTCTGGCTGCCTCCTGTTGTTGGTGGAGGTTGTCCAGCTGAGCCTGCACACTGGCCAAACGCCCAGGCATCTGTGCCAGTGCATTGTCGATACGGATCAGATTGCCGCGAGGATCAGTACCCAGCATTGCTTTATGGCTCATTTCCCCCCGCAGCGTCAGCTCATACTGCTTCTCGAAAGCGTTGAAGCTGACGAACATGGTAAAGCCCCGATAGCTGCCGATCTGCACCGGCTCGGAGTTTTTTACTTCTTTGCAGGCATCCAAAAGCGCGGCACCGGCGTTTTCTTTGTCTACCAGCGTATCACCCCGGATTTCCATTCCAGCAAATCCGTCCTCCGGGTGCGGATGAGCGGCGAGAGTTTGCATATCCGCCTGAAGCCCGGCGATAAAGCCTTTGTTCTGCTCGATCTGTTCCGGGAAGTATTTCAGCAGATTGTCCTCTAGTCGAAACTGCTTGCTTTGGTGGTCAGCCTTCATCAGCTTCAGGCGGGATACATCCACTTCCAAATCCATACGTTCTTTGATGCGGGGATCACCGGCACAAAGGGCCTTGATTTCTGCAAAGGATAGCGCCGTTTCATCCACATCGTCACAGGAGCGCACCGGGCTTTTACTGGTCATGATCTGTGAAATGAACTTCTGTTTGTTCTCCACGGTCTGCCAGAGGTAGGCATCAAATGTACCCTCTGTCACATAGCGGAACACATGGACACGCTCATTCTGGTTGCCCTGGCGCTCAATACGGCCTTTGCGCTGTTCCAGGTCACCGGGCCGCCAGGGGCAATCCAGGTCATGGAGTGCTACAAGGCGATCCTGTACGTTGGTTCCGGCTCCCATTTTGGATGTGCTGCCGATCAGAACGCGCACCTGGCCGGTGCGTACTTTGCTGAACAGCTCCTTTTTCCGCACCTCGGTGTTGGCCTCATGGATGAAAGCAATCTGCTCCGGTGGTACACCCCCGGCAATCAGCTTTTGGCGGATGTCCTCATAGACGGAAAATTCCGGTTCCGGCTCTGGCATGGAAATAGCAGTTTCTAAAGCGTGAATCTCCGGGCTATCCAGATTTCCGCTGACGGCTTTGGCAACTTTTTTGGACGGTGCCGGTTTCGGCGTGGAAATGTCGCAGAACACCAGCTGGGTCAGCTTCTCATCCTGCCCGTCCCGCCAAATCTGCATAATGTTTGCAACACACTGGTTAACTTTGGTGCCTGCTTCATCGGGCAACAGCGGGTTGATGATTCGCTGGTCAAGGCCCAGTTTTCGGCCATCCGAGGTAATTTTGAGCATATTATCGGCGGAAGGGTCAACTGATCCTCCATGTACCAGGGCGGCACGTTCAGACAGGGCCTGCACCATTTCCTGCTGATGCTCTGTGGGTTTTGCCACAACGGTATGGTATTCCACCTCCGGGGTGGGCAGATGCAGCTGATCGGCGGTCTTAATGTCCGCCACCTCTTTGAACAGGCTCATCAGCTCCGGCAGGTTGAAGAATTTACTGAACCGCGTCCTTGCCCGGTAGCCGGTGCCTTCCGGGGCCAGCTCCAGGGCGGTGACGGTCTCACCGAACCGGGAGGCCCAGCAGTCAAAGTGCGCCATGCCCAGCTCCTGGAGCCGTTCATATTGCAGATACCGCTGCATGGTGTAAAGCTCGGTCATACTGTTGGAGACCGGGGTGCCGGTGGCAAAGACCACGCCACGGCTTCCGGTCACTTCATCCAGATAGCGGCACTTGGCAAACATATCGGAGGATTTCTGCGCGTCCGTGGTGGAAAGGCCGGCCACATTCCGCATTTTTGTGTAGAGGAACAATGACGATAGGTAATCGTTTGGGCGTGATGTGCGGCGCAAGCCGCACATCCGTTTTCTCCAGATTTTCCCCCGTCTCACGCCGGGCGTGCACCTTTCAGCGCACCCGGCGTACCATCAAATCGACTTACTTTCTACTGATTTCATTGCATTTGTGCCCTCACGAGCACAGTGCACTTGTAAATTCCACTTTAATTTTTCTCTGTATTTTTGGATTTTTCGTACCGTCTTTGCATCCAGCCCAGGCGGTATCGGACTGTTGTGTACCATGCGGTGGCACGGTATACATAGCCATGCTAAATTGGGAACTTTGTTGATTCGTTCAATTGGAAGCCTTGGATTCACATGGTGACAATGCTTTGGAACCATTTCGGAAAAGAATTTACCGCAACATTTGCATTTGCCCTTATCCCGGTTGTAGGCATACTCCCGGTTCATAAAATACTCGAAGTTGGATTTCCACCCTTTGCCTTTCGCATACCGTGACAGGGCAATATCTTCGGGTGTGTTAATGGAGGGACGGTCACATGGCAAAGGTTTGTGTTTTGAACGGTAGTTCACATATCGCCTGCGTCCATCCTCCGTATAGGGAGTCATTTTCTGGTCAAATGGTTTGTTCTCGTATTTACTGTGGGTAATAAACGCCATAGTAATTCCGAACCATTTTCCATCGATATTTATGGCAAATGTTTTGCTGTCATACCCGCTGTGTCTATGGGGCAGATTGCAGAGTTCTTTCAGTGGTATCTGCATATCGTTATATGCTTTGGGGAACATCCGTTTCCATACTGCCAGAGCAGTGTTATTCACTCTGCGGTCTATGGCATGGTAAGCATGGGAACAGATGGACGGTTGCAGATACTGTGCCAATCCCATGATGATGGAGTTTACATATTGGATTTGAGCGGCCTGTGTGTTGGGCTGGGTATACAGCCCAATTTTCCTGATTTCTTTTTGGAGACTGTGGATTTTCCTTGTCAGTCTCTCCATGTCAGGCAATGGCTTTCCCACCAAATGTTCCGTCCATGTGGATGGGTCTGGTGTTTTTCGTTTTCGCTCTGCTTTGACTATGTAACCGAGAAAATGGATTCCATCTTTTCTCAAATCGGTTACATAAGTCTTTTCCTGTGATAGTTCCAACTTCATACGGTATTTGAAATACTTTGTCAGTTCATGCTTCAAACGGAACGCCTCCTGTTCCGTTGAGGTCAGGATCACCCAATCATCCGCATAGCGGAAATTGTATTTCGGAGTAATTCCAGACCATTTCAGCCTGCGGGTATCATTGCATTTGTGCTTGCATTGGCGATGCGGCTCCATATAGCAGCGTCCCACATACCAGTCAAAATCATTGAGATACACATTGGACAGCAGCGGTGATAATATACCGCCCTGTGGTGTTCCCATTTCTGTTGCATGGTATAAGTCCTGGTCGATATATCCGGCTTTTAACATTTGGCTGATAATTTTCAGAACCCTCTTATCGTGGATTCCGATTCGCCATAGCTTTTTCAGCAACAATCTATGATTGATGTTGTCAAAACAGCCCTTTATATCTCCCTCTACTGCCCATACCGGCTGGTCTTTGGATTTCACACTTGCATTGATGACATTGACAATATCTCGGATAGCGTGCTTCTGCGCCCGGTAAGGGCGGAAACCATAGCTATGCGGATAGAATCTCGCTTCGCATATCGGTTCCAGAATCAGTCGCATACATTCCTGTATAATCCTGTCCAATACTGTGGGAATACCCAGAGGACGCTTTTTGCCATTTGCCTTTTCGATATACTTCCGTTTGGCTGGCTTTGGTTTATAGTTGGAAAAATTATCTTGAATCAACTGAAATAGTTCTTCTTTTGGCATTTGCAGATACCTGTCCATTTTCATCCTGTCCACACCGGCAGTTTTACTGCCCTTGTTGGACTTGATATTATGAACAGCAGTCACAATGGTCATTTCGCTGGCCATTGCTTCCAACAGTCCTGTGAAAGAAACGCCTTGACCCGATTTTTCATATAGCAGGTCTTGGAATTGTTTCAGTTCTTTTTCTGTTGAAAATCTGACGCTTAAATGCACAAGGTTTTCACCTCGCAGTTCGTCACCCATCTTTCAGGGAGTTATTGGATTTTCTTTTGTGAAATTTACAAATCAATTTGACTCGTGCCCTTCGCCGTGGAGCATTTCAGCTCCGTGTGATTGGCATTACCCAATCGCAGACTACTATGGCACGGCTGACTTCCTGTATTCTTCGCTGTGCTGTAACACTCCAAATACAGGCTCTCAAACGTTCCCAAATCTCTATCCTTGTGGTCAATAGACCGTTGAAACCCTTAGGCCGCTACCTTACACCGGGAGAATCTAACCACACTTTGAATCACAGTTACCGTGCGGTTCCGTATGAATATTTCATTTCACAGGGTATATGCGGAAAAACCAACCACATACACTTTCTCCAATTTTCATCCTTTCGGATGCCTAGCACTCTTACGATGCTGCATAGCTTTCACTAATGGATAGCCATAGGTTTCGGAAGCCCGCACCATTATTATCCATGCCTTTCGGTTTAGGTTTTCAGGTTACGACTTCACCACGCTTTGTACCCTGTCTATTTACAGATAGACAACGCACAGTGGAGTATTAGCTCTCGTACTGCCTGCGGTTTGACTGACCGCTATGGGAATTTCTCCTTTCCGGCATTGATTCTGTACGGCAGAGGAATTTCACCTCTGAATTTGAGATTTGAGTTCTCTACGATATTTTCTTGATATATCAAGTGCTATCGCATGGTGCTGTTCGTCATAGCTGTCTGCTACGACTTATGCACAACGTTTCGCACAATTCTTATAACTGTGCGCCTCGTCCACAAACATCCGGTCCACGCCCAACTGCTCAAAGGTGATAACGTCATCTTTTCTGTGGTCGGCCTGCAATTTCTCCAGCCGCGCTTCCAAGCCCCGCTTGGTGCGTTCCAGCTGCTTGACAGTAAACTGTTCGCCGCCGCTGGCTTCCACCTCGGAAATGCCCTCGGTGATTTCCCAAATCTGCTCCTGCAGCAGCCGTTCCTGCCGCTCCTTGCTGATAGGGATACGCTCAAATTGGGAGTGTCCGATGATGATCGCGTCATAGTCGCCGGTGGCGATACGGGCGCAGAACTTCTTGCGCCGGTGGGTCTCAAAGTCCTTTTTAGTGGTCACAAGAATGTTGGCCGAAGGGTACAGCCGCAAGAACTCGGAAGCCCACTGTTCCGTCAGGTGGTTTGGCACTACAAAGATGGATTTTTGACACAGGCCCAGCCGCTTGGATTCCATGGCAGCGGCAACCATCTCAAAGGTCTTGCCTGCGCCTACTTCATGGGCCAGCAGCGTATTCCCACCGTATAGCACATGGGCGATAGCACTTTTCTGATGTTCCCGCAGGGCGATTTCCGGGTTCATACCGGAGAAAACGATATGGCTTCCGTCATACTCGCGGGGGCGGGTGCTATTCATTTCTTCGTTGTACTGGCGCACCAGGGCCTGCCGCCGTTCCGGGTCTCTCCAAATCCAGTCCTTGAAGGCATCCCGAATGGCCTGCTGTTTCTGTGTGGCCAGGGTGGTTTCCTTGGCGTTCAGCACCCGGCGTTCCTTGCCGTCTGCGTCCTCCACAGTGTCATAAATGCGAACATCCCGGAGATTCAATGAATCCTCCAGGATGCGGTAAGCGTTGGCGCGGTCTGTGCCATAGGTGGTATAGGCCGCGATGTTATTGTAGGGTATCTGGGTCTTGCCGGTGATCTGCCACTCGGCGGTGTAAGCGGAATAGTTCACATCAATGGAGCCGCGCAGATACCGGGGCGTGTCAAAGGTTTCATACATGAACTGACGGATATATTCCTTATCAATCCAGGTAGCACCCAGGCGAACCTCAATTTCCGATGCGTCCAGGTCCTTGGGCTGGGCGGCTTTCAGGGCTTCCACATTGACGGCAAAAGCCGGATCGCGTTCTGCTGCCCGCTGTGCGGCCCGGAGCTTCTGACGGACATTGCCGGACAGATATTCGTCTGCGGTCTGCCAGCCGGAAAGCGGATCGCTGCCATAGGCCGGGTCTTTGAAAATAACGCCGGACAGTTCTGCCGCAATTTCCTCGGTGGGTTTACCGGTCAGCTGGGACATATACTCCATATCCACCCTGGCTTTTTCCGCAATGGAAACGGCAAGGGCTTCGCTGGCGGTGTCCACCGTGGTCACAGCCTTGTGGGGCTTGATGGTACGTTTGGTGAACATATCCGCCTTGCGCTCCAGCTTTCCGTCCTCGTCCAGCACTTCCAGCGCACACAGGAGATAGTAAGAAGAATCGTCCGAAAAGGCCAGTCGGTTTCCTCGGTCATTGATAAGCCCGTATTTGGCGGAAAACGCATCATAGAGCCGGTTCAATTCCCCCTGCTTTTCCCGAATGGCCGAATCCGGCGTGTGCTCGTCCATCTGAATGTCAATGAGCTGATGCACACAGTCGCGGAGAGCAACCATTCCTTTGACGCGGGCCTCGGCGGTGGCATTCAGATCCGGTTTTACCATGCGGCTGTTTTCCCGGAAGTACACCTCGCCATCCACCACAGCATAAGAGTAGTTTTTCACGTTGGGGTCTGCCGGAATGGAGGTGTCGATTTCTTCACCCTCGCCCATCTCCGGCAGCTCAGCTTCCTGATAGGTGCCGCGAATGTATTTCACAGCGTCATGGAGCTGATCGGCCAGCTCCAGCCCCTCAATCGGTGCAACCGTGAAGTCCTGCCTGCCATATTGGGTACTTTCGGAGGTCTGTCTGCCCAAAATCATCTCCGGGTGGTCCACAAAATAGCTGTTGATCGCAAAGCCATCCTCGTTTTGCTCCAAATGCACCCAGTCAGGCTCTATGTCGATGGGCCGATCACGTTTTTGCAGGAACAGAATGTCAGAGACAACATCGGTTCCCGCGTTGGCCCGGAACGCATTATTGGGCAGCCGGATGGCTCCCAGCAGCTCGGCACGCTGTGCAATGTACCGACGTACCTCCGGGGACTGCTTATCCATCGTGTAGCGGGAGGTCACAAAAGCGATCACGCCGCCCAGCCGCACCTGATCCAGCGCCTTGGCAAAGAAGTAGTCATGAATGGAGAACCCCAGCTTGTCATAGGCCCGGTCAGATACCTTGTACTGTCCAAACGGCACATTGCCGATGGCAAGATCGTAGAAATCCCGCCGGTCCGTGGTTTCAAAACCGGCTACCGTAATATCCGCTTTGGGGTAGAGCTGCTTTGCGATGCGTCCGCTGATGGAATCCAGCTCCACACCGTACAGACGGGAGCCGGACATTTCCTCCGGCAGCATACCGAAGAAATTGCCGACGCCGCAGGCCGGTTCCAGAATATTGCCAGCGGTAAAACCCATGTTGCCGACAGCTTCATAAATGGCGCGGATGACCGTGGGGCTGGTGTAGTGGGCGTTCAGGGTAGACGCTCTGGCTGAGGCGTATTCCTCCGGGGTCAGAAGCGTAAGAAGCTCCTGGTACTCATTGGCCCAACCCGGCTTGCTTTCATCAAAGGCATCGGCAAGGCCACCCCAACCCACATACCAGGACAAGACCTCCTGCTCGGCAGGGGTGGCGCTGCGTCCTTGTGCTTCAATTTCCTGCAGGGTGCGGATAGCGTCTACGTTCATACGGAACTTCGCTTTTGAGCCTCCCTCACCCAGATGATCGTCTGTGATGCGAAAGTTCTCTGCGGGAACCTGGCTTGGTTGGTCATGCTCAGGTTCCTCCACATGAAGCCGTTCAATGACCACATCATAGGGCAAGCCGTTCTTGTCTCCCGGGTAAACCGCAACAGTTTCAGAGGAAAATTTCGGCCTTTCATCCTGTGCCGGTTCCGGTACAAACAGTCCGGCATTACGCTCATCCTGACGCAGCCGTTCCTCAAAGATTTCCCGATTGATGGTTTCGTGGCTCCAGGAATAGGGGCCGGTGTCAATGCGGACATCCATATCCCCGATATAACCGATGGTGCCGGAGATCTCCCTGTCTGCGAAAGGCAGCTTGACGGTATCACCCACCTTATAAGTTGGAACACCCTCTAAATGGGCGGGTTCCGGGAGCTTTGTTTCAGGAGAAAGGCCGTCAAGCTCCTGCTGATACAGGGCGCGGAGCAGCCGCGCAGTCTCATCCCAGGAGATGCCCAGCTTGGTATCGTATTTGTCCTGTATTTCCACCTCCATGCGCTCTTCCGATCTTCCATGCCGGTGGTGGAGGTGGAAAAGTCAGCCGTGTCGCCGGTGACAAGTTCCATTGTCTCGGTCCGGCCCGCAAAGGTTTCGGAAAGTCGCTGAGAAATACGCTTATTGCCCTCACCGGAGCGCAGCCAGCCGGAAATATAGGCTTTATCCCGGTCTGTGAACAACCCGGAGGTAAGCACCTCCCGTAGATCATCGTTTGCTTTGGACAAATCCGCAGAGAGAAATTCCGTGATGGAGCCGTTTCGGAGGTCTTTCTGCAAAAGCTGCTCAAACCGTTCCTTGCTTTCTGCCCGGAAAATGGGAATAGGGAGCGCCGGGTCACGGAGCTGCACATCAAACAGACCAATGCTAGTAATCTCAAATGCGGTATCGTCCAGATAGACAGTATCGCCTACTTGGTAGGGCGGGGCTTGCTGGTTACGGTCTGCCGTGTCTGGAAGTGCATCCTGAATCTGCTGCCATTCCTCATCGGATACGGTCATATTAACCTCATGGGTGGTTTCGCCGTCCCCAATGGTAATGGTATCGCCCTGGCGGATGATGGGCTGGCCGGACAGATCGGGAGCCTGGGCCTGTTCCTCTTGAGCGACGCGCTCCACATCGGCTGTCACTTGCCGGATAAACGGGTCATGATCCAGCTTTTCGGGGTCAACTACCTGACCATCAACGATACCACGCTGTTCCAGGGCTTCCCGGATAACAATAGGGTCAATATCATCAAAGTGGTCCTGTTCTTCTTCCGTGAAAAACCGATCATCCTTGATGAGCTTGGCAATCCGGCGCTGTACCTTTGCCCACGGCAAATCCGTGGCAGCGGCCGGAACCGGAAAAGCCGGAAGATCATCGCCATACTCCTGCTTCAGCCATGCTGCCGTATCCTTATCACGGGCATGGTCATTCATATAACGGACAACGGCCTGCTTGCTCCTGATGTCGCCATTCCATTCCTGGAGTGCTGCATCAATAGCGGCCTGGGTATCCACGGGCCGCGCCGGTTTTACAGGCTCCGATTGGGGCATAGAAAAAGCGGAGGGCTGTCGGCTCTCCGCTTGCTGGATATTCTGGATTTGCTCCTGCTCAGACAGAAACAGGTTTAATGTCAGTTGTTGATAAGCTCCGTCAGGATAATCTCCTCCGCCTGGGCCTTGCAGTTGTTCATCAGGCCCGCCCAGCGCATCGGGTCGCTGGATTTCAGGCTCTCCGTTGCGCCTGCCGCTTTCGCCAGTCCGGGCATTAGCAGTTCCAGACGGCTGTTCGCTGCCTCGTCGATCTCCTGCAGGTGCGCTGTCAGCTTCCCGGTCAGAAGAAGGTTGTTGTAAAGCACCGTCCGATGTTCCTTCAGATAGGTTTTCCGCATCCTGCCGTACTTGCCCAGGGGCTTCTCCGGCTGTTCGGTCAGCTTCAGGTCGGGAATCTGATAATCTCCGTTCATCG
>OLOJ01001682.1_pt1 | contig 19863 bp, 20 predicted proteins | sample 1672251 | NCBI WGS metagenome assembly OLOJ01 (sample SAMEA3136664, study PRJEB25190) | human gut metagenome | biome: human gut; feature: human-associated habitat; material: faeces | place: Austria | collected 2013 | reverse complement strand
TTCAGGTTCATGTCCATATTACCTTGGGTGTGGGTTCAAGTCCCACTAGCTGCATAATAAGAGTTGTTATAACTCAAAAAGCCACAGCTATTTTTTAGCTGTGGCTTTCGTTTAAATCAGAAGATACAGTATACACATTATCGTCTCCCTTAACCATCATATAATAAAGCGTTGAATCATACGGATTGACACTTCCAAAATAAATTTCGTAGTTTTTACCATTTGAATCTGTTACAGTAATGTTATTTGTACTTCCTGTAATTTCTTCGTTCTTTTTGGTAAAGCCATAATACTTTATATCACTGGGACTGCTTATTTTATCAGAAGCATCCATTTCCACTAATTTTGATAGCATTTCAGAGTTTATTGTACTTCTGCTTACATTTACTAATGAATCACTTTCTATGGTCCATTTTCCACCATTATTTGTTAATTTCATGTTTTTCTTTCTTTTTCACATGACTATCCATCAAAAAATATCCACCTACGAAAACTACAAGTAAAACAATTACAACTATAACTTGCCCAGGTTTCATTAGATGTAACAACTCCGGCAAGTAAATTAACAAAAATCGTAATAACAACTACAATTGCTATAAAGCTGCCGCTGAAGCTTCGTTACCGGCGCGTGCCTATTTAGCAACATTTTTCCATTCGTGCGAGTACGCATCCATAGTGGAACGTTTTTTATGTAATAAGAAATTCTGAAGTAATTTCTTATTACACAAAAAAAAAGAAGACCTTTCGGTCTTCTTTTTATAAGAATAATAAAACTTATGCTAATTTTCCTTTAGCTACGTCTACTAATTTTGCAAATCCTTCTGCATCATTAACAGCCATTTCAGCTAACATTTTTCTGTTCATTTCAACTCCAGCAAGCTTAAGTCCATACATGAACTTGCTGTATGAAAGACCATTGATTCTAGCTGCAGCATTGATTCTTGCAATCCATAACTGTCTGAACTGTCTCTTTCTCTGCTTTCTACCTGCGTATGAGCTTGTTAATGCTCTCATAACAGACTGCTTAGCTACTCTGTACTGTTTTGATCTAGCTCCTCTATAACCTTTAGCTAGCTTTAATACTCTATTATGTTTCTTTTTAGCGTTCATTCCGCCTTTAATTCTTGCCATTTCTTCTTCCTCCTACTTCAGATTATAAATAAGGTAAAATCTTCTTCATATTCTTTACATTTGTAGCATCAGTTGTTGTTGCTTTTCTAAGATTTCTCTTTCTCTTAGCTGTCTTCTTTGTTAAGATATGTGATTTGTAAGCTTTATTTCTTTTAAGCTTTCCTGTTCCTGTCTTTTTAAAACGTTTTGCAGCTGCTCTGTTTGTCTTAATTTTTGGCATGATTAATTCCTCCTTAAATATGTTAAAAGCTTAACGCTTTTTTTCTAAAAACATTGTCATGTTTCTGCCTTCAAGTTTTGCCGCCTTGCTTACCTGAGCAATATCCTCAAGCATCTTTGCAAAGTCGTCTAAAACATGTGCACTACTACCTATATGAGCCATTTCTCTTCCTCTAAAGCGTAAAGTTACTTTGACCTTATCACCTTTTGTGATAAATTTTCTAGCATTGTTTGCCTTAGTCTTTAAATCATTCATTTCAACGTTTGGTGAAAGTCTGATTTCCTTAGTTTCAACAACATGCTGTTTCTTCTTTGCTTCTTTTTCTCTCTTCTGTTGCTCATATCTGAACTTTCCATAGTCCATGATCTTGCATACAGGAGGTTTCGCCTTTGGAGCAATTTTGATGAGGTCAAGTTCTGCTTCGTCAGCTAATTTCTGAGCATCTCTGGCAGACATAACTCCCAACTGTTCTCCATCTGTTCCAATTACGCGGACTTCTCTGTCTCTAATCTGTCCGTTGATCATTAACTCGCTAATAGTATTGCACCTCCATAAATAATTCTTTATGATAGCAGACTATCAAAAAAGTGGATAATCTGCACAGACTATCCACTAAATAATTTCAAAATTAATATTAAACCTCGATTCGCCTTTGCGTCTGGGTGAGAGTGGATAACTCTGCTTTCTTTTCTCAACAGACAATATGTTATCATTTATGAATAACATTGTCAACAACTTTTTAAAAAAATTACAACTTTTATGAAAATTCTAACTTTTTAGATATTTCTAATTAATTTACAATTTCCAAAATTTATATTTTTTATTTTACCCAACCTAGATTATAACACATATTTATCAAAAAATTATAGGTAAAACATTATAGAAATAATCTTTTTAAAATATTTCTTTTTAACTTAGCAGGTACATTCAAAACTACAACATTCTGTTTGGCTCTGGTGTGTTGCACCATTTCCATCAATTGTAATTTCCTTTGCGTGACACATACAATTATCATTATAAGTGCAATGTACCGCATCGCATTTTACGTCCATTTTTGTTTCCGGACCGCAGTTACAATGCTCAACTGTATTTGTCATACTGTTAGTTTTTTCTCTAAAATCTTCACAATATGTGGCATCCATAATTGTGGCATCTGTACCTCCAATTTGTATACCATCCTTGCAGCATTTTGAACTTTTGTTAAAATAACAATTTTTAACATCACAATTTAAAACAGTCATAAAAAACCTCCATACTATTTATTTTCGGAAAACCGATTATTAATAGTATGGAGATTTCTTTTACTTCTATTTAAAAAGCCTAAATACTTTTTTTAACAAAAATCTTATTTTTCTATTTTTGTTTATTATTTTTGATTTTCTTTGAACTCTTCTTTTCTAATTTCTTTTGTATCAATTTCCTTGCAAATCTGATTAATGAAATCATCAAGAGGTTTTACACCTTCATCGCCTGCAAATCTGCTTCTTACTGAAACAGTACCGTCTTCTTCCTCCTGCTGTCCAACAACTAACATGTATGGAAGTTTATCAAGACGTGCTTCACGAATCTTGTAACCAATCTTTTCTGAACGTGAATCTACAGTTACATCTACATGTCTTTCCTTTAATGCCTTTGCTACTGACTGAGCATATTCTTCATATTTTTCTGAAATAGGAAGAACTCTTACCTGTTCAGGGCATAACCATGTTGGGAACTTACCTGCATATTTTTCAATTAACCATGCTAAAGTTCTTTCATAACATCCCATAGATGTTCTGTGAATAATGTATGGTCTAACTTTTTCACCGTTCTGATCCACATAGTACATATCAAACTGTTCAGCTAATAAAGCATCCCACTGAATTGTAATCATTGTATCTTCTTTTCCGTATACATTCTTTGCATTAATATCTACCTTAGGTCCATAGAAAGCTGCTTCTCCAACGTCTTCTGTGTAGTTTATACCAAGTTCGTCTAAGATATTTCTAATATCCTGTTCTGTTTCATTCCAAACATCTGCATCACCAATGTATTTTTCCTTGTTTTCAGGATCCCATTTTGACAGATGATATGTTACATCTTCTTCAACACCTAATGTTTCCAAACAATATTTTGCAAGTGCAAGACAACCCTTGAATTCTTCTACCATCTGATCAGGACGAACAATTAAATGTCCTTCTGAAATTGTAAACTGACGTACACGTGTTAATCCGTGCATTTCTCCTGAATCTTCATTTCTAAATAATGTAGATGTTTCACTGTATCTACATGGCAAATCTCTATATGATTTCTGACTTGCTTTATATACATAATACTGGAATGGACATGTCATAGGACGAAGAGCAAGAACTTCTTTGTCATTTTCCTTATCTCCTAACACAAACATTCCATCTGTATAATGATCCCAATGTCCTGAAATCTTGTATAAGTCTGACTTAGCCATAAGTGGAGTCTTTGTTCTCATGTAGCCCCATTCGTTATCTTCTAAGTCTTCAATCCATCTTTGCATTTTCTGAATAATCTTTGTACCCTTTGGAAGTAGCAAAGGTAATCCCTGACCAATAACATCTACAGTTGTAAATAATTCCATTTCACGACCAAGCTTGTTGTGATCTCTGTTCTTCTGGTCTTCTAACATTTCAAGATATTCATTTAAAGCATCTTTGTTGTCAAATGCTGTTCCATAAATTCTCTGAAGTCTTGCATTGTCTGAATTACCTCTCCAGTATGCCATTGATGATGATGTAAGCTTAAATGCCTTAATTGGCTTTGTACTCATAAGATGTGGTCCTGCACAAAGGTCTACAAACTCACCCTGACTATAAAATGAAATTGTTGAATCTTCAGGTAAATCTTTAATTAACTCTACCTTGTATGGTTCATTTCTATCTTCCATATATTTAATTGCATCTTCTCTTGGAAGTGTAAATCTTTCAAGTCTTGCTCCTGACTTGATAATTTTCTTCATTTCTTTTTCGATTTTATCTAAATCTTCTCTTGAAAATGGTTCACTGTCAAAATCATAATAGAAACCATCATCAATTGAAGGTCCAATTGCTAATTTAGCTTCAGGGAAAAGATTTTTAACAGCTTCTGCTAATACATGTGATGCTGTATGTCTATAAGCAGCCTTACCTGCTTCATCTTTAAATGTTAAAATATTTAATGTACAGTCCTTATCAACAGTTGTTCTTAAATCTACAACTTCTCCATCTACTTCTCCTGCACATGCAGCTCTTCCTAATCCTCCTGAAATATCAAAAGCTATATCGTTTACTGTCATTGCTTCTGAATATTCTCTTACTGATCCATCTTTTAATGTAATTTTCATGTTTCCTACTTATGGCCTTGCCATATTTCTCCTTTCTGTTTTGACGTAAAACATAAACATTTTTTTCAAAAAGAAAAGTCCCTGTTTATGTTTCCATAAACAGGGACGTATTATACGCGGTTCCACCCTGATTGCTTTCAAAACAAAAGCCTCTCATTTGGACTATAACGGAGTCACCGGGCTTGATTAGAGCCACTCCAAGGTAGTCTTCAATTATCTTTCTGTAAGATGTTTCCAGCCTAGACATCTCTCTCTGTAACCCTCTAGATAACCTACTGTCCTCTTCAACGTTTTATTTGGTATAAGTATCTTCCTAAGACACTCTCTACTTTTCCCATTATAACATTCAATAATAAGTTGTCAACAAAAGTTTTTATCAATTTTCAAAAATCTTTTTCTTTGTTTTTTCTTTATAGGAAAATCTCTTTCCACGACTTTTTTACATTAATTTTGGCAAGCTTTTACACCTGCCAAAATCAATATATATTACCAATACCCTTTGGATTTTAAGAATTTCCGATGATTTTCATATTACATAAAATTATTTTCTTACTTTATAAGAATATTTAATTTTTGCATTTTTGAAAACGTAATTCTGTGCTTTATCTAATAAAACAACTTCTTTGATTTCCTCTTTAGTATAAAGCTTTTTCATCTCTTCTACACTATCCAAATTTGCATCTGCGTATGAATTTTCGTACTGTTCTTCAATTTCGTCGTTACTAGCAGTTAATTTTAAGTCCTTTACAAGTTGCCACATTAATAATTCAGACTTTAATTCTGTCTTATAATTCTCCTGCATAGTCTTGTCATCTAAACCTTCTCTCTTCTTATATTCATCAAGAGAAAGGCTTTCATATTCAGCCTGAGCTTCTGCACCACCATTCATTGAATCAATTACTTCCTGCTGTAATTTTGATGGAATAGCTTTCAAATTAACTTTTTCCAAAGCCTTCTGCCATAATTCCGGCTTGATAATTTCTTCTTTGATGTATTCCAAAATCCATTCGTTGTATTCTTTTACAGTTGAAATTCCACGTTCTTCGTAATAATTGTCTTTTACCCATTTATCAGTAATTTTGTTTCTTGTCAACTTATTAACTGATGTAATTTTCAACTTAAATACAACTGTTTTACTGCTATAATCTTTATTTGCTAACGAAAAATCATTAACTTCCTTATTATTTTTTACTTCAACAGTAACTGTTTCGCCACTCTTATGACCTGTAAGTTTGTCTGAAAAAGTCTTTGTAAGTCCTTCATTTGAACTTAAAATATTAATATCCTGCTCTTCTCCTGACAAATCATCTACTTTCTTGTTGTCAACATAAGCTACTCTGTTATATTCTACCTGATCAGTTTCTTTTGCAACTCTATTAACAACTTCATATTCATCTGTATCTTCATATACAGATTCATCCCACATGTCCTGTGTTAATTCATATGTAAGCCCCTTAACATCGCCAACTGAAATGTAATCTTCAGTTTTTATTCCAAGGTCCTTATCCACATCTGACTTTGGTTTCATAACCTTTGCCCAATAAACAACAACTGCAAAAACAATAATAATAACAACAATTATCCCAGGTACCAACAATCTTTTAGATAAAGGTTTCTTTTCTACCTGTTCAGGTTCTACTGCTTTCACTTTTAATATTTTTTTCTTTTCCGTTGTAGTATTTTCGTTATTAACAATTTCATCTTTCTTTTCGTTCTTGTTTTCCACCGTCTTCTCTCCTTTATGCATAATAAGAAAGAATCTTTATAATAAAGATTCTTTCCTATTCTATCACATATTTAAAAAATAATATACGTTTTTATTAATTTTCTGTTGTATAGTTTGGTGCTTCCTTTGTAATATGAATGTCATGTGGATGACTTTCTTTCAATGAAGCTGCTGAAATCTTAACAAACTTACCTGTTTCTTTTAATGTTTCAACATCCTTTGCACCACAATATCCCATACCTGAACGAAGTCCACCCATAAGCTGGAATACTGTATCTTCAATACTTCCCTTATAAGCAACACGGCCTTCAACACCTTCAGGTACAAGTTTCTTTGCATTAGACTGGAAATATCTGTCTTTGCTACCATTTTCCATAGCAGCGATACTTCCCATTCCTCTATATACTTTGTATTTACGTCCCTGGAATATTTCAAAATCTCCAGGTGCTTCATCACAACCTGCAAACATTGAACCCATCATACAAACGCTACCACCTGCAGCGATTGCCTTAACAATGTCACCTGAGAACTTAATACCACCATCAGCGATAATTGGAACACCATATTCCTTAGCTGCTTCATAACAATCCATAATTGCTGTAACCTGTGGTACACCGATACCTGCAACTACACGAGTTGTACAAATTGAGCCAGGTCCAATACCAACCTTAACTGCATCAGCTCCTGCTTCAATAAGATCTCTTGTAGCAGCACCTGTTGCAACGTTTCCTGCAATTACCTGTAAATCAGGGAATTCTGATTTAATCATCTTTAATGTTTTGAAAATATTTGCTGAATGACCATGAGCTGAGTCAATTACAACAACGTCAACCTTAGCGTCAACTAAAGCTCTAACTCTATCCATAACGTTTGCAGTGATACCTACAGCAGCCCCACAAAGTAATCTTCCCTGTGCATCTTTTGCTGATAAAGGATACTTAATCTGCTTTTCAATATCCTTAATTGTAATTAAACCAACTAAGTTAAAATCATCATCTACTAATGGTAATTTTTCTTTTCTTGATTTTGCCAAAATTGCCTTTGCTTCTTCAAGAGTTACTCCGGCCTTTGCTGTAATAAGACCTTCTGTTGTCATTGAATCCTTAATAAGCTTTGTTTCATCTGTTTCAAATTTAAGATCACGGTTAGTAATAATACCTACTAACTTCTTTCCTACTACAATTGGAACACCTGAAATTCTGAATTTTGCCATTAAGTCATTTGCATCTTTAAGTGTATGTTCCGGAGATAAATAGAACGGATCAGTGATGACACCGTTTTCAGAACGTTTAACCTTATCTACCTCATCTGCCTGCTGTTCAATAGTCATATTCTTATGAATGATACCAATTCCACCTTGTCTTGCCATTGCAATTGCCATTCTGTGTTCTGTAACTGTGTCCATTCCGGCACTCATCATAGGAATGTTTAATTTGATCTTCTTTGTTAAATGTGTAGATAAATCTACCATATTAGGTGTCACTTCTGAATACTGTGGTACCAAAAGCACATCATCAAATGTAATTCCTTCGCCAATAATTTTACCCACTGATTCTTTCCTCCTTATTCTATCGTATAATTAAATTAAAGCGCAAATTTCTTCACGCTATTTTAACGAAAATAGTAACATAAAAAAGAGACATCGTCAATGACCATATCTCTTTTTCCCGACATTTTTTATTATTTTTTGCACGCATAAAAATTAAATGTTTATACGTTTTTTACAACAATATTAGGTCTGTAGTGATATAGTGCATCAATTACTTTTTCATTAGGTTCAATAACAACTTTAGTTTTTCCATCGTTGTTACTAATAATCATGGCATATACACCTTCACTTTTTCTTCCTGTTGAATAATCTTTTACGATTGCATTCATGGAACCTCTTATAACCTGCTCTGAATTAATTGGTGCAATTACTTCTGCATCCTTAATTTCATAATTTGCAATGTTTTTTCTTTTTCTCTGGCCCATTATCTTATCAACAGAAAATTCTCCATTTACCAAAGAATATTCATATTCAATGCTTGTATAGCACCATAACATGTATTCTCCGTATATAAGCAATATTTCAATTGTAAAAGCAAGAATTCCTAAGTTAAACATAAGCATTAAAAGAAATGCCATTATTAAAACAATAATAGAAAATACTCGCATTAAAACAACAGAAATACCTGTTTTTCTTTTTACAATCTGTTCTACAAAAATCTCGTCCATACTTTGTCCTTTCTATTCTACAGAAACAATGTAGTAATATACAGGCTGACCACCTGGATATACTTCTACTTCCAAGTCAGGAAGTTCTTCTGTTATTTTTGAAGCAAGGACATCAGCATCTTCTTTTGTTATGCCTTCACCAAAGTAAACGCTAACGATTTCAGAATCCTCATCCTGCATTTCCTTAATCATGTCAACTGTTGTTGCCACAATATCATCGCCAACTGCAAGCATTCCTTCATCGCCAATACCCATAATATTGCCTTCTCTAATTTCTTTATCATCAATTACTGTATCTCTTACAGCGTATGTTACTTCGCCTGTCTTAACGTATGACATACTGTCAATCATAGCTTCTTTGTTTTCTTCCGGTGAACAGTCATCTACAAAACCAATCATGGCTGAAATTCCCTGAGGAATTGTCTTTGATGGAATTACAATTAAATTCTTATCTTCAACTAAACTTTCTGCCTGATTTGCTGCAAGAATAATGTTCTTGTTATTTGGAAGAACAAAAATATTTTCTGCATTAACTTCATCTACCGCATTTAAAATATCTTCTGTACTTGGATTCATTGTCTGACCACCTGAAATAATATAGTCAACATTTAATCCCTTAAATATTTCATCTAAACCTTCACCTACTGATACCGCAATAAAACCATATTTTTTCTTAGGTTCATTCTTTTTAGCTTCTGCTTCTTCCTGCTTCTGCTTTTCTGCCATCTTTTCAGCATTCTTAATGAGTCTTTCATGATGTTCTTCTCTCATGTTATCAATCTTCATTCTTGATAATGAACCGTATGTTAAAGCTCTTGTGAAAGCCTCACCCGGCTGATTTGTGTGAACATGAACCTTTACAATCTCATCATCTGCTACAAGAACAATTGAATCTCCAATTGACTCTAAGAAATCCTTAAATAATTTCTCTTCTTTATCATCCATTGGCTTGTCTAAATTAATAATAAATTCAGTACAATATCCAAACTTAATATCTGCTTCGTCCATTGGTAAATCGTCTGTAGATACTGAAGTTGATGAAGCTTTTGATACATTCTCAAGTGTATAATCAACTTCTTTTCCTAAGAAAGCATCATATGCTCCCTGTAAAACAACCATAAGTCCCTGTCCGCCTGAGTCAACCACTCCTGCCTGTTTCAGTACAGGTAGCATTTCAGGTGTCTGACTTAAAACATATTCACCATGTTTTATGATTTCGTCAATTACAACTGTTAAATCGTCGCTTTGACCTAGCATCTCACAAGCTTTGTCTGACATTCCTTTTGCTACAGTTAAAATTGTTCCTTCTTTTGGTTTCATAACAGCCTTATATGCTGTTTCAACCGCTCTTACACATGCCTTTGATAAAATCTCAACGTTAATTTCATCATATTTCTTGATTTCTCTTGTAAAGCCTCTGAAAAGCTGTGATAAAATTACACCTGAGTTTCCTCTTGCTCCTCTAAGAGAACCTGTAGAAATAGCCTTTGCTACTGTTTCCATTGTTGGGTCAGCAATTGCACCAACTTCATTAGCAGCTGACATTATTGTAAGTGTCATGTTAGTTCCGGTGTCTCCATCAGGAACAGGAAATACATTTAATTCATTAATCCATTCTTTCTTTGCTTCAAGATTCTTTGCACCTGCAATAAACATTTTTTGTAGCATCTGTGCGTCAATTACATTAATTTCCAAAACTTTATCCTCCTAAGCATAAGACACATTAGTCAATTGTTCTTACACCTTCAACATAAATATTTACTTTCTTTACAGTCATTCCTGTAAATTCTTCTATTTTATATTTTACACTTGAAATAATATTTTCTGCTATTGTTGCAATATTAACACCATAAGCAACAATAATATGAAAATCTATTGTTATTTCGTTATTTTCATCTATAACAACATTAATTCCTTTTGTAGAGCTGTCTCTCTTTAATAATCTAACAATTCCGTCTTTTACACTAACCATAGCCATACCAACAATGCCAAAACATTCATAAGCTGTTTCACCAGCATACTTTGCAATAACTTCCTGGCTGATTAATATTTGTCCCATGTCAGTATTCATCTTACCCTTCATATGTTATCCTCCTTTACAAGTGTATTTGCATACTTGCTTACACAGTTACGGATATTATACCCTTTTTGGTATAAAAAGACAAGAAAAAAGACACTACCAAATGCAGCGTCTTTTTATCTAATAACATATACTATGCTCTTTCTACTTTTCCTGATTTCAAACAAGATGTGCAAACGTACATTTTCTTTGCTCCGCCTTCAGTCTTAACTTTAACAGACTTTACGTTTGACTTCCACATTTTATTAGACTTTCTATGTGAATGACTCACTGCGTTTCCAAAATGAGCACCCTTACCGCAAATACTACATTTAGCCATAATAGCACCTCCCTTGTATAAATTAAGTCGAACCTTCTTCGACCTGACACAAAGGCTATCTTAACAGACTATTCAAAAAATTGCAAGCACTTTCGCATATTTTTTCTTTAGCTTTTCTTTAGCCAAGCACTTCTTTGGCAATATCGGCGCTCATTTTCGCATCTTTTGCATAATAATCAGCCCCAATTTCCATTGCATAATCTTCTGTTAAAACAGCTCCTCCTACCATTATCTTACAATCAACATTGTTGTGGTGTAATAATTTAATAGTATCTTCCATAGAACCTAATGTAGTTGTCATCAAAGCTGACAGACCAACTAATTTAACATCATTTTCTACGGTAACTTTCAAAACTGCTTCAGGATCCACGTCCCTGCCTAAATCAAGAACATCAAATCCATAGTTTTCTAAAATTACTTTTACGATATTTTTTCCAATATCATGTATATCACCTTTTACGGTGGCAATAACAATCTTTCCTTTGGATTCTGATGCTGCCCCCTTATTTGCCATAAATGTTTTTATTTCCTCAAAACATTCCTTGGCAACATCAGCAGCTAAAATTAACTGTGGCAGGAAAATCTTTCCCTTCTCAAACTTATCACCAATTACATCAAGTGCAGGAATAAGCATTTCATTAATAATTATCATTGAATCCTGAGTTTCAAGATATGTTTTAGTTAATTGTCTGCCTTCACTTTTCATTCCCGTTTCCATTGCATGGAGAATAGCTTTTGCTTCGTCAGACTTCAAGTTATCATTCCCCTGTGAAGCTGCCGCCTGTGGTGTACCACCTGACTTTGCACTGGCAGATGTTTCAGGTTCATGGGTATTTGAATACTCAATAAAATCCATTGAATTTTTATCAATGTTTGCCAGAACTTTATATGACTTAACAGCCCAAACCATAGATGAAACATTCGGATTAATAATTGGCAAATCAAGTCCGCTATGAAGTGCCATTGTTAAGAAATATTTATTTATGATTTCTCTGTTTGGAAGACCAAAGGAAATATTTGATACTCCAAGAACTGTTCTTAACCCTAATTTATTTTTTACAGTGTTAAGGGCTTCAAGAGTTTCAAAGCATGCCTTCTGCTCTGCTGAAACTGTTAAAGTTAAACAGTCGATAATTATATCTTCTTTTGGGATGCCATAAGACATTGCCCTGTTCATTATTTTTTCTGCAATAGCTACTCTGCCTTCTGCACTGTCTGGTATACCATTTTCATCCAATGCAAGTCCAATAACTGCAGCACCGTATTTTGCTACTACAGGTAAAATTGTATCTAAAACTGCATCTTCTCCATTTACAGAGTTAATAATCGGCTTACCATTATAAACTCTAAGTGCAGCTTCAATTACTTCAGGTTTTGTTGAGTCAATCTGTAAAGGCACATCAACGATTCCCTGCAACGCCTTTACGGTTTTTATCATCATTTCCTTTTCATCAATTTCAGGTAAACCTACATTTACATCTAAAATTTCTGCCCCTGCTTCTACCTGTTCTATTGCCTGCCCAAGAATGTAATCCATATCATCTTCTATAAGCGCCTGTTTAAATCTTTTCTTACCTGTTGGATTAATTCTTTCACCTACAATACGAGGCTGGTCCACTATAACTGTCTTTGTTGGAGAACATACTGCAAGGTGCTTCTTTGTATTATTTTCGTTAAAAGCCCCTTCTTTTTCTGCTTCAACAAGCATTGCCTTAACTGCTTTAATATAGTCAGGCTTTGTACCACAACAGCCACCTAAGGTTCTAACACCGTATTTAAGCATTTCTCTGTATATGGATGCGAACTGGTCTGCATCAACATCGTATGTGTTTGTTACAGGATCAGGCAAGCCGGCATTTGCTTTTACAACAATTGGTAAACTTGTCCACTTAGATATTTCCTCAACAATAGGAATTAAGTCTTTTGGTCCTAAAGAACAGTTTACACCCATTGCATCCACACCCAAGCCTTCCAGTGTAAGACACATGGCTGAAACTGAACAACCTGTGAATGTACGTTTATTTTCTTCAAATGTCATTGTTGTAATAACAGGCAGATTAGAATTTTCTTTTGCAGCTAAAACCGCCGCCTTTGTTTCCAATAAGTCAGTCATTGTTTCAATAACAATAATATCTGCATCTTTTGCCGCAACAACTTCTTCTTTGAAAATATCATAAGCCTCTTCAAAAGAAAGATTTCCTGTTGGTTCTAAAAGTTGTCCAATAGGTCCCATATCTAAGGCAACCATTGCATCTGTTCCTTTTGCTGCTTCCTTTGCATTAGCAATGGCAGCATTTATTAACTCATCAACAGTGTAACCTGTATCTTTCATCTTGTAACGGTTGGCACCAAATGTATTAGCATATACAACATCAGCTCCCGCCTCTATATATTGCTTATGAATATCTACAATCCAATCACTTTTTGTTATATTTAAAGTTTCTGGAACAGTTCCTAATTCCATTCCTTTTTGCTGAAGCATTGTTCCCATTGCTCCGTCTAATACAACATAATTTTTGTCAAATAATTTATTGTTCATTTATAGATTATCTCCTGTTTTCACTTGGGTGTTATTTTAATCTTTATTTAACTACAGGTAGTACCCTGTTTTCTAAACTGACATTTATCCTTAAAATTACAGAAATCACAATTCTTTTTGCTTGAAACTTTTAAATTATGTCCCAAACCTATAACACATGTAACAGACTTAGTTGGCGTAAGCATCATGCTACTGTTTACACACACACCGATTCTTTTAGGTGCATCCAATATATCCAAAAACTGTCCCTGCAATTCAAGTGGAAAATCTCCATATCCCAGACCAAATCTCCACGTATGCTCGTATTCTTTAAAATCTTTTAATATAATTTCTTCTGCCTTGTCACATACCTGTTCAATTACTGCAGAAGCCAAACTGTCTGTAACCATTGCCTCTGCCATACTTACAATCTGCTTTTTTCTAATTAAAGAATCCACTCCGCCTGATAAGGTTGCACACATAAAAACCGCCTTTTCGCAGTTTTCTAAATGTTTCTTGATTGAATTGCCCTTTAATTCAAAATTAGTACCTTCTACTATGCCATCAGCAATAGGGAAAACCTTGTATATAAATTTTCCCTTCATGTTTGCTTTTAATTCTTTTGCACATTTTGAAAGCATCTTCTCTGTCTGTTCATCAGGCTTGTTATTTCCATATCCTAAATATCTTAAAGCTTCACCAAAATTAACATTGTCAATTTCAATAATTCTATGACCATTCATTTAACCAACTTGTCCTTTTTATTTATTCTTTACAAGATTAGTCACACTGTCACTAATTCTTTTTGCCACATAAGGATCGTTCATTGTATAAATGTGAACACCGTCCACACCATTGGCAACAAGGTCAACAATCTGGTCAATAGCGTATGATATCCCGGCATCACGCATTGCAACCGGATTATCTCCAAACCTCTGTAAAACCTTAGATAATTTGGCTGGTATGCTGGCGCCACACATTGAAACCATTCTTTCAATCTGTTTTTTATTTGTAACAGGCATAATTCCTGCTTCAACAGGAACATCAATTCCTGCAACTCTTACTTTTTCAATAAAATCATAGAAAACATTGTTATCAAAGAATAACTGAGAAATTAAATGATCTGCACCTGCTTCTACTTTGATTTTTAAATTTTTAATATCTTCTACAATATTTGCTGCTTCCTGATGTGTTTCCGGATAACAGGCACCTGAAACATGAAAGCCCATATTTTTTGACATAATATATTCTGTTAAATCAGATGCGTATTTAAAATCATGTTTTACTTCATAATCAGGATTAGCGTCACCACGTAATGCCAAAATATTCTTAACACCTTTTTCATTTAAGTCATTTAAAATTCTGTCAATATCTGCTTTGGAATTATATAAGCATGATAAATGAGCAATTGTTTCTGTGTTCAATTCATTTTTGATTTTTGCGCATAAATCAACTGTTGTTGCCTTGGCAATTCCTGAGCCGCCGGCACCATATGTTACACTAATAAAATCAGGGTTTAAATCCTTTAATTCTCTTAATGTATTGTACACTGTTTCTACTCCACTTTCTTTCTTAGGTGGGAACACCTCAAAAGAAAACACTGTTTTTTTCTTAAAAATATCTGCTATATTCATCTTATTTTCACTTTCCTTATTTGCATTTTTCTAACTTATCTATTTATATTTGTTTTATTTAATTCCTGCAATTGTATTAGTTCTAATTATATTAATTTTCATATCATACCAATATATTTCAATACATTACTTTTATTAACACATTAATTTTTGCAAAACAAATTAAATCCAACTATTAAACACGTAATAATAATGCATACCGCAAAGAACGTACTCTCTATAAGCATAGAGAAAATCATTCCCACTGCAAACCAAAATAACGCAAATCCAAATAACCTATGCATACAACTCCTGTTTTATCTTCCTGTTTTACTAACAGTATATGCATGTATTATATTTTATTTGCTACTATTCCTTTTATTTAATGTAATCCCTATTCAACTACATCTTCATCATCAATAGTGTCATCTTCTTTGTTTGTAAACTTGTTTACAATATCAGGTACCATGTCAATTATTCTTGCAAAGCCATCCTGATCCTTAACACTTATAAGTTTTGATGAGCCATCCTTTATAACTAAAACAGCACTTGGTGTAATCTTACCGCCAACACCGCCTGTTCCATTATCGCCTTTTGAAAATGTACCTAGTGCCATTCCAAAAGATACATCTGCCATTGGTAAAATTATAGTTTCACCAATTACAATTGGTTCTCCAACCACAGACTTAGTTGTTATAAAATTTTCCATTGCCTTAAGCAAATCTTCTGAATTTTTCTTATTATCAGCCATAATCAAAGCCTCCTTATACTAACCGATTTTTTTAATTATACGGTGAATTTCTTTATTAAAATAAAATCTCAAGCCGTAATAAAGAACAACACCTAACATTATATGTCCACTTAATTTAACATTTCCATTAAATATTTCATTTTGAAAATCCGGTGTGATTTTTATTTTTTTAGGATTCACATTAAAAACCGAATAGCCCATGGCTATATAGCCTAATGTCTTTCCTGTTAAATCAGGACTTTCAAAACCAATTTCGATATTTCCTTTTATTTTTTTAGGGAAAATATGCCTTAATGTTTTTATAATAATTTCTTTTCCAAACTTAAATGCTTTTTTAGTAGTTGGACTGTTTATAAATGCCTTTATGGCTCTTACCTTCGCGCATTTTTCTTTGAATTTGTAATAAATATTCTTTATATTTTTTCTAACACTAAGTATAAAACCTTTTATATCTTTAATTTTTTCTTTCAGAAAATTAAAGATATAGTTTATATTAATGTGCGTTTTTTTTCGTTCTTTATTATCTGATTCTTGTTTTTTCTCAATTAAGCGATTTGTTTCTTCTGTTTTTCCAATATCTTCTGAAATTTTCTGTTCAAATGTTTTTTCAGAATTTGTATTTTCAGAATCATTTTTATTATTACCCTGAGTTTTTTGTTGTTTTAATTCTGTAGTCTCACAACTTTCTAATACTTTTTTGTCAGAAGTATCTTTTAGTGAATCCTGTTTTTGTGAACCCTGTTTCTTCAAATCAGTTTTCTCAGGTTTATATTTTTTATCTTTTTTTTGCTTTTTTTTCAAAAAATCAATTGGCACAAAAAATATTCTAAGTTTTGATACATTACCATCATTGCTGATTACTCCCTTGTAACTTACAAAACGAAGTAACCAGTGAGCTTTTATGGATAATTGATAATCTTTGTCAGATTTACTTCCCTGAATCTTATATGCGATAGGATAAAACAGGATTAACAAAGCCAGTGCAATAATCGCCAGCAAAAGTATTCCAATTATTTTTAATATTAATAAAAAAATATGTAACATAGGCTAATTCATTTGCTCCATAATATATTTCTTAACATTTACATTTCCTGTTTTTTCAAGGCATTCCATTATAATAAGTGTCATCATGTCAAGTGCCTCTTCCCTACCTTTTGCAATTCCAATTACAACCATATCAGACTTATGATACCATTTTTGAATCAAAACGTTAGAAGGATATATTTCCAATGTATCATAATCATTTCTTGGCAGAGTGATTACATATGTATCAAACGTTGGTTTTCTATTTTTAATTTTTCTTATAACCTTTCTTTTTTTGTCTAAAAGATTATAGCCTACATATAAATCCTCATACCAAATCATAATTATCCTGCCATTATTCCGTTAATAATTTCTATACAAGCCAGTTTTTCTGCCTTATCGTTGCAAATTGACAAAGTATTATATATATAATCCTGCAATTCGCTTATGTTATTAAAGAAGATTGGAAGTTCACTTAAAGCCTGCGCCATAACTGCCCTTGTAATCATTTTATCTGTCTCTTTAAATAACTCTCTGTATTCATTTATTAACTGTTCTTTTTGTTTTTCTAAATAAGCTTCATCAACTACATCGTTGTTTTCTACCTTATCCAGTTTTACAAACATACTGTCTGAATTTAGTTTAGGAAGCTTAAATACAATATTATATTCTTCCACCAAATCTAACTGTTTAATCTTGTCTGCGTAACTTTCTTTTATCTGGTCTGTTATGTCATAAGCTGAAAGGTGTGGATATATTTTCTCCTGTTCACCTTCGAGCATAACAAACATATCCTCTATTTCCTCAAGTGATTTTGAAGAAAATTTATTTAAAAATAACAAGTTGGTATTTTTTATTATTTCATCACAGCCTTTTACAACATTATCTTCTTCTTTTTCATTGTTAGTATATAAAATCAATAAAAGGTCATTTAGAACTTCCTGAACTCTCATAAGGTTGTCCATTTCATCATCTATATACATGGTTATATCCGATAATCTGTCCTTAAACTCATCATATCCTTTAGAATCCATTTCTTTAAACTTAACATTTTTCAGATTGTCAAATTCTTCATATAAATGGGGATAGTTAGTTGCCATTGTATCCGTCTTATAAAGCATGGAGCATGTTTTAATCATGTACAAAAAGTCGTCTAAAGCTTCCTTTGTGCCGCCGTTGTAAATTGACAAGCCGTTAGAGAGCATTTCGAAAAATTTATTTTTTGTAAGCCTTACAGGAAGTTGTCCAATAACATCTTTAATCTTACTGTTAATCATCATGTTATCTTCATCTTCTAAAATAAACTGCATAATTGTTCTTGTGAAATTTTCATCACTATAGCCACTAGGATAATCTTCTTCCCTGAATCTATACTCCACTCTGTTTACTGCATGCTCGTATACGTTATACTTGTCCACATAACATGTAATATCAGCTACCTTTTCAATAATGATATTTCTAATTGCCTCTAATTCCGCAATATTTTCCGAAAAATCATCTCCGCCATTGGCATACTTTTCAATTGTTTCATTGATAGTTTTAACATATTCATTAAAGCCGGGAGCTACCATGCCACCATCCTCTGAAACAGACACATAATATGTGTAATAATTCATCGCAAGACGAATTAAAGCATACTTGTTATTTATTTTCATAAATCCACCGGTATACTTTTTCAAACTTTCTTCAATGTTTCTATTTTTTAATAAATCTCCAACTATTTTCTTCATATACACTCTCTTTTAACATATAGAGTGCCTAATACAAGCGCTCTATGTTTTATTCTTTATTTGTAATTCCTATAATTTTCATATAGATATTTTATTTTAAAATGTCAGAAAAATCAAATGTAGCAAAATAATCCTTTGGAGTTTCTGCTCTTCTTATAAGTTCAACTTCTCCATTTTCTTTAAGCAATAATTCTGCTGACTTTAATCTTCCGTTGTAGTTATAGCCCATTGCAAAACCATGTGCGCCTGTATCGTGAATATATAAATAATCACCCATTTCAATCTTAGGAAGTTTTCTGTCTATTGCGAACTTGTCATTGTTTTCGCATAAACTTCCAACAACATCATATGTTTCAGTGCATGGTTCATTTTCTTTGCCAAGAACTGTAATATGATGATATGCACCATACATAGCAGGTCTCATTAAATTAACTGCACAGGCATCAACACCAATATATTCCTTGTAAATGTGTTTTTCGTGAACAGCCTTAGTTACTAATGCACCATAAGGTCCCATCATAAATCTTCCCATTTCTGTAAAGATTGCAACGTCGCCCATTCCGGCTGGAGTTAAAATTTCATCATAAACTTTGTGTACTCCTTCTCCAATAACCATAATGTCATTTGGTGTCTGATCAGGTGTATAAGGGATTCCAACTCCACCTGATAAATTAATGAACTTAATGTCTGCTCCTGTTTCTTTTTCAAGTTCAACAGCCAACTGGAAAATTGTCTTAGCAAGCATTGGATAATATTCGTTTGTTACTGTGTTTGATGCTAAAAATGCATGTATACCAAAATTCTTAACACCTTTTGATTTTAAAATCTTGAAGGCTTCAGTTATCTGTTCTCTTGTCATGCCATATTTTGAATCACCAGGGTTATCCATGATTCCGTTACAAACTTCAAAAATTCCACCTGGATTAAATCTGCAGCTTACTGTTTCAGGTATTCCACATTCCTTTTCCATGTAATCAATCATTGTAATGTCATCTAAGTTAATAATGCCACCTAATTCATTACAATACTTGAACTCTCCTTCAGGTGTTTCATTTGAAGAAAACATGATTTCATCGTTTCTAAAGCCTAACTTATCAGCAATCATAAGTTCTGTTGCAGATGAGCAGTCAACTCCACAGCCTGCTTCTTTTAATTTTTTAATAATAAATGGATTTGGAGTTGCCTTTACTGCAAAATATTCTCT
>OLOJ01001670.1_pt1 | contig 19995 bp, 8 predicted proteins | sample 1672251 | NCBI WGS metagenome assembly OLOJ01 (sample SAMEA3136664, study PRJEB25190) | human gut metagenome | biome: human gut; feature: human-associated habitat; material: faeces | place: Austria | collected 2013 | reverse complement strand
CGACACACTCAAGGCCGTTCGGCCAAGCTTACGGTCGTGAACAGGACGCCCGCCCTCCCACTCGTTTTTTTGTTATGTTGCGTTGGGCTGTGGCTACTTTTCGCAATAAAAAAGAGGAAGAAGGGAGGGGAAGGGTCAGCGGAAGGCGCCGCGGAGGTATGGCGGCTGGTAGGGGGCTTCCTCGACCGGCACGTCCAGTTTGTGGGCGGCACGGAGCGGCCAATACGGGTCGCGCAGTGCAGCGCGGCCGATTTCCACGGCGTCGGCGGCGCCCGACTTCAGAATCTTCTTCGCCTGCTTCGGCTTGGTGATGAGCCCGACTGCGGTGGTGGGAATGCCCGCGCGACTGCGCACCTGTTCGGCGAACGGCACTTGGTAGTCGGGCTTCACCGGAATGGTCACGTCGGGAATCAATCCGCCTGTGGACACGTCAATCAGGTCCACGCCGTGGGCCTTCAGAATCTTAGCCAGTTCGACGGTCTGGTCAAGGTCCCAACCGCCTGCGGCCCAGTCGGTGGCGGAAACGCGCACCAGCACCGGCATGGTATCGGGCACGACGGAACGAATCGCATCCACGACTTCGACCAGCATGCGGACGCGATTGTCGAACGATCCGCCGTACTCGTCGTCACGCTCGTTGATGAGCGGGTCGAGGAACTGCGACAGCAGGTAGCCGTGCGCGGCATGGACTTCCACCGCGTCGAAGCCGATGTTCATGGCACGCCAGGCGGCGTCGCGGAACTGGTCCACGATGGTGTGGATCTCATCGACGCTCAGCGCGCGCGGACGAGCCAGGGAACCGTATGCGTTGGCGCTTGGGCAAACCGTCCGCCATCCGCCTTGCTCTTCCGGCACGCTCTGTCCATCGAAACCGATCGCGTGGCAGCCGGTGGAACCCTTGCGTCCGGCGTGGTTGAGCTGCACCGCCATCGTGGCACCCGCTGCCTTCGCGTCGGCCACGATCCAACGCCACGCATCCATCTGTCCGTCATCCCACAATCCCAGATCGCACGGCGAAATGCGGCCTTCCGGCGCGACGGCGGTCGCTTCCATGATGATCATGCCGAAGCCGCCCATCGCACGCGAAACGTAATGCTGGTAGTGGAATGGCGTGGGCTTGCCGTCCTGCGCCAATGCGGAATACGTGTCCATTGGCGGCAGCCAGATGCGGTTGCGCACGGTGACGCCACGCAACGTCATCGGATCGAACGGTTTGACCGTCTTGTTCTGCTTGCCGTTCTTCTTGTCTTCGCTCATTGTCATCTCTCTTATGAATCGTTGGTATCGCCTGAATCGTCGATATCCGCACCGCGTTCCCACGCGACGGGCATGGTACCGATTGCATTGTAAGCAGAACGCCCGCCGGTTGGGGCGGGCGTTCATGGACTGTTCACTTTGCCATGCGATTTACGCTCCAGCGGCGTGAACAGTCAGCGCAGGCAGCCAGTGCGGCCAGTCGGCATGAATAGCCGACAATCGCAACTATTGATGCTGCTGGTCACTTTGCTGCTCAGCAGGCTGTTGCTGCGATTGCTGCTGCTGGCCTTGGTTGGTCTGCTGCTGGCTTTGCTGCTGACTGTTCTGCTGGCGCTGGTATTGGTACTGGTTGTATGTTCTGGTGGCGCCCTTCGAAACCGTGTACTTGTCGGCACCCTTTCCGTAATCGTTGTCGATCGGCGCGTTGATGGCGGCAAGATACGTGTTCATGAACTGCTTCCACGCCGGCGTTGCGATGTACATGCCGTACCAGGACGGGCGGTACACGCCGTTGATGGTCTTGTTGTCGAAGGTGTTGTTGATCGGGTCCTGCGCATCGGCGACCGCGACGAACGCCGCGACCTGGTTCGGCACGAAGCCTGCGGTGGCCATCACCGTGTTCTCGTTGGTGCCGGTCTTGGCGAAGGTCTTGCGATTGTTGTCAAGCTGCGTGGTCGACGCTTCGCCGCCAGGCTGCACGACACCTTGGTTCAGCGCGTAGGACACGGTCTGCGCGATGTCCGGGTCGATGGCCTGATGGCAGTTCGCGGACGGCACTTTCACCTTGCTGCCGCTGCGGTCGGTCACCTTGGTGATGGCGATCGGAGTGCATTCCACGCCGTTGGCGCCCATGGTGGCGTACACGTTGGCCATGGTCAACGGCGACGCCTGCACCGTACCGATGGTCATTGGCGGCTGGAACGAGTTAGCGGAGTAGATGTCGGACGCGTTGGAGATGGCGTTGTGGTAGCCCATCTCCTTGGCCGCGTCGGCGATCGCGCACAGACCGATGTTCGACGCCATCGAGGCCTGCGTGGTGTTGTGCGACTTGATCAGACCCTGCAGCGGGCTTTCCGGAGAGGTGGTGCCGCCGCCGGAATTCTGCACCCTCCACGGGCCGACGAAACCGTAGCCGTTGCAGTTGAACTTCGACGTGTCGTAGACGGTGGATGTGACGAGCGACTCGTTGATGGAGTGGCCTTTCTGCATCCACGCCACCATGTTGATGGGCTTCCAGGTGGAGCCGACGTTGAAGCCCATACCGCCGCCGTCCTCCTGATCGACCATGTAGTTCATGGAGGTCTTGGTCTCATCCGTTCGGGCGTCATCCGTGGCATCGTAGGTTCGGTTGATGCCGAACGACAGGATTTCACCGGTGCCCGGCTTCACGGCCGCTATCATCACTTCGAATCCGGACGGGTCTGTGGCCGGCACGGTGCTGTTCGCCGCCTGCATGGCCGCGTTGTTGGCGTTGCGGTCGAGCGTGGTGACGATCTTCAGACCGCCTTCCTTCAGCAGCTTCTCGCGAGCCTCGTCGTCCTTGCCGAACGCCTTGTTCTTCAGGATCTGGTTGACCACGTACGAGCAGAAGAAGCCGGTGTTTTCAATGGCCGACTGGCATCCGGAGCTCACGTCCTGCAGGTTCAGCGTGTCCTTCAACGGCGTGTTGATGGCGTCTTTGAATTCCTTTTCGGAGGTGATGTAGCCCTGGTCGTGCATCAGCTGCAGCACGATGTTGCGCTGATGTTCGGCTTCCTTCTGGTTGGCTTCCACGGAAGGATCGAAGTTCTGTGGATTCTTGGTGATTGCCGCGATGGTCGCCGCCTGGGTGACGTTCAGTTCCGAAGCGGAGACATTGAAGTAGCGTTTGGCGGCCATTTCCACGCCGCACAGGTTGTTGCGGCCGAACTGCGCGATGTTGAGGTAGCCCTGCAGAATCTCGGCTTTGGAGTATTTCTTTTCGATCTGCACCGAGATCAGCATCTCGCGCAGCTTGCGTGCCACGGTGTCTTCCGTCGCATGGTATTCGGCGATCGGATCGTCGTCTTCACGGGCTTGGGTGGACAGCACGTTCTTGACGTACTGCTGCGTCAGCGTGGAACCGCCCTGCTGGTCGCCGCCTCTGACATAGGTTTGGAAGAACGCTCGGAACACGCCCTGCACGTCCACGCCGGTATGTTCGAAGAAGCGCTTGTCTTCACGGGCCACGACGGCCTGCTGCATGGCTTTGGAGATTTTCTTCAGCGGCACGACCTCGCGGTTCTGCGTATAGAATTCCGCGAAAGCGGTCTTGCCGTCGTTGAAATACATCGTCGAGCGTTGCGGAAGCGAGGTCACATCGAAATCGATGCCTTCGACCGCAAGGGACGGAATGACGGCTTTGGCCGCGTTATTGGCGGCGAACACAGCGGGCATAAAGAAAATACTCGTCACAACGCCGCCGCCCACGCATAACGTGATGTATGCGATTACCAATGCGAGCACACGTTGAACGGTAAGGGTCTTCTTCTTGGGCATGACGCCCATTCTAAAGTGGCGGGTCTACTAAACACATGCCCGCCAACGCATGTGCCGGAAGCCGTCACGGGTTTCTCACAAAACAGACAATTTCTTAGGAAAAGTTGGAAATCAGCCGAAAACCAGCCGAATGTCATCGTCTTGATCGGCGAATCAGCATGCCCGGCTGGTAGATGATGATGGACCGGCCTTCCCTGGCGATCCATCCGCGGTTAGCGAAATCCATCAACGCCTTGTTCACCGTTTCGCGTGAGGATCCGACGAGCTGCGCCATCTCCTCCTGTGTCAGATCGTGTGGCACCTTCAGGCCGGCTTCGACCGGTTCGCCGAATCGTGATGCCAGATTGAGCAGTGTTTTGGCGAGTCGTCCGGGAACGTCCATGAACACCAGATCGCAGATGCGTTCGTTGTTGCTGCGCATGCGGTGCGCCAATACCTGCAGCATGTCCACGGCCACGCGCGGATGTTCGTCGAGCCAGTCGAACAGCGCGTCATGTTCCAGCCAGACCACACGCGTGCCGTTGGTCATCGCCACCGCCGAAGCGGTACGCGGTCCGCCATGCGGATCGAACACCGGAATCTCGCCCAGCACTTCGCCGTACGCGTGGATGCTCAGCAGCTGCACACGCTTGTCGGAGGATTGTCTGGTCAGTTTGACGCGGCCTTCCTCCAGCAGATACATGCGATGGTCGGTGTCTCCCTCGCGGAAGATGAAATCGCCCTTGTCGTATTCGGCATGCTGCAGATACGGCAGCAGTTCCCGGGCTTCTTCGGACGAAACCTGCTTGAACAGCGCGGTGTGCAGCAACGTCTCACGCTCATCGTCGAAACCACCAAAACCATTGATCCCATTGGTTCCATTCGGGGTGACCATCGACGTGCCTCCGTTCCGACGTGCTTCTGCGTTTTCCGTTGTCGACATCCATGCCAACGCTCGTTAAGTCGGGCACCATCGACCATTCGGGCTACATTGTAACTCGAACGGCGGCGTCGACCAGTCGCGCCACTACCTCGTCTCGGCCCATGCCGGTTTGAGAGCGCATGGGATCGACATGTTTTGCCGCTGATTTCACCGCTTTGTCGGACATTTTCTCTCGTGAGATGTTCAACACGCGGGTCATCTTTTCCGCGTCGATGTCGTAGGCGAGCGTGACGTGGTGCAGAATCGCGCCGGGTCCGCCGTGGGTGGGCGCGAACCGGCGTTGCGCGGCGCCGCCGAGTTTGCCGTATTGTGTGGCGATGTCGTTGAGTCCGGCGAATCGTACGTTGAGGCCGAGGGCGCGTAACGCTTCGACGAGCCAGTAGTCGCAGAGTTCGTAGGATTCCTCGACGCTCATGCCGTGGGCGAAGTCGAGCGGGGCGTACAGCGAGTACGTGATGGTGTTGCCTGGTTCGATGAACATCGCTCCCCCGCCGGTGCAGCGGCGGACTATGTGGAATCCTTCGTCTTGCGCGGTGTGCACGTTGACTTCGTCTTCGAGCGACTGGAATCTGCCGATGACCACGGCCGGCTCGGCCCATTCCCAGAAACGCAGGGTGGGTTCGCGGGTTCCGGCAGCCACTTCGCGTGCCCATTCGACGTCGAGGTCCATTTGTTCCTGCGGTTTGCGGGGGTCGTCGTGCACGATGTTCGGTTTGAGTGCGTGCCAGCGTCGCGCGTATTCCGCCCAATTGCCGGTTTCGGCGATGTCGCCGGTTCCAACGGTTCCAGCGTTTTCGTCACTTTCCGCGGTTCCAGCGTTTTCGTCACTTTCCGCGGTTCCAGCGTTTTCAATGTTTTTTGCGATTTCCGCGGTTTCTGCGGTTTCCATTGGGCTGGTATGCCGCCGAATGCGCAGGTCGTCGCGTGGTTCCACTTTCGTAACATCATTACCGCCGATACCGGCAATGCCATCGGCGCCATCGATGCCGTCAATCGCACGTTGAAAGGCGATGGCGATGCCACGCGCGCCCATGCCGACGATGCGCACGTCCGGATGGTGCAGCATCGTCCGTTCGACGGCGGCGGTCACGTCACGTTCGGAAACCATCGAACCGCTGAGGCAACGGGCCGCGCACTGTTCCAGCGCACATTCCATGGAATGCAAGAGATTCCGCGTTCCGGCATCGTCCCCGTCGAGGAAGAAATCGCCGTCGATATGGCATTCGATAACAGTCGATGATGCAGCCGGCCCAGCGTATGGAACCGTTTTCACGGCATTCGTATGAGCCGAATCAATATAGTCCGAATCGGCGTAATCCGAATCGGCGTAATCCGAATCGGCATGAGAAAGCCGGACAGTCACTCCAACGAGTTTGCCGCCCGGCTGTTTGTAAAGTCCTCGAGTCATCAATCCTGCAGTTCAACGCCTTGAGCGTCACGGTGCCATTGCGAGCCGTAGTGGGAGCACAGAATCAGGATGCCTTCCACCAGTCCCCAGATGCCTGCGACGGCTGGGCCGATGATGAGAATCCAGCCGATGACAGTCAGCAGCAGCTGTGCCACGGCCTTGCCGGTGTTGCCCAAGTAGAAGTTGTGCACGCCGAAGCAGCCCAGGAAGATGCCAAGCAGACCGGCTGCCAGTTTCGACTTCTGGGCGTATCCGGCCGGTGCGACGGGCTGGCCGTATGCCGGCTGCTGCGCGTAGGCGGGCTGGGTGTAGGCGGATTGGTTGTAAGACGGGGCCGCGTAGCCTTGCTGTCCGTAGTTCGCTTGGTTGTAATCCGGCTGGGCGTAAGCGTTGTTGGGGTCATACGCCGGGGCTGCCGGCTGACCGTACGACGGCTGCGCAGATTGGGCGGGCTGGGACGGCTGGCCATACTGACCGTACTGGTTGTACGATGCGGCGTTCGGATCATACGCCGGAGCAGCGGGCGTGGCCGGCTGAGCGGGCTGGGTATAGACGGGAGCCGTACCGTACGCCGGGGCCGGAGTCGCCGGCTGACCGTATGACGGCTGAGCGGTCTGGGCCGACTGTGCGGTCTGGCCATACTGGCTGTATGCGGAAGCGTTCGGATCGTACGCCGGAACGGCAGGCTCGGCCGGCTGAGCGGGCTGAGTGTATGCGGCGGAGTTCTGACCGTATGCGGGGGTTTCCGGCTGCGACTCCGGATGGTTCATCTGCGCATCGTTCTGTTGTGGAATGTACGGTTGGTTGTAGTCGGCCTGGGCTGCGTTATCCGACGTTGGATTGTTGATTTGGCCGGTGCCGTTGAAATCGGCGTTGTTATCACTCATGCCTTAACATTATCCTAAGGTTTGCCCGTTTTCATGGGGTTGTACCGACCGGCAACCCCGAAAAAACCCTGAACAGAGGAAGACGCCCGCCGATTCAAGGAAAACCTTGGTTCGGCGGGCGTCTCACCAAATGGAACATCCAAATGGAATGTCAGCGAATGCCAATCACATGCGCGCCAGAATGTCGCGACCGACCTCGTCGGTGGTGCGCGTGGTGGAGCCAAGCTCCTCGATGTCAGCCTCAACGGCGGTATGGATCTTCTTGGCAGCGTCGTCGAAACCGAGATGCTCGAGCAGCATGGCGGCGGACAGGATGGCCGCGGTCGGATTGGCCTTGTTCTGGCCGGCGATGTCCGGAGCGGAACCGTGGATCGGCTCGAACATGGACGGATACTCGTTGGACGCGTTGATGCAGCCCGAAGCGGAGTAGCCGACGCCACCGACCACGGCACCGGCCTCGTCGGTGATGATGTCGCCGAAGAGGTTGTCGGTCAGGATCACGTCGAAGCGGGACGGGTTGGACACCAGGAAGATGGTGGTCGCGTCGATGTGCAGGTAGTCGTGGGAGACCTCCGGGTATTCCTCGGCCACCTTGTCGACGATGCGCTGCCACATGTCGCCGGCGTTGACGAGCACGTTCTTCTTGTGCACAAGGGTCACGTGCTTCCTGCGCTTCATGGCCAGCTGGAAGGCGTAACGCACCACGCGCTCCACGCCGTAGGCGGTGTTGATGGACACTTCGGTGGCCACCTCGTTCGGGGTGCCACGGCGCACCGCGCCGCCGGCACCGCAGTACAGGCCTTCGGTGCCTTCACGCACGACCACGAAGTCGATGTCACCCGGGTTGGCAAGCGGCGAGGTAACGCCCTTGTACAGCTTGGACGGACGCAGGTTCACGTACTGGTCCAGGTCGAAGCGGAGCTTGAGCAGCAGGCCGCGTTCCAGAATGCCCGCCTTGATGCGCGGATCGCCGACGGCGCCCAGCAGGATGGCGTCGGTCTTCTTGATGCGCTCCTCTTCCTCTTCCGGAAGAATCGCGCCGTCACGCAGATAGCGCTCGGCACCCAGATCGAACTTCTCATATTCGAATTCGGCGACGCCTTCGGCCGCCTTCTCCAGAGCCTTCTGGGCCCACGGAGTCACTTCCTTGCCAATGCCATCGCCCGGAATGACGGCGATGGTGTACTTCTTTGCAGAATCACTCATAGCACGCGACTCTAGTCAGTGATTCATCAGGCGGACCAAAACCGCTCAGCAAATGGACACCCGTTCCATGCCCCACGTACGGCGGGCGGATATCCGTTTGTTTCGATAGGCACAAAGAACGCAATGGGCGCAATGCCCAACAAAGCGATGGACAGACATGAATGTGCACATATATATGGACGTACGCACCGCCCACATACGCACGTTGGCGCCGTGGACGGATGGTCCGCGACGCCAACGTGTATGGCGAATCGGCTGATTCAGTTAACCCAAGGAGTGGATTCCTCGGTGATTGACCCGAAATCGGTGTTCGGGAACTTGCCTGGCTGACGGACCACCGCTTCGAACATGGCCAGTCCGTTGAGTCCGGTTTCGGTATTGGAATACGCGCCGATCTGCGATTGGGTTGTGGAGTCGGAAGTGGGGGTCGGCGGCTTGACCACTGTGCCCATCTTCGCCCACAACGCATATACCGTGCCATCGCGGTCGATCGGCATCAGCGACTTGCCGTTCTCGTCGAACGAGAGGACGCTCTTGGCGAGCGCGTCGTTGCGGACGGTGCTCCAGCCTTGGAATTCGTAGCCTTCGAGCACCGGCACGTTCGTTTGGTCCTGTGTCGGGGAGATCAGTGAATCGCCGTCGTAGACCTTCTGGTCCGCGTACAGTTTCGTGGCTTCCTTTCCTTCCGGAGCGGCACCGCCGTTGAGGTCGAACTTGATGGTCCACTGGTGTGAGGTGCGTGTCCATTGGGCGTACAGCGTCACGTCGCCGGTCACCGGAGTGGCGTTGAAATCGTAGGCGGTGCCACCGGTCGCATCGGTGCTCCAGCCGGTGAGTTTGTATTCGTCGCGGGTGGGCGCGGGATCCGGCGCTACGGCTTGTCCGCCATTATCCACGGTCTGCGATGGAACGTCCGTTCCGCCTTGGGAGTCGAAGGTCACGGTCCAGGTCTTGACCCATTTGGCGTAGAGCGTCAGGTCGTCGGTTACCGGAGCGTCGGCCGTGTAGTCGGTCTGCCGTGCCTCATCGGTGGTCCAACCGGCCAGACGGTATCCGTCACGGGTGGATGTGGGATCCGGAATAGCCAGTTTCTCACCGTCCTTGACGAACAGCGTCATGCTTTGCAATGCGGTCGATGGATAGTCCGTGCCTTCTTTCAGGTTCAACGTCACGGTATGGTACGTCTCGTCGGCATCGGCCCACTTGGCGTACAGCATCAGGTCGCCGGTCACCGGAGTGCCGAAGCCGTACGGCTGGGTGCCGTCAGCATCGGTGGTCCAGCCGACGAACCGCTTGCCGTCAAGGGTCGGATCGCTTGGTTTCGCCACCTTCTGCCCATATTGCACGTTTGCCGGAGTGACGGGCGTTCCTCTGTTCGAATTGAAGGTCACGGTGTATGTGTTCGGCGTCCACTGGGCGTACAGCGTCAGGTCGCCGGTCACCGAAGTGACGTTGAAATCGTAGTCCGCGCCTCCGGCCTGGGACGTGCTCCATCCTGCGAACGTATACCCTGTACGGGTCGGATCGGTCGGAGCGGAAGCCTTTTCGCCGTCGCCGACGAGCTGCGTGTCAACCGCGCTGCCGCCGGTCGAATCGAACGTGACCTTGTGCGCCACGGCCCACTGCGCGTACAGCGTCACCGGAGCGATGACCTCGCTGTTGAAGTCGTACGGCTGGGTGCCTGCCACGTCGGTGGTCCAACGCACGAACTTGAAGCCATCCTTCGTAGGCGCGACCGGCTCGCTTGCCGTGCCGCCCAACTTCACGGTCTGCGCTCCAATCGGTGATCCGCCCTGCGAGTCGAAGGTTACGCCGGTCGCGGCCACGGGATGCGCGTACACGGTCGGGTCGCCGCTTAAGATCCAGAATTCCGCCGTGCCGGCAGCAAGGTCACCGGCCTGCACGTTGATTACGGATTCAGGAATCTGGCGATCGTTGTCATCGCAGTCCTTGCCCGTCCATGACGAGCCGCCGTTACGGATGATGAACCACGGGTCACGCACGCCTTTGCCGGTTTGCGACAGCTTGTATTCCGCCACTTCGCCGAAATCATCATGCCCGTTGAACGGGGTGGCCACGCCGCTGGTGCTTTCCTTATACCAGTTCCACAGGTCCCAACCCTTCCAGGTGTCGGATTCCATGTCGTATTCCTGGTAGTTGCCGTCGGCACGGTAGTAGTGCAGTTTGACGGTCAGCGTCTTCGGGTTCTTGATGTCGTTCGGCTGCGGCGTGGCGGCCGGGGCTGCCTTTTCGGGCGATCTGTCGGATGCGCTCTGCGGTTGGCTGCCGTCCACCCATGACTCGATGGCGCCGTTGACGTACGCGTCGGCGAACTTGTCGAGTTTCCATACGTCTGCCGTATAGCTGTCTTCCGTTCCGTTGGATGCGGCCGTGGCGGTTCCGTCATCCACGATGCGGAACTTCACCTGGCTTTGCGTGCCATCCACATATCCGGAGGCCGTCTTGCCGAAACCATTGGGAGTCGCACCGAACGGAATGTATACGGCTTGATCGTCCGTCCACACCTGCACGCCGGTGGCGTTCGTGCCGACCGAACTGGTCGGCTTGAAGTTGATCGTCACCTTGGTCTGGTTGGCATGCTGGCTGGCGTAGGTGCGTGTGAAGGGCACGCCACGGCTTACGGTGCCGTCCTGCACGTTGACCATGGTGTCGCCGACCTGTGACTGATACCACCCGTTAGTGTCCGGCCGGTCCGTACCCGTGCCGTCGGTGAAGTAGAACTTCGCCGTCTCGAGGTTCGCGCCTTCCGGCAGATTCACGCTGTACCAGCCGTTCGCATCGGTGGAATCGGAAGCGTCCACGGCCTTCATAGCAAGGTTTTGCTCGGAACCGTCGGCCTTCTGATAGTGCAGTGTCGGCGCTGAGCCGCTCTGTTTCGGCTTGTAGTACACGGTCAGCGTTTTGTCCGCGATCAATGTGCTGTTGGGCGAATCACTGTACTGCGGATCGTATTGGCCTTTGCCGGAGTCGCTTTCCGCGGCCGCGCCTCGGTACAGCGCGATCGCGCTACGCTTGCCGATGGTGGTATTGATACGCCCGCCGGACACTTTCACCGTCTTCGAACAGTCGCGTGACGCGTATACATCGCAATACGTGCCGTCGGGCAATGCCGTCGTGTAGTCCACAGCATGGTCCTGCAGGGTGTTGTTGATGGCCATGAAGCCTTTCGCCGGCGAGGAACCGTCGGCGGCCCTGTCGAATGCGATGTTGTTGTCGCCGCGTTCCTGCCAATTCGTCACCTTCGTGCCGTTGACGGCGTTGTGGAAGCGGATCATGCCTCGGATCGACGTCCAACGCTGCTGGCAGTTCCAGTCGCCGTAGGTCATCTGCGTCGGATCCTTCGAAATGGCGCATGCCTCGTTCATGTCCACGTATGGCACCTTGGTGTCGGACGTGTCCTTCACACCATCGTCGTACTGCGTGGATTTGTCGAAGTAGTAGTCGGACAGAATCTTCGGATGCCCGTAGTCGTAACCGAGCATGAACGCGTTCGCGAGCTCATAGCGGGCGCCGGAGGTCGGGCTTAACGTTTCGGAACCACGTGCGCTATCCCAATTCGCCACGAACACCGTGGCATCGTTGGAATTCTTCAACAGGTCGGACTTGATGTTCTTCAGATCCGTGATGGAGCCGTTGAAGTCCTTGAGTAGCGAATATGCATACGAGAACTGGGTTACTTCGCCGTTTTTCTCGTACCGTTCGGGAGCGAATTTGTTCGATTCGCCCTGATGGTAGATCACTTCCTGAGACCATGGGAACGACTGGCCATTGATACCAGCCTTGTCCATGAACTTGCGTTTGATCGCGGCGATGTCGTCCGGATCCATATGTTTGGCGGAGTCGATGCGGAAGCCACGCACGCCATCCTGCCATAACCGGTTCAGATAATCGGCCTGCATGTTCTGCACACGTCCGTTACCTGTATTGATGTCCCACATGGTGGACAGCCTGCAGTTCCATACCTCGTCGGCGTTGGAGTAGTCGGAGATGTTGTCGGAGACGTTGGACTTGCAGGTGTGGAAGTCCCCGCTCGGCAGACCGTACTGGTGGTTGTTGCCGCTTTCCTGGTACTGGTAGAGGCCTTGCGTGCCACCTTCCGCATACGGGTCCATGCTTGGATAGCGTCCGTAGGATCCGTTGTATGCGGTGCCGTCCACGCCATACTGGTCGTCCACCCAGGACACGTCATGGCCGGTGGTGTGGTTGAGCACCACGTCGGCTATCACGTCCACGCCGGCCGCGTTGCACTGTTCGATCATGCTTTTTAGCTCGTCCTCAGTGCCGAAGCGCGAGTTGAGCTTGTAGCTGACCGGCTGGTAGACGGTCCACCATTGCGTGCCCTGCACGGATTCCTGCGGCGGGGAGATCTGCACGTATTTCACGCCTTCCGGACCGTATGTGTTCATGCATTCCTCGGCCACGGTCTTCCAGTTCTGCTGGAATGCGATCACCGTCACGTCGGTGGCCGCCGGCTGTGTGGCGTATGCGACGGCTTGCGAGCCAAGCCCCGCGCAGGAAAGCGCCAGTCCGATTGCAGCGGCCGTGATGCGGCGTGCAGTGTGGTGCGCATGCTGGTTCATCGTCAGTCCCTTTCCTTACGACGCAGCGCCATGGCCAGGCATAGCGTGCCGACGAGCAGCGCGATCAGTCCGACCCGCATGTAGGTTCCATCGCCTTCTCCACCGGTGGAGGGCAGTTTGACCGCCGTGTACTTGTTGGTCAGCTGGTAGTTCCACGATTCGGCGGTTGCGTTCGTTTCGTCAGTCGAATCCTGTGATTCGTCCGTTGCCGTATTCGGATCAGCCGCTGCGGTTTGGGCGTTGCTTTCGTCAGCGCCGGTTTCCGATTGATTCGGCTGTTGCGGCACGGTCTTGCCGCCGGTGAGCGAAACCGGCTTGTAGCCGTTCACGGCTTCTTCGGTTACGGAATAGTGGATTTCCTTGCCCTTGTAATACTTGGGCAGGTTGGTGAACGCGTAGGCCCATTCGTTGGAGGCGACGTTCGTCGTATCCGAGCCGGACGAACCAGCCGTCTCCTTCGCGCCATCCGAGGATGCCTCGGTGGTGGTCACGGCGTTCTTGGCATTGTCTTTGGTAAGCACCGCGCAGCTGACGCCGACGGGGTTCTTGGCCTTCGTATCCTTCGGATCCGAACACATGCTGTTATTCTGCGGCGTCGGCCATCCCGGCAGAGGCTGGTCGTTCTTGCCGTTCCAGATGCTGGACAGCACCCAGATCGTCAGACTGTTCGGCCTGCCATTGTCGGAATCGGAATCGTCGTCCCACTGTTTGGTGACGTTCAGCGTAGTCGTTTCCGGCGTATGCTTGTTCGTCACCTGGAAGTCCTTCTCCTTTTCGGTGGAGGAGCCTGTCGGCGTGAACACGCATCCGGTCCGTTGTTCCGCGGCTTTCGCGTCCGAACCATTCGTACCATCCGCATCTGTGGAGCATCCGCTTGTCGTATAGCCGTCGACGCTTTCCTCGGTTACGGTGTACGTGTACGACTTGCCGTAGATGTTCTGTTTCGGCAGGCCCTCAAAGGTCCAGAATTGCTTGTCGGCGTCACTGGACACGTTCACGTCCTGCACGATTATCTGTTCGGTTCTGGCTTCGAAACCTTGCGTCAGATCCGTCGGATCCTTCGGCTGGTCGCTGGTACCCCACACGTGGAAGGTAAGTTTCGTCGGGCGTTTGCCGTCATTGTTGGCGTTGTCTTCCCATGTCTTGGTCACCTTGGCGTTGATGGCGTCCGGCTCGCGCACGTTCAGCACTGTGTATTCGGCGCCGTCCTGATACGGTCGCTTGGTGATCGACACTCGGTAGGAGCCATCCTTGAGCTTTTGCGTGGTTTCCTCGTCCACGGTGTAGTTGTAGCGTTCGCCGTTCTCGTCGTATCGGGGCAGATCGGTCCACGTATGCGTCCACGAACTACTATTGTCAACGTTCACCGTGTACTGCTTGCCGGTCAGTTCCTTGGCATCACGCAACAGGTGGAAGGTGACGCTCGACGGACGTCCACTGTAGTTCAAGTCGGACCATACCTTGCGTACGCGCACCATGATGGTGTCGATACGGTCTTCGACATGTACGGTACGGTCGCTTTGCAGCACGTCGTCGATGTACACCTTGCCTCCACTTACGGTGAATCTGAACGGTTTGACCGCTTCGTATCCGGTTGGCGCTTTGGTTTCGGTGAGCATGTAGACGCCGTCCTTAAGCATGAACTGCTTCATCGTTCCGCCGCTGGTCCATGTGATCGGATAGATTTCCTTGCCCTCAAAGGTGCTGCCCGTCACACTGAATTCGGCTCCGGCAAGTTCGGCTCCTCCACCGACTGCGGTCTTGGAGAAGAAGATACCGTTGGTGTCCGGCTTGTCTTTCATGGTGAGCGTCGCGTCCTGCTGCGTCTTGCCATCCACGATAACGTTGCCGTTGATGTCGACGGTGAACGCGATATCGTCGGCCATCGTATAGCCGGTCGGCGGCTGGGTTTCGGACAGGGTGTAGTTGCCCGGCTGCAGGTCAAGCTGCTGCGGTTTGCCTTGTTCGGTGACCCACTCAATCGAGTCGATGGTCTTACCGGCAAGCGTGCGACCGGTGACGCTCATGTGCGCGCCGGCGATGTTCGTGACGCCATTCGTCAGACTGTTCTTGTTGATGGTGACGCGGTGCGGCTTATAGACGTCGATCATGGTGATCAGGCCGTCGGCAACGGAAGCGTAGCTGCCGTCGGACTGCCGCACTTGGACTTGCAGTTTGCCCCCATCGTCCGCTTTCACCCGGAAAACGATGTCGTCGGCTTTCGTATAGCCGGCCGGAGCAGCAGTTTCCGTCAGCGTATAGGTACCGGGTTCCAGCTTGAAACTATGCGGCGTACCGTTGGATACCCATAGCCGGGACTCGAAGGTCTTCGTCTTATCATCCAGCTTTCCGGTGAGTTTCATCGTTGCGCCGGAAATCTCCTCCTTGCCGAGGTTCTGCTTGGAGAACCATACCTCCTGATTGTTGGGGTGGTGCGTATTGGTCAAGGTGATGTCATGGTCTCGGTCGATACCGCTGGTGGTAACGGTGTAGCCCGATGGCACATCTTCCTCAACACCGTATGCGACTTTCACACCGTTCTCATAAACAGGCAGGTTCGGGAACGCATTGGCGTTCTCCCAATTGTCATCCGCATTCAGAGTGACGGACTTGTCGGTTTTCACACCATTCTTCACCAAATACGCGGTGATGGAGCTCGGACGGATACCATCTTGGTTGTTGGCATCGTCCCACTGCTTGTACACGCCGAGATTGATGGTTTTGGGCGTGTGCGTGTTGGTGCAGGTCATCGTCGTGGCACTGCCGTCAGCCGATACGGCCGGGGCTGTGCAAGACGACGTGTATCCGTCGAGTTCGGTAGATTCGACAGCCTTGTATTCGGCTTTTTTGCCGTTCACCATGACGGGCAGGTCCTGCCAATATGCGGTGGAGTCGCCAACGGTGACGTTCACGTCACGGCTTTGTCCTTTCACTTTCGTGAAGTCGGATTCCCCGGCAAGCTTACGGTATAGGTCGAAGGTCACAGTACGGCGTTTGCCGTCCTGGTTGTTGTTATCGTTCCATTCCTTGGTCACGGTAAGCGTGGTGGTTTTTGGCACGTCCAAAGCCTGCACTTGGCCGACACCATTCGTGTCGCGCATATCATGGCCGTTCACCGTTACGGTGCCGTCTGCACCCACGTTGATGGTGATCGGATCCATAATCTTATAACCAATAGGAGCTTCGGTCTCCTCCAGCCTGTAGCGGCCTGGCAGCAGTTCGAAATCCTGCTTGCCGGTATTGGTCGTCCAAGTCAGACCAAGGCCGTCTTCACTCTTGCTAACGCTCGGCATGGAGTTGCTCGTCCAATTCGACCAGATATCCGGAGTTTCGGACGAGCCCCACTTGGAAAGCCGCAACGTGGCGCCAGCCACTGGAACGTTGACGTCGGCAGCATCCAGTTTGGCGATGCTGATCTTGGTCTTCTCCTTGTGGTCGTTGTTGACGTACCACAGGTAGTTGCCCAACGTGGCGTTGTTGGCCACGGCCACTTTCAGGAGGCCCGAGTCTTTATCATCGGTGATGGTCAGATTGTCGTACCTGTGGTCATAAGTTTTCCCATCAGGTATCGCATCATGACCAGGAAACACCACATACAAAGGCTTGGCTTTCTCGTACGCGCTGTCCTCACCGGCTTTCTCGCCTGGCGCAACGAGCTCCGTGACTTTGTAGATGCGGTCCGCATTCAGCTGCACTTGGCTGGAGTAGCCGGTCGTGCCAGTGGTGAGGTTGTTCATCACGGTCTTGCCCACAGTGCCGGAGCAGGTCTTCTTGCCTGCGGTTTCAGCTGCCGTGCTGCACTTGGTCAGGTCCACGTTCACTTCCTGCACTTCGAACATTGCATTGGCGCCCGGCCGGCCGGTATCGCCATCAATGTACTTGTAGATTTGCAGGGTGTTGCTGTCGAATGTCATGCCACCTTGGGCCGTTTTCACCGTTCCGGTGACAGTGGAGGTATCACTGCCCTTGCTTGCATCTACGCCTTCAAGCGAAATCTCATTGCGGCCCACGGCTCCCTCGATGGTCTCTCCGGCTTTGAGCTGCACGGTCGCCTTGTATGTGATGGTGACGGCCCGCTTGTCCGGAATGAAGAAGACCAGTTTCTTGGAATTCGGCTCATATGACCATGTCGCACCATTGATCTGCTTTCCCGAGGCGGAATCGGCGATGAGGATGCTGTCCATGCGCAGATCAAGCGCGCTGCCCAACGTATCGGTCAGGGTCAGGGCCTTGCCGTTGTTCAGCGTCTGTGCGCCCGGATTGATCTTCACCGTGTAGTTGACGTTCGGCGCCGTGGACTCGTTGTATGTTCCCTGTTTGCTCACCAGCTTCGGCGTGTTCATGCCGAGTTTGTAGGACTGGTCCGTCTGGTCATTGCCGTCTACGCTGATATGCGCTTTGTTGGTGTATTCGTGGTATCCTTCCTGCGCTTTCAACGCGTCGACGCGCGTGTCATAGACGATTTGCAGGCCTTCTGAGGTGGTGGCCTGTTTGAATGCGGCCGTGCCCGGCGATATGGTGAACGTTACTGTGCCGTTGCCGTTGTCCTTGGCTGATACGCCGCTCAATGTGGTGGTTTTGGCATTGGGACTCACCGCTTTGACGGAGCCAGGTACGAACATGGTGTTCTCAGGCAATGTATCGCTGATCGTCACCGATTGGGCCTTTTCCGGCAGATCGTGCACGGTCAGCAGCCAACGTAGCACTCCGGCTGCGTTGGCGGTCTGGCCGTATCCGTATTGGTCCCAATACTGGTTCACTGCATCCTTTTCCAGATTGTCGACTTGGTGGGTGTGGCTTGCCGTTGCCGTCTTATGTTTCGATTCGGCGGTGTTGTACACCGTTTCGGCGGTCACACCATCCTTGACGGTGGACTGGTAGGCCACGTACACGGTCTGGTTGGCATTGAGATGATTGAATGTGATGGTGAAGTCATGGTCCGTGGCTGTAATCAAATAGGCGCTGGCATCAATGCGCTGCGTCATCGCCTCGTCCGCATACACGGCAATGCTGTTTTGTACCAGACTCTGCTGGAATCCGGCGGATGAGCCGTCCCCCTTCTGATCGAGGGTATCTTTGAGATCCACGTTGTCCATCGCGGTCAATGCGGTCAGCGAGGTCACCCATGTGAGGTTCTTGCTTTCGGATCTCGGTGAGGTGCACTTCTTGACAAGATTCACTACGTCCTTGCCGACGTCCGCCGTGCCGGTGGCGTCTTTGCTGGGGTGATCTTTCGGCGTGACCTTCACATCGTTGGTGTAGGTCCTATGTTCGCCACTGTCGGCATTGGGCGCGTTCGTCACTTCGGTGGTGTAGGTGATGGCGAAGGAGTCGAAGCCGGACGGCAGCGTATATGTGCCTTTCACCAGATCCAGCCAGGGAACCTTGATGGACCACTGGTTGTTGTACGGATCGCTTTCGAATGCGCCCGGAGCGTTTGTGGGGCACTGTGTCTTCGTCTTCCAATCATTGTCTTTTCTGCAGGTCAGAATCACATCGCCGGATGGCTCTTTCAGCCCGTTGCCCAGCGCGTCTTTGATGCTGGCTCCGGAAATGTCGGTGTCGGTGCCTTTGGTGATGTTGATGGTCCATTGGATGCCCGAAACGTCCTTCTTGTTGTTCGGGTCGCCTGGTTGCGGATCGGACTTTGCTATCGTCGTTTGGGTGCCGCCTTTGGTCACCGACCAGTCCTTGTAGGTGACCCAGATGGAGTTTTCGGTCTTTTTGTGGTCCGTATTGTCATCGCTGTGGTATTCCACGGAGTTCTTCAGGCCGGGCACCTGCGAGCAGTCGCCCGCCTGCTTGCAGGCCGCCACGAGCGTGGCACGGTCGGCGGTCACGGCGTAGCGCACATACAGCGTTTCACCGTCCTCCATGGACTTAATCGTGGCGCTGAACCCGGTATTGCCCGCCGCTGGCGTGGCGTTCCATGTCCCCTCATACGGTTGCTGGCAATCCGCGTCGGTGTAGATATGGATGCTGTCCGGATCAAGCTTCATCAGCTCGCCCATGGTGTCGTTCAATTGCACGTTCTGGTTGGTGCCGACGGAATTGACCTTGATGACGAATTCCCACTTCGAGGGGTCCGAGGTGGAGATGGCCGCGGATTTGGAAGCGTTCACTTCATGCTTCGGATTCACCTTCAGCGTCACGTCGCCGTAGCCCGGATATGAGAACGTCTTGTCTCCGCCGTTGTTGCCGCCGGTTTTGTCGGAGTTGATGGTGCCTTTGACCGTCACGTACGCGGTGACGTTCGATCCCGCGTCCTCGCCGCGGGTGTACGTGGCCACCATGCGATTGCCGTTGATCACATAATGCCCGACCACATCGCCCGATTCGTTGATGATGTCGTACTGTTGCCCAGATTGGAAGGTCAGGTTCTCGGGCAGATCGTAGACGAAGGTGTCGCCCGATTTGACGGTGATGTTGTTCGGCACGTTCCAATGCAGCTGCATGTTGATCTCATCGCCGTAGTCGACGGTGGTGCCGGAGATGAACGGCTTTTCCTGGCCGCCGGACACGATGGTCAGCTTGGAGGAGCCCTTGTCCACCCAGCCGAGTTCGCCGATGTTGTATTCCGCGGCCTGCGCATGAACGGGCCCGATCAATACGCATGCCAGCATGGTCGCCAATGTCACCAGCATGGCAGCAAACGTTTTCACACAGCGCTTTGACGCCAACTCCTTGCGCCTATGCATAATCCCTCGCTTCACGATTAAGCACAACCTAAGGTGGCGGCAGCCACTACCTTGCCCCAGCTACCGCCACTGTCATGCAAGCATGGTGTCACGACATCAACATTGACGTATGAAACAGTGTCTTTCCTTATAAAAGTGCTAAAAAACGCGGTATAAAACGTTTGACGTTAGAGTGCCCCGAAAGGGGATTCGCGAAACGCTGAAGGGTGTTTGCAATGTTTCATGAAAATTTTCTGAAACAAAAACCCATTGCTGCAAACGATTGCAACAATGGGTTTTCGTCAGTCATGATTCTTCTACCCTCGGAAAATCCCCCGGAGTACCCTCGGGGCCACTCAGCCGCCGATGCCCATCATCGACAAGCACCAAGCGTTCTCATAGGAGACTTCCTCCCATTGCTTGTACCGCCCGGACGTACCCCCATGGCCGGCTTCCACCTCGATTTTCGCCACGGCGTCCACACCGGCATGCTGCAGCCGGGCCAGCCATTTCATCGGCT
>OLOJ01001660.1_pt1 | contig 20070 bp, 16 predicted proteins | sample 1672251 | NCBI WGS metagenome assembly OLOJ01 (sample SAMEA3136664, study PRJEB25190) | human gut metagenome | biome: human gut; feature: human-associated habitat; material: faeces | place: Austria | collected 2013 | reverse complement strand
AAACGCACCTGACAGTCCTTTTCGGCAGCTCCGCCCAATGGAATTCCAACAAAATATCCCATATCAATTCTAAGTTATTTAATGCGTCAAGTAAGATAATGAAGCCTGAATACCGATGCCCCTTAATCTTAATTTACGCAAAGTTCTATTCTGCATTTCTAAAGTGCCACTTTAGAGTTCTGAAGTTCAACTCTACGCCGCTAAAGTTCAACTTTACGTTTCCCGTTCTCAACTTCAGGTTCGGCAATGCGCTTTATTTCTTTTCTTCCTTAGGCTTCCTGTCAAAGAACGGGTTCTTGGAAGAGGCACTGACCGGAATGGCGAATACAGTCTTGCAATCTTTCAGCCAGTTCATTCGCTGTGCGGCCAGTCCGGCAGAGAACATTACCCGGGTATCTACCCGCATGTCGGCAGCCGTGGCGCAAGCGGAGCCGACAGCAATCCCCACATCAACCGTATTCAAGGCACATGGCACACCCTCCGTACGCCCGGCACAAGTAGGAAAGCCACAATGACCGCAGTTCAATCCCTGCGCCTGCTCGCGCGTACCTATTATAACGACACATTCTGCCTGCAGGACATTTGCCGCATCACGCAGAAAGAACTTCATACCCAGTTCTTCTGCCATGGCATTCATTTTTTCTGAAAGCTTTTCGGTAAGTTTGTTGTGAAAAAGCTTCGCCTTCTTATAATCCATAAGGCTGTCCTGGGTGGTCTGAAGCACCAGTGTTTTTTCATATTTAAGGGCACGTGCCTTCATCTCTTCCACAGTTCCGCTCTCCGGCGGACATGCAGGGTTCTTGTCATAATTACCGCAGGCATTCTCCTCACAGAAAACACGGTACTCCGGCATAAAAACCAGATTATCTGTATCCATTACTGCTGCATCGGAAAAACCCAGTGTCTTCGCTTCTTCTGTAAAATCCATGTTGATCGCTCCTCTGATTTTTTATACCATCTATAGTGCCACATTTTTATCTGCTTTACAAGATACAACACTGAAATTTCTGTGACCTTCGCTCACCAAAAACACCTCGCGGGATATGATCAGTGAACGAATCAGAAACATACCGAAAAACTATGTTTATGGCGAAAATGAATTGACAAATGTACCTTCCTTTGCTAACATGATAAAGTATGATTGTTAAAAAATCAGGCCAAATAAGGAGGAGAAAGAGTAAAATGAAAAGATTCAAAAAACTTGTATCTGTACTTACTCTGACAGCGATGCTTGCAGCAAGTCTGACAGCCTGTGGCGGAAAAGATCCGGTTGCAGAAGATGACAGCACAGCAGGCACAACCACTGCCGACAGCAGTACAGCTACCACAGAGACTTCTGGTGACAGCACATTTACCTATGCCATCTCCGGGGACCCTACAGAGACTGTCAATGTTATTACAACATCTGACCGTTGGGGATTATCTACTGTAAAGATGATCTACTCCCCACTGTATATGAATAATGCCGATGGAATTAACTGGTTCCTGGCTACAGATTATAGCGTATCCGATGACAATTTGACCTATACATTTAAACTGAGAGATGATGTGAAATGGTCTGACGGTGAACCATTTACCGCAGATGACGTGGTATTCACATACGAAGCCATGGAACAGGAGGATAACCTTGGCTGGGCTTATTCTCAGCTGGTTTACGATCAGGGAACGGTAAAAGTGGAAAAAGTGGATGACTACACCGTATCTTTCACATTCCCGTTCGTAACACCTACGGCTATCGAGATGTTAAGTCAGATTTTCATTATGCCGGAGCACATCTACAAAGATGTCACAGATTTCGAGCATAACGATTACAACATGAACTCCGTAGGAACCGGTCCTTACAAACTGGTAGAGTATCAGTCAGGCTCATATCTGAAGTTTGAAGCAAACGAAAACTACTACAAAGGTGAACCGTCTGTTAAAAATATAGTATTCCAGATCATCGAAAATGCAGATACTGCGATCCTGGCTCTGCAGAACGGTGAAGTGGATGCTTATCAGATGACACCACAGCAGGTGAAAAAACTGGATCTGGATGCAAGCAACCTGACTGCTTATTCTTACACAGAGGGTCGTGTCGGTTACCTGCAGATCAACTGCAACCGTGTAACAGACGAAAACGTTCGTAAAGCCCTGCTGTTTGCCATGGACAGAAAAGCAATGGATGATGCAGCCTTCGAATCTGACGAATACTACAGCATTCCGTATACCTTCCTGCCAACCAACAGCCAGTTCTACACAGAAGACGGTGTGGAAAAATACGAGCAGGATGTAGACAAAGCAAAGAGTATGTTAGAGGAAGCCGGTGTGAGTGGTCTGAAACTGAAACTGGGTTACATCTCCAGTGATGCCGTACAGTCCGCACAGGCACTGCTGATTCAGGAACAGCTGAAGGAAGTTGGAGTAACCGTAGAACTTGCCGGTGGAGACGGAACAGCCATTGCAAACGCAATGAAGGATCCGGATAACGAATACGATATGTATCTGGGCGGTTACATCATGGGTATTGACCCGGATACCTTCTCCAGCCTGTTTGAAAATGATGGTGCTTACAACTACATGCACTACAGTGGATACGATACCATCGATCAGCTGTTTGAGGAAGGTCGTTCTGAATTGGATGAGTCTGCAAGAAAGGAAACCTATGCAAAACTGCAGGCAGCTGTCCAGGATACAGGTGCTTTCTATCCGATCATTTCCAACAACAAAATCCTGGTTGTAAACAACAGAATCCAGGGTGTGGAAGATGCAGGACTTGTTCCGGTATATACCTTCGAGGATACTTCCAGTCTGAAAATTGCTGAATAAGTAATCATCAAAGATTAGACACTATTTATAATGAGGGCGGAATTCTTCTGAAACAGGCGAAGAGTTCCGCTTTTTGGGCTTAAGAATGAAAAACAAAAGGAGAAAAAGGTATGGCAAAGTATATTTTCAAACGTATTCTTACTGCGATCCCACTGATCATCGTGATCACGATCCTGTGTTTTTCTCTGATTCATCTGGCACCGTATGATGCAATTGATGCCATGACAACTCCAAAGATGTCTCCGGAGATGGTACAGATGATCCGTGAAAAATACGGCTATGATCAGCCGGTCTATGTGCAGTATATCCGCTGGCTGGAAGGAATCCTGAATGGAAACTTCGGCTATTCTATCGTGACAAAAACGAATATTTTCGATGAGCTGGCGACAAGAATCCCGAACACGATCAAGCTGGTGCTGCCGTCTTATCTGACGGCCTATGTGATCTCAATCGTGCTGGGTCTGGTGGCCGGTTCTCACAAAAACAAATGGTTGGACAAACTGATCGACGGGATTTGTTCCCTGTGGATCGCGATGCCGACTTTCTGGGTAGCGATGCTCTTTATCTATCTGTTCGGTTATAAACTGCGGATCTTTCCGATCCTTGGGATGCATACGGTAGGAGTGAATACTTTGTCTGATTTCTTGCTGCATTTTATCACACCGTATATGGTGCTGACACTGGCATTTATCCCGGACAATGTGCGTTATGTGCGTTCTTCCACGATCACACAGTACTCCGAGGATTATGTTATGGTACAGAAGGCCTTTGGCGCTTCCAAAGCAGAGATCATGTTCAAACATGTCTGTAAGAACGTACTGCTTCCGGTTATCACAAAACTGGGTATGGCATTGCCAACGCTGGTAACAGGTGCGGTTATCACGGAAACCGTATTCAGCTGGCCGGGTATCGGACCGTATTTTATCAAGGCGGTGCAGGGTATGGACTATCCGATTGTTATGATCGTTTTGATATTGTCTTCCACCCTGGTAGTCCTGGGAAACCTGCTGTCCGATATTTTATACTGCGTGACAGATCCGCGTATCAGAAAGATGGGGTAATCGTATGGCAATGAATCATTCTCAAAAAAAACGTCTGGAAAATGTCTGGGAGGCATTAAAACACGACAAAATCGCAATATTTTCTATTATCTTCCTTGCACTGATCCTGATATTATCCTTACTGGCTCCGGTACTCCCGCTGGAACCGAATAAAACCGATGTCGCTCATATGTTAGAGGCACCAAGCAGTGCCCATATTTTCGGAACCGATGAAGTGGGTCGTGATTATCTGGCACGTGTTATCTACGGAGGCCGTGTGTCTCTGCTGGTCGGCGTGCTTGCCATGCTGATGAGTGTGACCATCGGTGTCACTGTTGGGATTCTTGCCGGTTATCTCGGCGGTATCATAGATGGTATCCTGATGCGGATCGTTGACATTCTGCAGTCCATTCCGTGGCTGATTCTGGTTACAGTTATCAGTATTTTCTTCAAACAGGGACTGGTGTCCATTATTATCGTGATCGGATTCTTCTCTTGGATGGAAATTGCCCGCCTGGTGCGTGCGGAGGTTATGTCCGTCAAAGAGAGGGAGTACGTCCTCTATGCGGACTTTGCCGGCGTGCCGTTATTTAAAATGGTACTCCGTCATCTGATTCCTTCGGTACTGCCGACGATCATCATCGCAGCGACCACCAGTATCTCCAATGCGATCATGACAGAGTCGTCCCTGAGTTTCTTAGGGATAGGTATTCAGGAACCGCTGTCTTCCTGGGGAAAATTACTGCAGAGTGCGCAGAGTAACCTGCAGAATGCCGTTTACATGGCGATCATCCCCGGTCTTTTGATCATGCTGACCATCTTTGCGTTCAACAAACTGGGCAATCTGCTTCGGATCTATGTAGATCCCCGTGTCATGGACGCAGGCAAATAGGAGGAGTGGAGATGAAAGAAAACAGAGTATTAACCATAGACAATCTGACCACTACGTTTGAGAGTCACAAACAGAAGATTCAGGCGGTGCGCGGTGTCTCCCTCCATGTGGATGAAGGAGATATTCTGGCTATTGTAGGAGAGTCCGGAAGTGGGAAAAGTGTAACTATGAAGTCGGTCATGGGACTTCTCGGAGAAAATGCAGATGTGCAGGCAGATTATCTGGAACTGCTGCAGAAGGATCTGCTGTCCATGTCTGAAAAAGAAAAACGGAAAATGCGTGGAAAAGATATGGCAATGATCTTCCAGGATCCGATGACTGCCCTGAATCCGCTGAAAAAGATCGGGTATCATATGATCGAGGTACTCCGACGTCATCAGAACCTGAGCAAGGCAGAAGCAAGAAAAGTAGCCATCGATATGCTGGGAAAGGTAGGAATCCCGTCGGCAGAAAGCCGGATGGATCAGTATCCCCATGAATTTTCCGGTGGTATGAGACAGCGTGTCATGATCGCAATGGCACTGTGCTGCCAGCCGCGGCTGCTGATCGCCGATGAACCGACAACCGCACTGGATGTAACGATCCAGGCGCAGATTCTGCAGCTTCTCAAACAGTTAAATGAAAATGAGCAGATGAATATTATTCTGATCACCCACGATCTCGGGGTGGTAGCTTCTCTGGCGAAACGGATCGAAGTGATGTACGGGGGTCTGATCATGGAAGAGGGAACCACAGAAGAGATCTTCGAACATCCGACCCATCCGTACACGAGAGCACTGCTTCATGCGATTCCAAAATGTGAGAGCGGATGTCGGGAACGCCTCGAACCGATCCCTGGTATGGCACCGTCTCTGGCGAATCCGCCGGCGGGATGTCCATTTGTGACCCGCTGCCGGTTTGCATGTGAGGAATGTAAGAAAGGGATCCCGTCCATGCGGGCATATTCCGATACCCAGTCCTCCAGATGTATCTTCACAAAAGAAGAACTGGACGAGAAAGAGAAGAAAGAAGAGGAGAAATAATATGGAAACAAAAGAACAATATCTTCTGGAAGCGAAGAATCTGTCCAAGTATTTCCCGGTCAAAAATTTCTTCGGAAAACTGGTACAGGAAGTACGGGCGGTGGACCGTGTGAACCTTTCTATTAAAAAAGGAGAAACCTTCGGTCTGGTGGGAGAGTCCGGCTGTGGAAAGTCCACACTGGGACGTACTTTGATCCGTATGTATGAGCCGACCGATGGAATCTTAACCTACGACGGCCACGATATCACAAAGACAAAGGGGAAAGAACTCCTTGCATATCATAAAAGAATGCAGATTATTTTTCAGGATCCTTATTCTGCGCTGGATCCCCATCAGAATGTAAGAGAGATCATGGCCGAACCGATTTCTGTCTTTGAAAAACTTCCGGAAAAAGAGATGGATGAGCGGATCGTAAGCCTTCTCGAAAAAGTAGGTATGAAGGCAGACGATATGGAAAAATATGCCTATGAGTTTTCCGGCGGACAGCGTCAGCGTATCGGTATCGCAAGAGCCTTATCCGTCCATCCGGAATTCCTGCTCTGCGATGAGCCGATCTCCGCACTGGACGTATCGATCCAGGCACAGGTTGTCAACGTGCTGGAAGATCTGCAGCAGGAACTGGGACTGACTTACCTGTTTGTGGCACATGATCTGTCCATGGTGCGCCATATTTCCGACAGGATCGGTGTGATGTACCTTGGTAAGATCGTGGAGAGCGGAGAAAGCGATGAAGTGTATGACAATCCATGCCACCCATACACTCGGGCATTGCTGGCCTCCATTCCGATCGCAGATCCCAAGCGGGCACTCAGTCTGGAACACTGCGGCATCGAGGGAGATCTTCCGAGTCCGTTGCATGTTCCGTCCGGCTGTCGTTTCCATACACGCTGTCCTTATGCGACCGATCAGTGCAGACAGCAGGAACCGGAACTGGAAGAGAGAACACCGGGCCATATGGTGGCATGCTGGAAAAAATAAAAAGAGTGAGGAACAGATAGAAATATGCTTTCAAAAGAATATTACCGAACTTATGTCCAGATCCTGAAAGATGAACTGGTGCCGGCGATGGGATGTACCGAGCCTATCGCCATCGCTTATGCGGGAGCTGTTGCCAGAAAGACACTGGGAGCCCTGCCGGAGCGGGTGGAGGTTGCGGTCAGCCGAAATATTATAAAAAATGTAAAAAGCGTGGTTGTTCCACATACCGGTGGACTGCGTGGAATCGAAGCCGCCGCAGCTGCCGGAATCGTGGCAGGAGATGCTGCGAAGGAACTGGAGGTCATCTCCCATGTGGAACAGGAAGACATCGAAGCAATGGGGACCTTCCTGAAGGAGGTTCCGTGCAGTGTCTGTGAGGCATCCTCTGATCTGATCTTTGATATTCAGATTACTTTATATCACGGAGAAGATAGAGCGAGTGTACGGATCACCGATTTCCACACGAATCTGGTGCATGTATCCAGAAACGGGGAGATTCTTCTGGCAAAAGAGATTACCGGAAAAGAAGAATCCGCACTGGCAGACAAATCGACGCTTACCATAGAAAAAATCTTTGCATTTGCAAAGGAAGTGGACCTTGCAGATGTCCGGGAAGTACTGGAACGTCAGGTTCGTTACAACATGGCGATCGCCGAGGAAGGGCTCTGTGGTAATTATGGAGCCAATATCGGAAAGGTTCTATTGGCCACTTACGGCGATCAGGATGTCAAGGTGCGCGCCAAAGCCATGGCGGCTGCCGGTTCCGATGCAAGAATGAACGGCTGTGAACTTCCGGTAGTGATCAATTCCGGAAGCGGCAACCAGGGAATCACAGCTTCTGTCCCGATCGTGGTTTTTGCAAAAGAACTGCAGGTATCGGAAGAGACGATGTACCGGGCTCTGGTGATCTCAAATCTGGCAACGATCCATATCAAAGAAGGAATCGGCAGACTCTCCGCGTACTGCGGTGCGGTAGGAGCCGGATGTGGATGTGGCGCCGGGATCGCCTACCTGTATGGAGACGGTCAGAAAGAGGGCGAGCATGCCATTGTCAACGGTCTTGCCATTGTATCCGGTATGATCTGCGACGGAGCGAAAGCATCCTGCGCAGCGAAGATCGCATCCTCTGTAGACGCGGGAATCCTTGGTTACTTTATGTATAAGAACGGACAGCAGTTTATCGGCGGTGACGGTATCGTAAAAAAAGGAGTGGAAAATACGATCCGCTGTGTGGGCAAACTGGCATCTGAAGGTATGCTTGAGACAGACCGGGAGATCGTTCATCTGATGATCCACGGATAATACATACAGAAAAATAAGCTCCTTTTGCATGAAAAGAACGGTTAGATGCATGAAACCGAAACGCAAAGGGGGCTTTACTTTTTGGACAAAACGTGATAAAAGTATAGAGGAGTAACTATTCGGTAAGAATATCCTGTGAGTTCTTTTGACAGGAACTGTTGAAAGAACTCACAGGATATGCAGACAAAAATTCAGGGCTGTTTTCTCTAAAACAGCCCTTTTTGGGCGTTTTTCAGGAGGTAAAAAACATGACAAAGATTGACATTATTTCAGGATTTTTAGGAGCCGGAAAAACAACACTGATTAAAAAACTGCTCTCTGAAGCTTTAAAAGGTGAGCAGGTAGTGCTGATTGAAAATGAATTTGGAGAGATCGGTATCGACGGAGGATTCTTAAAGGACTCCGGTATCGAGATCCGTGAGATGAACTCCGGATGTATCTGCTGTTCTCTGGTAGGTGATTTCGGAACTTCTCTGAAAGAAGTGATCACAACCTATCATCCGGATCGTATCATCATCGAGCCGTCAGGTGTAGGCAAACTCTCTGACGTCATCAAAGCGGTAAAAGGTGTGGATGTGGACTGCGAGATCAGCCTGAACAGCTATACAACCGTAGCGGATGTAAACAAATGCAAAATGTATATGAGAAACTTCGGTGAATTCTTCGAGAACCAGTTACAGTATGCAAGAACGATTATTTTGAGCCGTACCGATACACCGAAGGCTACTGAGGAGAAAGTAGCAAAAGCAGTCGCTCTGATCCGTGAAGTGAACAAAGACGCAGTGATCATTACCACTCCGATCGAAAAACTGGACGGTGCACAGATCCTGGAAGCGATGGAGCAGGGAAGAGAAGAAGACGAAGATTTCTGCCCGGTATGCGGTGGACATCACGATCATGAGCATCACCATGATGATGAGTGCGGACATGACCACGACCATGAGCATCATCATCACGACCACGATGATGAGTGCGGATGCGGACATGATCACGATCATGAGCATCACCATGACGACGAGTGCGGATGCGGACATGATCATGACCATGAACATCATCATCATGACAGCGAGTGCGGATGCGGACATGATCACGATCATGAACATCATCATGACGGCGAGTGTGGATGTGGACATGACCACCACCATCACCATGCGGATGAAGTATTTACAAGCTGGGGCCGTGAGACTGCTAAGAAATATACAAAAGAAGAGATCGAAGCTGCATTGAAGAAACTGTCAGAAGCAGAAGATCTTGGTGTGATTCTTCGTGCCAAAGGTATGGTGGACGGAAAAGACGGACAGTGGATCTACTTTGATATGGTTCCGGAAGAGTACGAGGTACGTACCGGTACTCCACAGATCACAGGTAAGATCTGTGTGATCGGTTCCAAGATGGCAGAAGACAAAATTGCTGAAATTTTTGGAGTGAATGAGTAATGATGAAGAGAGATGTTCCCGTATATTTAATTACAGGATTTTTAGAGAGTGGCAAAACCCAGTTTCTGGATTTTACCATTCATCAGAGTTATTTTCAGATTCCGGACAAAACGCTTCTGATTCTCTGTGAAGAGGGAGAAGAGGAGTACGATGAGGAAAGCCTGAAGAAAATGAATACGGTGATTGAGATCATCGAAGACCCGGAAGACTTTAACGAGGATACCCTGCAGATGTTGAATAAAAAACATCAGCCTGGCAGAGTCCTGGTAGAGTACAATCCGCTGTGGTCTGTGGATAAGTTCTATCAGACCGATATGCCACGTTACTGGGATCTGGCACAGCATATCGTAACCGTGGATGCCAGCACCTTCCAGATCTATATGAACAATATGAAATCTTTATTCATGGAGATGATCCGAAACGCGGACCTGGTAATTTTCAACCGCTGTCAGGATGAACATCCGCTGGCAAACTTCCGTCGCAGTGTCAAAGTTGTCAATTCCAGAGCAGAAGTTGTCTTTGAAAATGAAGAAGGCGAAATCGACGATATTTTCCAGGATGAGATGCCGTATGATATGAACGCGGATATCATTGATATCGAAGATATCGATTATGGTATCTGGTATGTGGATATGATGGATAACCTGGACAAATATGTGGATAAGACCGTCCGTTTCAAAGGACAGGTGTTGAAAAGTCGTGAGCTGAACGCAGGATTTTTCGTGCCCGGACGTATGGCGATGACCTGCTGTGCGGACGATACCCAGTTTATCGGCTACATCTGTAAGAATCCGGCAGCCAAGAGACTGCGGATCGGCAGCTGGGTAACGGTAACTGCAAAAGTTAAAGACGAATTTATGGAAGTATACAACGGCAGAGGTCCGGTATTGTACGCAACAGAGATTGAAGCGGCAGAAAAACCGGAGCAGGAGCTGGTATACTTCGGCTGATGAAGGAGTTATCATTATGTATCTGATCGTAGGCCTGGGCAATCCGGGAAAACAGTATGAAAATACCCGCCATAACGTGGGATTTGACGCGGTTGATCTTCTGGTGGATGAGTATCGCGTACCCTCTTCGGGAAAACAACATAAGGCAATGTACGGAAAAGGAGTGATCGCGGGTCAGAAAGTGATCCTGGCGAAACCGCTGACCTACATGAACCTGAGCGGGGAATCAGTGAGAGCCTTGGTAGATTATTATAAGATCGACCCGGAAGAAGAACTGATCGTGATCTATGATGATATCAGTCTGGAACCGGGAAAGATCCGGATACGGAAAAAAGGAAGTGCGGGTGGCCATAACGGGATCAAAAATATTATCGCACAGCTGGGCACTCAGAACTTCCAGAGAATCAAAGTTGGAGTCGGAGAAAAGCCGAAGGGCTGGGATCTGGCAGATTATGTGCTGGGACACTTTTCCAAAGAAGACCGGGGACTGGTGGATGACGCGCTGAAACGCGCGGCAGGGGCTGTGGAACTGATGGTACAGGGAGAAGTGGATCAGGCGATGAATCAGTTTAACTAGAAAGGGAAAACGATGGATGCATTCGTACAACCATTATATGAACTGGCCGATTTTGATGCGATCATAAGACAACTGAAGAAACCGGGAATCGTACAGGTTTCCGGATGCCTGGACTCCCAGAAAGCTCATTTTACCAATGGGCTTCTCCGGGAGTTTCCTTTTCGACTGATCGTTGCGGAAAATGATCTGAAAGCCAAGGCATTTTATGAGGATTTTCGGCTGTATGATCCGGAAGTACTGTATTATCCGGCGAGGGATCTGATCTTTTATCAGGCAGATATCCATGGTAATCTTCTTACCAGACAACGGATCCAGGTGCTTCGCGCACTGCTGGAGCGGGAAGAAGTGACGATCGTTACTTCAATCGACAGCTGCCTGGACTGTCTGGTGCCGCTTGCCGTGTGGAAGGAAAAAGTAATAAAGATTCGCAATGACAGCGAGATTGACCTGGATCGGATGAAAAGACATCTGTTGGAACTTGGGTATGAATGGGCGGCGCAGGTAGAGGTTCCGGGACAGTTTTCTATCCGTGGTGGAATCATGGATGTATTTTCTCTGACCGAGGATAATCCGTGGCGTATCGAACTGTGGGGAGATGAGGTGGATTCCATCCGCAGTTTTGATGCGGAAAGCCAGCGCTCGATAGAGAATCTGGAGGAGATTACGATCTATCCGGCGACGGAAGTGGTGCTGGATAAGGAGACGATCCGACAGGGCATCAAAGCCATTGAAAAAGAGGCGCAAAAGAGTCAGAAGAAGTTCCGGGACGAGATGAAGACAGAGGAAGGGGCGAGAGTCCGCCAGATCGCCGCTGAATTAAAAGACCAGTTAGAAGAGATGGAGCATATTGCCGGAGCAGAAAGTTTTGTCCGGTATTTTTATAAGAAAACAGAATCGTTATTGGAATATCTGCCGGAGAACACGCTGGTTGTGATCGACGAGCCGAACCGGTTGACAGAACATGCCAAGACAACAGAAGAAGAATTCCGGGAGAGCATGATTCACCGTCTGGAAAAGGGGTATCTTCTGCCCGGACAGATGGAAGTGATCCGAAACCATCAGGAAGTAGTGCATCGGTTTCATCAGATGCATACGCTGTCGTTGTCCACGATGGAGCCACGGGGAACCGGGTGGAACTTCACCATGGAGATGCAGCTGACTGTAAAATCGGTCAACCCGTACAACAACAGTTTTGAGATGCTGGTAAAAGATCTGTTGCGCTGGAAAAAATCCGGTTACCGGATGCTGTTGTTATCCCCTTCGCGAACAAGGGCGGCCAGACTGGCAAAAGATCTGCAGGATCAGGAACTGTCAGCTTTTTACAGTGAGGATCCGGAAGAACTGATCCAGCCGGGACAGATCAAGGTCACCTGGGGACGGGTAAGCCGTGGTTTCGAGTATCCGATGGTCAAATACGTGGTGATCTCGGAGACGGATATTTTCGGCAAAGAAAAGAAGAAAAAACGGAAAAAATCCCAGTACAGCGGAAAGCAGATCCAGAGCTTTTCGGAGCTTTCCGTAGGAGACTTTGTGGTTCATGAAAACCACGGGCTGGGCGTGTACCGCGGCATCGAGAAGATGGAAGTGGATGGTGTGGTGAAAGACTATATCAAGATCGAGTATGCAGGAAAAAGTAACCTGTATATTCTCGCCACCCAGCTGGATGTCCTGCAAAAATATGCCGGTTCTGATGCGGCAAAGACACCGAAGTTAAACAAACTCGGCGGACAGGAATGGAAGAAGACCAAGACGAAGGTCCGCGGAGCTGTAAAGAATATTGCAAAAGATCTGGTGGCACTGTATGCAGCCAGACAGCAGGAAGCCGGTTTCCGCTATGGACCGGATACGGTATGGCAGCGGGAATTTGAAGAGATGTTTCCATTTGAAGAGACGGAGGATCAGCTGCAGGCGATCGAGGCGGCAAAGCAGGATATGGAGAGCCCGAAGATCATGGATCGGCTGATCTGCGGAGATGTGGGATACGGGAAGACGGAGATTGCGATCCGTGTGGCATTTAAGGCGATCCAGGAGGGAAAACAGGTGGTTTATCTGGTTCCGACCACGATCCTTGCACAGCAGCATTACAATACATTTGTACAGCGGATGAAGGATTTTCCGGTGCGCGTGGACCTTCTGTGCCGGTTCCGTACCGCCAGCCAGCAGAAAAAGACAATCGGAGATCTGAAAAAAGGTCTGGTGGATATTCTGATCGGCACCCATCGGGTGTTGTCCAAAGATGTGCAGTTTAAAGATCTGGGACTGCTGATCATCGATGAGGAACAGCGCTTTGGTGTTACCCACAAAGAAAAGATTAAGCAGATGAAACAGAATATCGATGTCCTGACCCTGACAGCGACGCCGATTCCGCGAACTCTTCACATGAGTCTGATCGGAATCCGGGATATGAGTGTTCTGGAAGAAGCTCCACAGGACCGTACACCGATCCAGACGTATGTGATGGAATATAACGATGAGATGGTACGGGAGGCGATCAGCCGGGAACTGGCACGCGGTGGTCAGGTGTATTATGTATATAATCGTGTCAACAACATTGAAGAGATCACCAATCAGATCCGAAAACTGGTTCCGGAGGCGAGCGTGGCATTTGCCCACGGACAGATGAGCGAGCGTGAACTGGAAAAGATCATGTATGGATTTATTAACGGAGAGATCGATGTTCTGGTCTCCACAACAATCATCGAGACGGGGCTGGATATCTCGAATGCCAATACCATGATCATCCATGATGCGGATCAGATGGGACTTTCTCAGTTGTATCAGCTGAGAGGAAGGGTAGGACGATCCAACCGGACCGCATACGCTTTCCTGATGTACCGGAGAAATAAGATGTTAAAAGAAATCGCAGAAAAACGCCTCCATGCGATCCGCGAATTCACTGAACTGGGAAGCGGGATCAAGATTGCCATGCGTGATCTGGAACTGCGTGGTGCGGGCAATCTTCTGGGAGCGGAACAGCACGGTCACATGGAAGCGGTAGGATACGATCTCTACTGTAAGATGCTGAATGAAGCCGTACAGGAAGCAAAAGGAATCGAAGTACAGGAAGACTTCGAGACGACGATCGACCTGCAGATCAATGCGTACATTCCGGAAAAATATATTCCGAATGAATACCAGAAGCTGGATATTTACAAACGGATCGCGGCGATCGAGAACCGGGAAGAGTATGAGGATATGATGGAAGAACTGCTGGACCGTTTTGGAGAACCGCCGAAGATGGTGCAGAACCTTCTCGCAGTGGCAAGCCTGAAAGCCATGGCTCACCGGATCTATCTGACCGAAGTTAAGCAGCTCGATGACAGCCTGAAACTTACCATGTATGAGCGGGCGAAGATTGACACAGCGAAGATACCGGAGATACTGAATCAGTATCCGGAAGAACTGCAGTTTAAAGTCGAAACAAATCCGTATTTTCTGTATCGTCCGAGAAACCGAAAGGCAAAGGAAGCAGTGCCGATGCAGGAGAAGGCGACCGAATTACTGACGGTCATGCAGTGTCTGGTATAAGTGCAGGCAAATTCCTGAGAACAGGAAAACAAGAGAAGAGCGCTTGGTTACTGTTTACTGGCAATATCCCGCGAGGCGTTTTTTGTGAGTGAAAGTCACAGAAAACCCGAGACATATCGCGCGAGTTTATGCGGTCAGCATAAATTCTGTGCATCGCGAAGCGTGTTACTGAGAACGTAGTGAACAGTAACGAGCGCTTGTGAAAAAAGATTGAAATAAAAGGAAAAAAGTTGCCCCATAGGAGGAAATAGTCTATAATAAATGCTATTAGTGAATAAATGTACTCCCGGAGTACATAAAAGGGTAACGGAGGAAAACATGAGAAAGTTAAATAAAACCGCAGCATGTGGGATTCTGGCAGCTGCTCTTGCAGCAGGTACACTGTCTGGATGCTCAAAAGCAATTGATGGAACAAAAACCGTAGCAACTGTAGGAGATGAAAAAGTAACATTGGGTCTGGCAAGCTATATGGTAAGAGACCAGCAGGCGCAGACCATGAGTTATTATAATATGCTGATGTCACAGTATGGTGTCAGCGGCTCTGCATCTAATGTGTGGGATCAGAAAGGAGACGACGGGAAAACTGTCGGGGAAAGCTCCAAAGATGGCGTCATGACGACAATTAATCAGTTGTATGTACTGAAAGCACATGCGGCAGATTATGACGTTACGATTACGGATGATGAAGAAAAAGCGATCAAAGAAGCAGCAGCGGAATTTATCAAAGATAACGATGAAAAGATCCTGAAAAAACTGGCAGTATCTGAAGACGACATCGTTACGTATCTGGAACTGGTAACGATCCGCAGCAAGATGCATGATCCGATGACTGCAGATGTAGATACCGAGGTCAGCGCCAATGAAAAAGATCAGACAAGAGTCACTATCGTAAAAGTTTCTACAGAAGGAACAGAAAAAGATGATGACGGTAATACCATTGATCTGACCGATGAAGAAAAAGCAAAGAAAAAAGACCTGGCACAGCAGGTACTTGATAAAGTAAAAGCATCCGATGACGTGGCAAACGCAGATATGGATGCACTGGCAAAAGAGGTAGATGACAGTTTAAGTGCGACAGCACCGGCATTTACCACAGCGGGAAGTACTGATGATACACTGGATGAGGCGGTACAGGATGCAGCTCTGGAACTGAAAGACGGAGAAGTTGCTGACAGTGTGATCGAAGGCGACGACGGTTATTATGTGGTACGTCTGGATAAGATGCTGGACGAAGATGCGACAGAAAACAAAGAGAAGACGGTTATTTCAGAAAGAAAATCTGATCTGTTTGACAGCACACTGGAAGACTGGGTAAAAGAAGAAAAGATTAAAGTCAAAGATAAAGTATGGGATCAGATCACAGTCACTGACAGTGTATCTTTTGTATACAAGAGTGCCGACAGCAGCGATGATACAGAATCCAGTGACGCACAGGACAGTACAGAAGATACCTCTTCACAGGATAACAGTGAAGACACTACAACAGAAGACACAGCAGCAGAGGACAGCGCTGAATAATATTACAAAGTAAAAAAGCGGAGGATACAGAGGATGAGTGTAGTACAGTGGACAACAGGAATCCAGCATATCGGAATTCCTACATCAGATATAGAAACAACGATCCGGTTTTACGAAGGTCTGGGATTTCAGACCATGCACACGAACCAGGTACCCGCAAACCAGGCAAAAGTTGCATTTTTGCAGCTTGGAAACCTGATGATCGAGACTTATGCCGAAGGCGGCAACGGTCTGGACGGTGCCATCAATCACTTCGCTTTGGACTGTACAGATATTCAGGCGGCCTATGCCTGGATTTGTGAACAGGGATATAAAGTGTTGTCGAATGAAATTGAAGAACTTCCATTCTGGGAAAAAGGCGTGGCTTTCTTTATTATCGAAGGACCGAATAAAGAACGGATCGAGTTCTGTGAACGGAAACAGTAATGGGACACTCCCTCTGTAAGTCCGTGGGAAGATAAAAAAGCCGATAATACTGAAATAGTGTTTTGGATATACAGAGGAAGGAGAAAACAATGACAAGACAGCAATTTGATGAACTGACAGCAAAAGGGGTAGTAATTCTGGACGGAGCCACCGGTTCCAACCTGAGAAAAGCAGGTATGCCGGTAGGCATATCTTCTGAGCAGTGGGTACTTGAAAATCCTTCAGTTTTACAGGAACTGCAGCGTGCCTATGTGGATGCCGGAAGCCAGATCGTATATGCTCCTACATTCGCAGCCAATCCTATCAGCCTGAGAAACTTTAATCTCCAGGATCGGGTAGCCGAACTGAACACAAAGCTGGTAAAGATCTGTAAAGACGGAATCGGCAACCGGGCTCTGGTAGCGGGAGATATCACCACCACCGGACAGCTGATGGAGCCGAGAGGAACCCTGACTTATAATGAACTGTATGAGGCATATCAGGAACAGATGAAAGCCCTGGTGGATGCAGGCGTGGATCTGTTTGTTGCAGAGACCATGTTGAGCGTGGATGAGACGGTGGTTGCACTGGATGCAGCACAGGCAGTCTGCAATCTTCCGATGATCTGTACGCTTTCTCTGGAAGCAGACGGGAGCGCAATGTACGGAGGTAATGCCGTGGAAGCAGTTCTGACTTTACAGGAGATGGGAGCGGCTGCCGTAGGACTGAACTGTTCCGTAGGTCCGGATCAGCTGGAAGCAGTAGTTGCCAGCATGAAAGAAGTGGCAACTGTTCCGATCATCGCGAAACCAAACGCAGGCATGCCGTTTATCGATGACAAAGGCGAAGCTCATTACGATATGAATGCAGATGATTTTGCAAGACACACCAAACACCTGGTAGAAGTCGGTGCCGGAATCGTAGGCGGCTGTTGCGGAACCACCCCGGAATACATCCGGAAGCTGGCGAAGGCGCTGGGAAGATAGAAAATTTCAGAAATATAGAAAAGATGGTATGGAGAACTCCGTACCATCTTTTTTTGCAAAATAGAAACGAGACGTTTTTTATACAGTTGTTGTCTGAACAAAGGGAAAACTACACAAAGAAAAAGAAAAAAATTGTACAGTATTGTAATATGAAAAAAATGTATTTTCTGAGAAAATAAACTTGTATGGGAAAATCGTCAAAAGGACGGAAAGGGATTTTACAAGCATTTATGGAGGAAAGCAAAAATGAAATGTTACATCAAGGACTATCCAAGACCACAGTTTGTGCGAACTGACTGGGAAAATCTGAACGGAACCTGGGATTTTGGCTTTGACGATGAAAATGCCGGAGAAAAAGAGAAATGGTATCAGGAATTCAAAGGTGATAAAAAGATCAATGTTCCATTTACCTATGAGACAAAGTTAAGCGGCATTCAGGATGAAACCCGCCATGATTTTATCTGGTACCATCGGACGATCAGCGTGGATGGCGAAAAACTGGAGAACAATCGCTATATCCTGCATTTTGAGGGCAGTGATTTTATTACAAAAGTATGGGTAAACGGTGCCTATGCAGGAAGCCACAGAGGCGGCTATGCAAGATGCTCTTTTGACGTTACCAATCTGGTGCATGACGGAGAAAATGAACTGACGGTAAAAGTAGAAGACTCTTTTGATACCCAGCAGCCAAGAGGAAAACAGCGATGGATCAACGAAAACTTTGGATGCTGGTATGTACAGACCACCGGTATCTGGAAAACGGTATGGAGTGAATACGTACCGAAGATCAGCCTGGCATCCGTAAAAATGACACCGGATCTGCAAAATGCTGCACTGAAACTGGAATATGAAGTGGCAGCAGCGGAAAAAGATCTGGATGACGATCTGATGATCACAGCTACCGTTAGTTTTCGAGGAACAACGGTTGCAAAGCAGTGTGTGCTGGCAAATCAGAAACATGTAGAGACAACCATTAATGTAGCCTATGAAGGAACAGTGGGACTGGAATGGGGTGTCCGTGTTTGGACTCCGGCAGAACCGGATCTGTATGATATTGATTTTGCGGTTACTCACAAAGGGGAGATCGTGGATACGGTTGGTTCTTATTTCGCAATGCGTGAGATCCGTATCGATGGACCAAACATTTTATTGAACGGTCATCCACTGTATCAGAGACTGATTCTGGATCAGGGGTACTGGAAGGATTCTCATCTGACACCACCAAGTGAAGAAGCATTGGTCGAGGATATCGACAAGATCAATGCCCTTGGATACAACGGACTGCGCAAACACCAGAAAACAGAAGATGAGAGATTCTTATATTGGTGTGATGTGAAAGGTATGCTAGTATGGAGCGAGATGGCAGCCGCCTATCGCTATACCGATTATGCGGTAGAAGAATTTACAAAAGAATGGATGGAAATTGTCCGACAGAACTACAACCATCCATGCATCATCACCTGGACTCCGATGAACGAATCCTGGGGCGTCAGCCAGATTGAAACAAGAAAAGTAGAACAGCACTTTACAGAAGCGGTATACTATCTGACTAAGAGTCTGGACACTATGCGTCCGGTTATTGTAAACGACGGATGGGAACACACCGTTTCCGATATTATCACCCTTCATGATTATGAAGAAGTGGGCGATACTCTGTACAAACGCTACACCGAATACAAAGACCAGATTCTGACCACAGAAGTATACCACAGCGGAAAATCTGCTCTGGCAAACGGCTACGAGTACAAAGGTCAGCCGATCATCATCAGCGAGTATGGTGGAATCGCTTTCAACAACGATGATTCCGGATGGGGATATGGCAATAAAGTCAATACAAAAGAAGATTTTATCAAACGTTTTGATGATATTACTACAGCCGTCAAGAAAATCCCATATTGCTGCGGCTTCTGTTACACCCAGGTCAGCGATGTGCAGCAGGAGATCAATGGATTGATGGATATGGAAAGAAACTTCAAGGTTGAACCGGAGATTATTAAGGAGATTAATGAGCGTAAGGTTGGATATTGGAGAACGTTCATGTAAGGTTAAATAGAAGAGAGGATTTGTCGTAAGACGGACGCACCAGCCTCCCGGTTCGGGGGTGGGGCAACGTGGGCAGGGGAACTTTGAACTAGCCGCTAACTTCGACTATATTCACGCGGGTCGGCTGACCCGCGCGAAAGTCTACGTAAGCGTCGGATTTCAAAGCTTCCCCTAACCGCCCACAAAGTGTTGCCCCACCCCCGAACCGGGAGGCTGGTGCTGGTTTTCGCAAGAAATAACGCTGTATTTTGAGTGGAAACGGTGTTATAGGTGGAAGATAATACATTATGTAAGTGCTATACTCTCGATAGCTGGAGATGAGCCGAATGCAGTGCTTTTTGAAACTCAATAATAGAGAATACTGTTATTAAACCGATAACTGTTAGGGTGTCTAAGCCAAAACGAGCGAACGCAATGTACCTGTTTGAAGTCTCAGCATGGAGGAGGGGGCAGGTCAGGGGCGTGGACACTTTGTGGGCGGTTAGGGCAAGCTTTAAGATCCGACGCTTATGTAGGCTTTCGCGAGGGTCAGCTGACCCTCGTGAATGATAGCCGGAGTTAGCGGCTAGCTTAAAGTTGCCCTG
>OLOJ01001626.1_pt1 | contig 20387 bp, 15 predicted proteins | sample 1672251 | NCBI WGS metagenome assembly OLOJ01 (sample SAMEA3136664, study PRJEB25190) | human gut metagenome | biome: human gut; feature: human-associated habitat; material: faeces | place: Austria | collected 2013 | reverse complement strand
CATCTATATTACCAAATGCTTTTCACTTCGTCAAATGTTTTTTTAATTTTTTTCATATTTTTTACTGTATACGCTTACAACAAGAAAACAAAAAAAATAGAGCTTTTCAACTCTATTTAAAATGCTCATAAGCAATACGATTGATATTTGCCATAACATCGGCACCTTTATCCCCTAAACTCGTTAAAACAACTATACTATATGATGTGTTACATTCTACAAAACCAACACTGTTTAAAGCAGAATCATACATACCATACTTTTGAGGCATACTCAATTGTGTATCCCTATCTAGATATTCACCTGGTTCTGCCTCTTCCATATTTTTAATCAAACCTTTATAGTCTTCTTTATGATCATATAAATAAGTCACCACATCATTCATTGTATTAGCCGTTGTAACATTATCCATTGTATAATAATTCTCACTGATAGAATCTGTATATTTTGTCATTGCTTCCTTATATTCTTTCCAGCCACCAAGATTTTCATATAAAATATGACCCGCATCATTATCAGAATATATTATTAAATCATTTAAAAGATCACTTAAAGGAACCTGACTACCGATACCATAATCCGAACTAATAACCCCTGCATCCTCATGCATATATCCACTATATGTAAACGTTGAATCTAATGTATACTCACCCTCATTTACTTTATCATAATATAGCATTGCCAATGGTAATTTATAAATACTCGCTGCAATAAACTCATCCTTCTCATTCATACTATATTTAATGTTATGTTCTAAATCTGTGATACAGTATGCTACTTTTTCATGATCAATACCATTCTCTTGAAAATACGCTTCTATATCTTTTGCCAAAGACATATCAATATATTGACTATTATCTTTATTTTCAACTTCCGTATTTTGATCTTCTCCGATTTCAGATATCCCCTGATATGCCTTTTTCTCAGTGTTCTTCATTTCAACCGCAAATACACAGAGCACAATCAATAATGCAGATAATAAAGAAATAATAATAATTTTGTTTTTCTTATCCATAATAGACCCTTTCAAACTATGAAAAAGAGCCTATACAGACTCTTTTATATATTAATGTTTAAAATGACGTACTCCTGTAAATACCATTGCGATGCCATGTTCATTACATTCATCAATTGAAAGTTGATCCTTAATAGATCCACCCGGCTGAATAATTGCAGTTACACCCGCTTTGATAGCTTCTTGAACTGTATCTGGCATTGGGAAGAAAGCATCACTTGCCAATACGGAACCTTTCGCCTTTTCACCAGCTTGTTCAATCGCAATCTTAGCTGCACCAACACGGTTCATTTGTCCAGCACCAACACCAATTGTCATATCATCTTTTACCAAGACAATCGCATTTGATTTTACATGCTTAACAACTTTCCAACCAAACAACAATTGCTTGATTTCTTCTTCCGTAGGCTTACGATTTGTCACACATTTTAAATCTTCTTCGTTAATTGTATGCTGATCCATCTCTTGAACCAATAGACCATCATTAACATTTGTATATTTTAACGCACTTGAAACAGATAAGCTAGTATCTAATTTCATTAATCGAATATTTTTCTTACGAGTTAAGATTTCCAACGCTTCGTCAGAGAAGTCTGGCGCAATAATGATTTCCAAGAAAATCTTAGATAATTTTTCTGCCAATCCCTTTTCAACCTTTGCGTTCAACGCTACGATACCACCAAAAATCGAAATTGAGTCAGCCTCATAAGCTTTATCCCAAGCCGCTTCAATATTTTCACCAATACCAACTCCACATGGATTCATGTGTTTTACACCTACAGCTGCATATTGACCTTCAAAATCTTTTAAGATTTCAATAGCCGCATTTCCATCCTGAATATTGTTGTAAGACAATTCTTTACCATGAAGCTGAGTCGCATTTGCCAAAGAATATTGAGGATTCATTCCTTTATAGAAAGCAGCCTTTTGATGAGGATTTTCACCATAACGCAAGTCTTGAACCTTATCAAAAGTAATTGTCATACTTTCTGGGAATTCTTCATGTGTTTTCTTCGTTAAATAATCTGCAATCATCGCATCATAGCGAGCTGTATAACGGAATACTTTTGCAGCTAAACGCTCACGCGTTTCCAATGTTGTTTCTTGGTTTTCTCTAATTTCTTCAAGAACTTTATCATAATCTTTTGGATCACAAAGAACTGGAATGCTTTGATAGTTTTTAGAAGCACTACGAAGCATACTAGGACCACCAATATCAATATTTTCAATAATTTCTTCGTGTGTTACACCTGGTTTTAATACGGTTTCTTTAAAAGGATATAGATTCACACAAACCAAATCAATATACTCAATTCCTAATTCTTGTAATTGACGTACATGATCTGGGTTTGAACGAACACAAAGTAATGCACCATGAACTTTTGGATGTAAAGTTTTCACACGACCATCCATAATTTCTGGAAAACCAGTCACATCACTGATTCCAATTGGATGAATTCCAGCTGCTTCAAGGGCTTTTTTTGTTCCTCCAGTAGAAATGATTTCATATCCACAATCTACTAATCCTTGTACAAATTCAACTAAACCAGTTTTATCGGATACACTTACTAATGCTCGCTTCATTATTTTTCCTCCTCTATACTTTTTGCGACTTGTTCAATGACTTGCCAGAACAAATCATATTCCATCGCATGTACATGCGATTCTAATGTTTCAAGATCCCAAGATGGGTCGATTGCTACTCTTTCTTGACGAATAATAGGACCTGTATCTACACCTTCGTCTACGAAATGAACTGTAACTCCAGTTTGTGCTACTTTTGCCTCATACGCATCTGCAATACTATGAGCTCCTGGAAATTCAGGTAAATAAGCCGGATGTAAATTGATGATACGATTTGGATAAGTACTTAATAAAGTATGTCCAATAAAACGCATATATCCACTTAACACAATCAAATCAACCTTTTTTTCTTTTAATACCTCTAAGATTGCCGCTTCATAACCCGCTTTACCATCATATCCCTTTGGATTAAAATAAAACTCTTCTACTCCATGATTATGCGCACGAACTCTAGCATACGCATTTTCTTTATCCGCAATCAAGCATGCACAATTCACATGCAAAGAACCATCTTCAATATGTGACAAGATTGTTTCAAAGTTAGTACCTGAACCACTCGCAAATACCGCAATATTTACCATTGGACATCTACCTGTCCTGTTTCAGTTACTTTACCAACCACATAGCTAGGTTCATTGATTTCATTTAAGGCAGCTTGAACTTTTTCAACATCTGATGGATCCACAGCCATCACAAAGCCAAGTCCCATATTAAATACGTTGTACATTTCTTTCGTAGAAATATCTCCATTTTTTTGAATCAAATCAAAAATTGGAGGTTTTGGGAATGCCTTTGTATCAATTTCAACACCCATACCCTCTTTTAACATACGAGGTACGTTTTCATAGAATCCACCACCTGTGATGTGGCTGCAAGCTTTTAATGTAATACCCGATGCTTTAATATGCTTTAATGCTTTTACATAAATTTTTGTAGGAGCCAATAATGCCTCTCCTAAAGTTTTACCTAATTCATCATAATATGTATTTAATGATTCTTCTGTAATATCAAATACATTACGAACCAATGAGAAACCATTACTGTGAACACCTGTTGAAGGAAGCCCAATTAACACATCTCCTACATTTAGATCCTTACCAGTAATCATATCTTTTTTATCGCATACGCCAACGGCAAAACCTGCTAAATCATAATCTTCTTCTGGCATTAAACCTGGATGTTCTGCCGTTTCTCCACCAATCAAAGCAGCTTCAGATTGTAAACAACCCTCAGACACACCCTTCACAATGTCCGCAATTTTTTCTGGAACATTCTTTCCACATGCGATGTAATCTAAGAAGAATAGTGGTTCTCCACCTGCACATGCGATATCATTCACACACATCGCAACGGCATCAATTCCAATTGTGTCATGCTTATTCATAACCATCGCAAGTTTAACTTTTGTACCACAACCATCTGTACCAGAAAGTAATACAGGCTCTTCCATATCTTTAATTTTAGATAATGAGAAAGCACCAGAGAAACCGCCAAGTCCTCCTAACACTTCTGGACGCATTGTTTTCTGAACATGCTCCTTAATCAATTCAACAGATTTATATCCTGCTTCTAAACTAACGCCTGCTGCTGCATAATGTTCTGCCATACTCTACTCCTTTACCTCATCTTTATAATCTTGTAAATCTTCTGGATATTCACCTGTACAACAAGCTAAACAGCTTGTTTCAGGCACACACTTTTTAAAGTCTTCAACACTTAAGAAACGCAATGAATCCACCTGGAACAATTGTTCCATTTCATCTACTGTATAGTTAAATGCCGCCAAATCTTTTTGTGCCGTTGAATCCGCTCCGTATAAACAAGGATATTTCAACATTGGCGAAGCTATACGTAAGTGCACTTCTTTTGCGCCTGCCTCTTTTAATAATTGACAAATTCGACGTGATGTAAAACCTTTCACAACACTATCATCTACTAAATAAACTCTTTTATCTTTAACAACCGAACTGATCGCATTTAAACGAACACGCATACCTTGCATTCTTTGTTGTTCTGTCGGACGAATAAATGTAGAACCAATATAACGGTTTTTAATCAATCCCGTTTCATATGGTACATTCAATGTTCTGGCAAAACTTGCCGCTGCACTTAAAGCTGAATCAGGAACACCAACAACGATATCCGCTTCAATATTCTCTTCTTTAGCTAAATAATAACCACATTGTTTTCTTACTTCATGAACCGTTAAACCATTATGAACACTGTCCGGTCTAGAATAATATACATACTCTAAAGCACAAGCCTTCGTTTCTGTTTCTTCAATAATCTGACTAGACTTCATACCTTCGCAATTGAAACAAATCAATTCACCTGGATTTACTTCACGAATAAATTCTCCACCAAGAATTGGGAACGAACAAGTTTCGCTACTGATACAATATCCTTCATCTACCTTGGCAATATATAAAGAGCGAATACCATGAGGATCTCTTACTACGTACAAACTGTCTTTTGTGACAACCATGAATGTATAAGCACCACTCATCATACGACAAGCTTTCGCAATTTTTTCTTCAAAAGAACCTGGATTCAACTGAATCAAATGTGCTAATAATTCTGAATCACTTGTTCCTTGAAAGATCAATCCTTCATTTTCTAATTTCGTTCTTAAAGAAATCGCATTCGTGATCATCCCACTTGATACAACCGCAAAATATCTTTGGTGACTACGCACCATAATCGGCTGAACATTTTCTAATTGAGAATCATTTTTTGTTGCCATTCGAAGCTGACCAATCGCAATATTCCCCTCTAAAGAATTTAACGTATCTTGTTTTAAATTCTCCGACAATAAGCCTAATCCCTTTTTACAAACAACATTTTCTCCATCACTAATTGCTAATCCAACACCATCTTGTCCTCGATGCTGAATGGCATGCATTGCTAAATAGATATTCTGGGCGGCTTGTTCTACATTGAACAAGCCAACAATCCCAGAAGAATCTTGAACTACTTTTTTCAACGTCATTCTACTTCACCTGCTTATGTGTAAAATAACGAACACCATTTGCGAAAATATCTTGGTCTTTATTTCCAGCAATATTCTGGAACAAGCCTTTTTCATAACGCTCACTGTGACCCATCTTACCAAAGATCTTACCATCTTCAGAGAAGATACCTTCGATAGCCATGCTTGAACCATTTAAGTTGTCTTTTCCATCCATTGTTGGAACACCCTTTTCATTTACATACTGTGTTGCAACCTGACCATTTTCAATCAACTTATTCAATACTTCTTCACTCGCAACAAATTTACCTTCACCATGACTAACAGCAACTGAATATACACTTCCAGCTTTCATACCTGCAAGCCAAGGAGAAGCATTACTTGTAATACGAGTACGTGCAATATGAGAAACGTGACGATTGATATTATTTCTAAATAATGTTGGATTTTCCGCATCCAATTTTTCAATATCACCATAAGGCAATAATCCAGATTTGATCAATGCCTGGAATCCATTACAGATACCTAAGATCAAACCATCATTTGCACGCATTGTATCAATTGCTTGTGCAATCTTTGGATTTCTTAATACGTTCGCAATAAATTTACCTGAACCATCTGGTTCATCACCACTACTAAATCCACCAACAATCATTAAGATTTGTGCTGTACTAATTTCTTTGGCTAAAGTTTCGATACTCTTTTGAATGTTTTCTACAGTTAAGTTATTAAATACAACTTGTTTAACTTCAGCACCAGCACGTTCAAACTTAGCTGTTGTATCAAATTCACAGTTTTGTCCAGGGAAAATAGGAATAATTACTTTTGGCTTTTCCACAACTTCCTTAGACATTGGTACTTCTGCATCATTTAATGGAGTTTCTAAAGTATCTTTTCCTTCATCCACGATCATTGGATAAATTTCACTATAACGCTTTGTCCAAGCCTTTAATGCATCTTCAATTTCAACGGTTTCATCATTTAATACAATCTTAGAATCATCATTTAAAATACCAATCAATTCTAAATGTTCATCTTGAATGCTTTCTGTAGCTTCCACGATCATTGAACCCAAATTGAATCCATATACATCTTCTTCTGTGCTGATCGCAACACCAACTTTAGATCCAAATGCCATTTTCGCAATAGTTGCACCTAGACCACCAAATTTAATTGTGCTTGCCGCAACAATTTTCTTTTCTTGCATTAATTTATGAACCGTTTCAAAATTTTCTTTTAATTGTTCATAGTTTGGAACATTATTTTTAACTGGCGTATGCTTTACTAAATATACATAGTCCCCAGGATTTTTAAATGAAGCCGAAACAATATCATCTGTTTTAGCTGTTGTTACCGCAAATGTAATCACTGTTGGTGGTACATGAATATCTTTATATGTTCCACTCATAGAGTCTTTTCCACCAATACTTGGTGTTTCAAATGCCAATTGAGCATCAATCAAACCTAATAAAGCTTCAAATGGTTGTCCCCATTTTTGTGCATCGGCACCTAAATGTTCAAAATATTCCTGATTTGATAAACGACACTTCTTATAGTCAGCACCCAATGCTGTGATACGAGCTAATGCTTCAACAACTGAATAGCTAGCACCTAAATATGGAGAATATTTAGATACTTTTGGATCATATCCATATGTCATAACCGAACATGTGTTTGTCATTCCATGCACTGGTAATTTTTGTACAGAACCTTCTTCAGGAGTTAATTGATATTTACCTCCAAAAGGCATCAACACTGTACTCTTACCGATAGAAGCATCAAACATTTCTGCCAAACCAATTTGACTTGCGACATTCGCATCTTGTAATACTGTATTTAAATCTGAGTTTACTGCATCAAATGGATGTTCATCATATTCATTTTCGCAAACATCAACAATCTGGTGCTGGCGAACACCGTTCGTATCCAAGAATGCACGAGACATATCAACAATTGTTTCCCCACGCCATTTCATGACTAAACGATTTGTATCTGTTACATCTGCAACTTTGATAGCCTCTAAGTTTTCTTTATATGCTTCTTCTTTGAATTTTTCAAAATCCTTAGCCTCGATACATACAGCCATACGCTCTTGTGATTCACTAATAGCTAATTCTGTACCATCTAAACCTTGATATTTAACTGGAACTGCATCTAAGTTGATATTCAAACCATCTGCAAGTTCACCTACGGCAACACTAACTCCACCTGCTCCAAAGTCATTCGCCTTTTTAATTAATTTTGTACAAGTAGGATTTCTAAATAAACGCTGTAATTTACGTTCAATCAAGGCATTTCCCTTTTGAACTTCACTTGAACATTTTTCCAAACTTGTTTCATTATGTTCTTTACTAGAACCTGTAGCTCCACCGATTCCATCACGACCAGTAGCTCCACCAATCATAACGATAATATCGCCAGCTTCTGGTTTTTCACGTTTAACATGTGATTTAGGAGCCGCACCTACAACAGCACCAACTTCCATACGTTTCGCAACATAGCCATCATCATAAATTTCATCTACGAATGTAGTTGCCAAACCAATTTGGTTACCATAACTTGAATAACCTTGAGCAGCGGTTTTTGAAATCTTAGATTGAGGTAATTTGTGTTCTAATGTTTCACTAATTGGTTTTGTGATATCTCCAGCCCCTGTAATACGCATAGCTTGATATACATAGCTACGTCCTGATAATGGATCACGAATAGCTCCACCAATACATGTACTTGCTCCACCAAACGGTTCAATTTCTGTTGGGTGGTTATGTGTTTCATTTTTAAACATCAACAACCATTGTTCATCTTTTCCATCTACATCCACTGTAATTTCTACACTGCACGCATTGATTTCATCGGTAATCTCCATATCATCAAGTTTACCTTGTTTACGAAGATACTTGCCGGCGATAGTAGCCATGTCCATCAATGTTTTTTCTTTACGATTTCCATGAACTTCCTGACGTAATTTTAAATATTTATCATAAGAAGCCTGTAACTCATCTGATAATGTATCCAAATGGAAACATACATCATCTAATACAGTTTCAAAAGTAGTATGACGACAGTGATCTGACCAATATGTATCTAACACACGTAGTTCAGTCATTGTGCAATCTCTTTTTTCTTCTTTTTCGAAGTAACGTTGAACATGCTCAATGTCCGCTTGAGACATGGCCAACCCTAAAGTCTGACGTAAAGAATCTAATTCTTCTTTCGTCTTTGTTGTAAATCCTTCTAATACAGGAACATCTTTTACTTCAACGTCCTGATCATCCACTAATACAGAAAGGTCTTTAACACGTGCTTCAACAGGGTTAACAATATAATGTGTGATTTTATTAAGTGTTTCTTCATCTACTGGGTTTGCGAACACTAATAAAGTACCTGAATGAATACGTACTGTTTGTTTGTTGTTCAAAAGCATCAAACATTGCATTGCACTGTCTGCTCTTTGATCATATTGACCAGGCAAAAATTCATATGCCAAATATGATTTACCTGTTAAATCTACAGAATCATATACATCATCTGTAACAACTTCGCTACAAACATTTTTCTTTAATAATTCAATATCATTTTCGTCGGCATCAAAAATATCATATAAATTGTATTTTGTAAGACCAAAATCTTCTTTTAAAGATAAAGATTGTCTTAATTCAGCCGCTAATGATTCACTTTCAACCTGAAACTGTTCTTTTTTATGAACAAAAATACGAGTATCCATTTCCTTCTCCTTATTCAACAATTGACTGTTCTAATACTTTTTGTGCTTGTTCTTTTTTAAACTCAACAATCTTATCCTGTAATGACTTATCATTAAGTCCAATCATCTGACAAGCTAAGATAGCTGCATTTCTTGCCCCCGATTTACCAATTGCGACAGTCGCAACAGGAACTCCTTGAGGCATTTGTACTGTTGATAATAATGAATCCAATCCACCTAAAGCAGATGTCTGAATAGGGATTCCAATAACTGGCAACGGTGTAGAGCTAGCTAAAACTCCAGCTAAATGTGCTGCTCCTCCAGCTGCCGCAATAATAACCTGAATTCCACGTTCGCACGCTGTCTTTGACAATTCCAAAACAGCTTCTGGAGTACGGTGAGCACTTAATACACGAACTTCATATCCGACTTGAAAATCGTCTAATTGTTTCATGCAGCCTTCCATACTAGGTAAGTCTGAACGAGAACCCATCACAATTAAAACACGCTTTGTTTCCATAAATGACCTTCCTTTCAAAACAAAAAAAGCGCACCTATAGTAGGCACGCTTAAAAAAGCAATTCTTCTCTATCAATTGTGGTAAATCTTCTTAAGACCATAAGTAAGACCTCCAAAATCAGAAAAACACTTCTGCAAGATTATAATACCTAAAATCAACTCAAATGACAACCTATATTTCATGAAAGTCATACTCTAGGTGTTAACAATTTATATTTTCTTAAATCAAATATATAAACGATCGAACTCAATCCCCAAGTAATCGGATACAACCAATGCGTTAAATACAAGCTGTGTACGCTCTGTCCCCGTCTTTAGAGGTTTGCACCATGAATGTTTAGAGGCTATTCTGAGAAAAAGTTGAGATTCTCCAGTATTTATCGTTGTTTTTTGTGCTTTAAATTTATTTTATTTTTTTATTTATTTGGTGTAATTATGGTGTAAATGTGTAATGCTTGGAGGGCACTTTCTATGACCTATTTTCTTAAAAAAACAAAACGAAATGACAGACTTTATCTTTCCATCTATGAGAGTTTTTATTCTCCAGAAACCAAGAACACCCGACATAAAAGTTTTCGTAAAATCGGGTTCGTTGATGCTCTTATCGAACAGGGTATAGATGATCCAATCTCTCATTTTCAGAAAGAAGTAAATGAACTGAATTCTAAACGGGAGACAGAAAAGTGTCGCATCAACTTTCAACAGATTTCCGACATTTCACCAGAACTGTGTCTGGGTTATGTACCAATTGCGAAAATCTTGAACATGCTGGATGTAAAAGAACATTTTGGGTATTTAAGCTCTTCAAGGAAATTCGAGTTCGATGTATATGATGTCTTTTCCGCTCTTGTATATGCTCGTGTTGTTGCGCCTTTATCTAAACATCAGACTTTTCATGATATTCTTCCAAAGCTATATGTTCAAAAAAACTTCAGTTATGATCAACTCCTGGAGGGCTTGGAATTCATGGGCGAAGAATATGAGAAACTGGTTGAAATACTAACCGTTGCGACTGATGACAATTTTATTCTGGATTCCAGTCGTTCTTATTTTGATTGTACAAACTATTACTTTGAAATCGATAAGGAATCTACTCTTCAAAAAAGAGGTCCTTCCAAAGAAAATCGAAGGGACCCTATTGTGGGAATGGGCCTTCTTTTAGACGCACAGATGTTACCAGTCGGCATGAAGATATTCCCAGGCAATGAATCTGAAAAGCCGGTCATGCGTGATCTAATCCACGATTTGAAATCAAGAAACAATATCAAAGGCCGTACCATCCAAATTGCTGATAAAGGCCTTAACTGTGCTAAAAATATTATTGAAGCTATCGATAATGGAGATGGCTATCTGTTTTCGAAATCTGTAAAAACCCTTCCTGAAAAAGAAAGACAATGGGTTCTTCTTGATGACGGATTCGAAACAGTGTTTGATCAGAACGGAGAACCCGTTTATAAAATCAAGGAATGCATCGATACGTTTACCTATTCATACAAGGATGATTACGGGAATGTCATAACTCGTAATATAAAAGAAAAAAGAACAGTTACCTATAACTTCAGTCTCGCGAAGAAGAAACTGATGGAAATCAATAGAATGATTGAAAAAGCCAAGGCACACCGTGCATGCCAGGCCAAAAAAGAAGAATATGGTGAATCATCAAAATATATGCAGTTTCTAGATGATCAGGGGAAAAGTATAAAACCCCAGCTAAATCAAAAAGCTATAGACAAAGACAAAGAACTAGCCGGATATAATATGCTCGTAACATCTGAAATCAATATGTCGTCAAAAGACATATACAATGCTTATCATCAGCTTTGGCAAATTGAAGAATCCTTCCGCATCATGAAGTCCGAACTTGATACACGTCCAGTCTATCTACAAAAAGAAAATCGGATCAAAGGGCATTTATTCATCTGTTACACAGCCGTGTTATTATCACGAATCCTTCAATTCAAGATTCTGGAAAATAAATACTCAGCAAGTACAATATACGATTTCATGAGAAATTTCCGAGTTGTAAGAATCAACTCCACAAGATTCATAAATCTATTAACCAGCAAAGAATTCGTAACAGATCTATCCAAAAAATTAAATCAACCAATAACAAATTATTATCTAACAGATAAACAAATAAAAATGATGCATACTCGATAATCAAATATCGAGTGTTGCACCATTTTTTACTATTCAACCTCTAAAGTCAGGTACTATACTATCTAAAAACCATTCATGCCATAAAGGAATACACAAAATTTCACAATCTTCTGAAATGTATTTAACATTGTTTTTTATATGCATCATATTAAATGATTTGTAATTGTTTGAACATTTTATATACTCCATTATCATCTACATCATCGGCAATATAGGTTGCTTTTTGCTTTATTTCATCGTTTCCATTTTTCATGGCAATCTTTATATTACAGGCATTAAACATAGGAAGATCACTTGATGAATCACCAAAACATATAGATTCTTTTTTATCCATATGTAAATAGTCCAGTAACTTATTGATAGCAAATTCTTTACTGATTCCTTCGGGACTGGTATCTCCATAAAGGGCAAGTTGCCCTTTTCCACCCCAGGTTCCCACAACCATATCCTTAAACTCTTTCACGGCATCCAGATAATCTTGATAACTATTTAATACAAATGCTGTCTTGTTTACATCATCTCTATATTTTGATGTCATTTTTCTAAAAGCTGGGTTTGTTGGTGCATTTACAGCTGATTTATTATTACCAAATGTATATTTCATACGAGCCTGTACTGACTTTTCCATATAATCATCACTGATATATATGCCACTGTTACACTCAAATCTATAGGCAAGAGATCTTGAAATACACCAATCTGTAAAATGTTTACATTGAACATAAGTTAATGGTTTATGAAATATTTCTGTGCCTTGTACTTCAATATAATTTCCATTTCCTCCAATAAAACCATCCAATTCAAAATCAAAATGTCTTTCCAGTATTTCCTGTTTAGAACATCCAGTACACAAAAATACAAAATGCCCATTTTTTCTTGCTGCGATAACCGCCTCTTTTGCTGATGATGGTATTTGTGCTTTATAATTAATTAATGTCCCATCTACATCTAAAAACAATATTGCCATATTCACAACTCCTGATAAAAAAGATGTTCTATGATTTCCGAACATCTTTTCTATTTTTTATTCAATTCCTAAATCTTTGCCATTAGTACCAATGACCGTTTTGTACCAATTGTAACTCTTCTTCAGATATCTGTTTCCTGTACCATTTCCTTCATCATCCAAATCAACGTAGATGATGCCGTATCTCTTTGACATTTGTCCTGTACCATTAGAAACAATATCAATAGGACCCCACATAGTATATCCGAACAGATCAACACCCTTTTCAATAGCTCTTTGCATAGCCTGAACATGTTTTCTCATGTAATCAATACGATAATCATCATTAATTACATTACCTTCCTCTACCGTGTCAATAGCGCCTAATCCATTTTCAGAAATAAACAACGGCTTCTGATATCTGTCATATAAATCCTGTAAAGCCAGCATTAATCCGTCTGGATCAACTGACCATCCCCAGCCTGTTTTTGGCAAATATGGATTCACAATACCTTCAAGCGTATTTGTATCAATAATTTTTTCTGCAGCTTCAGTTTCTTCAGAAGAAACCACTCTGCTTCTGTAATAAGAAAATGTAATGAAGTCTACAGGATAAGATGCAATAATTTCTTCGTCACCTTCTTCAAAAGTAATATTGATATTATTTTCTTCAAAATACTGCCATATATAATCAGGATACTTTCCTCTTACCTGAACATCAGAGAAGAAATATTCTTTTCTTTTTTCTTTTTCAGCAGCAATAACATCTTTTGGGTTACATGTGTAAGGATACACTGTCTTGTATGCAATCATTGCACCAACTTTGGCATGGTTGGAATGCTGATGAATATACTTTACTGCGAGTGCACTTGCCACAAACTGGTGGTGTGCTGCCTGATACATTCTCTGTAACAGATTTTCACTGTCAGGATAAATACATGCAGCATCCCAACAGATAGGTTTGACAGCAGCGTTACCAATTTCATTAAATGTCAGCCAATAATCTACAACATCATCCAGATTATCTACAATCGTTCTGACGAACTTCATGTAAAACTCAATAAATTTACGATTATCCCATCCACCATATGTGTCTACTAAATATAATGGTGTTTCATAATGAGAAATAGTAACCATTACTTTCATTCCAAGTTCATGACAGTATTTAAACATATCATGATAGAAATCAAGTCCTTTTTGATTAGGAGTTTCTTCTTCTCCAGTCGGATAAATTCTGGCCCAGTTGATAGATGTTCTGAAGATATTAAAATTAGCTTCAGCCATCAATTTTAAATCACTCTTATAGGTATGATAGAAGTCAATGGCCTTATGAGTAGGATAATAATCTGCATCTCTTCTCAATCCTCCAAAAAAACCTCTTGCTTTAATGTCAGCAGTAGACATTTGTTTGCCATCTTCCAGATAAGCACCTTCACATTGGTTAGCAGCTACTGCACCACCCCATAAAAATCCTTCAGGAAATTCCTTTTTTACTTCTTTATTTAAGAATGCCATATTATTCTCCTTCTTTCTTATATTCAGCTACTATTGTTTTTCCTTTTTTTGCATATCCATCTGTAGTGAAACTCATTTTCTTCTCACAACCAGGAAAAAGCATCATTGTTGTCAGATCATATCCTTCCTGTTTCAAATCATAGGAATTCATGCGAATGATTTTATCCCCTCTGTGGACTGTTGTGCCAGCATCTACAAACTTTTTAAATCCAACACCTTGTTTATTTACAGTATCAATACCAATATGTACCAGTATTTCTACACCATCTTCATTTTTCATTCCAAATGCATGCATGGTAGGAAACAACATTGTGACCTCTCCATCACATGGAGCCACAATTACATCATCATCAGGCACAATGGCAACACCGGTTCCCATCATACCTTTCGAAAACACATCGTCATTCACTGCAGTAAGTGGAATGATTTTCCCACTTACCACAGCTGCAAAATCATTTGTGTTTTCTTCTTTTTTTGAAAACAACTTAAACATACTTATTTGATGCTCTTTCCATCATATAAAACATAAGTGCATAGAAATGAGACCACGAAGGAAACAGCAACACCCGCAAGAATTGCTCCCATAGTTTTTTCAAAAATAACTACACCAAGGATAGAAGAATAACCCATTGCAAAAGCTTTAGCACCCATATACCCGGCAACAGCACCACCAGCAATACCACCGGCTACAAGACCAATCATCGGTTTTTTCAAGCGAAGATTAACACCGTATAATGCAGGTTCAGAAACACCGGAAAGCATAGCACCGATACCAGCTGATAATGCAGTTGCCCTAAATTCTTTATCTTTAGTTTTTAAAGCAACAGCACAACAGGAACCACATTCAGAAATGTTATGTAAAATCCAACCAGGTCTGAACACATTATCATACCCAGTACGAGAGAACAATTCCATCATAGGAGCTACAGGCAACATATTTACACCCATCATAACCAAGAATGGCTGAGCTGCGGCAATAATACCCGGAGCAAATCCACCTACATGTGCTTGTAACCAGATGATACCTGCGACAATCCAAGAACCAACAATATTACCAATAGGACCTAATGCTAATACAACGATTGGAAAACCAATTAAGAATACACATAATGGAGCAAATACACTTCTGAATAATCCAGGAATTACTCTGTAGAAGAATCTTTCCAAATATGCACATAGAATAGCTGTAAAAATACCTGGAAGTAATGTACTACCATAGGAAGCTAAATGTACAGGAAGTCCAAACATTGTAGTAGCTTCTCCGGCAGTCATAATAGTATTAAAATCCGGATATACCAATGTCAGTGCAATTGCCATTGAAAAAGCAGGATTGGATTTTAAAACTTTACTTGTACCATATGCCACTAATACAGGCATAAAGTAGAATGGTGCACTGGACATGAAGTTAAGCATTGTATATGCTGTAGAACTTGCTGCTGATGGGATGAAGTAATTCAGTAAAGAGAGAATTACTTTCAGCATACCTGCTCCATACACTACAGTAATGAATGGTGTCAGTGACTGAGACATAAATGTAATTGCTTTTTCAAAATAATATTTGAAATTCTTCTTCTCATTACCGGACACAAGATTTTCATCAAGATTCTCATTAATTGGGGCTTCTGTCTGTACTGAATAATTTTTTTCAAGATTATCAAATACAGGGAATAAATGTTCACCAAGAATAATCTGGTACTGCTGATTTCCATAAACCACACCTAATACTCCAGGTAGATTTTTTATTTTCTCATCCTCTGCTTTATTTCTGTCATTCAAATATAGCCTTAAACGTGTTACGCAGTGTGTAATTGTTTTGATGTTTTCGACACCACCTACATATTCCACTATCTGCTTTGTCAAATTATTATAATCTATTTTAGCCATTAGTATCGTCCTTTCTTTGTAACTCATACAGCCTTACAATATGAATCATTAAATAAATACAATCTTCATCAGTACATCTGTAATTAAACTTTCCATTAATAAATTCACTGATTTCATGAATACACCTGTCAACTCCTTCATACTTCGTGACCAATTGACCGAATATATTAGTAACTTCAATAGAACCGTTAGAAGTTTGATGACTAACAATTCTGCTTAAGAAAAATTTCAGGTGAATAATGTACCTTGAATACGCTAACGAATCTTCATCTATCTGATTTCCAAGATATTTCATTGTGATATTCACAATACTGTTTACGCCTTCGAGCAATTCTCTTGTTTCAATATTTGTTTTTTCTTGAGACGCCACAATCAGATGGAAAGCAATAGATGTTGCTTCATCTTTTGGAAGATCTACATGCAGAGTTTCGTTAATATATTGAATAGCACACTTACCTACTTGGTACTCATCTTCGTAAAATCTCTTAATCTCTTCATTAAACAACTTTGAGGTATTATTTCCCTCTCTGAATTGTTTAACACTGAAATCAATATGATCCGAAAGACTGACAAGTAAGTTGACATTATATTTTTGATTCAATGTTTTAGCAGCATAATCAATAATATGTTGTGATACTTCAATCACTTCGAAAGGCACTTCTTCAAATAAAGTAAGATTTAAATTTTTCTGTCTGTCCAGATAAATATATGTCTTCATAATTTCTTCAGGATAAACAATATCATTCTTGCTTTTTTTAAACCCAAGTCCCTTTCCTATCGCTATCATTTCACGGCCGTTTGAATCTTTAACGATAACAATATTATTGTTCACTACTTTAAATGTCCTGTACACCTGTTTATCTAACTTGAGCATGATTCTCCTCCCCTAATACAAATTAAAAAGGCAAACTCAAACATTTAGTTTACCACCTCAGATAAACTAACGTAAGAATTTGCCTTAATAGCTTAGATTAAGTAACAAGTCTTAATTTGTATTACACTGTAAGTATAGCTGGTACCGCTTTCAATGTCAACAGTATTTTTATTTTTTTCTGGTTTTGGAATAAAAATTCAGAAACATAACAATACATACGGGAGTTTAACACTTGCTCATAGCCAAAATAGCCAAATGTCGTTTATGTACGGCTTTTTTTTCGTCAAATTTTTATTTTTTACCCGTCTTTAGAGGTTTGCACCATTTTTTACTATTCAACCTCTAAAGTCAGGTATCATAATGAATGTTCATTCCAAAACTGAAATAAACAAACTTTGAATTACTGTATATAATAAATATATGGATACAGTTTCTAAAGAACAAAGACATTCAAATATGTCTCATATAAAAGGAAAGAATACAAGCCTAGAGCTTAAAGTAAGAAAAAGACTATATCACGATGGATACAGGTATAGGGTTAATGTACCCAATCTACCTGGAAAACCAGATATAGTCTTATCTAAATACAATACCGTTATCTTCATTAACGGATGCTTTTGGCATAGACACAATTGTAAATTAGCAACCACACCTAAGACTCGTACCGAATATTGGAACAAAAAGTTTGAGCGTAATATACAAAATGATTTAATCAATCATGAAAAACTACGTAATTTAGGTTGGCATGTTATTGTTCTTTGGGAATGTGAAATCAAAGAAAGCTTTGAACCGTTAATTGAAAGTGTTGAGAGTGAATTAAATCAATACTATTTTAATGATCATTTATAAAAGAAAAGGAATCTCATTATGAAATTATTAAACTCAAAATCAATACTAGATTGTACTGAACAAGAAATAGAACAACATAATCAAGAATGTTCTACAATTATAGAAAATCTTCATAAATATGATGATTATGATTGTGCTGTTATCTATAAATATTTTGATGAAGCAAACAAAGAAAAAGAACCAGTCATTAAACAATGCAATCTATATGATTGTTTAGACATGGTTCAATATGCAGATATTAAAAGCGGTGTAGACTTCGCTACTGTGGAAGGATTCTTAACATTTATTTGTTATGGATCTGAATACGAGTACAACAATCAAATACATCTCGTAACAACTGGCATTCAAATCAGGCCGTATAACAAAGAAAGAAACTTTGTTCAAATAAGTATATAGTAATGCATACTAGCAAAAAAACTTAAGACACTAAGGGAGGGATTTTATGTCAGACAATAAAATGCAACAAGATTTAACTGAATCAACCTGCTTAGATTTAGTAAAAGAAGCTTATTGGTCTGGTACTTGTTTGTTTGGATTAGAAAATAACGACAAAGATACATTGTGGCATCTTTTAGAAAATTGTACCTCAAACAAAGATACTAAATTTCCCGATTTTATTGACACCTATGGTTTTATTGAACATTTTCAAATTTCATCATCTAAAACAACAAAAAAAGGACAAGAGCACACAAAACAATTAAATCAATTTATAAAACAAGACGAAAGCATAATTAAAAATCTAAATCAGGAAGAAATTGATATTCAAAAACCTATTGAAATGGCGAGTATCACAAATACTATGAAATACCCAGAGCATTCCTATGAGTATTTGTTAGAATCTCTGAAAAGCACATGGAATAAGCATTTAAATAGTTTAAACAACTATAAAGGTCCTAACTCAATTAAAGTATTTATGATTCAATACAATGATATAGGCGCTTTACAAATGTACGAAAATTATCCAAGCGAAATCGAAGGAATGTCTATTGGAGATTTTCCAAAACACGGAACAATCGATTATAGATTTTCTAGAGATAACTACATACTTGACTATTTATATAAATATAATCAAATCATCGATTATGCAATATTTATTAGGTATAACAAGTATGTGGAAATCATTAAAATCAGCAATATTCCAAAATTAAAAAAGATGAATCCATTCACTTATACTATTGCTAGCACATGTAGTCCAATGATACAATCATCGTTCACTTATTCTAAAAACACATAAAATTGCTTTAACAACCATTGATGTACTTTAAGATTTAATAACTACAATTATTTAGGATTGGCGAACACCACTCCACCATATATAGATCTTAATTGATCTAACGTGTAGGATTTTGTTTGCCAGTCCTTTTTTGCATCTTGAAACGTATTTGTAATACCATCCAGATTGCCTTCTTGAACAGTTATAGTATTTTCTTTTACTGTAATTACTATGCCAACATGGTTGTGTCCAATAGCAGAGAACACTGCACCAGCTTTTGGTGAAGAAGATTGTTCAAATTTATCTGGATGTGCTGCCACCAATTCCTTCACACAACTGCTTCCATCGCCACTAAAGCCAGGATCATAACCATATAATTCATAAAATCTTCCCCAGGCAAACCATGTACATTGTCCATATAATCCAGCCTGTGCGTATGGGTTCTTTGTTACCCAAGGTTCTAGATTATTAAAATTAGGATTTGTCCCTCCTCTAAAAGTAATCCCTACATATCTCATTACATGATCTACATATTCAGGATCTCCATAGCCATTTGTTCCTAATTTTGCTTGCATCATATCTGAAAAAGCCTTTGCATTTGCCTTTGTATATTCACCGAAGTTGCTAAGTGCCCAATTAATATATCCATTTCCATAATTATATCCTTGTAATGCCAATGATAGTTTGTTAGTATCACCGGGATCTTTTATCTTGCTCTGTTTTATGCAATCAGCAAAAGTCTGTACTCCAACCTCTATACTATAATCTGGATCTGTTATGGAATTTGGTGAATGTGCATATTTTGTGTTAAAACCAGATTCTGAACATTGCATAGGATCATTTCCTTTTCCTCCTGACTCTTGCATCATAATCGCCATTACAACAGACACATAATCCGCTATCTCATATTGCTTGCAATATTTTTCTATTGTATCTTTATACGCTAACACTTCATCACTAACATTTACATAAGCTGGCATTGAATAGCCATCGTTGGCTAGTGCACTAAAACAACCTATAAACAATGACATGCATATTATTAAAACTAATGATCCTCCAAGCGATAAGAGATGATCCACTTTTAAAACACTTTTCTTTATAATTTCAACAATTCTATTTGTTTTTTTCAGTTTGTAAGTATTATAAAAAGACTGAAA
>OLOJ01001623.1_pt1 | contig 20409 bp, 16 predicted proteins | sample 1672251 | NCBI WGS metagenome assembly OLOJ01 (sample SAMEA3136664, study PRJEB25190) | human gut metagenome | biome: human gut; feature: human-associated habitat; material: faeces | place: Austria | collected 2013 | reverse complement strand
CTATTGAAATAGCATCCCTCCCGCTATTGGCAACTTGCTCAAATTGTATGGTTGCTATTTGTTAGCTCGCTTCGCTCGCGACTTGCAGCTAAAGCTTTTTATCCTCACCAGCACTGCGGGTGGTTCTGTTCGCTGAAGCTACGCCAAAAGAAGCTTTCCCACTGCGGGCTAATTCCGGAGCCGGACTGCGGTAAGCCGGCAGTCCGCGTCCGCCAGGATCCCGGAGCCGTGCGGCAGCTAAAACTGAACGAAACCAGAGCCGTACGGAAGCAAGGCTGGACGGAAGCCAAGCCCGGGAGAAAAAGGCGTAAGCTTGCGATTCACAATTTTACCTAAGAACAGGAGAGACATGATACTATGGCACAGCTGAACATTGTAATGGTAGAGCCGGAAATCCCCCAAAACACCGGGAATGTAGCCCGTACCTGCGCCGCCACCGGCGCCAGGCTTCATTTGGTCGGCCCCATGGGCTTTACCATCGACGATAAAAAGCTCAAACGGGCAGGCCTAGATTATTGGCATTTTCTGGATATTACCTATTATGAGAATTTAGAGGAATTTTTTGAGAAAAATAAAGGCGGAAATTTCTACTATTTTTCCACCAAAGCGCCTCACCGGCACACGGATCTTGCCTATCCGGACAACTGCTACCTGCTGTTCGGGAAGGAAACCGCCGGCCTGCCGGAAAAGCTGCTGTTCGACAATCCGGACACCACGGTGCGGATTCCCATGATTGACGAGGCCAGAAGCTTAAACCTTTCCAACTCGGTCGCTGTCGGCGTTTACGAGGTGCTGCGCCAGTGGGGTTACCCTGAGCTTCAGTGCAGCGGACAGCTCCGAGCTTACCGCTGGCCCGGCAAATAATCTTTTCGCTTTTTCCGCCTTTCCGCCTGCCGTCCCTTTGGAAGCCGTCTTGGCGGCGCTGGTGCGCCGCATTTGCGCCGGGCAAAAGCCTTTCCGCTCCTGGCGCGCGGCGGATTTCCGCATCCGGCCGCCGGCCCCTAAAGGGCCTGTCCTCCTGTTTTTCTCAAGGGGTTTCAAAACCGGCCTGCGGCCTCTGTTTTGTAAATACCCGTAAGTAAAGACAGAACCCACAAAAAAAGCGGAGGCTTTTCCGTTTATTTCGGAGGAAGGGCAGGAAGGGGCATGATTCCTTGTTTTCTCAATGAAAAAGGCTTGAAAAAATTACAAAGGTAGAGTACAATAAGGTAGGATTTGTCAATTAGTTATCAATATGTTGAAAGGGTGTTTTCACATGGATTATTCAAAGAAAAAAACAGTGGAAGATATCGACGTAGCCGGGAAAAAAGTTCTGGTCCGCTGCGATTTCAACGTTCCGCTGGATGAAAACGGCAATATCACCGATACCAAGCGTATCGACGAGGCTATGAAGACCATCAATTACCTGGTAAGCCATAACGCCAAGGTCATTCTGTGCTCTCACCTGGGCCGTCCCAAGGGCGAAGTCAATATGAAATATTCCTTAAAGCCCGTAGCCGCTTATCTTTCCAAGAAGCTGGGCTTTGACGTAAAAATGGCCTCTGACGTAGTGGGAGATTCCGCCAAGGCGATCGCCGCCGATTTAAAGGACGGCGAGGTCGAGCTGCTGGAAAACGTCCGCTTTGAAAAGGGCGAAACCAAAAATGATCCCGAGCTGGCCAAGGCTATGGCCTCTCTGGCTGAGATCTATGTCAACGACGCCTTCGGCACCGCTCACAGAGCCCATGCCTCTACCGCCGGCGTGGCCGATTACCTGCCCGCTGTCTGCGGCTACCTGATCCAGAAGGAAATTTCCGTCATGGGCACCGCCCTGTCTAATCCGAAGCGCCCCTTCGTCGCTATCCTGGGCGGCGCCAAGGTTTCCGACAAGATCGGCGTTATCAACAACCTGCTGGAAAAGGTCGATACCCTGATCATCGGCGGCGGCATGGCTTACACCTTTATGAACGCTCTGGGCTATTCCATCGGCACCTCCATCTGCGAGGCGGACAAGGTTGAGCTGGCCAAGGACATGATGGCCAAGGCGAAAGACAAGGGCGTGAAGTTCCTGATCCCCGTGGACAACAGAGTGGGCGACAAATACGCTCCTGACTGCAATCATAAGCTGGTAAACTCCGACAACATTCCCGACGGCTGGATGGGTCTGGATATCGGACCTAAGACCGAGGCCCTGTTCGCCGACGCCATCAAGGGCGCCGGAACTGTTGTCTGGAACGGACCGATGGGCGTATCCGAGTGGGATAATTTCGCCAGCGGCACCATCGCTGTGGCGAAGGCGGTCGCCGAAAGCGGTGCCATCTCCATTATCGGCGGCGGCGACTCCGCGGCTGCTGTGGAAAAGCTGGGCTTTGCCGACAAGATGACTCATATCTCCACCGGCGGCGGCGCTTCTCTGGAATTCCTGGAGGGCCTGGTGCTGCCGGGCATCGCCTGCCTGAACGACAAGGACTAAGCGCAGGCTTTCTCCCTTTTACCGCAGACGCGGAAAAACGGGCCTATTTACCCCGCCCTGTTTCCCCGGCGCGCTAAGCGCCCGTCTGCCTGAGCTACGACGTCTAAAAAGCGGCGCGGGGTTACCTCCCGCGCCGCTTTTTTCACTGATGGATCAAAGGCCCCCGCGCCGCGGCGCCGGCGGGCAAAGAAAGGATTGTTTACTATGAACAAGCAACTGAGAAAAGCTGTTATCGCCGGAAACTGGAAAATGAACAAGACTCCCTCTGAGGCCAAGGCTCTGCTGGAGGAAATCAAGCCTCTGGTTAAGGACGCCGGCTGCGACGTAGTGGTCTGCGTTCCCTATGTGGATCTGTGCACCGCATTGGAGGCCACCAAGGGCACCAACATCGGCGTGGGTGCGGAAAACTGCCATTGGGCCGAGTCCGGCGCTTTCACCGGCGAAATTTCCGCCGTGATGCTCAAGGAAATGGGCGTACAGTACGTCATCACCGGCCACAGCGAGCGCAGAACCTATTTCGGCGATACCGACGTCACCGTACAAAAGAGGACCAGAGCCGCTTTGGATGCCGGCCTCACCGTTATCGTGTGCGTAGGCGAATACCTGGAGCAGCGTGAGCAGGGCGTCACCGCCGAGCTGGTCGCCATGCAGACTAAGATCGCCCTGGGCGGTGTTTCCAAGGAAGAGCTGAAGAGAATTATCATCGCCTACGAGCCTGTCTGGGCCATCGGCACCGGCAAGACCGCTACCGCTGAGCAGGCCAACGAGGTCTGCGCCCAGATCCGCAAGGTGATCGCCGGCCTGTACGACCAGGAAGCCGCCGACGGCATTACCATTCAGTACGGCGGCTCCATGAACGCCAAGAACGCCGACGAGCTGGTAGCCCAGCCTGACGTGGACGGCGGCCTCATCGGCGGCGCCGCTTTGAAGGCTCCCGATTTCGCCGCGATTGTAAAAGCGGCTTCTAAATAAGTCTGAAACGGAATTGGCGGCGGACGTTCCTTTGGTATAAAAGGGACCTCCGCCGTACATGTTAACAGGGTTAAGGCGCTCACGAAACATTTTCGCTCTTTTGGGCGCCTGGCCCAAGCCTGGCCCGCACGCGCCCGAACGCTTAACGCCGGCCAAAAGCATTTGGCCTCTTGGGCTGGAGGGCTTCTGTCCAAAGCGCCGGGCAAACGGGGAATCCCCACGAAAAGGAGACACTGACCAATGAAAAAACCTTTAATGCTTATGATTATGGACGGCTTCGGCTTTGCTCCTGCTGAAGGCAACGCCATTAAAGCCGCCAATACTCCGAATCTGGATAAGCTTTTCTCTGAAAATCCTCTGACCCAGATCGGCGCTTCCGGCATGGACGTGGGCCTGCCGGACGGCCAGATGGGAAACTCTGAGGTCGGCCACACCAACATCGGCGCGGGCCGGGTCGTCTATCAGGAGCTGACCCGGATTACCAAGTCCATTCAGGACGGCGATTTCTTCGAAAATCCGGCTCTTTTAGACGCCGTCAACAACGCGCTGAACAACGGCAAGGCCCTTCATCTCATCGGCCTGCTGTCCGACGGCGGCGTCCACAGCCATAACACCCACCTCTATGCCATCGTGGAGCTGGCTAAGCGCCGCGGCTTGAAGGATGTGTATATCCACGCTCTGCTGGACGGCCGCGACGTACCGCCCTCCTCCGGCAAGGATTATGTGCAGGAATGCGCTGATAAGCTGAAGGAAATCGGCGTGGGCAAAATCGCTACGGTAATGGGCCGCTACTACGCCATGGACCGCGACAACCGCTGGGACCGTGTGGAAAAGGCCTATGCCGCCATGGTTTACGGCGAGGGCGTCCAGGCACAGTGCCCTGTGGAGGCGGTGGCCGACAGCTACGCCAAGGAGGTTACCGACGAATTCGTGGTGCCTGCCGTGTGCGCCGGCGGCGCTCAGATCGGCGCCGGGGATTCGGTGGTATTCTTCAACTTCCGTCCGGACCGGGCCAGGGAAATCACCCGCACCTTTGTGGATCCGGCTTTCAAGGGCTTTGAGCGGAAGAAAGGCTTCTTCCCCCTGACCTATGTGTGCATGACCCAGTACGACGCGACCATGCCCAATGTCGAGGTGGCCTTTAAGCCGGAATCTCTGACCAACACCTTCGGCGAATATATCTCCAAGCTTGGCATGAAGCAGCTCCGGATCGCGGAAACCGAAAAATACGCTCATGTGACCTTCTTCTTCAACGGCGGCGTAGAGGAGCCCTATCCGGGCGAGGACCGGGCGCTGATCCCTTCTCCCAAGGTTGCCACCTACGACCTTCAGCCTGAAATGAGCGCTTATCTGGTCACCGACGAGGTATTAAAGCGCATCCATTCCGGAGAATATGACGTGATTATTTTGAACTTCGCCAACTGCGACATGGTCGGCCATACCGGCGTGTTCAGCGCCGCGGTAGCCGCCGTGGAGGCAGTGGACACCTGCGTCGGCAAGGTAGCCGCCGCCATCAAGGAGATGGACGGTGTTCTGCTGATTACCGCCGACCACGGCAACGCCGATAAGATGGTAGCTGAGGACGGCGAACCCTTCACCGCACACACCACCAACCCGGTGCCCTTCTGTGTGGTAGGCTACGACTGCAAGCTGAGGGAGGGCGGCCGTCTGGCGGACATCGCTCCCACCATGCTGAAAATTCTGAATGTTCCCCAGCCCAAGGAAATGACCGGGGAGTCGATTATCCAGGGTTAATTTTTCGGGAAAGCCCGGTAAACGTAAAAAACTCCAGGAAGCTTTCCTGGAGTTTTTTATTGTTCTTTCAAGAGACTCCCAGCGCCGCGGCACTTTAAAATGGATCAAAAAGAGGGGCCGCAAGCCTGACTTTATGCCTTGTGAACGGTTTAGTGAATTTTCTCCCCTTGATTTTCCCCCTATGTCCGCTACAATATAGATAACAGCTCCCGCGGCAGGCTTACGGCTGAGGCCTTCGCCGCAGGACAGCCGCCCCGGAAAAGCCCGCAAGGGGCAAAAATCCACAAAGGCGATCCTGCGCCTTTGGAACACGCGGTTTCGGCCGTTTTTGCCTTAAGGCTGCGGGCGGCAGCCACAATAAACAAAAAAGGATGATTTTTATGGGTAAAAAAATTATAGTGCTCAATGGTTCCCCCAGACGCGGCGGAAACACCGCCGCCTTAGTTGACCGGTTTCTCCAGGGCGCCAAGGAAGCCGGCCACCAGGTAACCCGGTTTGACCTGCGCGACATGGAGATTCATCCCTGTCTCGGCTGTTATGGCGGCGGAAAAGACCTAAACAGTCCTTGCGTGCAGAAGGACGCCATGGATGAGATTTATCCGGTGTACCGTGAGGCGGATGTGGTGATATTCGCCTCTCCCATGTACTTTTGGACCATCAGCGGCCAGCTCAAATGCGCCCTGGACCGGCTTTTCGCCACAGCGGAGGGCTATCCCGATTACCGGGTTCCCTGTAAGGAGTGCGCTCTGCTGATGGCCGCGGAGGGCGAGGAGGATGACAATTTTGAGCCCATCATCCACTATTACCAGTCGTTGGTCAAGCATCTGCGGTGGCGGGATCTTGGCTGTGTCTTCGCTAAGGGCGTGGCGGCGGTAGGCGATATTCAGGGAAATCCTGCGCTGGACCAGGCCAAAGCCCTGGGCGCGGCGCTGAAATAGCCCGGCAAATTGTCAAAGCCGGAAAACCACAAGCCGGCTTTATCATCTTCGAACAGCGGCGCAAACAGTAGAGCCACTCGATTTTAGCCCTACCCTTCCGTTTACAAAAAAGCGTTTCGCGAAAACCTGCGAAACGCTTTTTCTCTCTGAGCCGCTCCCTTCACTTGCCTTTGGTCAGCGCAAAGCTTTGCCGGAGCAGGCTGAACAACTCCTCCTGGGGGATTGTACCGTTCAAAATGGCGCTGACCCATTTTTCCTTATTCATATGATATGCCGGAAAATACCGCTGATAGTCTATCAGACCTCCCAGCACCAGCGGGTCGCATTTTATATTCAGGATGTCCACGGCGCCTTGACCGGAAAGCCCCAGCCGTTTCGGTGGGATTTCCATAATAAGCCCGTACCACTTGGCGGTGTCCTGATGGCGGAGCACCGCGCTTTTCGGATCCTTCAGCCACGGGTAGTCCGGCAGCGTGCCAAAGGTCCTTTCGGCATAGTCCAAAACGCTTTTCCGATCTGCAAAAACAGGTTCCATAGGCTTCCTCCTAATACAAATTTTAGATTCTTTTTGTATCCGGACGGCTTGCGGCATAAGCCTTTCCAGATGGGTGAAAGGGGGGCTTCTCACAGCGTCCTTTCACCCTTTTTCTGGCTTGGTATGATTTTCTCCGCCAGGGTGGCGCTACAGCTCCTTTTTATGATCCCGGATGCCCAGGTCGTTGTGGATCACCGAGCCAAACGAAACAGCCTCCCTTCCAAATTTTGCCCGGATTTCGTCCAGAGCGGTTTCCAGGTTTTCCTGCCTTTCCTCTGCCTCTCGTTCTCCCGGCGGGTCGAACAGGGACAGCTGCTCCTGAATGGTATCCTCTCCGTCACCCACCAGATTAGCGCCGGTAATGGACAGCATTCGAATAGGCGCTGTTATTTTCCAGCTGTCCAGGATAATCGCCAGCGCACATTCATAGAGATCCCGGGAAAGATGGGTCGGCCTTTTTAGGGGCCTCTGCCTGGAAATCACACGGAAATCCGGGTCTTTGATCACCACCTGGACCGTGGCGCATTTTACCCGGTGCCTCCGCAGCCGGGAGGCGACCTGGTCGGCGATCGCCCGCACGCCGAGGCGGATGTCCTCAATGCCTGTCAGGTTCCGTTTAAAGGTAATGCTGTTGCCGATGGATTTTACCTCCCGTTCTTCATAAACGGAGCGCACCGGGCTTTTATCCAGGCCGTTGGCATAAAGAGATAAGGCAGCCCCTTGCTTGCCGAGCTTTTTCTCTAAAAGCTCCCGGTCCAGACGGGCCAGATCTCCAATCGTCCGCACTCTCAGCTTTTCCAGGGCCGCTTTGGAGGAGTCCCCCACGAAGATCATCCGATCCACCGGCAGAGGCCAGAGCAGCTCCCGGAAGTTTTCCCGGGAAATCACCGTGGTGGCGTCCGGCTTTTTATAATCGCTGCCCAGCTTGGCAAACACCTTATTAAAGCTGACCCCCACCGAGATGGTAACGCCAGTCTCCTCCCGCACGGCTTTTCTCAGCTCGTCGGCGATTTTTTTGCCGCCGCCAAACAGCTCCCGGCTTCCCGTCACATCCAGCCAGGATTCGTCAATACTGAAGGGTTCCACCAAATCGGTATATCTTTGATAAATTCCGTTGATCCTCTTAGAGAACAGGGCGTACTGGTCATGGTGCGCCGGAGCCAGTACCAGCTGAGGACATTTCCGCTTGGCCTGCCAGATGGTCTCCGCTGTTTTGATTCCATACCCTTTAGCAAGCTCGTTTTTCGCCAGGATAATTCCCCGACGGCTTTCCGGATCACCGCAGACCGCCATTGGAACTGATCGCAGCTCCGGGTGGAGCACGCATTCCACCGACGCGTAAAATCCATTGCAGTCGCAGTGTAAAATCGTGCGCTCCAACCGGCGCACCCCCTTTCTAGATCAATAGGCTTACCATTCAGCCGCTCTTCAACGCGCGTCATTTCAGCTCGTTTTTATATTAGCACTCTCTATATATGAGTGCTAATTATTTACAATTTATACATGATTTCTGCGAAATTTTTTCATAATCCCCGGCTATACTATAATCATCAGGAACGAAAGGGTCCTGTGAAAATAGATAGATCAAAGCTTAAGAATGGAGGAATCAGTATGTTTGATCTAATGCCCTTTAACCGCAGGGAAGACAATTTATTCCATTACCTGGATAATTTAGAAAAGAACTTTTGGGGTGACCTTGCCACCAACGTATCCTCCTTCCGCACCGATGTGCTGGATAAAGGCGACAGGTTCGTATTAGAGGCCGAATTGCCCGGCTTCCAAAAAGAGGATATTGACATTCATGTAGACGGCAACACCTTGACCATTTCCGCGCAGCATAAAGAGGAGTCTGAAGAAAAGAAGGACGGCAAATTTGTACGCCGGGAAAGAAAGTACGGCTCCTTTACCAGAAGCTTCGACATTTCCGATATCGACCAGGCTAAAATCAACGCCTCCTATGATAACGGAATCCTCTCGGTAGAGCTTCCCAAACAGGTGGAAGTGGTTCCGACCCCCACAAAAATCGATATCAAGTAAGGTTTCCTTCCTTTTTCTCTTCCCTTCAGTCCCCTGAGCAGTTCAGGGGGCTTATTTTTATCTAAATTCTCACTGCGCATTTGTTCTTCGCAGCTTGGATTCCTCAAAAATTTCATAAAGGCTCCAAGAAGCCGCCCGCACTTTCTGAAGCCCCGGACACTTTTCATTTTAGGCAATATACTTTTTCTATAAAACAATTGACAATCATATTGTTATATTGTATATTTTTATTAAATCTACTTGTGTTAGGAGGGCAGCGCATTGAAGCATTCTAAAGCCTGTTATCTCACCGCATCCATTCTCTCCGTAGTTCTTCTATTTCTTCTGACGCCCATACAGCGTTATTTTTCTTATCTCGCCTCTACCACCTACGACATAAGATGGGCATGGATCAGTCTGGCTGAAGTCGCGGTTATGGCCGTCTTTTTCGGTCTGTCCCTATGCTGGTCCCGGGAACTCTCCCGGAATTTCCGGATTCCAGCGGAAGCGGTAAAGGCCGCTCTTGCCCTGGCGGCTCTGGGAATGGAATTTTTTTATTACAGAGCTCCTTCCACAGTCGCTGTTTTCTGCGCGGCTCTTTTCCTCACCGGTTTTTTCGCCAACCTTACCGGCCGGCGGCCATAAGCAGAAAAAGCTCCGTTTTGTTTTCGTTCCTTGGCGTTCCTTTTTCGCACCTTATGATTTGCTTTGAAGCTCCGCTTGCCGCGCCGCGAGGGCTTTTTTCAGGCGGCATAAGTCCCCGCGCCCGGCGCGCTGTTGTCCGGCATGACCGCTAAGCTGTCCGGCCCGGCTTAAGGGCCGCTTGGACTATGCTCTTGACGCCGGCGTAAAAGCAAGGGAACGGCGGCAGGAAGCCTTTTCGGAACACAAAACAATGATACCACGATACGCCGCAAAAGCGGACTTCCGTCCTGCATGGAATCGCAAATCCATTCTGTTTTGCTCCCATGCTTGCTCAGGCGTCGGAAATCTTCGGCTTCGCCTGCCCTGCGATTATTATACCACAATCCTCTCTCAGAAAGAATCTCCTGCTCACAAAAAAGCACCCGGCGCTTTTTAGGCATGAACCGCCTGAAAAGCGCCGGGTGTTCTCGTCTTTTCCTATAAGCTTGGCTTCCATTCTTGGCGGCCCGCGCCTGCGGCCCTTTACCGGTTCGACCAGATTTCCTCATAATACTGGCGGATCGTCCGGTCGCTGCTGAACTTTCCAGCGTTGGCCATATTCAAATAGCACTTGCGGTAGAAAAGCTCCGGATTCTGATACTCCCGGTTGGCCCGCAGGCGGGTCTCCTGATAGGAATCAAAATCCTTGAGCAGAAAATAGTGATCCGGCTGGTGCCAGGACGCACCCTTCAGCAGCGCGTCGTAAAGCTCCCGGAACATACCGGTACCGCCGTCGGAAAAGGTGCCGTCCACCAGGGAATCCACTGCCCGGCGCAGCCGGGGATTGCTTTGGTAAAGCTTAACGGGGTCGTAGGACTCCCTGATTTTCTCAATTTCCTCAATTCTGGCCCCGAAAATATAATTGTTATCCTCGCCGGCCTGCTCCACGATCTCGATGTTGGCGCCGTCATAGGTTCCTAAGGTCACAGCGCCGTTGAGCATAAATTTCATGTTGCTGGTGCCGGAGGCCTCTGTTCCCGCCGTGGAAATCTGCTCTGAAATCTCCGCCGCCGGCATCAGCTTTTCCGCGTAGGACACCCCGTAATTGGTGAGGAACAGAACCTGCATCCGACCCCGCACCGCCGGGTCGCCGTCGATCAGCTTTGCAATCTCGCTGATATATTTGATGATCCCCTTGGCTCGGAAATATCCGGGCGCCGCCTTGGCGCCGAACAGGAACAGGGTAGGTGTAAAGCCTGCGATCCGGCCCTCCTTTAGCCCGTAATAAATATCTAAAATGGAAAACGCGTTCAATAACTGCCTCTTATACTCATGAAGCCGCTTGGCCTGAACGTCGAACAGGAAGTCCGGGTTGACCGTTACCCCTTCCACCTTTTCAATATAGTCCGCCAGTACCTGCTTATTGCGGCGTTTAATTTCTCCAAAGCGCCGGAGCGTCTCCGGATCGTTCTGGAACCGCTCCATTTTCTTCAGCTGGTCCAAATGGGTGATCCATCCGGAGCCGATTCGTTCCGTAATGAACCGGGACAGCGCCGGATTGCATTGCAGCAGCCATTTCCGCTGGGTGATGCCGTTGGTCTTATTCTGGAATTTCTCCGGCGTCAGCTGATACCATTCCTTCAGCACGGATTTTTTCAGAATTTCCGTATGGATCTGGGCCACACCGTTCACCGCGTGAGAGCCGTATACGGCCATCCGGGCCATATGCACCAGACTGCCGTCCATAATCAGATAAGGCGCCTGGGCCTGGCCGGTAATCCCCTTTTGCTCCAGCGCTTTCAGCAAAGACCGCTGGAGCATCATCACATAGCGGTACACCTGCGGGATCACAGAACGGAACAGCTTCACGCTCCACTTCTCCAGGGCCTCCGCCATGACCGTGTGGTTGGTATAGGCGAAGGTCTGCCGGATAATCGGGAACGCCTGCCGAAAGGACATTCCTTTTTCCTCCATGAAAATCCGCAGCAGCTCCGGGATCGATACCACCGGATGGGTATCGTTAAGCTGGATCGCGTACTCCTCTGAAAAATGGGAAAAATCGCCGCCATATTTTCCCTCATATTTTTTCACCAGATCCCGCAGAGAAGCGCTGCTGAAAAAGTACTGCTGCTTTAGACGCAGGCGCTTGCCTGCGTCAGTATCGTCGTTGGGATACAGAACCGCGGAAATCGCTTCCGCCCGGTTTCTTTCCTCATAGGCCTTATCATATTTCTGCTCATTGAACAGATCGAACCGGAATTCCTCCATCGGTTCCGCCTGCCACAGCCGCATGGTATTTACCGTTCTGCCGCCGTAGCCGATCACCGGATAATCATAAGGCACCGCCCAAACGCTTTGACCCTTGAAATCCACCCGGACCCTTTCATCCTCCCGGCGCACCGACCAGGGATCCCCGAAGCGCAGCCACCGGTCAGCCGTCTCCTTTTGGAACCCGTTCTCAAAAGATTGGCGGAACAAACCATACCGGTAGCGGATGCCATAGCCATTCATGGCGATGCCGTGGGTTGCGGCGGAATCCAAAAAGCAGGCCGCCAGCCGGCCCAAGCCGCCGTTTCCCAGGGCGTCATCCTCGATTTCCTCCAGTACGGAAGCATCCACTCCGTTTTCCCGCAGCAGCTCTTCTGTTTGATCCGCCAGCCCTAAATTCACCAGGTTGCCGGAAACCAGCCGGCCCACCAGAAACTCCGCGGAAAAATAGCACACCTTTTTCCCTTCTTCAAGCCGCCCCCAGTTTTTTCTGGCCTGGCACATGGCGGCCGCAGAGACGCTGTGGTATATCTCCGTCGCATCCGCCTCCGCCAGAGCTTTGCCGTATTGCAGTCTGAGAAAGGCTATCACATCTTTTTGAAATTGACTCATTTTGTTCCTCTTTTCTGTTTCACTGGTCATCAAAACAATCTATGTTTATTGTGGCGTAAAAAGTCAGGATTTTTCCGTAAAACCCGGGATATTTTCAGGAACATTTTACCAATTTCTTTTTGTGCTGTCAAGAAACGTCCCGGCCACCGGAGCCCGGTATTTCCGGATTTTTTACAGAAAGCGGTCCTTGAGGACCGGAAGCGGGGCCGAAAAACCTTTGGTATCAGCGCTTGTCAATTTTGAAAACCAGAGGTATACTACTAAATTGTAGAATCCTATCAAGTCAGGAGGTTCGGCCATGGTAACCATCACGGATATCGCCCGGCGGCTGGGCGTTGCGGTAAGCACGGTTTCTAAGGGGCTTAACGGCGCTAACGACGTCAGCGAAAGCACAAGGGCATTGATTTTAAAAACCGCTGTTGAGATGGGTTACGCAGGCCGAAAGGTGCAAAAATCCGGCGTGCGGAAGGTCTGCGTTTTAGCGGAAAGGGAAGAATTTCTTTCCGCTGGCCAATTCGGCTATGATCTGGCCATGGGGTTCCGAACTACGGCCGCCCAAAACGGCTGGCAAGCCGATTTGGCGCCCTTTCAGGGGCTTCTGTCCTCTCAGGAAGCTTTGGATACCTTTTTGCTCCGCCATAATTACGCCGGTGCATTTCTGATAAAGCAGCCGCTCGATTCTTTTTTTCAAGCCAATTATTTAAAAAACTTAATTAATTCAGCCTTCCCATTGGTCTTTTGGGAAGAGGAATCCAACGGCCCCTGTTCAGGCAGTGTGGGAAGCGACCACAGGCGCGGCGTCTTTATGGCGGTAGAGCATCTCTGCCAGCTCGGGCACAAAAGGATCGCTCTATTGAACGGTTTGCCGGATTTTCCGTTATCCGGGCTGTGGGCTGCGGCTTATCGGGACGCTCTGGAGGTTCTTCAGCTAACGTATCAGGACGCCCTGTATGCCGACTGCCGCGGAGAAGAAAGCGTCCGCCCCTTTGTGGACCGGCTTTTGTCCTTTGGCACCACGGCTGTACTGTGCGCGGGCAGTCAGGCTTCCAGCTCTGTGCTTGCCTGCCTGCGGGCGATGGGCCGCCGGATTCCGGAGGAGATCAGCGTGCTGGGGCTTAGCGGCCGTCTGGAAGCGTCAGAAAAAAAGGAACCCTTTACCGTGGTTCGCCAGGACAGCCTCTCTTTGGGAAGAGCCGCCTTTTATATGCTGGAAGGACTTCGGAATAAGATCCCCATGGGGCGTCTGCTGCTGCGGCCCCAGCTGATCCTCCGGGATACCACCGGGCCCTGCGCCAGGCACCTTTAGGCCGGCTTCCGCCGCGTTTTTCAGCTTTTACCGTGGAACCGGCGCCACAGGCTTTTAGGATAAAGCTCCCTGTCAAAAAACTATTCCCTGGAGCCGGAAGCCTTTTTGCCCCCCTTCCGCCGTGTCAGGAAGGCTCTGCCGCTTTGCAGCAGGCTTTTGAGCAAATCCCGAAACAAAAAGCAGAACAGCGCGAACACGCCCAGTCCATAGCAGAAATTCACCAGCCTGCCAAAGGCGAAATATACATATCCGGACACTCCCAGCAGGACGGCGGAAAACAGAAAAAAGGGAAACGGAAATTTCGCTCCGGTTTCCTTTTTCAAAATCGCCTGGCGGATTACGATACACGCCGCGAAGCCCAGCAGCAAGGCCAGGCTGGCAGCCTGGGCGCCGATCCAGCGGATCGTCAGGTGCAGGCAGGCCACCGCCAACGTGGAAACCATTACCACGTTGGTCCGTTTGTCCGAGCTGAAGATATACCCTAAAAAGCCGGAGTAAATACTGGCGCCGGTCGAAATGAGATACAGAGGCACCAACGGAAAGGCGCCGGCATACTCCGGGCCGATGAAAAACGAAAACACCACATTGACGACCGGGAGCAAAAGCGCCAGAGTCAGCGTCAAAAAACGGTAATAGTAGGACATTGCCCGGGTATAGAAAGCGCCCTTATCCTCCTCGCCTCCCTTGGAGAAAAACAGCTCCTGCCAGGCCATGGAAAAGCAGCTGGACACCAGAGTCAGGGCTACGGCGAATTTCCCGGCGGCGCTGAACACCCCGTTTTCGCTGAGCCCCAGCAGATTTGTGACCATGATGCTGTTATAGTTGGTCAAAAAACAGGCGCACACCGCGTTGGCGGCCAAGGGCAGAGAGAACCGCAGCATCCGCTTCAGCAGCCTGGGCCTCACCAGCTTAGGATGGATGGCTCTGAGCAAATGAACCTTTCTTTCCAGCATCAGAATCTGCACCACATACCCGGCGATCGCCGCCAGGTAAAGAGATTTTACCGTCATGGAAAAGCCCAAAATCAGCGCCACATTGGTCAGGGAATTCACCAGGCTTCCTACGATGCCGGAAACGGCAAAAACCGCGTTGTAGCCCAGGCCTCTGGTGGTATAGGTGTAGATCGCCTGAATCATGCTGCAAAGCCCCATGATAAAAATCAGGAGCAGGTACTGTAAATCCAGGGCCAGGGCCAGCACAGCGAAAACGGCGCAGTATCCCAGCAGCGACACACAAAAAATCACCAGGCCGTTGGTGATGGCTTTTTCCTTGCCCCGACGGCCCTCATAGTCGAACATAAACCGCATAATGACGGACCAGATCTCCATACAGAGGATGGCGATCAGAATATCCAGGTAGTTGGTGGACGTATTAAAATAGCCGTATTCATCCGTGCTGATGCGGGTGGTATATAAGGGCAATAGAAAAAAGGAAATGATCTTGGTCAGAACATTTCCCATAAAATAGACCATAGAGGATTTGAAAAACTTCTTCGTGCTGCTCACAAAGCCCCTCCTTTTATCAGGCGGACCAGTAGATCCTGTTTTCCCAAATTTTCAGTCTGTCATATGCCGGCAGTGGAATACTGTTTTATCATCATAGCTATTCCATGGCTTTTTGAAATGATTTTAAGCTGCCGCAAAGCCCGTTAAACAACAAAAAGGAAAATGTGCGTTACCGTTATTATAGCACATTTTCCTTCCGATCCTGTTTTTGCCGGGTAAGTTCACTAAATATTTACTTTTCCATCTTTCCCAGCCAGCCGGAGACAGTTCCTGAAATCATCGCGCCAAGGCCGCAGGCATCTTAACCTAATTGCCAGCAGCAACGGTTTATTCCCTGCCCCGCTTTCCCTTGAAAAATCCCGCAGCCTCTGATTCTTCTCCGCCTCTGGGCCCCGCCGCTGCCTCCGGGCTCCTATCCTGCTCAGAGGACTCTGAAAAATGCTCTTGCCCCCTGCTTCTATTCCTGTTCACGGCCGGGAACGGCCCCATCCGGCAGCTTTTCCAGACCGGTTTCTCCCACCACGGTGATCCCGTGATTCGTCAGCAAGCCGGCCGCTATCCCCATTCCGGGAATTTTCCGGCCGGTAAAGGTGCCGTCGTAAATGCAGCCGCACCCGCAGGAGGGGCTGTTTTCCTTTAAAACGGCAAATCTGCATCCCTTCTCCAGAGCCAAATCCAGCACCCTTTGCGCGCCCTTTTCAAAAAACGCCGTCAAGTCCCTTCCATCTCTGGAAATAACCCTCCGGCAGCCATCGACCATCCTCTGTTCCGCCGGTTCCCTGGGAGCCTTTAACCCGCCCATCGTTTCGGGGCACACGGAAATCAGTTCCCATTTTTCCCGCAAGGCGCAAACCGCCTCGTTTCTTTTGGCCTTTCCGTCGTAACGGCAAGGATGCCCCAAAAGACATCCGCTTACCAGTAATTTTTCCATAACGCCGCGCTTCCCTACTTTCTCACCTTTTCCAAGAGGCCGCCGTTTGCGAAAAACCGGCCTACCATGGAAAACGCCGGCCCCTCCGTCTCAATTTCCTTGTGGAACCCGCTCAAACGAACCCTTCCCCTGCAACGGAGAATATCCAGAAAACGGCTGAAGCACTCCCAATACTCGGAGTCAAAAAACAAATCCCCGTACACCACTACGGTGGATAAATTCAGCATGACCAGGCAGTTTTTCAACGTCATGGCCAGATAAAAGGCGCCTTTCTCGATTACCTCCCTGACCGCGGGGTCAGCGGCATGGTAAAACTCCCGGAGCCGGCTGCCCACTACCTGCTCTTTATGGCCCTGGGTCATCCTGACAAGCTCCGGCGTTTTTTCCTCCGAATAAATTCCCCGAAGCTCTTCCGCCAGCTCCTGAAACCCGGCCAGCGTATGCAGGCAGCCCCTATTCCCGCATCCGCAGTCCTTCCCCATCGGATCAATCAAAAAGTGATCCAGGGAAACCGGTTTCGACCGGTATTCCTGCGGATAATAGGTCAGGGACAGATAGCCCGCGTCTATCTTCGGGCCATATTTCACAAACAGAATATTCTGTCCCATGGTTTCGCCGGAAAGAAAGACATCTGCGGCGGCCATGGTGCAGGTTAGGCTGTCCGCCCAAACGTCCACGCCTAATTTGCGGGACAGCTCCTTCTGAACCATTCCTCTCTTTTTTTCGTATTCCGGAGCCGCCTCATCGTTTCCTTCCTCAGAGCCGTCTGCCGGCAAGGCGACGCCCGCGCCGATGAGGCGGTATCGGGTTTTAATTCCATATTCCTCCAGCAGACTCGAAATTTTCTCCGCCAGCTTGTCTAAAAAGCTGGAAAAGGAGCCTTCCTTCTCCCCGCTTGTCAGTTCTGTTTGAAAGATCTCCCGGTTCGACAGGTCGCAGCATAAAATTTTCGCCCGGCATGGTTCTAAATAAATCCCCAAGGCTACATAAGCGCACAGGTTAATGTCTAAAATAACTTCTTTCCGCCCCAGGCTGTTCCCATTGTGAACCGTATGGGTTTCCACCAGCAAGCCCTCCCGGAGCATATCGCCGATAATCAGCGTAATCGCCGCCGGCGTCAGCCCTGTCTTCGCTGCCAGCGCCTTTCTGGAAAGCCCCTTGTTTTGATAAATCAAATACAGGATCAACCCTCGGTTGATTTTTTTCACATCCACCATATTATGTCCGGCACCGATTGCTTTCATGACATCACAACATTCCCCGATCAATTTTATATCAAAAGTAGAATAAAAAGCAGCATAATGGCCCTCTACGTGTTTTTATTTTATCACAAAAGAAAATAATTTCAATAAAAGGGCGAAAATTATCGAAAATTTGTTATCGGGGCTTAAAAATCGGCAAGATAAAATTTTAAAATAGCTCTTGTGTCCTCTCAAAAAAAAGCTATAATTAAATCATTGATTGTTGAAAACTATTCAAATTTATTTTCAATCAGGGAGGTCACCGTAATGAAGCAGTATCTGGTTTCACTGGACCAGGGAACCACCAGTTCCCGGGCGATCATTTTCGACCGCAATCAAAACATTATTTCCATGGCGCAGCAGGAATTCGCCCAGCATTATCCGAAAGCCGGCTACGTGGAGCACGACCCGATGGATATCTACGCCAGCCAGATTTCCGTCCTGACAGAGGCCTTGCTGAAAGGCGGCGTTTCTCCCGAGGATATTTACGGCATCGGCATCACCAACCAGCGGGAGACTACCATTGTCTGGGATAAGAATACCGGCCGTCCCATTTACAACGCCATTGTATGGCAGTGCCGCCGCACCGCAGAGGAATGTGAAAAGCTGAAGGCCGAAGGGCTGGAGCCTTACATCCGGGAAACCACCGGACTCATCATCGACGCCTATTTCAGCGGCACCAAAATCAAATGGATTCTGGACCATGTGGAGGGCGCCCGTGAACGGGCCCAGCGCGGGGAGCTTCTGTTCGGCACGGTGGACACCTGGCTGATTTGGAACATGACAGGCGGCAGGGTTCACGTCACCGACTACACCAACGCTTCCCGCACGATGCTGTTTGACATCCATAAGCTGTGCTGGGATGATAAGATTCTGGAAAGGCTGCAGATTCCCAAATCCATGCTGCCGAAGGTCTGTTCCAGCAGCGAGGTTTACGGCACCTATAACATCAGCGGCGTAGAGGTTCCCATCGCCGGGATCGCCGGAGACCAGCAGGCGGCGCTGTTTGGCCAGACCTGCTTTGACAAGGGGATGGCGAAAAATACATACGGCACCGGCTGCTTCCTGCTGATGAATACCGGTTCCGAGCCATGCGTATCCCAAAACGGGCTGCTGACCACCATCGCGGCCAGCCTCCCCGGAGATCTGCGCTATGTGCTGGAGGGCAGCGTATTTGTCGGCGGGGCGGTGATTCAATGGCTGCGGGATGAGCTCCGCTTATTCGACGAGGCTCCGGACGCGGACTATTTCGCTTCCAAGGTAGACGATACGGCCGGGGTATACATCGTGCCTGCCTTTACCGGCCTGGGAGCGCCCTACTGGGATATGTACGCCAGAGGCGCCATTGTGGGCCTGACCCGGGGCGCCAACCGGAACCATATTATCCGGGCTGCCCAGGAGTCTATCGCCTATCAGACCAAGGATGTGCTGGATGCCATGATCGCGGATACCGGCCTGGAAATCCAGGAGCTCCGGGTTGACGGCGGCGCCAGCCGCAGCGACTTTTTGATGCAGTTCCAGTCCGATATTATGGGACGCTCCCTGCGCCGGCCCATGATCCGGGAAACCACCGCCTTAGGCGCCGCCTATTTGGCGGGCTTGGCCACCGGTGCGTGGGACAGCTTGCAGCAGATCAAGGAGCTTTGGGCCATCGATAAGGTTTACACGCCCAGCATGGACCCGGAGCGCCGGGAAAGCCTGCTGAAGGGCTGGAAAAAAGCCGTCACCAGGGCCAGGGATTGGGCCGAGGATTGAGTTTGCAAAAAAACGGCTTGGGACAGGACTGTTAATGATTTCTCAGCTTTTAAACAGAAGCCTGGAAATTCCGCTGTTTCTTAGCAGGTTCCGGAAAAGATCCGGGATTCCTGTATATTCGCGGCTAAAAAGCACTTTATTTGTTCAAAAAAGGATGCGGATTTCTCCGCATCCTTTTTCCTGTTTTTTCGTATCGGAACACCGGTCAAGCCAGTTAGGCGGAAAACAATTCACTGAAAGCTCCGGCTGCCCGCAAAGCAGGCGGTTTCCAGCAGCGCGCCGCATCCGTGAAAGGCACAAAAGCTCCAAGAGCGCCGTAAGGCGCCCTTTTTCAGCCGCGTTTCCTTTTCCGGAGCAACGGCAGCCCGCACTGTTCTTTCCGGATTGCTGATCCGATAGTATATTGGAACTCCCTCCGCCGGTTCCGCTTGCTCGAGGGGCCGCGTTTCCTTCGCGGCCGCACGCGCAAGGACTGTGAGACCGAGGACTCCCATGATTCTTTTTACGCTTTCTTCGGCTGAGGATAAGTCTCCCCAAACGTCTCTACCGTGACAGACCTCATCCTCTGCTCCTCCAGAGGACGGTCGCTGTAATTGGTAGCGACGGATACGATCTGATCCGCTACCTCAATTCCTTCTATTACCTTACCGAAGGAAGCGTACTGGCCGTCCAAATGGGGAGCATCATCCACCATGATAAAAAACTGAGAGCCGGCGCTGTCCGGATGGCCGGACCGGGCCATGGAAATAACTCCCTTGGTGTGCTTCAAATCGTTTTGAAACCGGTTGGCGGTAAATTCCCCCTTGATCCGGTAACCGGGGCCGCCCATGCCGGTGCCCTCCGGATCGCCGCCCTGGATCATAAAGCCGGGAATTACCCGGTGAAAGATCGTTCCATTATAAAATCCCTTTTCCACCAGGGAAATAAAATTGGCCACCGTATTAGGCGCGGTCTCCGGGTACAGCTCCACCTTCATCACGCCGCCGTTTTCCATCTCAATCGTCACTACTGGGTTGTTTTTCATTGCGCTTTCTCCCTTTTCTTATTTTTTTCGGCATTGCGCCGGCTTCCTGCTGCTCTCCTTCCGGAGCCCTCCCGCCTGCCTTCTCTCCGGCGGGCGCGGGCTGAGCCGGCTCCCCCGTCCGGGGCTCATCCCCATGGGCGCCGTCTCCTTCGGCGGCCTGCTTCTCCGCCGGGACGGGAGGTTCTTCTGTTTTAGACGGTCCCTTTTCCGCCTTTTTCCCGGCGGGCGCGGGCCGGGACGGCTCCTCCGTCCGGGGCTCATCACCATGGGCGCCGTCTCCTTCGGCGTCCTGCTTCTCCGCCGGGACGGGAGGTTCTTCTGTTTTAGACGGTCCCTTTTCCGCCTTTTTCCCGGCGGGCGCGGGCCGGGACGGCTCCTCCGTCCGGGGCTCATCACCATGGGCGCCGTCTCCTTCGGCGTCCTGCTTCTCCGCCGGGACGGGAGGTTCTTCTGTTTTAGACGGTCCCTTTTCCGC